>Ga0302325_10000451_pt1 | contig 114738 bp, 106 predicted proteins | sample Palsa_T0_2_FD_201948 | JGI IMG/M metagenome (GOLD analysis project Ga0302325, IMG submission 201948) | Peat permafrost microbial communities from Stordalen Mire near Abisko, Sweden - Palsa_T0_2 | ecosystem: Environmental > Terrestrial > Soil > Palsa > Peat permafrost | place: Sweden: Abisko...
TATTCTACCGAACGACCTCCTGGTCCGATCACCTTCGTGCACGGACTCAAGCAGTTCCACGCAATGGCCCGAGGCTTCGCTATCGCTACAAACCAAAAATCTAAAAAAGATGTGTGCGCACGCTAGCGCCAAGGCTCCGGGGGACAGGTCATCGCCGAGTTCGTCGAGATCGAGTCCGGCTCCAAGAACGACCGACCGCAGCTCGCGCTCGCCTTGGAGACGTGTCGCCGGCACAAGGCGACGCTCCTCATCGCGAAGCTCGACCGGCTCGCCCGCAACGTCGCCTTCATCGCCAACCTGATGGAGAGCGCGACGGATTTTGTGGCCGTCGATATGCCCCATGCCAGCCGGTTGGTTCTGCACGTCATGGCCGCCTTCGCCGAGCACGAACGCGAGATGATTTCGCAGAGGACCAAGGCCGCCCTCGCAGCCGCAAAGGCCCGTGGCGTCAAGCTCGGCCTCAACGGCGCGCGCATCGCCGCCCGGCATCATCGCGAAGCCGTCGCCTATGCCGCCACCATCGAGGAGCACGTCAATTCCGCGCGCGCGTCGGGCGCCACGACGTTGACGGCCATAGCCGCCTATCTGAACGACCACGCCATCCCCTCACGCGAAGGCAAGCTCTGGCATCCGTCGAATGTGGCGAGGGTGGTGAGACGATTGTCGGAATGAAGTCACGCTATCAGGGTACGTTCGCACTGCAAGGCCGCGCAGCGATTTGGTCCAGACTGGCGGTCGATGGTTCCTGAGTTAGGAATGATAGGCCGCCGTCGGAATAGGCCCACCTATCTTCCGGAACATCGGCCGGTCGCAGCGCGGCGAGCGCATTTTCATCGTAGCGCCGTTCCGCATTGCGAGTATCGCGAACGATAATCTCCTCATATCTGACCGGCTCATCTCCGCCGAGAACACCGGAGTTATGGCCCGGCAAAACCCTCGTTGGCGTACCCAGAGAATGTTGAACCTTCGAGGTCGAAGCGACGATCTCAATGGGACAAGATGTCATGTTGTAGATCGGCGCGTGCATCGTATCGCACCCCGCGCATAGCAGAGGCATCACAACGAGCAGAACCGTCCGCTTTACCTTCACCATGGCAACGCGCTCGTACCGTAGGCCGCGTGGTAGTCGGCGTGTGTCTCAAACGGATTGGAATTCCACCCGTTTGTGAGCGCACCGATGCCATAAAGCGGGAAGAACAGAGGCCCTAAAACGTCAGATTGAATAGTATGACCACCTTCATGTTCTTCGAAGCTAAAGCCGCCTTCGCCGGTATAGTTGGAATTGTTGATCATCGTCGTCGGACTCACGCCTGTATAGAGTTGCACATCGCCGAACGTAATTGCGCCGGCGAAACCCCAGATGTTTGGCAGATTGGAGATTTGGATCGCGCCCTGACCAAAGCCGATTTCCGGTATCTGTCCCATGGCTACGCCGATTAGGCCATCGAAGGTGCCAATCGTTAGGCCAAGGGCGGTGTTCGGCAGGCTCCAAATCTTACCCGCTAGATCGGCAAGGCCATCCAGCGCGCTACTGCCATCCATCTGATCCGACGCGCTAGGATTGTTTTGCTGCTGACCGTTGCCGCCTTCTGCTTCCGTTCCGGCCGCATACGCGAACGCGCCTGTGATTGCGCCATTTGCGAACTTGCCTCCATCGAGCGCAGCTAACCGATCTCGCACTTGATGCTACGCCTAAGGATATCGATGGGTTTTCGCTCTTCCGAGGACCAAGACACATTAGGAAGCCGCAAGATATCAGAGAAATAGCGGCAGGCCGACATTTGGGAAAGCAAACAAACTGACGTAAATACTGGAGAATGCTCGGAGACCTGGACGGCATAAGAAAGCGACGGCGTATGCTTAGAAGAAAGGCAAATAACTTGCGCGCGATTTTTTTGGCTGAAACTGGCAACGGCATCGTAATTTCTTCTAGGCATGACAATGAGAAATTCGAATAATTCATTGACTCGGAATTTTTGAGGAGACATCCAAACAATCGGGATAGGCCTATTTTGCGGGCCGAATACGAGAATTTTGATCCAATGCCGAACAGAGGTACTGGGAAGCGTTCCGGAAACCGAGGGCACTTCAAACGGAGAAGATTTCGCCGAGGGTGCCAACACCAATAGCCCAAGCAGCACAATTAAACTCCAACCAAGTCTCATCAGTGTGCTCCTTGGATTTGCTGCAACTGGAAATTTGACGGCTGAACAACTTGAAGCGGGGTCAAAACCACTGAGCCAGATGTAAGTTGAAAGCCCCAATTGAAAGTAACCACCGGCGCGTATCCTCCGCTACCGTTAGGAACCACAAGTGATGTTTGTGCGGAAAAAGTTAGCCAGTCTCTGGGAGTATCCAAGAACGGCTGCCCTAGCTTCGAATTGTAGAATGGGCAAGGACTATATTCGCAATCGCTTTGGGATGCAGCGCCGTTATCGCTTACACTCTGTATCCAGTTCGTGTCTTCTCCGTTTCCCCAAATGTATAGGCGTGCTCCGAGGTTCCCTTCGGAGTCCTGGAGTGTTTGGTACTGGTAATTACACACCGTGCTTCCGCAATTTATCGTTCGAGTAATTGGTGGACCATACTTGTTGCCATATGCATCCGATCTATTCGGATCAACCTGGTTTTGTTCGTCGGAATCCAAATCACATCCCCCCTCTGCACACGTCTCCGCCGCATAGGCGAACGCGCCTGTGATTGCGCCATTTGCGAACTTTCCGCCGCCGAGCATGGAGCCTATGCCGCCGCCGACGGCGCTCTTGATCAGGTCGACGGGGCTGAACTGGTTGGGGTTGTCGCCCACGCTGGCGAGATCGCCCATCCCGGCGGCGATGAAGCCGGATTTGAAGCCGCCCTGCTGGCCGATCGAGAACAGCCCGCCCACCATGCCGTGCATGATCGCGCTGGCGGCGATCTGGCCTCCCGAATAGGCCCCCGTCGCATCGGGGAAGCCGAGATCGGTCTTGATGACATGCACGCCGGCGAAGGCGACGCCTTCGGCTGCCCCCATCAGCGCGCCGTTGAGCCGGCCCGTCGCGATATAGCCCGAAGCGCCGCCCGCGATGCCCGCATTGACGGTGGCGAATTCGCCGGCCGAGGTCGCGAAAGCTTCGGCCTCGATGGCGGGCAAGACCTCTTCCTGCAAGGTGACAGCGGCCACGATCGCGATCAGCTGCCGGAACAGCATCGTGCCGCTGAAGAACCCGCCAGTGCCGCTGGGATCGGTGAGCGACAGGGGATTGTTCAGCACATAGGAATAGCGGTTGAGGTCCTGCAGATTGTAAGGCGCTTCGGTGGTGGAATCGGCCGACATGAAGCGGCCGATCTGCGGATCGTAGAGCCGCGCGTTGAGGTTGACGAGACAAACATCCGCCATCTGCTCCTGATTGGTGAAGCCGCGCGTGGAGAGCGAGGCCGGCGGCAGCGAGCAGGTCATGTCGTCGGCGCCGGTCGCGGCCACGCGCATCTTGCCCCAGGCGTCATAGGCCTGCTGGGTAGCGGTCACCGCACCCGTCGTCGGGTTGATCGCCGCGATTGCCGCCACCGAGCCCAGATGATCCAGAATGAAATACTGCATCGTCGAGGTCGAGCCGGTGGTGAATCGCTCCGCCACGATCTTGCCGTCGACCAGGATGTAGGTCCGCCAGGTGGTGACGCCGCCGGCCGTGTAATGCTCCACCATCACATTGGAGACGGGATCGACGATTTCAGGCTCAGTTGACGCGAACTGCTCGATTTCCCGCAGGCGATCTGCGAGGAATTTGTCGAACATGAGTTTCCTCCGCGCCGCAACTATCGGGCTCTGTTCGGCTTCGAGCTTTTGAAGACGACGTGCGCAGGGATCGATTTCGCGTTTCCAGCCTTCACACGCCGGAATCGCATCGTAAGGCACGCCATTTTCACGATCCCGCTCAAGCCGGAGGGCTTGTATCAACTCAGAGCGATAGTCTCCTTCGAGTCCCCGCAAATAGCCTGACATACCATCGGGAGAACAGAATTTTGTTTTTGCGACTTCTATTCCACACCGTTTGTGAAGCTCTAATTCCCCACATTCGCAAAAGGACCCTTCAAACTCCGTCCACGGCTCGAAAGAACGAAACCCTGCATCTATAAGCTGTTGGCAATAGGCGTCCATCGGGTCGAACAACGTCTCGAACCCTGCCAGCAAAGCCGCCTGACAATCGAAACCCAGCTTGGATTTTCTTTTTTCTTTCCTTTGCGTTTTCACGGGAAAGCCCACTGCCACATTAGCGGGTCTTCAGACCAACCGTGGATCAGTTCGCCAATAATATAGACAAGTTCGGTCGGCGGGGTACTGGTCAAGCGCCTGGCCTATCCGATCGAGCTCAGCTGCATCAGGCGCACTAAGCGGCCGCCACATAGGATCGCGAACATATTGGCCTCTTCGCGATAAGTTACTGTTGTCGCTCTCGAATTTGCGCTGCGAATCAAATAAAGAGAGCTCATTCGCTCCACCACCAGTCATAGGAAAGCGCAATTGCGAAACATCATCTTGCCAACCACAAACTGGGCAGATCATATCAGAGCCTGGCGGGCCGGCGAATACCAGGGAGCCACAACATGGACAGGGAAACTTCTTGAGTTGTTCAGATGACATTCGGGTCTGGATTTCGATCTAGGAGGGCTCCCGGCTGCCTATTCTAATAGGTTGGACTACCTGGCTTGAAAAAAGTTTTCGTCGAGCCATCAGCATTGTCATGGGTCCGTTCATCGCATCATAGCAATGGTCATATGTTCTTTCGTAGTTCATCTACAAATCGATCAAATGCAGTTGGCAGCGAAGCTTCGTCGAGCCTCATTCCCCACTCGTGTGAAACGACCTCACCATCCTTGTAGATATCAAAATCTGACTCACCCGTGTTCCACAAACTGAATTGACCCAGCACCGTTGAACTCCGCGCACTCACAACGCTAGCGGGTTTCGGCGACGTGTCATTGCTCGAGAACTCAAACCGAACGCCAGGCATGATGGCGCGAACGACAGAAGCTTTTGGCCAAGTTTGACATGAGGGGTAGTCACGCATCATCACCTTGCGCGCGCCCCAGTTCTACTGCAGCGCAATACCATGTCCGGAAAAAAGGCATCGCCTGCCTCCCGAATATTCAGCCTTGACTGCAACCTTCCTCCATCGGTTGAAAACTTGCAATAGTTGCATTTTCATTTTCAACGACATGAGACTTCTAATTGCTCACCCGCTACCCCACAAATTAGGGAAGGGATGCCTCAATTGGGCTGACGAATGCGGTATTCAGGGAATATTACGACGCCAGCGCCGGTTCGAAGCGCGCCTTGACGATCGCGACCGTAGCGTCGATGGCGCTCAGATGATCCGCCACGGTCTTTTCGGGCGAGAAGATCTGGTTGAGGTTCAGCGCCGCGTGACCGAGCAGATGCATCGATGCATTGCGGTCCACGCCCACTTCAAGCCCCTCGATGGCGGCAAGAATGGAGTCGCACCATTCGATGGCGGGTTCGAAATCGGTGCCGCTGCAGCGGCGCGCCACGCTGCGCGTCACGTCCTTGAGCTTGGCGAGATCGACATTGTATTTTTTTGCGAGCGTTGCAGAGGGAGATTCCTGCATCAGCCGCCACAGGATGCAGATCTGGAACGCGTCGCGGCGCAGCTTTTCGGAATTCAACATGTCGCGCGCCGATTTCAACTCGGCATCGAGACGCTGGGTCGCCTCTTCTGACGTTAGCCGCTCCTGTGCCTTCATCTTGAGCGAATTTGGCGGCTCGAAAATCGGGACGTTCGACGGCCGCACGGAATCGCGACGACGATCCGGACCGACATATTCCGACGTGATCACGAAGCCCTTGCGCCGTTCGACATGGCTCTGAATGCGCTGCGCGAGCGTGGTGGTCGAAAAAGGCCGCAGCACGAGATCGTCGGCCCCCGAATTGAGCACGCGGCTCACCAGCGCGCTGTTGTGCTCCCAGGCCGTCACGATGATGACGATGAACGGATTGTAGACGGTCGTGCCCTGCCGCAGCTTCTGGATCATGGCGCAGAGCTCGTCTTCCGCGCCTTGCGCTTCGCACAGCGCCAGATCCGGCGGACGTCGCCGAATGCACTCCGCCAGCGCTTCGAGGGTTCCCACAGTCTCGAGGCGCCGGAAACCGAGATTGTAAAGCGCCGCGCGCGTCGCGGTGCGATTGGCCGCAATGGGATCGTAAATCAGAGTTTCGGTCGTATCGTAGGAAAGCCGCGCCACTCAGGTACCCAGATGCTCACAGCCCCTCAAAGATTGCGCATGTGGGTTAAGGAACGGTGGCGCGCCTTGGTTAAGCCTTTGTGCGTGCAGCCGTTACAATTGCAAGGAAATCGGCCGACTTCAGGCTGGCGCCTCCCACCAACGCACCGCCGACTTCGGCAGTCGACAGGATTTCCGCGGCATTGCCCGGCTTGACCGAGCCGCCATAGAGAATGCGAACGCCTCGCCCGGCCTCGCCCAGAAGGGCGACCAGCCTCGCGCGAATGTCGGCATGCATATCCGTAATTTCCGCAATCGTCGGCGTGCGTCCGGTTCCGATCGCCCAGACGGGCTCATACGCGACCGCCGTCGATGCGCCGGTTGCGGCCGCCGGCACGCTGTGGGCGATCTGACTTGCGACGACTTCCAGGGCCCGGCCTGCATCGCGCTCGGCCTCGGATTCGCCGACACATATGATGGCGAGCAGCCCGGCGCGCCAGGCGGCTTGGGCCTTGGCCGCCACGGCCGCGTCGCTCTCCGAAAAGTATTGGCGGCGCTCTGAATGTCCCACGATGACGGCTGTTGCGCCTGCATCCCTCAGCATTTCGGCGCTTGTTTCCCCCGTGAACGCGCCCGACGGTTCGGCATGGCAATCCTGGCCGCCGATGGCGATGCGCGCCGCCGCGACGCCGACCGCGCGCCAAATCAAGGTCGCAGGCGGGCAGATCAGGATGTCCACGTCCGGTGGCGAAGCAAATGCCGCTTCGGCCACCGTCTCGATTTCCGGGAGGGACGCCAAAAGGCCGTTCATTTTCCAGTTGCCGGCAATGAGATGTCGCATGCTGATCCTCAGATGAAAACGAGATTGAGATGGATTCGGACTTTCGGCTCGACTAAGGCTCCCCCGGGATCGGATCGGTCCGCAGCGGGCATGCCTTGCTGTCCGGAGGACCCCTCCCTATCATCCGCCGCTTTTCGTCGCCACACCCGGATTTTGCCATGCTTCAACAGATGCGGTCTTTTGCGAGGTCCTGGATTTCCGGGATCTTCCTGGTCGGGTTGGCGGCCACGTTCGGCCTATGGGGCATCGCCGACGTGTTTCAAGGCTCATCCGATACGAGCGTGGCGACGGTCGGCGGGGTCAAAATCGAAGCCCAGGAATTCGAGCGCGATTTCACCAATGCGAGGACGCAAGCGACGAACCGTGCCGGTGGCCAGCTGTCCGCCGACAAGGCGCGCGCACTGGGCGAGCAGAAGTTGCAGAGCTCGATCGACAATGCCGCACTCGACCAGATTGTCGCGAGCCGAGGAGTGGTTGCGAACGAAGGCGACGTGCGCGCCTATATTCAGCAGATCGCCAGCTTCAAAGGTCCATTGGGCACGTTCGACCGCAACACGTTTCTTCAGGTCCTGGCCCAGTACAGTTACACGGAGGGCACCTTCATTGCCGGCGTGCGGGCCGATATCGCGCGCAATCAGCTCCTCGAGGCGATCGCCAACGGCATCCAGGCGTCGCCGGCATTTACGCAGACGATGTTCCTGTTCATCAACGAGCGACGCGCCGTTCAATATGTGCTGCTGCCGCCGTCCGCCGCGGGGACGATTCCCGATCCGGACGATGCGACGCTGACTGCGTACATAAAGTCCCATCCGGACCGGTTCAGCACGCCGGAATATCGCGATGTCACTTATGCGACCGTCGGTCCCGAAGATCTGATGAGTCAGATTCAGGTGACGGACGACGAACTGCGCGAGCAATACGAGCTGAACAAGGACACGTACCAAATCCCCGAAAAGCGCGACATCGAACAGATCACCTTTCAGGACGAAGCGAGCGCCAAGGCGGCACGCGCGCAGATCGATGCGGGCAAGAGCTTTGCGGATATTGCGGCGGCGCGCGGCCAGAAGCCGGCCGACATCAATCAAGGCACGCTGACCGAGGCCAGTCTCGGCACCGAGCGCGGACCTGCCGCGTTCGCGGTTCAACAGAACGGCGTGACGCAGCCGGTCAAGTTCATTCTCGGTTGGGTGCTCATCCACGTCACGAAGATCACACCCGGCGTGAACAAGACATTCGACGACATGAAAGCGTCGCTGCGGCAGGACGTTCAGAAGAAGCTGGCCGAACAAAAGGTCACCGATGTCGTCACTGCGTTCACGGATGCGAGCGCAGGCGGCGACACGCTTTCGCAAGCGGCGAAGAAGGTCGGCATGCATGTCGTCCATATTCCCGCCGTCGACCAGAGCGGATTGGCCCCCGATGGCACGAAGGCCCAGCTTCCCTCCGAACCCGAATTCCTGCCGCAGGTTTTCAAATCCGAAGTAGGCGACGAGAACGACCCGTTCGGCGCTTCCGACGCGCGCCAGTTCGTACTGAAGGTGAACGGCGTCACGCCGCCGAAGCTCAAATCGCTCGACACCGTGCGCGCGGCAGTCACGGCCGAGTGGATCGCCCAGGAACGCACGCGCCGGCTCGGCGACAAAGCCAAATCCCTCGCTGTGCAGGCGAACGCCGTGCACAGCCTTACCGCCATCGCAGCGTCGCTGCACGTGCCCGTGCAATCCGCCGGCCCGCTGGCGCGCGAGACGCCGACAGCTGCGTTCCCGCTCGCGTTGGTCGACGACATCTTCTCGACGCCTGCCCCCGGCGCCGTCTCCGGACCCGACACTGCAGGCGACACTTATGTTGTCGCGCTCGTGACGGGTGTCTTTCACCCGCCCGTGCCGATCGGCGATCCCCGCTATCAGAGATTCGGTTCCCAGTTGAGCGGGGAATTGCAAACCAATGCCGTGTATTCGCTCGCCCAGGCGGCGCGCAAGAAGGCCGGCGTGACGATCAACCAGAAGCAGGTCGATCAAGTAATCGGCGGCGGATCGTGAGCGATCGATGGAACCCGATTTTGCAACATTCGCGCGCGCTTACGATTCCGGCCGCGCGCAGGCGCTTTACACGCGCCTGATCGCCGATCTCGAAACCCCGGTTTCCGCATTCCTGAAACTCGCCGAAGGCCGCGACAATGCCTTTCTGATGGAGAGCGTCCAGGGCGGCGAAACGCGCGGGCGCTATTCGATGATCGGCGTCAAGCCGGATCTCATTTGGCGCTGCCGCGACGGCAAAGCCGAGGTCAACCGCAACGCACGCGCGACCCCCGACACATTCGTGCCCGACGAGCTCGCCGACCGGCCGCTCGAGTCGTTGCGCAAACTCTTCCTCGCCACGCAGATGGAATTGCCGCGCGACCTGCCGCCGATGGCGGTCGCTCTGTTCGGCTATCTGGGCTATGACATGGTGCGCGCGATCGAGCGGCTGGGCCCGCCGCCGCCCGACCCGCTGGGCCTTCCCGATGCGATCCTGATCCGCCCCACGATCACGGCCATCTTCGATAATGTGCGCGACGAAATCACCATCGTGTCGCCGGTATGGCCGGAGAAGGGTCTCGATGCGCGCGCCGCCTATGCGCGGGCGTCCGAACGCCTGAACGATGCGATCGGCGATCTCGAGCGCGCGCTGCCCGGCTCGCCTGCGCCGCTCGCGACATTGCCTGTGGCGGCGGCGATCGAATCCAACGTCACGCACGAGGCCTATCTCGACATCGTCGAGCGCGCGAAGGAATACATTCGTGCCGGCGACATCTTCCAGGTCGTGCCGAGCCAGCGGTTTCGCCGGCCGTTCACATTGCCGCCTTTTGCGCTTTATCGCGCGCTGCGCCGACTCAATCCCTCGCCGTTCCTGTATCATCTGGCCTTTCCGGGATTCACGATCGTAGGTTCGAGTCCGGAGATTCTCGTGCGGCTGCGCGACGGAACGGTGACGATCCGACCCATCGCCGGCACGCGCCGCCGGGGAGAAACGCCGGAAGACGACGCGCGCCTTGCGGAAGAGCTCGTGGGCGATCCGAAGGAGCGCGCCGAGCACCTGATGCTGCTCGATCTGGGCCGCAACGATGTGGGCCGCGTGGCGGAAACCGGCAGCGTCAAAGTCACGGACAGTTTCTTCATCGAGCGCTATTCGCATGTGATGCATCTGGTCTCGAATGTGGAAGGCAAGTTGCGCAAGGGGCTCGATGCGGTCGATGCGCTGGCCGCGGGTCTACCGGCAGGCACGCTCTCCGGCGCGCCGAAAATCCGCGCGATGGAGATCATCGACGAATTCGAAAAGGAAAAGCGCGGCGCGGCCTATGCCGGCGCCGTCGGCTATTTCGCCGCCAACGGCGCGATGGACACCTGCATCGTTCTGCGCACGGCAGTCGTCAAGGACGGCATAATGTATGTGCAGGCAGGTGGCGGCGTGGTCGCCGACAGCGATCCACAAGCCGAATACGAAGAGTCGGTCAACAAGGCGAAGGCATTGATGGCCGCCGCCGAAGAAGCGATGCGCTACGCGTCCTCGGCCAAACGGGGGCAGTGACGAGAAGCAAACACTCCCGGTGAGCAATTCGGAACAGTTGTCGGCCCGGATCGGATGTACGACTCGACCGGCGTATCGCAGCGGAGAACATCCATGTCGCTTGGGCTTCTGCTCATCATCGTTCTGGTCATCTTCCTGCTCGGCGGGTTCAGCGGCATGTTCGGCGGCTACGGCTACGGTTACGGCCATCGCGGCATCGGCCTGATCGGAATCATCCTCGTCGTGCTCGTTGTGCTGCTGTTGCTCGGACGAATCTGAATTGGCGAACTCAGTAACTATCGCGTTCCGTTTTCAATCGAATGGCGATGCTCACGGGGATCAACACGAAGCCGCGCGCGGCGGCCTGCTTCGTCCACGCCTCCAGCGCCGATAGCGTCACGGCGTGGGGATGGCCGATGCCGATGGCGACGCCTTGTTCGCGGGCGCGCGCTTCGAGCACCGCGATCTGCCGGTCGATCGCGCCTGTCGCCTGTTCGTCATCGAGGAACACGTCGCGGCCCGCGCTCGGCACACCGAAGGCGCGCGCGACCGGCACCACCACCGTGCTCACCGTCGTGCGCGAATCCAGAAAGAACACATGCTTGTCCGCCAGCGCCTCGACGACAGGCACGAGAGACGCGCGATCGGCTGTGAACCGGCTCCCCATGTGATTGTTGATGCCGCTGCAGCCCGGCACGCGCGCGAGCGCCCAATCGAGACGACGCACAATCTCGTCCACGCCGAGTCCGGTCATCAGCGCGTTGGGTCCGGGATTTTCCGTGCCGTCCGGCTCCATCGGAACATGCACCAGAACCTGGTGGCCAGCGCGCACAGCATCGCGCGCGAAGTCCGGCGTCGCACCGGGATAGGGCAGAAACGAGAGGCTCACACTCGCGGGCAACGCGATGGCGCGGCTTGTATCGACGCCGTCTGCCCCCAGATCGTCGATCACAATGGCGATCTCCGGCGCGCGATGCGCAACGATTGCCGGCGGCGTCAAACGCGCCTCGATTTCGCGGTTGCCGCCGCCTTGGGTCAGCCAATCAGGAAAACCACGCCCCGCGACGGGTTCGAGCACTTCCGGCGCAAACGGGCTCGGCGGGACATTCGATGAAACCGCGATGGTGACGTCCGACGCACGCGGATCGTCATTTGCTTCGGCCGCGAACAGGCCTGGCGGAATGAGAACGGTCGCGAGTGCAGGCAGTCCCGACAGCGCGCGTGCGCCGCCTCCGACCAGCGCCAGCATCAACACAAACCAGAACGCAATATCGCCACTGCGCGGCGCAACGTGCCGGCGGAATGCCTTGCGAATCAGTTCGAGCGTCCGCATGGACGATGTAGCGGACCGCCCCGCAACCCTGTCAACGATTCGGATGTTCTTGGAGAAAAGCTGCCGCCATTCGTTCCTCTTCCCCCGCACGCGGGGGAAGTGCCCGGCGCAGCCGGGCGAAGGGGGACCGTGGAGAAAGCCCCCTCCGTCTGTCGCGCGCTTTGCGCGCGACATCCTCCTCCTCCGCTTGCGCGAGGGAGGAGGAAGTTTGTGCTCGCACTCGAGGCTCTATGCCGCCTGGTAGCCCATCACGGCTTTGACTTCGAGGAACTCTTCGAAGCCGAACTCGCCCCATTCGCGGCCGTTGCCCGACTGCTTGTAGCCGCCGAATGGCGACTTGAAGTCGGCGCCTGCCCCGTTCAGGTGTACATTGCCGGTGCGAAGCTGCGAGGCGACCTTGCGCGCATGCTCGATATTGCCCGACTGCACATAGCCCGAGAGTCCATAGACCGTGTCGTTGGCCTGACGGATTGCATCGGCTTCCGTGTCGTAAGGCAGGATCGACAGCACCGGCCCGAAGATTTCCTCACGCGCGATAGTCATGTCGTTGGTGACGTTCGCGAACACCGTCGGCCGCACATAATAGCCGCGGTTCAATCCCTCCGGCCGGCCGACGCCGCCCGTGACGAGCGTTGCACCTTCGTCGATGCCCTTCTGGATCAGCCCCTGGATCTTGTTAAACTGCACTTCGCTGACAACCGGACCCATGGTCGTGCCGTCCGCGAACGGATCGCCGACTTTGGCTTTCGAAGCCGCCGCCTTCGCGATCTCCATCGCCTGATCCTGCTTGCCGCGTGGCACGAACATGCGGGTCGGCGCGTTGCAGGATTGGCCGGAATTGCTGAAGCAGTTCGTCACACCCTGCGATACCGCCTTCTGCAGATCGGCATCGTCGAGAATGATGTTGGCCGATTTACCGCCGAGTTCCTGCGCCACGCGCTTGACCGTGTCGGCAGCTGCCTTGGCGACCGCGATACCGGCGCGGGTCGAGCCCGTGAACGACATCATGTCGATGCCCGGATGCGAAGACATCGCCTCGCCGACCGTCGGCCCGTCGCCATTGACGAGATTGAACACGCCCGGCGGAACACCGGCTTCATGCATGATCTCGGCAAACAAGTAGCCGCTCATGGGAGCCACTTCGCTGGGCTTCAGCACCATCGTGCATCCGGCCGCGAGAGCCGGCGCGACCTTGCAGGTGATCTGGTTGATGGGCCAGTTCCACGGCGTGATCAATCCGCAGACGCCGACCGGTTCGTGGACGATTTCCGTCGAACCGCGCGTCTCCTGGAAATTGTAATCCTTGAGGATGCGCATGGTCTCGCCCAGATGGCCGAGGCCGGTTGCGGCCTGCGCGGCTTTCGAGAGACCGAGTGGCGCACCCATCTCGCGCGAAATAGTTTCGACCATCTCGCCATAATGCTTCTGATAGGCGTCGAAGATTTTCTGCAGCAGCGCGAGGCGCTCTTCCTTCGTCGTGCGCGAGTAGGTCTCGAACGCACGGCGGGCCGCGGCAACCGCCTTGTCGACATCCGCCTTGGAGCCCAGGCTGATGCGGGCATAGGCCTCTTCATTGGCCGGATTGATGACGTCGAGCGTCTTGGGCGTGACGGGGTCGACCCACTTGCCGTCGATATAGAATTTCAGATTGTCCTGCATGGTTTCTTCCCGGGTTTTGTTGCGGAGCGGCAGGATAAGAGCACAGTGGGCGAGCCCGGAAAAGGAGGCATTTTCGGGACCCGGTTAGGGACTTGTTCGCGAGTGTGATCGACTGACCTAGCACCGCCGACGCCGACCGGATAGGTTCCCGAAATTATCGGGATTCTTGCCTGGAGCGCTCCATGAAACTCGACTGCAAGGCGTTGGCCTTTGGCGTAGCGCTGACCGCGTCCTGTCTGGTGACATTGCCGGCCGGGGCGCAATCCGCGCCTCAGATCAAGCAGACCATCAACCCGACGCAGCTGTCGGTTCTTGCCGGCAACACCCGCCCGGAAGCGAACGCCGCAAACGATCGCGGGCGGGTGGCGGACAGCCTTCCATTGGATAACATGCAGCTCCAGCTCAAGCGTCCGGCGGAGACCGAACAGGCCTTCGGGAGCGCGATCGACCGGATGTATATGCCCGGTTCGCCCACCTATCATCATTGGATGACGGCGGCCGAGATCGGCGCGAATTTCGGACCCGCCGCTCAGGATATCCAGACCGTCACGCATTGGCTGACGTCGCACGGTTTCCAGGTAAACGCGGTCTATCCGAGCCGGATGCTGATCGACTTTTCGGGCACCGCGGGCCAGGTGCGCAATACGTTTGCGACGGAGATCCACAACCTCCAGGTGGACGGTGTCCGCCACATCGCCAATATGAGCGACCCGAAAATTCCTGCAGCGCTGGCACCTGTCATTTCGGGCATCGTTTCGCTGCACGACTTCAAGCCCCATTCGATGCGCAAACCGCGCGCGGCTTACACCTATGGCAGCGGCAGCTCGCGCGAATATGCGCTGGTGCCGGCCGATCTCCAAACGATCTACAATCTGACGCCGCTCTATACGGCGGGGATCACGGGCAAAGGTGAGACGATCGTCACGGTCGAGGACACCAATCTCTTCAAGACGACCGACTACACCAAATTCCGCAGCGAATTCGGCCTTTCCACCTACACTTCCGGCAGCCTCACGACCGTTCACCCCGAGCCCGCATCGGGCAACGCCAATTGCACGAACCCCGGCGTGCCTTCCGGCGGCGACGATGGCGAAGCCGCCGTCGACGTGGAATATGCGAGCGCGGCAGCGCCCAACGCGACCGTTGAACTGGCGTCGTGCAAGGATACGACAACCTTTGGCGGTCTCATCGCGATCGAAAACATCATCAACGCGGCGACCCATCCCACGATCATCAGCATGAGCTATGGCGAATGCGAGGTGGAAAACGGCGCCGGCGCAAACGCGGCGTTCTATTCCGCGTTCCAGCAGGCCGCGGCGGAAGGCGTGTCGGTCTTCGTGTCGGCGGGAGACGAAGATGCGGCGAGCTGCGATGCGGGCGCCGCGAAGGCGACGCACGGGATCGGTATCAGCGGATGGGCGTCCACGCCTTACAATGTTGCGGTCGGCGGCACGGATTTTGGCGACACGTTCGCAGGCGAGAACGCCACCTACTGGAACACGAAGAACACGAAAACCTACGGCTCCGCGAAATCCTATATCGATGAGATTCCGTGGAACGACTCCTGCGCGAGCCAACTCATCACGACATTCAACGGCTCCACGGTGCCTTACGGCTCGACAGGTTTCTGCAATACGGCCAACGGCAAAGCCAACTATCTCGGCGTCGCCGGCGGCAGCGGCGGACCCAGCGGCTGCGCGACCGGCGCACCGGCAACGGCCGGCGTGGTGAGCGGAACCTGTGCGGGCTACGCCAAGCCGTCCTGGCAAACCGGCCTGTTGGGCAATCCTGTCGACGGCGTGCGGGATATTCCCGATGTGTCGCTGTTCGCCGCCAACGGCGTGTGGGGGCATTACTATGTCTTTTGCTGGTCGCATACCGCAGAAGGCGGTGAAGCCTGCACCGGTGCGCCAAGCGGTTGGGCAGGCGCCGGAGGGACGTCGTTTTCGTCACCGATCATGGCCGGAATCCAGGCGCTCGTTCAGCAGAAGACGGGCGCAGCGCAAGGCAACCCCAATCCCGTCTATTACGCGCTAGCGGCGACCGAATATGGCGCGACAGGCAGCACCGCCTGCAATTCGACGCTGGGCAACGGCGTCGGCTCGTCCTGCATTTTCTATGACGTGACCCAGGGCGATATGGACGTCAATTGCACGGGCAAGGTGGATTGCTATCTGCCATCGGGAACGAACGGCGTGCTGTCGACATCGGACACGGCCTACCAACCGGCTTACGGAACCGGAACCGGCTGGGATTACGCAACCGGCATCGGCTCCGTCAACGCCTACAATCTCGTGAACGCCTGGCCGTAGGTCGCTGCTGTCGATGGACCGCGGGCGTCCTCGCCCGCTCTTTTTAATTCGTCGAATTACGCTGCACCGCGGATGAAAACGGCCAATCTTCCGCTCGGCCTACCAAACCGGCTTTCACCGGATTGTTTTCGATGTAGTAGACCGCAGCCTCATAGTGCTCCGCGTCTCGAATGTAACGATCAAAGTAGTCGGCTGCCCAGATCGTTCCCTGTGAGCCGCGTCGCTTGTTGATCGCTTTCGCCGTGTACGATTTCCAGGCGTGCACAATCTCGCCAAGTGCGAAACCGCCGATTTGTTCGATCATCGCGTGAACGTGGTTCGGCATGACAACCCAGGCGACCAACCGATATCGTTCGCCATCGAAATATTCCAATGCCTCGCAAACGATCTGCGCATTTCCGGCGACTTTCAGCAAACATTCGCCTCGTCCTTCGTCGATTAGTCGATCCAAGGTAGGGCGGAGTTCTGCATCGTCAGCGAGATCTGCAACAATCCGGGCGTATAACGCGCGCGGCAAGCTATCGGCGAGACGAAAAGTGATCGTCTGTATGACCGCGCCGGCGTCGAAATGCGGGAGATAGCCGCGTTCGTGCCAGCCCTTGTGCGGGCGGGACGCCCGCGGTCCATCAGCATCGCCCAAACTTCGACTCCAAAAGAACTAAAAGTACTTCGCAAGATTCCTTTTGATCCGATCAAGCAGCGGCTCATCCGCCTCGGGCGGATCGAAAGTGCGGCCGGTGATGGTTTCGAACGCGCGCACATAGACAAGCGCCGTTTCGAAGATCATGTCGGCGGGAATTTCGGGAATCGGATCCTTGTAGGGATCGCAGCGCGCCGCCACCCAGTTGCGCACGAAATCCTTGTCGAAACTTTCGGGCTTCTCGCCGCGCGCGAAACGCTCCGCATAGCTTTCGAGAAACCAGTAGCGGCTCGAATCCGGCGTATGGATTTCGTCGGCGAGCAAAATGCGACCGATCGCATCGACGCCGAACTCGTATTTCGTATCGGCGAGGATCAGGCCGCGGGCGCGCGCGATCCCCTGCCCGCGCTCGAACAATGCGAACGCCGCCTCTGACACGCTTTTCCATTGCTCAGGCGTAAGCAATCGCTGCTCCAGAATGTCGGCGGCGGAAAGCGGCGCGTCGTGCCCGCCGTCGGCGGCCTTGGTCGTGGGCGTAATAATCGGATGCGGCAATTTCTCGTTTTCGCGCATGCCGTCCGGCAAGGCGACGCCATACATCTCGCGCTTGTCGGCCTTGTACATCGTCAGGATCGAGGTCGCCGTGGTGCCTGCGAGATAGCCGCGTACGACGATCTCCACGGGAAGAATGTCGAGCCGCTGTCCCACCACCACATTGGGATCGGGATATTCGAGCACATGGTTGGGGCAGATATTTGCCGTCTCCTCGAACCAGAAGCGCGCGGTCTGGGTCAGCACCTGTCCCTTGAACGGGATGGCCGCGAGAATGATGTCGAAGGCGCTGAGCCGGTCGCTGGCGACGATGATGCGCCGGCCGTCGGGGAGATCGTAATTGTCCCGCACCTTGCCGCGATAGTGCTTGGGCAGTTCCGGGATGGTCGCGTCGCGGAGTATCTGATGCGCGCGGGATTTGAGGACGTCTCGGTCCATGATGGCTTCCTGAAAGTCGTTTTGACGGGCCGCGTCCGCTGTAGCACGTTGGACGCGGCTGTGCCGTCCGGCACGCGCAAACAATTGTGGAGAGTTGCCGAGATGCAGGAACTGCTGCCTTTGGCCGAGCGCGCCGGCGCGCTGCTCAAACAGCGCAAGGAAACGATCGCCATCGCGGAGTCGTCCAGCGGCGGTCTGTTGTCGGCGGCGCTTCTCGCAGTGCCCGGCGCCTCGGCCTATTTCCTGGGCGGCGCGGTCGTCTACACCGCCAAGGCCCGCGTTCTCCTGATGGACATCCCGCGCGAAGGCGTGGCCGGCATGCGCTCGGCCAGCGAACCTTACGCGCTCTTACTCGCGCGCACCGCTCGGGACCGCTTCTCCGCGACCTGGGGCCTCTCCGAAACCGGCGCGGCAGGCCCGACGGGAAATCCCTATGGCGACGCGCCGGGCCATAGCTGCATCGCGCTGGCCGGACCGGTCGAAATCGCGGCCACGATTGAGACCGGCGAGCCCGACCGCGTCGCCAATATGCGTGCGTTTGCCAAGGCCGCGCTGGAGATGCTGCTGCACGAGATCGGGTAGGCCGCAAATTCCGCAGGCGCTCTTGGCCCAACGATGCTATCAAGCACGCTGGCCCCAGGGACTTCAGCCGTGCTTCTCCTGATCGATAATTACGACAGCTTCACCTACAACCTGTTCCACTATCTGGGGGAATTGGAGGCCGAGGTTGTCGTCCGGCGCAATGACGAGCTGACGGCGGCCGAGGCGCTGGCGCTGAAGCCCGACGCGATCGTGCTCTCGCCCGGGCCCTGCGATCCCGACCGCGCGGGCATCTGCCTGGAACTGATCGAGACCGGCGGCGCGGCTGTCCCCATCCTGGGAGTGTGCCTCGGCCACCAGGCGATCGGCCAAGCCTATGGCGGCAAGGTGGTGCGCGCGCCGGAGCCCATGCACGGCAAGCTGAGCCGGATCCATCATACGGGCAAAAGCGTCTTCCGCGGCCTCAACAACGATTTCGAGGCGACGCGCTATCACTCGCTGACCATCGAGCCCCAATCGCTGCCGCGCGATCTCGAAGTGACTGCTACCTCTTCGGACGGCGTCATCATGGGCGTGATGCACAAAAAGCTCCCCGTCCACGGCGTGCAGTTCCATCCCGAAAGCATCGCGTCGGAGAACGGCCACGCGCTGCTGCAGAATTTCCTCACCATCGCAAAAGATTTCGCGCGCGTTCCTGCATGAGCGAGAGCGAAGATTTTTTGCTGTTGCTGAAACGGCTCGTCGCCGACGAGGCGCTCGACGCGGACTCTTCGTCGCGCGCCTTTGCGGCGCTGATGTCGGGTGAGATTTCGCAGGTGCGCATGGCATCGTTCCTCACGGCGCTCGCCATGCGCGAAGCGACCGTTGACGAGATCGTGGGAGCTGCCCGCGCGATGCGCGCGTCCATGCACAAGGTCGCGGCGCCGCCGGGTGCGATCGATCTGTGCGGCACGGGAGGCGACGGACACGGCACGCTCAATGTGTCGACGGCCGCGGCGTTCGTGGTCGCGGCCTGCGGCGTGCCTGTCGCAAAACACGGCAACCGCAACATGTCGTCGCGCACGGGCACGGCGGATGTGTTGGAAGCGTTGGGCGTGAAGATCGATCTCGATGCGCGCGCCGCGGAACGCTGCCTCCGCGAGGCCGGGCTCTCGTTTCTGTTTGCGCAAGCCTTTCATCCCGCGGTCAAACATGTGGCGCCTGTGCGCAAAGAGCTGGGTTTCCGCACGATTTTCAATTTGCTCGGACCGATCTGCAATCCCGCCGGGGTGCCGCGGCAGTTGCTGGGAATCTATGCGCGCAGCTGGATCGAGCCGATCGCCCATGTGCTGGCGAAGCTCGGCACGGAAAAAGCCTGGGTCGTGCATGGCAGCGACGGGCTCGACGAAATGACGACAACCGGCATAACGCATGTGGCCGTGCTTGAGCATGGCAAGGTCACGATGCGCGAGATCGCGCCGGAAGATGCGGGCCTCAAACGCACTACCCTCGCGGCGCTCAAGGGTGGCGCGCCCGCGGAAAATGCGGCAGCCTTGCGCGCGCTGCTGGACGGCGCACGCGGCGCCTATCGCGATATCGTGCTTCTCAATGCGGCTGCCGCATTGATCGTGGCGGACAAGGCGAGTGATTTGAAAGAGGGCACGGCATTGGCCGCGGACGCGATCGATACCGGCCGCGCCAAAGCGGCGCTCGCCAAACTCGTAGCCGTTTCGCAAAGCGCTCGACCATGACGATCCTGAACCAGATCGCAACCTATAAGCGCGAAGAGATCGCGCAAGCCAAGGCGCGCATTCCGCAAGCCGAGATGGAAAGCCGTGCGCGGGCGGCGTCACCGCCTCGCGGATTTCGCGCCGCGCTCGCGGCGAAACAAGCGCGCGGTCAATATGGCCTGATCGCCGAGATCAAGAAGGCAAGCCCATCCAAGGGTCTCATCCGCGCCGATTTCGATCCTGCATCGCTTGCGCGGGCCTATGAAAGCGGTGGGGCCACGTGCCTCTCCGTTCTGACCGACATGCCGTCGTTTCAAGGCGCGCCGGAATATCTGGGGTTTGCGCGCGCTGCCTGTGCGCTGCCCGTGTTGCGCAAGGACTTCATGTTCGAACCCTATCAGGTGGCGGAAGCGCGCGCCTGGGGTGCCGATTGCATTCTCGTCATCATGGCGGCCGTTACGGACGCCGAAGCACGCGCGTTGATGGATGCCGCGCGCGCCTGGAGAATGGATGCGCTGGTCGAAGTCCACGACGAGGCGGATCTCGACCGCGCGCTCACGCTCGCGCCTTCGCTCATCGGCATCAACAATCGCGATCTCAGAACCTTTGTCACCGATCTTGGCGTGACCTTGCGTTTGGCCCCGCGCATACCCAAAGACATTCTCGTCGTCGCCGAAAGCGGCCTCGCCTCGCCCGCCGATCTCAAGACGCTGGCCGATGCTGGTGTCACCACCTTCCTGATCGGCGAAAGCCTGATGCGCAAACCCGACGTCGCCGCCGCGACGCGCGCGCTGATCGGCGCAAAATTCTGAGTGCTACGATCGGAGATAATTGTCACGCGGAGGCGCGGAGACACAGAGGGGGCTCAGGGTTTGCTGTCCACGCACAACAAAGGCGTAGTGGAAGCTCTGCGCGCAAGAGCGCGCAAAACATTCGCTCAGACTTGCGAGGTCCGGCGCGATTTCCTCTGCGTCTCCGCGCCTCCGCGTGCCCAAACGGATTGAGCCATCCGCACGACTGTCAAATGCGATGTTCGGCCCGTAAACTGGGGAAGAAAATGAGCTAGTGCGATTCCCCCACCCTCCAAAACCCTCTACGATCCTCCCATGACCGACCTGACCCATCTCGACGAACACGGCGCGGCGCGCATGGTGGATGTTTCGGACAAGGCCGCGAGCGCGCGCGAAGCGACCGCCGAGGCCGTGATCGTGTTGTCGGCGGAGGCGTTCGCGGCGGCCGTATCCGGCGATGCGCCGAAGGGCGACGTGCTCGCCGCCGCGCGCATTGCTGGCATCATGGCGGCCAAGAAGACTTCCGAGCTGATCCCGCTGTGCCATCCGATCCCGCTCAGCAAGGCCGGCATCGAGTTCGAGCCGCTGTCGGAGCGCAACGCGATCCGGATTGTCGCGACAGCCAAGACCAATGCGCAAACCGGCGTCGAGATGGAAGCGCTGACGGCGGCGAGCATCGCGGCGCTCACCATCTATGACATGGTCAAGGCCGTGGACAAATCGGCCGAGATCGAATCGATCCGTCTACTGACGAAATCCGGCGGCAAGAGCGGCGCCTATATCGCGCCGCATCGGGCCAAATCCGCACGCGCGCCGCGACCGCGCACAACCATGCTCGCGCACGAAACGGCCAAACCGCGCAGCGATCCGAATGCTGAGCGCGAAGCGTTTCGCGCCTTCATGGTCGCGCATCGGCTGCGCGCCACGGAATGGGCGAAGCAGGCGGGTGTTCCCGCCTCCGTCATCTATTCCTATCTGACGGGCCGCGCGGGAGGGCTGGCAGGCGACGCAGCCGAGAAGCTCGCGAAGGCGGCGCAGGTGCGGGTCGAAGACATGTTCGCGGGCCGGCGATGATCTCCGTCGACGAGGCCGTGCAGCGGATCGCGTCCGCCTTTACGCCGCTCGAATCCGAAACCGTCGGAATCGACAAAGCGCACGGCCGCGTGCTGGCGGCCGATGCGATCGCGGTTCTCGATCAACCGCCTTCTCCCGTCTCGTCGATGGATGGCTACGCCGTGCGCGCGAGCGACGTGACTGCACCGGTAAATCTGCGCGTGATCGGCTCGGCGCCGGCGGGTCACCCCTTCGCGGGGACCGTCGGCGAGAGCGAAACGGTGCGCATTTTTACCGGCGGCGTTGTGCCGTCCGGCGCGGATTCCATTGTGATCCAGGAAGACACCGAGCCGAACGGCGATACCGTGCTGTTCAAAGTGCCCGCGATCGGCGGACGGCACATTCGCGTGGCCGGACTCGATTTCAAACGCGGCGCAGTGCTTGCCTCCAAGGGCCGCCGCCTGACCGCGCGCGATCTGTCGCTGCTGGCGGCGGGCGATGTCGCGCAAGTCGAAGTTCGACGTCGACCGCGCATTGCGGTCGCAGCAACCGGTGACGAACTCTCGCGTCCCGGCGAAGCGCGCAAGGAAGGCGGCATCGTCGCGTCGACCGGCTACAGTCTCGCGGCAATGATCGAAAAATGGGGCGGTGAGCCTCGCGATCTGGGCATATTGCCCGATACCGCCGAAGCGCTCGCGGGTCTTGCCGCGAAAGCCGCTGGTGCGGACGCGATCGTCACTATCGGCGGCGCGTCCGTCGGCGATCACGACCTGGTCAAAAGCGCGCTCGCGCCGCACGGTTTCGTGCTCGATTTCTGGCGCATCGCGCTGCGGCCCGGCAAGCCGCTGATTTTCGGAAAGCTCGGCGCGACGCCGGTGCTCGGCCTGCCGGGCAATCCGGTTTCCTCGCTGATCTGCGCGATTTTGTTTCTGCGGCCCGCAATCGCGGCGATGCTGGGAACGGACGCGCGCACCCCGCTGCGCACCGCGCGCATCTCCCGCGATCTCGCGGCCAACGATACGCGGCAGGATTACATCCGTGCCCGCCTCGAAATCCGCGACGGCGAATTGTGGGCCGAACCGTTCAAGGTCCAGGATTCCTCGATGCTGAGCGTGTTCGCCGCCGCCGATGCGCTGGTCGTGCGTGCGCCGCTTGCGGTGGCCGCGAAAGCCGGCGAAAAGATCGATATTCTTGCTCTCGACGATTGCTGACACTCCCGCCACGGATCACCCATGACATTCTGCTTCGCGCGCTTACTTGCCCAACTCGCTTTGACCGTTGCCATCGCAAATGTGCCGCTTGCCGCGGACGCCGCGCCGGACCGCGTCGTGCATCGCTATCTTTCACTCGCGATATCGCCGGACGGCGAGCATGTCGCGTCGATCGAAGGCGATGCGTCGCCATCCGGCGGCGAGCCTGTCATCCGTGCACTGATCATCCGCACCGTCGACGGCAAGAGTGCCGCGACCGTGGCGCTGCCTTGCGGCGCCGTGCGCGAATGCTGGCCCGGCGCGCTCGCCTGGAGCGCGGACGGCAAGAGTCTTGCCTTCGCGCTGCGCAAGCCGGGCAGCCATGCGCGCTCGGTTTATACGGTCGCACCCGACAGCAGCCGGCTCACGGAAATCCTCGCCTTCGACGGCACGATCATCGATCTTCGCTATGGCCCCGGCGGACGCCTCGCGATGCTGGCGGTAGAAGACGCCAACAAGGAAGTGGGTGCGACGCAGGCCGGCGCTCCCATCACGGGAGACCTGAGCGGGCCGGTGCCCGAGCAACGCATCGGCATTCTCGATGGCGGCAAGCTTCACTGGGCCTCGCCGGCCGACATGTTCGTCTATCAATATGACTGGCTGCATGACGGCAGCGGCTTTGTCGGCACGGCCGCGCCGGGCGACGGCGACAACAATTGGTGGGTGGCGAAGCTCTATCGCTTCAATGCGGGCGACGGCGGAGCCAAAGTCATCTTCACGCCGCCGGACGGGCGCCACCAGATTGCCGATCCCATCGTTTCGCGCGACGGCGCGACGGTCGCCTTCATCAGCGGTATCATGAGCGACTTCGGCTCGACCGGAGGTGATGTCTATACGTTGCCCTTAGGTGGCGGACCGGAAAGCGATGCCACTTTCGAGATGCACGCTTCAGCGCGAAGTATCGACTGGGATTGCGATGGCCATCTGCTTGCGCAATTTCTTGAAGGCCTAAGCACCAAATTGGTCGATCTGACCGGCCCAGCAGCTGCGAATCTCAGGTCGCAAACCGAAGTGCCCGTTCACGGTGAGGATGTCTTGTGGCAAACCGTCGAAAGCATTCGTGGCGAAAATGCAGGCGTATCGCGTGCCTGCCCGTCCACCATCGCCGCAACCGTGCATGAGAGCTTTACGGCGCCGCCGGAAATCGAAGTGGGAACGATCGGTCATTGGCGCGATCTCACGCATGTCAATGCCGGTCTCACCATGCCGCTCACCGCGCAGAGCATCAGCTGGAAGAGTGACGGCGCGGATGTGCAGGGCTGGCTGCTGCTGCCGCTCAACGCGAAGGGCAAGCTGCCGCTCATCACGAGCGTGCATGGCGGACCGGCCGCAGCGGCCGTCCCCACGTTCAGCGGCCCCGGCCTTCAGCGCGAGGAACTCTTGAAAGGCTATGCGCTGTTCCTCCCCAATCCGCGCGGCAGTTTCGGACAAGGCGAAGCGTTCGCCGCAGGCAATGTGCGCGATCTCGGCCATGGCGATCTGCGCGATATTCTGGCCGGCATCGATGCAGTCGAGCGCGTGGCCTCCATCGACGACAAGCGCCTGGGCATCACGGGCGGCAGCTATGGCGGGTTCATGACGATGTGGGCCGTAACGCAGACCAACCGCTTCAAGGCGGGCGTCGCCGCGGCCGGCATCAGTGACTGGCTCTCCTATTACGGCGAGAACGGCATCGACGAATGGATGCTGCCCTATTTCGGCGCGACGGTTTACGCCGACCCGGACATCTATGCGCGCTCGTCGCCGATCGATTTCATCCGCAACGTGAAGACGCCGGTGTACGAATATGTCGGTGCGCAGGATATCGAATGCCCGTCGCCGCAGACGCAGGAATTCTGGCACGCGCTGCACGATCTCGGCGTGCCGACCTCCTACGCGATCTATCCCGGCGAAGGCCACGGCCTGCGCGATCCCGCCCACATCGCCGACTCCCAGGCGCGCACGCTGGCGTGGTTCGACAAATATCTGAAGTAATTGCCCACGCAGAGCCGCGGAGGACACGGAGAAAAAGAGAGACACTGTGTGGCGGCAGGCGGCGTCGAACGGTTTTCTTGCGCGCGTTCGCGCGCGACCTTTCTTCCTTGCGGTCGTTTCAAGTTGCGGAACCTGCCTCTTTCCTCTCCGCGTCCTCCGCGCCTCTCCGCCTACGCTAAAGCTACGGCGGACCAATTCAATGTTCTGACCCGCCGAAGCTTCAGCGTAGGCGGGCGCGTGCCCCCCTTTTTCGGCCATCCCCCAAAAATACAAGATATTGGGCGTTGACCCCTTGGGAGAACTAAAGTAGAACGATTCTCCATGTTTCGTATTTGTTCGCCTCCGGCGAATCAGCCGGGCGATAGGGAGGCATGGTCAAGATGCTCACGCGCAAACAACACGAATTGCTGATGTTCATCCACGAGCGCGTGCGCGAGAGCGGCATTCCGCCTTCGTTCGACGAGATGAAGGACGCGCTCGATCTGAAGTCAAAATCGGGCATTCACCGGCTGATCAATGCGCTGGTCGAGCGCGGCTTCCTGCGCCGGATGGAGAAGCGTGCCCGCGCGCTCGAGATCGTCAAACTGCCAGAGAACGTGGCGGACAATCAGCGTCCCGCGACCACGCGCAGCCAGGCCCAGCGGCTCAGCCATCCGGGAGCACGGCCCGCACGCGGCGAAACGCGAGCGGTCGCAGATACGCGCAGCGCCGGCAGCCCGCGCCGCGCCGAAAACGACAATGCGGTCAGCATTCCCGTGCTGGGCCGCATCGCGGCCGGCACTCCCATCGAGGCGCTGCAGCACAAGGTCTCCGACGTGCCCGTGCCGGGCACCATGCTGGGCCGCGGCGATCATTACGCGCTCGAAGTGACCGGCGATTCCATGATCAATGCCGGCATCCTCGACGGCGACACGGTGATCATCAACGAAACCAGCACGGCCACGACCGGCGATATCGTGGTGGCGCTGGTCGACGAAACCGAAGCGACCTTGAAGCGGTTGCGCCGGCGCGGCGATTCCATCGCGCTCGAAGCGGCGAACCCCGCTTACGAAACGCGTCTCTACGGCGCCGACCGCGTGCGCATCCAGGGCCGTCTGGTGGGACTGATCCGTCGGTACTGAATCTAGCTGCCGCGATGACCTTCACCAAGCGCCTTCGCGAACCCATCATGCGGGGCGAAATCACCTGCAGCGTGCGCATCTGGCAGAGGCCGCATGTGAAGGTTGGCGGACGTTACGCGCTCGGCTCCGGCTTCGTGGAAGTGACGTCCATCAAGCAAATCGAACTCACCGACATCACTCCGGCGCTTGCGCGCCGCTCGGGCTTCGCCGGCGTGGTCGATTTGCTCAAGATCGCGAAGCACGGACCGGGCGAAAATGTGTATCTGATCGATTTCGAGTACAGAACGGTTTAGTATTTTTCTCGCTTTTTCTTGGGCACGATTCGGAAATCCGCCATTTCGAAATCACACCGACTGAATCCAAGGCTCGACGCGTTCGCCGTAAAATGCGTGAACAAAATCTCCAAAAACCTCCTGAGCGAGGGTGCCCGTTGGCCCACCTTCCGCATATTGAGGATATCTAATCTGCTTCAAGTACGGCTCTATTGGCGCAAAGTCTTCGCTGCGCACGACATTGCCGTGCCGATACAAAGCAAGCGTATCGATGTAGCTGAAAAAGTCGTCGAAGGCATATCGATAAAGAAGATATTGCGGGCCTAGTGCGGGATCTTCAAAGGTCAACGTGAGTGCAGGCCTTAGGGCTTCGGCCATTAGACGCCAGTCGTGCGGAACCGTCATCGTCCCATGCGGAAACAGAAATCTGTATTTTTGGGGGATAGGTAGGGGGCCAACGCCCCAATCGATAGCGCGGCAACAGAACGAGAATGTATCGTCCGTCGACAAGGTGCGCATCTGAGCGATAGCAAATTCGGCGCGCTTCCAGCGTTCGGATTTGAGATACTGTGCAAGTGCTACCAACCCAGCAGCAATCGCAGCGAATGCCGTAAGGAAATCTCCGACGTTAATATCCAGCTTCACGAACATCTCCTTTTCAAATTTCCGAAAGCCAACATATGTTCCAGTATACACCATATATATTGCCTTCGTAAACCTAATGTCGTGAGCAATGCATTGTTGTTGCGGATCAATTTCAATTGAGATCGAGTTGTCGAAGATCGACGCTTAGTGTTTGTCGATCAATCTCCGCTGCACAGGGCTCCACGGTCGATCGCCGCGATAGTCCTGGACTGTTTCGACCTCGATCTTGTCTCCCACCCACACCGCGTAAGGTCCGTTGTCGGCGATATCGAAGCGGTCGATCACGCGTTTGGGGCCGATGCAGGTTCCGCGCGTCGGCACGGAACTGATGACGAGCGCGGCGTTCGCGCAATCTTCGGACAGCGCATCGAGGCGCGACACTGCGGCGATCCTCTCGCCGTTCCGCGCCAGCGCGATGCAGCCATAGGCGTCGCAGCGGATGTTTTCGGCAGGCGTTGCCATCGCTTCATCCGGCGTGCGCGCATCGCCGTCGCGCTTGAGCCATTCGGCTGCGGAGTAATTGTCGGCGGGGGCCCGCGCAAACCGCAACAGGCCGTCGCTCCCGCGAAACGCCATCGTCCTGCCGTCGCGCGCGATCAGCACATCCGGCGCATGCCCGAGAAAAACTAACGCGACACCTACTGTCGCGGGTAAAAGCCCCAGCCAGCGCCAGCGCGCGCGCCAGAACGCGATCCACAGTCCGCCTGCCGACAGCAGCACCAGCGCCGCCACCGGCCAGGCCGGCACGATAGAGACAGCCCCCGGCAGATGCGATACCCAGCGGCCCACGCCGAGCATCGCGTCGATCCCCCAGCCCATCACATGCAGCGGCGCGGCATCGAGACCGAAGGGCATCAGGATCACCGAGATCGCCGCGGCCGGCATCGTGATAAAACCCATGATCGGCATCGCGCCCAGATTGCCCAGCACCGCGTAATGCGTCGCGCGGTCGAAATGAAACGCCGCAAACGGCATGGTCGCGATGCTGCCGACAAAGCTCGTGACCGTGATGCCCCACAGATAGCGGCGCAGCGACGCGAAGCGCATGGGCACACCGTCGCTCTCGCGCGCACGCCGCTGCTCCCATTCTGCCACCGCGACGAGGCCGGTCACCGCCGCAAACGACATCTGGAATCCCGGCTCGATCAGGCTCTCGGGCCGCATCAAGAGGATGATCGCGGCCGCCAGCGCGAGCGAACGCATCGAGATCGCAGGCCGGTCGAACAGGATCGCGAGCAGCATCATCGCGAGCATGATAAACGCGCGCGTGGTGGCGGCCTGCGCGCCGCTGATCACGAGATAGAACGCGGCGCCGCCCAAGGCCGCGACAGCGGCCCACTTTTTGATCGGCTGCGTCAACGCAATCGACGGAATGAGCGCGAGGCCGGCGCGGATCGCCCAGAAAAGTCCGAGACCGACCAACGCCATATGCAGGCCCGCAATCGCAAGCACATGCGCGAGGCCCGCGTCGCGCAGCGCCGATTCATCGTCTTCGGAAATGCCGCCGCGGTCGCCCGTGATAATCGCAGCCGCAATCGCGCCCGTGCTGCCGGGTAGCACGGCATGGATGCGCTCCGTCATGCGCCAGCGCAGATGTTCTATGCCGTCTTCGATGCGCTCGAAAAAGCCATGCACTTGTGGCGCGGCCACGAGCGTCGGTGCGCCATAGGCGTAGCCGACGGCGCCGAGACCTTCGAACCAGGCCGCGCGGCCGAAATCGTAATCTCCGGGCGAGGCCGGCGCAGGCGGCGGAATCAGCACGGCTTTGAAATGCACGACAGCACCCGGCACGAGTGCTTCGCCGCCGACGCGAAACGAGACGCGGACGCTGTTCGGCATCGCGGGTCCGTCGTCGAAATCGAACGATATGAGCCGGAACACCGCGCGCACGCCTTTGCCGTGCACCTGTGCAAAGATCACCTGCCCGTCCATGCCGATGGGTCCGACGCGGTGCGTGAGGACGGGCGCAGCCACCAGCTCGGTGCGCAGTTTGGCGTCGCCGAAACCGATCGATGCAGCAGCCGCAAGCGCGAGCAACGCGCGCGCAAAAGATTCCGGGCTCATCCCCGCCGCAATCGCGACGAGACCGCCTGCCAATCCCAGGCCATAGCAAATCGTCGTCGAAGGTTCGGAAGGCAGCGCGAAATAGATGCCGATACCGGCGGCGAGCGCTGGGGGCAGCCACAGCGCCCACCGGTCGCGTTCGGCAGACAGCGCAGAACCGACCGCGGCGAATGCGCGTGCGACCGCAGCCGCGCCGGGCAAAGGAGCGACGCGCCGCCGAAACAGTGGAAAGAGACCTACCCCCACGGCAACCGGTTTGCTAGAAGGCCCGCGGCCAGTTTGTGCTCCCGGAAGGATCATGCCCCAAAATTCGAAGCCCGTCCTGCGCTTTGCGCCCTCGCCCACCGGATTTCTTCATATCGGCGGCGCGCGCACGGCCCTGTTCAACTGGCTTTTTGCCCGCCATACCGGCGGTACATTTCTTTTGCGGATCGAAGACACCGACCGCGAGCGTTCCACGCCGGAGGCGGTCGCCGCGATTCTCGGCGGGCTCGAATGGCTGGGGCTCAACTGGGACGGCCAGACCATCTATCAATTCGCGCGCGCCGGCCGGCATCGCCAGGTGGCGGAACAGCTGCTCGCGGAAGGAAGAGCGTATCGCTGCTTCGCGACCGCGCAGGAACTCGACGACATGCGCGCGCAGCAGCGCGCGGCCGGCAAGCCTATTCGCTACGACGGACGCTGGCGCGACCGAAACCCGAGCGAAGCACAGCCCGGTGCGCCGTTCGTTATTCGGCTCAAACCAGAACAGAGCGGCGAGACAATCGTGCACGACGTCGTGCAGGGAGACGTGCGCTTCGCCAACGAGCAGCTCGACGACATGGTGCTGCTGCGGTCCGATGGCTCGCCCACTTATATGCTCGCGGTCGTGGTGGACGATTTCGACATGGGTGTTACCCATGTGATCCGCGGCGACGATCATCTCAACAACGCCGCGCGGCAATTGCAGATCGTCCACGCGATGGGCTGGCCCGAACCGATTTACGGCCATTTGCCATTAATTCACGGGCCCGACGGCGCGAAACTTTCGAAGCGGCATGGCGCGCTTTCTGTCGAGGCCTATCGCGACATGGGCTATCTGCCCGAGACGATGCGCAACTATCTCTTGCGCCTGGGCTGGAGCCATGGCGACGACGAGATCATCTCCACCGAGCAGGCTATCGCATGGTTCAATCTCGAGAATATCGGCCGCAGCCCTGCCCGGCTCGATTTCAAGAAACTCGACAATTTGAATGCGCACTACATCCGCCAGTCCGACAACCGCGTGCTTGCGGATGAAGTTGCTTCTCTGCTCTCGCGCGCAGAGCCGCCGCGTGTGCTGACCGACAAGGCCAAAGCGCAGTTGATCGCCGCCATGCCGGGATTGAAGGAGCGCGCCAAGACGCTGGTCGAGCTCGCCCACAGTGCGGAATTCCTGTTCTCGGACGGAAAGCGCGAGCTCGACGCGCAGGCCGAGAAATTGCTGACGCCGGAGGCGCGCGGCCTGCTCTCCGAACTCGTGACCGTGTTCGCCGACACCGACTGGCAGGGGACGGTTCTCGAAGAAAAGACCCGCGCCTTCGCGGACGCCAAAGCGATCAAACTCGGCCAGGCGGCCCAGCCGATCCGCGCGGCACTGACCGGAAAGACCTCGTCACCGCCGGTTTTCGCTATGCTCGAAGTGCTGGGCCGGGAAGAATCCCTAGCCCGGTTAAGGGCTTATACCTGAGACCGGAGGCTCGAAATGGACGGGGATAACGGAAATATTAGTGACGCTGTTAACCCCAATGTCGTATGATTGCTGCAGTGCAAGATAAAAGGCGGCCGCCCGGTCGCCGGATTTCAGGAGTTCTCCGATGAGAGAGAGCAAGGCCGTCCCCGCAGGCAGCGCCACCCTCAAATACAATGGCAACGCCTATGAGTTGCCCGTTCTGGCCGGCAGCGAAGGCCCCAACGTCGTCGACATCCGAAAACTCTACGGCGAAGCCGACATCTTCACCTACGATCCCGGCTTCACGTCGACCGCAAGTTGCGAAAGCGACATTACCTTCATCGACGGCGACAAGGGCATCCTGCTCTATCGCGGCTATTCGATCGATCAGCTCGCGGCCAATTCTAATTTCCTCGAAGTCTGCTACCTCCTGCTGCACGGCGATCTGCCGAACCAAAAGGAAATGCAGACCTTCGGTCATGCCATCACCTATCACACGATGGTGCATGAGCAGATCGCGCAATTGTTCCGCGGATTCCGGCGCGACGCGCATCCGATGGCAATCATGTGCGGCGTGGTGGGCGCGTTGTCCGCGTTCTACCACGACTCCACGGACATCGAGGATCCGCGCCAACGCGAGATCGCGAGCCATAGGCTGATCGCCAAGATGCCGACGATCGCCGCTATGGCCTACAAGTATCACGTGGGCCAGCCTTTCGTGTATCCGCTGAACAATCTGAGCTACACCGACAATTTCCTGCGCATGTGTTTCGCGGTGCCGTGCGAGGAGTACCGGGTCAATCCGGTGCTGTCGAAAGCACTCGACACGATCTTCATCCTGCATGCCGATCACGAGCAGAACGCGTCGACGTCGACTGTTCGTCTGGCAGGCTCTTCCGGCGCCAATCCGTTCGCCTGTATCGCCGCCGGCATCGCGTGCCTGTGGGGCCCGGCGCATGGCGGCGCCAACGAAGCCGCGCTCAAGATGATCGAGGAAATCGGCACGGTCGACCGGATTCCGGAATTTGTCCGCCGCGCCAAGGACAAGAACGATTCCTTCCGCCTGATGGGCTTCGGCCATCGCGTCTACAAGAATTACGATCCGCGCGCCAAGGCGATGCAGATTCAATGTCATGCGGTGCTCGACGAACTCGGCATTCATGACGAGCCGCTGCTCAAGGTGGCGATGGAGCTGGAACGCATCGCACTGCAGGACGAGTATTTCATCGACAAGAAGCTTTACCCGAACATCGACTTTTACTCCGGCATCACGCTCAAAGCGTTGGGCTTTCCGACGAGCATGTTCACGGCGCTGTTCGCGCTGGCGCGCACCGTCGGCTGGATCGCGCAGTGGAAAGAGATGATCGAGGACCCGCACCAGAAAATCGGGCGGCCGCGGCAGATCTATACCGGCGTGAAACAGCGCGACTACGTGCCGGTCAACAAGCGCGCCTGAACGGTCGGCGGTTTTTCGCGCACGAAATCGAGCAGCGCGCGCGCGGCGCGCAGACTGGGCAGTTCGTGTCCGACACCCAGCTCGTCCGTTGCGGCATCCAGATCTTCGATCTGCTTGCGGCGCGCGGGCGTATCCCTCAGCAAAGGAATGAGCGCATCGGCCAGGTTTTGGCCCGTGCAGCGGCCCTGGATGAATTCCGGCACGGCCGCGCGATCGAGAATGATATTCACCAGCGTCGCAAATTTCACGCTGACGAAGGGCTTCCCGAGCGCATAAGTAAGCCAGCCGAACCGGTAAGCGACGACCATGGGGGTGTGCGCCAGCGCCAGTTCGGTCGTGACGGTTCCCGAAGCCGCGAGCGCCGCATCCGCGGCATCGAAAGCTGAGAACCGGTTCGCATCGCCTTCCAGGATGTGCAGCGGCGCAGGCCAATTCACCGTGCCCGCGCGTACGGCGGCGGCCACGTGCGGCACCGTCGGCAGCAAGCAAACCATATCCGGAAACGAATTGACCAAACGCGCGATGGCATCGCGAAACGGCGACAGCAGCAGGCGCACTTCGTTCATGCGGCTGCCCGGCAGCACGGCCAGCACCGGCGCATCTGCGGCAATGCCAAGACGGTTACGCAGCGCATCGCCTCCCGTCATGCGGCCGGCGCGCTCGATCACCGGGTGTCCGACGAAAGCGGCATGCACGCCATGCGCCTCGAAAAACGGCGCTTCGAACGGAAGCAACGCCAACACGAGATCGAAATAGCGGCCCATCTTGCGCGCGCGATATTGGCGCGATGCCCAGACCTGCGGCGCCACATAATTGACCGTCCGGATCGAGGGATCGCGCCGTTTCAATCGTCGTGCGATGCGATGGGTGAAATCCGGGCTGTCGATCAGGACGACCGCGTCGGGCCGCGTCGCCAACGCAAAATCGGATGCCTCGCGCACGCGGCGGAGTATTTTCGGAATCCGCGGCACCACCTCGCGCAACCCCATCACCGCAGTATCGTCGAGCGGGAAAAGACTCCCGAGACCCTGCGCCGCCATGGCCGCGCCGCCGACGCCGACGATTCGAAGTCCGTCCCCTGCAAGAGTCTTCAGTCCCGCCATCAACTCGGCGCCGAGCTGGTCGCCGGAGGGCTCGCCGCAGACGAGCATCAAAGTCAGCGATGGAATGGAGCCGTTCGCCATGTCAGGCGGAATTGGGCGGCACGCCGACGACAAAGAGGCCGGCCTTGTCCGCGGTCTCGACCACTCCGCGCCGATTGATGATCAGCGATCTTTGCGCTTCGACGGCAATGCCCGCCAACCCCACCTCGACCGCCTTCTTTACAGTCTCGACTCCGATGACCGGCAGATCCGTCTTCCCATCCTGGGTGCTCTTGAGTGCCTTGAACAACACGCCGTTCGGTTTGCCAGGAACGCCGCGCAGATTGTCCGGCAATTTGCCCACGCGCGCGATCATCGCATCGGTGCCTTCGGCGGCCTCGACGGCCAGCACGAGCCCTTCGCATACGGCGGCGGCCTGGCCGACATCGAGCGCACCAAGACGGCGCACGACTTCGGCGGCCAGCGCGATATCGGATTCCTGCGTTGCCGTCGGACGAACCTTTCCCAGCACGCCTTCCTTCGCGAGCAATCCCGGCGCCGCTTCGGCTACGCCCACCATGCGAAAGCCATCCGCCTCGAACATGGCGACAACCGCGCGCAGCAGCGCATCGTCGCCCTTGCGCGCGGCATTGAGGATTTTGGGCAGAGCCATCACGCTCTTGGCGTCGAGCTTGATTTCGTTAAATCGCGGACGCGCGACGCGACCGGCCAAGAGCACGTCTCGGCATTGATGCGTGTGCAACAGCTTGAACGCGCGGCCGGTTTCTCCCATCGCGATCCAGTCATGGGGGAAGCGCTCGATCTCGGGGCCCGCCGAACCTTTCAGACCCAGGAGAAATACGGGCCTGCCGGCCTCCTGCGCGCTCTCTGCGATAGCAAGCGGAAGATCGCCGCCGCCTGCAAAGATGCCGAGCGTTTCCATGCCGATCAGCTTTCGTCGCCGTCGTCGGCGCCGCGCTTGCGCGCCGGACAGACGGGACGCTTCGCATCGGCGAGAATGAACGCGATCATTTCGCAAACTTCGGGCATATCCGCCCATTGGTTCTGAACGCTGCGGGCATTGTCCTGTAGAGAGCCGGCCCCATCGAGAAATATGGCGCGATAGGCGGCGCGCAACGCATGAATGCGTGGCCGCGGAATCCCGCGGCGCCTGAGACCGACCAGATTCAGTCCGCCCAAGCGCACATGCAGGCCGATCGCAATACCGTAGGGGATGACGTCGGTGCTCACACCGGAAAGTCCGCTGATGAAGGCATAGCTGCCGATGCGGCCGAATTGCTGGGCTGCGGCCAGCCCACCCATGATGACGCCGTCGCCGATCTCGACATGGCCCCCGATCAGAACGCCGTTCGACAAGGTGACGTCGTTGCCGATCCGGCAGTCGTGTCCCACGTGGCTGTAGGCCATCAGATAGTTGCGGTCGCCCAGTTTCGTGACGCCGTGGCCGACATGGCTGCCGACGGAGATCGTCACGCCTTCGCGAATGACATTGTCGGCGCCGATGACGAGTCTCTCGTCGGAAGGCTTCCAGCTTCGCATCTGCGCTGGTCCACCCAACGCGGCCTGCGGATAAACGATCGTGCGCGCGCCGATTTGCGTCTTGCCGGTCACCGCGACGTGCGACAGCAGGCGGACGCCGTCGTCGAGCACCGCGTACGGGCCGACGCTGCAGAAGGGACCGATCTCCACGCCGTCGCCGAGGCGGGCTCCGTCCTCAACTATCGCCGTGGGATGCGTTGTCATCGCCGTCCTGTTGCGAATCGCGAATCATGGCGCTGAATTCCGCTTCGGCACACAGCGCGTCGTCCACATAAGCCTGGCCGGTGAATCTCCACACGGGTCCGCGCCGGTGCAACGCCTTTACCGGCATGCGCAGAAGATCGCCCGGCCGTACGGGTTTGCGAAAACGCGCCTTGTCGATCGTCATGAAGTAGACGCTGCGGGTCCCTTGCACTTCTCCAAGCGAATAGGTGACCAATGCTCCGGCCGTTTGCGCCAGTGCCTCCACGATGAGCACACCGGGCATAACGGCATAATCGGGAAAATGTCCGAGAAAATGCGGCTCGTTGACGGACACAGCCTTGTAGCCCACGGCGCTGTCGTTGAGCTTTATGTGGCCGAGTTTCTCGATCAACAAAAAAGGCGGCCGGTGGGGAAGCAGTTTCTTGATCTGCTCCACGTCCAGAATCAAATCGTCCGGCGTCTCGTCACTCATGGCGATCCTGCTTGCGGCGCTTCGCCAACAGCGCAACCGCCGCCAACTCCCGCCGCCAGTCCTTCATCAACCGCACCGGCGCTCCGCCGTAATCCTTCCCGCCCGGCAGATCGCCGGGAGCCACGCCGCCCCGCGCGGCGATGCGAGCGCCGTCGCCGATATGCGCATGGTCTGCAACACCGGCCTGACCGCCCAGCACGACATAATCCCCCAGCTCGCAGCTGCCGGAAATGCCCACTTGCGCGACGATGACGCAGTGCCGACCGGTGCGCGTGTTGTGCCCAATCTGCACCAGATTATCAATCTTGGTGCCCTCGCCGATGACCGTGTCGCCCAACGCGCCGCGATCGACGGTGGTGCAGGCGCCGATCTCGACCTTGTCCTGAATAATCACACGTCCCAGTTGGGGTATTTTGAGATGACCCGCAGCATTCGAGGCAAATCCGAATCCCGGCTGACCGAGTTGCGCACCCGGAAACACGACGACGCCGTCGCCGAGATACGCGTGCGAGATGGTGACGTTGCTCCCGATCCGGCAATCGCGCCCGATCATGACGCCTCTCCCGATAACGGCGTTGGGCCCGATGCGCGTGCGCTCTCCGATTTCGACATTGGGACCTATCACGACACCCGGTGCGAGGGTGACTCCCGCACCGAGCCGCGCGCTCGGGTCCACGGCGGTTTTCTGGTCCCAAACGGCCAGACCATTTTCCGGATAAAAGAGCGTCGAAGCTGCCGCGAACGCGTGAGCTGCAGACGCGCAACGCAGAATGACCGTCGCCGGCAGCGGCTCCGTCAGGGAAATATCCGCGCCGACAAAACAAAAACCCGCAAGCGTTTTCCTGAGTGCGCCGACGGCGGTCTTACCCGCGCAAAAAGCGAGTTGTCCGGAGCCGCCGCCTTCCAGCGATGCGAGATCGAAAATTTTGGCAGCGGCATCGGCGCTTCCCGCCGCTTCGGCTCCAGCGTGCGCGCAAACCTCCGCGACCGTAAACGGGCCGCGATTGTCGTAGAAACGGGGATCCGCCATGGACTTCGAAGGCGCGCGCGGGCGCCCCAGCTCGGGGGCGCCCGTCGCTGGCTCTATTGTCCCTGCGGTTGCTGCTGCTGCATCATGCCCGGCGGCGGGGTGACAAGCTGCACTTTGACCGAAGGAAGTTTCTGGTCGAGCCGCTGAATCGCTACTCTCGTGATGTCGAAGTTAGCGTCCGTCCCATAGATGATGGCGGATCGATCGAGCAGCAGATTGGCGCCGCGTTCCTGCATGATACCCTGGATGATCGGTCCGAGAGCCTTATCGATCTGCTGGCGGGCGAGATAGACGCCATATTGGATCTGCTGCTGGCGTTGCTGGACTTTCTGCTGAAAGGCAGTCTGCTTGGCCTGGAACGCCCTGATCTTCTGAGCCTTAACATCGGGGGCGAGAATGGCGATCTGCTGCTGAAGTGCCGCCTGTTCTTTGCGCAGGCCATCGGCTTCACCCTTCAGCTCGGCCTCGGCCGATTGGGTGTAACCTTGAACCTGATGGCTGATGTCCTGGCCCACCTTGGAACCGCGCAGCACGCCCGATCTGTCGATCACGAGAATCTTGGGTTGGGGAACGCCGCTCGGGGCTGCCGGATGGGGCTGCCCCTGCGCGAATGCAGACGGAGCCGCAACCGCCACAAAGGCCGCCGTCAATACGAAACCCGCCACGACCTTGGCCCGCCGGGTTAGAATTGCTATTTTGCTCATCGATTTAGAGTCCTGTTCCTGCGCTAAAGTAAATGACTTGAGACTTATCGTAGGTCTGCTTGACGTAAGGCAAGGCCAGCGAGATCGCAATCGGCCCAAACGGGGATTTCCAGGATATCCCAAGACCCGCCGTGGCGCGAATCGCCATGTTGTCCTTGATGCAGGTCGTGTTGGGAATATTGCAATCGGACCCGGGCGTCCCGGTCGCCAGATGCCCAAGAGTTCCGAAATCCGTGAAGAGGGACAACCCGACCCCGTAATCGGCAGGCAGGACGTCCGGCAGGCGCAACTGTGCGGATCCGACGGCGTAGGCGTCGCCGCCCAACGCATTTTCGCCCGACGCAGCGCTCAATTCGCGCGGCCCGATGCCCGCGAGAGCAAATCCGGGGAAGCTGTCGCCGCCCTTGAAGAAACGATCTTCCAGCCTGATCTGGTCGTGCTCGTAGCTCTGGATGTAGCCGCTGTTGAGGGAAAATGTCGCCACCATCGAATTCCAGAAAACCGGATGATGCCACGCGAATGATTGCTCCGTGCGGATGTATTTCACATTGCCGCCGAAGCCCGCGAAATCCTGGCTGAACTGGAACGTGATGCCGTGTCGCGGCTTAATAGGATCGTCGAGCGTGTTGTACGAATAGCTGTAGCCCACGCTGGATGTCGTGAAGCTTCCCGCCGCTTGCTGAATGACGGTCGGCGCGCCGCCGAACGGCGAAATGATGTCGATGCGGAACGTATAGCGCAGACCGACCGAGCCGTACTCCGATGTCGGAAAGCCCATGCGAAGCCCTGCCGCCGTCTGATCGCCCGTGTAACTCGCCTGCTGGAAGTAGGTGATGGTCTTGTAGATGTCGAAGCCCGCGGACATCGGCCGATCGAGAAAATAGGGCTGGGTAAAGCTGAGTTGCGCTTCCTTGCTGATCTGCGAGGCGGAGACGCTCGCGCGCAGATATTGACCTTCGCCAAAGAGATTGCGTTCGGTATAGCTGAACTGACCCACGAACGAACTTGTCGACGAATAGCCCGCGCCGAGAGAAAGTTCGCCGGTCGATTGTTCGGTCACCGCGACATTGAGGATCGTCCGGTCGGGTTGCGAGCCCGGCGTCGGCTTGATGTCGACATCCTTGAAATAGCCCAGCGCCTTGATGCGGGTTCGCGAGCGGTCGACGAGCACGCGATTGAAGGCATCGCCTTCGACCAGCCGGAATTCTCGCCGTATCACCTTGTCCAGGGTGCGCGTATTGCCGACGATGTTGATCTTTTCGACGTAGACGCGCGATCTCTGTTCGACCTGGAACACGACGTCGACGGTGCGCGTGTCGCGGTCGCGTCGGATACGGGGGTGAACTTCGGCGAAGGCGTAGCCCTTCGTTCCCGCGGCGTTGGTGAGCGCGTCGATCGCTTTGTCGACCAATTCGGCGTTGTAGGTGGTGCCGTCCACGATGGGCACGAGCGGTCGCAAAGTCTTGGGATCGAGTTCCTTGATTTTCGATTCGATCTCGACCTTGCCGAATTTGTAGACGACGCCTTCGTCGACGGTGAATGTAATGTAGAAACTCTCGCGGTCCGGCGCGAGTTCGGCCACTGCCGATATCACGCGGAAATCGGCATAACCGCGCTGGAGATAGAAGCGGCGCAACTGTTCGCGATCGAAGGTCAGGCGGTCGGGATCGTAATTGTCGTTCGACGATAGAAATTTCCACCAGGCGCTGGTCTCTGTCGCGATCTGGTCCCGCAACGTATCGTCGTTGAAATGCTTGTTGCCGATGAAGGATATCCGCGCGACGCCCGTCGTCGGTCCCTCATTGATCGAAAAGATCAGGTCGACGCGATTCTGGGGTCTCTGGATGATCTGCGGATCGACCGTGGCGGCGAACTTACCGTTGCGGCGATAGAGTTCGATGATGCGTTGTACGTCGGATTGAACTTTGTTGCGCGTGAAGACGGTACGCGGCTTCAGCTGAACTTCCTTGGTCAAATCCTTTTCGGAGACCTTGTCTTCGCCTTCGAACACGATCTGGTTGATGATCGGGTTTTCCACCACGTTGATGGTGAGTTTTGCGCCGTCCCAATTGATCTTCACGTCCGCAAAAAGGCCCGTGCCGAACAGGGCCTTCAGCGAAGTGTCGACGATTTGTTCGCTATAGGGATCGCCTTCGTGAATCGACAGATAGGACAGAACGGTCGCGGACTCGATACGCTGCGTGCCCTGGACGGCGATCTGCTTGACGATCGGCCCCGCCGGTTGCGGTGCAGCAGCCGGTTGCATCGAAGATGGGGACGGATTGGCCGCCTGGGCAAATGCCGGAACGGGCATGATTCCAGCCGCCAACATGACGGTTGCGAGCGCCGCGTGCCTACGCCGGGCGAAAAGGAGGCCGATCAAGCTCATCCAGCCGTCTCTAAGGCTGTCAGCAATCGCAAGCTGCGTCGCTGCCAGCGTGGTTTCAGAATAAATTCAACCGGACGAGGTCATTCCAGGTTGCCAGTACCATTAACCCCAGCATGACCGCCAGCCCCAGTCGAAATCCAAGTTCCTGGGCCCGTGCACCTAACGGCCGACCCAACACCGCTTCGCATCCATAGTACAGAAGGTGGCCCCCGTCGAGGATCGGAATCGGAAAAAGGTTTACCAGCCCAATACTTACCGAAATGAGAGCTGCAAGTTTGATAAGGGAAAGAAAGCTGATCGAGGCGACTTTCCCGGCAATGGTGGCAATTCCCAACGGCCCGTGAAGCTGCGACACAGCGCCCGGCGTACCGGCAAAAAGTTGCACCCGAAAGTCCCAGGACGTGCGCAGGATCGACCACGTCATACGGCAGGCCTCCCGCACGGCTGCGATGGGGCCGTATGTCACCGCCTTCGGTTTCGCCGAGGAAAATCCCAGCAGCCCGATCGTCTCGGTTTCACCGAGTTGATCCTTCTGCACCACGGTCCTGGGCGTTGCATGGATTGTGACGCGGGTCCCATGCCGCAGAACGACGAACTCCATCGGCACCTTGGGACGCATCTGCACCATCACGGCGACATCGTCGAAACCGTCCACGGAACGGCCATCGACTTCGGTGATGAGATCGCCGGGCTTGAAACCTGCCGCTTGGGCGACGCCGCCGGGCACGAGTTTGTCGACGATCGCCGGTGCGACCATGCCCCCGAATATCATGAAGAACGCGGTAAAGATTGCAATCGCGAGAACGAAATTCGCGATCGGTCCGGCGGCAACGATCAACGCGCGTTGATAGAGAGGCTTGTACGGAAACGCCGCAGCGCGCTCCGCATCCGGCATCTTGTCGAGACGTTCGCGGTCGGGCGTGCTCGCGGCATCGAGATCGCCCAGAAACTTCACATAGCCGCCGAGCGGAAACCACGAGAGCTTCCAGAGCGTACCCTTGCGATCGACCCAACTGGCGATTGCCGGCCCGAAGCCGATCGAAAACGTCTCCACCTTGACGCCGAAAAACCGCGCAACCGAAAAATGACCGAGCTCGTGAAAAAAAACGACGGGCGTAATGAGGACCAAAAAGGCCAGCGCATAGTCCACAAACGTGCTGCCGAAATGGAAGAGCGATCCGATCATTTTACGCCTGCACCGCCATTTGCCTGTAACGCCTGTGCGTCAAAGTTGCTCATTCTTCCGGTTCGCCCGGTTCGTCTCGTTTAGGCCGCCGTTGCGCGACAGAAGTCTGCGGCCACACTGCGGGCCCGTTGGTCGACCGCGAGGACTTCGTCCAGTCCGCCGCCGCCGTTCGAACCGTCATTCGCGGCCAGAGTGTCCTCGATCACTCTGGCGATATCGAGGAACCCGATCCGGCGATTCAGGAAAGCGTGAACGGCGACTTCGTTCGCGGCGTTCAGAATGGTAGGTGCGAGGCCGCCGATGCGCAAGCACTCTTCCGCCAATCCGAGGCACGGAAAGCGCTCGAAATCGGGGTTTTCGAAGGTGAGTTGCTTTATGAGGGCCAGATCGAGCCGTTGCGACGGCGAGGCGACGCGGAGCGGCCACGCCAACGCATAGGCGATGGGCGTGCGCATGTCCGGCGCCGACAAATGCGCGAGCGTGGAGCCGTCGGCGTAAGCGACGAGGCAATGCACGATCGACTGCGGATGCACGATCACGCCGAGGCGCTCGGCCGGGAGGCCGAAAAGATAATGCGCCTCGATCACTTCGAGCCCCTTGTTCATCAATGTGGCGCTGTCGACCGAAATCTTCGCGCCCATCGACCAGTTCGGATGGGCAACCGCTTGTTCCGGCGTCACGCGTTCCATGCGCTCGCGCGTCCATTCCCGGAACGGACCGCCCGACGCCGTCAAGGTCACGCGTTCGATGGCGTGGGCCTGGTTGAAATCGAGAAGCTGGAAAGCGGCATTGTGCTCGGAGTCGACGGGGATCACGATCGCGCGCGACTGGGCCAGCGCGTCGCGAAACACATTTCCGGCGGCGACCACGCACTCCTTGTTGGCAAGCGCGATCGTGGCGCCGCGTTTCACGGCGGCCAGCGTCGGCACGAGACTGGCCGCTCCGATAATGGCGACCATCACGACGTCCGATGGACGCGCAGCCGCATCGCGCACGGCGTCCTGACCGGCGGCGACCTCCACATCCGTTCCGGCAAGCGCGTCCTTAAGCTGCGAATAGAGCGACGGGTCGCCGATCACCGCGAGGCGCGGGCGAAACTCGCGCGCCTGCGCCGCAAGCTTGTCCACGCTCGATTGGGCAGTCAGCGCTTCCAGCGGAAACGCATCCGGCCCATGATTTGTGCGCGCATGGGCGACGACACTGAGCGTGCTGTCGCCGATGGAACCGGTGCTGCCCAGGATCGTCAGCCGGCGCGACACCGCATTGGCGACATCGCGGGATTCGTTTCGCGCGGATACGGTCATATGTGAGCTCCGAACAGCGGGTCGAGACCGACCAGAAACACCAGAACCGCCGCAGCCGGCGCCACGAACAAGGTGGAGTCGATGCGATCCAGTACGCCGCCGTGACCGGGAATGAGGCTGCCGCTGTTCTTTCGGCCGACACGCCGCTTGATCCAGGATTCAAACAGGTCGCCGGCATGCGCGGCCAGCGCCAGCACCACGCCGAAGATCGCGGCCTTCCAGCCGCTGCCGTGGAGCAACGTGACATAGATGGCCAATCCCGCAGCCGGCAGCACGATGCCGCCGAGAAAGCCCGCCCATGTCTTGTTTGGCGAAAGCATCGGCACGAGCTTGGGACCGCCGATCACACGTCCCGTCACCAGCGCGCCGGTATCGGCTCCCCAGATCACGATGAACAGAGCGATGACAATCAACGCGCCTTGGGTCGAATACTCGCGCAAGGCGACAACCAGGAGCGACGGCGCGCCGATATATATCGCCCCTGCCCCATTGAGGAAGGGAGGCGCACCCCGCAAGAAGGCGGATATCGCAGCGGCAATGCTTCCAATCAGCAGAATGCCGAAAGGCCACAGCTGATGAGGTGCGATCACGACAGCCGCGAGACCCGCTCCGATTGCAGCACCCGTGAACATCGATTCCCAGAAATAGCGCTTGGGGCTCACCATGCGATGCCATTCGCGCGAAGCCGCGAACGATATCAGCGCGATCACGCCTGCGAGATAGGGAGCGCCCGCAAATGTGCCGGCGAGTGCGATGCCGCCGAGCAGTACGGCGAACAACGCACGTGCCGGCCATTCCATTCCCGCTCCCGACACATCGACCCGCTTCGAGCCTGCGAATTCCGTTCCGCTTCCGATTTTTGGGCTGGCGCTCACGCGACGGCTTCCGGCGCGACCGTACCGAAGCGCCGTTCCCTCAAGGCATAGGCATTGAGAACGTCGAAGAATTCGGCGCGCGAAAAATCCGGCCACAGCGTGTCGACAAAGGCGAACTCCGCATAGGCCGACTGCCAGAGAAGAAAATTGCTGAGCCTGCGCTCGCCGCTGGTGCGGACGATGAGATCTGGATCGGGGATGCCGTGCGTCGACAACCGGGTCGAGAAATATTCCGCCGTGATGATTTCCGGATCGAGTTCGCCCCTCGCCGCTTCCCGCGCCATGTCCCGCGCCGCCGCCGCGATTTCGTCCTGCGCGCCGTAGTCGAACGCGAACGTCAGGTTGAGGCCGCTATTCGCTGCCGTCCGCCTTTCACCGTCCTCGATCATCGCCAGAATGTCGTCTGCGGCCCGCGAGCGGTTGCCGATGATGCGCATATGCACGTTGCGCTCGATCAATTCGCCGACGTCGTCGCGGAAATAGGCCCGGAACAATCCCATCAAATGGGTCACTTCCGGAGGCGGACGTTTCCAGTTCTCGGACGAAAATGCGTAGAGCGTAAGATTTTCGAGCCCGATATCGACGGCCGCGCGAACGACGGCTCTGACTGCGGCAACGCCTGCCACATGTCCCGCGGCCCGCGGCAGATGACGTTTGCGCGCCCAGCGTCCGTTGCCGTCCATGATGATGGCGACGTGGCGGGGAAGGGATTCCTTCGCCGGCGGAACGCTCGTCGGGGCCATCGCGTCAGACCTCACACAACATCAAACCTGCATGATCTCCTGTTCTTTGGAGTGCATGGCCTGATCGATGTCACGGATATGCGCATCCGTGAGCTTCTGCAAATCCTCGCCCAGTTTATGCTGTTCGTCCTGGCTGATCTTGTGGTCTTTTTCGAGCTTTTTCAGGACTTCCATCCCGTCCCGGCGCACATTGCGCACTGCGATACGGCCCTGTTCACTATATTTGTGGGCCAGCTTCACGAGTTCCTTGCGGCGCTCCTCGTTCAATTCCGGCAGCGGAATGCGCAGGAGCTGGCCGTCCAGCTGGGGATTGAGGCCGAGGCCTGCGTCCCGGACGGCCTTGTCGACCGCCTTGGCGAGGCCCTTGTCCCACACCTGGACCGTGATCAGCCGGGGCTCCGGCGCGCTGACCGTCCCCACCTGGTTGATCGGCATGGTGTTGCCATAGGCCTCGACCGTGACGGGATCGAGCAGCGATGGGTTGGCGCGTCCGGTCCTAAGACCGGCGAATTCCTGCTTCAACGTGGCGACCGCGCCGTTCATCCGGCGGTTCATGTCCTCTTTGTCGTATCCAGGCGTAGCCATCGAGTCGTCCTCCCTAGAGACGGGACATTAGCCCTGTTCGCTGATAATCGTGCAGCGGCCTTCGCCGCGCAGCACCGCGGCGAGAGCGCCGCGATCATGGATGGAGAACACCACGATCGGAATGCGGTTTTCCCGCGACAGGCTCACCGCCGACGCATCCATCACCTGAAGATCCCGCGATAAGACCTCGTGATAGCTCAAGGAATCGTAACGAACGGCATCGGCGACCTTTTTGGGATCGGCGCTGTAGACGCCGTCAACTTGCGTGCCCTTCAGCATTGCGTCGCAGCTCATTTCGGCGGCGCGCAGCGCCGCAGCCGTGTCCGTCGTGAAGAACGGATTGCCGGTGCCGGCCGCGAAAATGACCACCCGGCCCTTTTCCATATGGCGGATGGCGCGGCGCCGGACATAGGGCTCGCAGACGGTCATCATCGGGATGGCGGATTGGACTCGCGTCGGCAGGCCGGCCCGTTCGAGAGCTGCCTGCATCGCGAGCGCGTTCATGACGGTCGCAAGCATGCCCATATAGTCGGCCGTGGCGCGGTCGATGCCTTTCGCCGCTCCGGCCAGTCCACGGAAGATGTTGCCCCCGCCGATGACCAGGCACACCTGGGCGCCGACGTCGCTCGCTTCCTTGATGTCGGCTGCAATGCGCTCGACTGTGCCGATGTCGATGCCGAAGCTCTGGTCGCCCATCAACGCCTCGCCGGACACCTTCAGCAGGATCCGGCGGAATTTCGGCGCAGCGCCCATGCGACCCTCCGGCGGTTCAGCGACCCGCCATCTTGTTGACCTCGTCGGCGAAGTCGCCGTCGATCTTCTCGATGCCCTCGCCCACCGCGAAGCGCACGAACGCGTCGATAATAACCGGCGATCCCAGGTCTTTCGAGGCCTTCTCGACCACAGCCGATACCGTCGTCTTGCCGTCGGAGTCTGCGCTGTGGAAAATCTGCGAGAGCAGAACCGAGTCCTCAAAGAACTTGCGCATGCGGCCTTCGATCATCTTTTCGACGACGTTCTCAGGCTTGCCGGATTGGCGTGCGAGGTCGGCCTGAATGGCGCGCTCGCGCGCAATCACGTCCGGCGACAGGTGTTCCGGCGTCAGCGCGAGCGGTGCGGCCGCCGCGATATGCATGGCGAGCTGCTTGCCGAGAGCGGCGAGCTTGGTCTTGTCGGCCGTCGATTTGAGCGCGACCAGAACGCCGATCTTGCCCAGCTCCGGCGAAGACGCGTTGTGGACATAGGTCGCCACCACACCCGGCGAGACCGACAATGCGATCGTGCGGCGCACGCTGATGTTCTCGCCGATCTTGGCGACGAGTTCGGTCGCGGTGTCGCGCACGCTGGCGCCGCCCGGGGTGTGCGGTTGCGCCAGCAACTTGTCGACGTCGCCGCCAGCTTCGAGCGCAAGCTCGGCTGCGCGCTTGACGAACTCCTTGAAGGTGTCGTTGCGCGCGACGAAATCGGTCTCGGCATTGACCTCGACCAGCGCGCCGGCATCGCCGTTCACGGCCACACCGATCAGGCCTTCGGCCGCCACGCGGCCGGCCTTCTTCGCGGCCTTGGACAGACCTTTCTTGCGCAGCCAATCGATGGCCGCCTCGACGTCGCCCTGCGTCTCAGCCAGCGCCGCCTTGCAATCCATCATTCCCGCGCCGGTTTTGTCGCGCAGGTCCTTCACCATGGTCGCGGTGACGTTCGACATTTCGGACTCCGATTTCTTGGAAGTTCAGGCCGCGGGAGCTGCTTCGGCGCTTTCGACCGGCGCTGCCGGCGTAAGGTCCGGCAAAGGCGCCTCGGACTCGCCCACATCCACACCCGACTCGACCTGGCTCTGGGACAGACCGTCGATGATCGCGCGCGCCACGATATCGCAATAGAACGCGAGCGCGCGGGCCGCGTCGTCATTGCCCGGAATCGGATAGGCGATGCCGTCGGGATTGGAATTGGAGTCGAGGATCGCCACCACGGGGATGCCGAGCTTGCGCGCTTCGGCGACCGCGATCTCTTCCTTGTTCGTGTCGATCACGAACAGCATGTTCGGCAGGCCGCCCATCTCCTTGATGCCGCCCAGCGAGCGCTCCAGCTTGTCGCGCTCGCGCAGGAGCTGCAGCAGCTCTTTCTTGGTGAGACCGGAACCTTGGGCCGAGCCGAGAGTCTCTTCGATGTTGCGCAGGCGGCGAATCGAGTTCGAAATCGTCTGCCAGTTGGTCAGCGTGCCGCCGAGCCAGCGATGGTTCACATAATATTGTGCGCAGCGCTTGGCGGCCGCCGCGACCGGCTCCGACGCCTGGCGCTTGGTGCCGACGAACAGAATGCGACCTCCCCCGGCCGCCACGTCGCGCAGGGCGACAAGGGCCGCATGCAGCAGAGGCACGGTCTGGGTCAGGTCGATGATGTGGATGTCGTTGCGCGAGCCATAGATATAAGGCGCCATTTTCGGGTTCCAGCGCTGCTGGCGGTGGCCGAAATGGGCGCCGGCTTCGAGCAGCTGACGCATGGTGAATTCTGGCAATGCCATGTGGAAAATTCTCCTTTTCCGGTTAGCCTGACGCGAGGAGATCACCCCTTACGGGGCACCGGACGGGGATGAGGCAACTCGCCCCACTACCCACCCTCGCGTGCGGAATGGCGGGGGTTATAGGAACATGGGTTGACGGATGCAAGGCGGTAGGCTCGAAACGGCCCATGCGCATATCCGCCCCCCGCCCAAGCCCCATCCGCCCCACAATTCTTGGCCTCAAGCCCAACGGCATCGCGGCCGTGTCCAAACTCGCACTGGGCGAGCCGGACGTGATCGCGCTGTGGTTCGGGGAGACGGACCTGGTGACGCCGGCCTTCATCCGGGACGCCGCCAAGCAGGCGCTGGACGAGGGCCGCACCTTCTATACCAATGCGCGCGGCATCATGCCTCTGCGCGAGGCGATCCGGGACTTCCACCGCCGCACGCTGGATACCGAGATCGCGCTTGAGCGGATTACGGTTCCGGGCGCAGCCATGCTGGCCGTGATCCTGGCGCTCCAATCCGTGGTCGAGACGGGCGACAATATCGTCGCGGTGTCGCCGGTGTGGCCCAACATTTTCCAGGCCGCGGAAATTTGCGGCGCCGAAGTTCGCTATGCGCGGCTGGACGACGACTGGAACGCCTCCGCGCCGCGCTGGAACCTCGACCTGGAAAAACTGTTCGCGGCCTGCGACGCACGCACCAAGGCGATCTTCGTCGCCTCCCCCGGCAATCCGACCGGCTGGATCATGACGAGGGACGAGCAGCGCGCGGTGCTCGATTTCGCGCGGGCACGCGGCATCGCGATCATCAGCGACGAAGTCTACGGCACGCTGACTTTCGACGGCAGCGCGCATGCGCCGTCCTTCCTGCAGATCGCCGAGCCCGACGACGCCGTGTTCGTGGTCAACAGCTTTTCGAAACCCTGGGCGATGACCGGCTGGCGCATCGGCTGGCTGGTGCATCCGGCAAGTATCGAAACGCCGATGTGGATAATGTCGGCCGCCGACAACACGGGCGCGACGACCTTCGCGCAATGGGGTGCGCTTGCGGCATTGTCGCCGCGCGGCGATGCGTTCCGCGTCGAGATGCTGGAGCGCTGCCGCAACGGCCGCGACGTGGTGCGCAAATTCCTCGGAGGCCAAAACCGCATCCGCTGGATCGAACCCGAAGGCGCGTTCTACGGGTTCTTCCATGTCGAAGGGATGAAAGACAGCTTGCGCTTCGCCTCCGACCTCGTGCACCAGGCCCGCGTCGGCGTAGCCCCGGGTTCCGCCTTCGCACCGCCGGAAGATACGCGCTCGGATTCGTTCATCCGGATATGTTTTGCGCAGGACCCGGCGAGGCTGGAGATCGGGTTGGAACGGCTAGGCAAGGCCGTGGCAGGGATATAGGCAATTGAATCTGACCTTTCGTACCCGCGTGAAGGTCGTTCAGGAATCGTCGCAGGACGACGCGTCCCTGTCCGCTAACCGACGTGTGGGGCCGTTCCTTCCGCGTGGAATGCGGACTTGGTGGCAGCGGCTGTTGGCTTTACCTTCCATCGCAAGGGGAAGTCTGAATGCGAAATTCAATTGTCCGAGGATTCAGGAGTGTCTTGCGCTTTGGCGGACGAGACACGCGATCCCAGTTCTGGCCCTACGCGGCAGCCGCAGTAGCCCTGTACCTCATCGTTGGTATGCCAGTGGGCATTATAATGCTTCCCGACGATCCCGGAACATCGCTGAAAGCGGTTGACCATTTCATACTCGCTAGTGTGCTAACGTTTGCAGGCCTCGTGGCGCTTCTTGCTGCCGCCGTGGCAAGGCGCCTGCATGACGGCGGATTTTCAGCGTTCTGGGGTCTCCTGCCCCTGCCGTTCGTGGCCTACAGCATCACGATGTTCGTTCGCCTCGCTTCGCAGTTTGAAACCGGAGAGCCGGACGCGCAGCTCTTCTTCATAGTCTTCACGACCAACGTCCTCTATTTCGTCGCGTTGGTTTGGCTCATCGTATTGCTCGCACGCCGCAGTGTGTCTGGTCCGAATCGCTTCGGCTGATGCGCGGTGGTGATGTCGCTGGTTAGTGCGTCCGAGAGGCAATAGGGGTCGACCCCTTCCCTATCGATCTCATCCCGGAAGATGACGTTCGTGCAGGCGACAGCATAGGACAGCCCGGACTTAGCGGGCCATTTTCAGGGCTCTGGCACGGGTACCAAGTGCCAAATCTTGTCCACCGGGACCTCTCGTTCGCCACCAAGGAAATTTGACGAAGTGAGCCGTCTCCGAAAGCAGAGAATCGTTACTATGCTAGGGTCGCATATCGATTTGCGGAGCGAGCTATGTCCACAACATCAACTGCGATCAAGAAGAAAAAGATCGTCTTTGTCTGCAACACCTGTGGCACCGAAGAGGTCCTTGTCGATGCTTGGGCAGAGTGGAACAAAGACAATCAACGCTGGGAGCTGTTCAACACGTTCGATGCCGCCTTCTGCGCCGAGTGCGACGGCGAATGCTCGGTGAGCTCGCGAACCGCTAGCTAAGCGAGCCCCTGAAGAGCGCGTGCCATCGCGGTGCATCAGGCAGCCCGCGCCGTTTAGATCGAATCGAGTATACTGAGTTCAGCCTTCGACTGGCATAGGCATCATGGTCAAAATATGGATCGCGAACACAGATAGCGACTGGTTCGATTTTCTGTCTGCGCAATCCAGCCTCGACGAGGTCAACTTCTGGCAGCCAAGTGGCCGCACCGGATTTCACGCCGTTCAGCCGGGAGAGTTGTTTGTTTTTCGATTGAAATCTCCGCGCAACATGATCGGTGGTTTCGGAGTGTTCGATCAAGCATCGCGCCTGCCTCTCTCGCTGGCATGGGACGCATTTGGCATCAAGAATGGAGCTGCCACATTCGAGGAGTTGCGTAACCGCGTATCTCGATACGTGCCTGGTGGTGAGGTTCGGCGAGACCATGTGTTTGGATGTCGGATCATTACTCAGCCCGTGTTTCTCCCAGAGCTGGCGTGGATTCCGCTGCCTCCCTCTTGGTCCGCTCACATCCAAGGCGGAAAAGTATACAACACTGACACCGCGGAGGGGCGCCAGCTATGGGATCGCATATTTGAATCAGGATTGATGGAGCCGCTTACCGCCGTATACGAGCCCGTGGCAGCACCCGAAAGAGCCCGATTTGGGGAGCCGGTACTCATCAAGCCCAGGCTCGGACAAGGCGCGTTCCGAATCGCTGTCACGGACGCATATGGACGGCAGTGCGCGGTCTCCGGCGGCAAGGTCTTGCCGGCCCTCGAAGCGGCACACATCAAACCCTATCGCGAAGGTGGAAGCCATGACGTAAGCAATGGCATTCTTATGCGGACCGATATTCACCGCGTGTTCGATGCAGGATACGCAACAATCGATCCAGATTTTCGCTTCGTCGTCAGCAACCGCGTCAAATCGGAATTCAATAACGGGAACGAATACCTGCGCTTGCATGGTTCGAAGTTGATCTTACCGGCGAAGAATCAATTTGCGCCGAATCGCGAAGCTCTCGAATGGCACAACAGGTATTGTTTTCTCGGCTGATGTTAGAGTGTTTTCGGATTAGACTGACGTAACCTCTCCCTCCTCACCATGACCGGCCTCCGAGCCGGTCACCCAGCAAGCGAGCGTCCGCGAGCGGACGGAGTCATTGGCCGCGCCGACGCGCGGCCGCTTGGTGTCCGGGTCAAGCCCGGCCATGGTGAGATTTTGTGATTCGATCCAATCTGAAAGCGCTCTGGAAAGCGGAGGAAGCACTTAGCGCGCGCTGCCCCTCACAACGTCTCCACCGCCGCGACCCCCGGCAGGGATTTGATCGCGTTGCGGATGGCGGCGGTGACTTGTTGGCGGTCGCGCAGTTTGATTTCGACTTCCTGGCCGCCGGAGCCCGGCACCACCAATGTCACGAGGCCTTTGCCCGCCTGGCGCAGCTGGCCGGCGATGGCGTTGAGGGGCCGCGTGTCTTCGAGATAGATGCGCAGGCCCTCGCCTGCGTCGGCGGCGGCCTTGTCGAGATCGGAGACCTGCAGCGCGCGCAGCTTGAGTTCGTCGTCGACCCAATCGGCGACCACGGTCAGGAAGATCGACTTGCCCGCTTCCAGCAGCGGCCGCGCCGCGACCAGCACTTCCGAAAACATCATCACTTCGAACATGCCCGTGGGATCGGACAGCGACAGAAAGCCGTAAGGCTGGTCGTTGCGGCCGCGGCGCTCCTGCTTGCGGATCAAAGTGCCCGCAAGCACGGCGCGGAAGCCGGAGCGGCGGCGATCTTCCAGGAGCGCCGCATAAGTCACCGCACCCAGCCGCTTGAGTGCTGCGTCGTAGCCATCCAGCGGATGGCCCGAGAGATAAAACCCGATCGCGGCGAACTCTTCGCCCAGGCGCTCATGCGGCAGCCAATCCTCGATCGGCGCGAGGCGAAGCTCCTCGGCCGCGGCAGTATCGCCGAACAGGGTTGACTGGCCCGTTTCGCGCTCGCGGGTGCTGCGCGCGGCGTCGTTCAGGATCGCATCGGAGGATTCCACCAATTGCCGGCGGTTCGCGCTCAAGCCGTCGAACGCGCCGGCCCGCACCAGGCTTTCGAAGGCGCGCTTGTTGACCAGCTTCGCATCGACGCGGCGGGCGAAATCCGCGAGGCTGCGGAACGGGCCTTCCGCCTCGCGTTGCGCCACCACATGCTCCATCGCCTGGCGGCCCACGCCTTTCACGGCGCCGAGCGCATAATAGATCACGCCTTTTTCGGCGTCGCAGGCGAAGAAGGAATCCGAGCGGTTGATATCCGGCGGCAGGACGCGGACGCCGAGGCGCTCCGCCTCCTGGCGGAAAATATTGAGCCGGTCGGTCGAGCCCGCATCGAGAGTCATGGACGCGGCCAGGAATTCGACCGGATAATTCGCCTTGAGATACGCCGTCTGGAACGCGACCTGCGCATAGGCGGCGGCATGGCCCTTGTTGAAGCCGTAGCCCGCGAATTTCGCGGCCTGTTCGAAAATCTGATCGGCGATGGAGGGCAGAATGCCCTTCTCGCTCGCGCCTTTGATGAAGATCTCGCGATGCTTCGCCATTTCCTCGGGGATTTTCTTGCCCATCGCGCGGCGCAGGAGATCGGCCTGCCCCATCGTGTAGCCGCCCAGTTCGCGCGCGATGCGCATGACGTCTTCCTGATACGTCATCACGCCGAAGGTTTCGTTGAGGATCGGCTCGAGCAGCGCGTGGAGATATTCCGGCTTCTCCTTGCCGCGCTTGCAGGCGATGTATTTCGGAATCGAGTCCATGGGACCCGGCCGGTAAAGCGCCACCAGCGCCACCAGATCGTTGATGTGGTCGGGACGCATCTTGCGCAACAGATCGCGCATGCCCGCGCCTTCCAGCTGGAACACGCCCACGCTTTCGCCCCGCGACAGCATCTCGAAAGTGGGCGGGTCCTCGAAATCGATGGTCTGCGTATCGAGGCTCACGCCCCGCCGCTTGAGCAGCGCTTCGGCCTTGGCGATGACGGTGAGCGTCTTGAGGCCCAGAAAGTCGAATTTGACGAGGCCCGCTTTTTCCGCGTCTTCGTAATCGAATTGCGTCACCGGCATTTCGGAGCGCGGATCGCGATAGAGCGGCACGATCTCGTCCAGCGGCCGGTCGCCAATCACCACGCCGGCCGGATGGGTCGAGGCGTGGCGATAGAGCCCTTCGATCTTGCCCACGATCGAAAACAATTGTTCGGCCAGCGGTTCCTGCTCGGCGATGGCTTCGAGCCGCGGCTCGCTCTCCATCGCCTCCTTCAGCGAGATCGACCGGCCCGGCGGATTGGGGATCAGCTTGGCAATGCGGTCGACGAGACCCAGCGGCATCTGCAGCACGCGTCCCGCATCGCGCACGGCCGCGCGCGCCTGCAGCGAGCCCAGCGCGATGATATGCGCGACGCGATCCTCGCCGTATTTGTGCTGCACATAGCGCACCACTTCGTCGCGGCGCTCCTGGCAGAAATCGATGTCGAAGTCCGGCATCGAGATGCGCTCGGGATTGAGGAAGCGTTCGAACAGGAGCCCGAAGCGGATGGGATCGAGATTGGTGATGTCGAGCGCCCAGGCGACGAGCGAAGTGGCGCCCGAGCCGCGCACGCCGACGGGAATGCCCTGCTGGCGCGTCCATTTCATGAAATCGGACACGATCAGGAAGTAGCCCGGAAAATTCATGCGGATGATGACGCCGAGCTCGAAGGCGAGTCGGTCGCGATAGACCTGCTCGTCCGCGAACAGCCCATGCTCCTTCAGGCGTCGGGTCAGACCGGCCTCCGCCTGGGCCTGCAATTCGTCGGCAGGCGGCAGCCCGGACTCCGGCACGAATTGGGGCAGGATCGGATCGCGCTTCTTGGGACGGAAGGCGCAGCGCTTCGCGATCTCGATGGTGTTCTCGATCGCTTCCGGCAGATCGGCGAATTGCGCCGCCATCTCCGCCGGAGATTTGAAACGGTGCTCGCGCGTGAGGCGCCTGCGATCCTGCTGCGAGACGAAGGTTCCGTCGGCGATGCACAGCAGCGCATCGTGCGCCTCATACATATCGGCGCCGCCGAAATGGACATCGTTGGTGGCGACCAGCGGCAGGTCTTTTTCATAAGCAAGATCGATCAGCTGTTCTTCCGCGGCACGCTCTTCCGGCAGGCCGTGGCGCTGCAACTCGACATAAAGCCGGTTGCCGAACATCGCCTTGAGCCGGTCGAGAAGTTCGGAGGCGGCTTCCGGCTGGCCTTCCACGAGCAGGCGATTGAGCGGACCTCCCGGCCCTCCCGTCAGCGCGATCAATCCTTCCGCATGCGCGGCGAGGCCCGCGGCTTTGACATGCGGCCAGTCTCCCGGCTCGGCGCCGAGATAGGCGGCACTCAGGAGCTTGGCGAGATTGCGGTAGCCGGTTTCGTTCTGCACCAGCACCGGCAGATTGGGCGGCCGCGCGCGCGTACTGAGCGCGGCCGCTGGCGCCGCGTCGTCCAGCTCGACAGACAGCAAACAGCCGACGATGGGCTGCACGCCTTTGTCCGCCAGCGCTTCGCTGATCTCATAGACGCCGAACAGATTGTTGACGTCGGTGATGCCGACGGCCGGCATCGCATGTTTGCGCGCCAGTTCCGCCAACTCTTTCGGCCGGATCGCGCCTTCCAGCAGCGAATACGCGCTCTTCACCCGAAGATGGACGAATTGAGCCGGTTTGCGCGCCTCAGCCATGGTCCGGCCGAATCCTCATCGAAATGCGCTCTCAGTATGGCTGCGGAGAACGGTGCGGCGAGCGCCGCGACCGGTCCATCCACAGATGCTTCGTCGCTTCAGATCGCGGCGAATGCCGCCTGCGCCAAGTCGGCCAGGCCGAACGAACACACGATGAATGCCAGAAACCCCGCCGTCGCCGCCGCGTCTTTCATCCAAGCCATAGAAGCCGTCTCCAGATTGGAGCGGCATCATATGTTCTCATTTCGTTCTGTCAAGAACAAAACGAGATCGAATATCGGCTAACGTTATATTGGCGATATTATACTTCGCGTTCCCAGCCGCGAGGGGTAGAATTGGGGGCGAAGTATGAACGCCCCGCCGCGATTCACCTATTTCGAGACCCTAATCGGGTTTGGCCTCGCTGATCGGCGGTTCAAACGGGATGCGAATTACATGGTAATGCACAGCTACTGGGACGAAAGCGGCACGCATGGGGCGGATTCGCCCGCTGTCATTGTGGCGGGATTTGCTGCGACGGCGGCCCAATGGGTTGGATTTGAGAAGCGACAGGCGAAGCTATTCTCCGACTTTGGCGTGAACACGTTTCACGCCAAGAAGCTTCGCGGCAATAAGGGTGACTTCAAGGACTGGGAACCAGGCGAAAAAGCGAAGTTCAACTACCGCTTCTTGAAAATGATTGACGACCAACTTTCGTTTGGCGTCGCGAGCGCTGTAGCACCCGAGGACTACAAGCAGCACTACGGCCAAAAGACGTTTCCGCGGAAACTTCGGCGCGACAGCCAATATGGGCTGCTTTTTCGGCTGGCTCTGGGCCGTTCAATTCTTTTCATGAAGGAACGCCCCCAATCGGATTGGCCGCTCAACGTTGTGATGGAATTGGGCCACCCGAACTGGCAGGACGCCGCGCGCGTCTTCAATGAGGTCAAATCAATCCCGAGAAACTCGGCAATGCTTGGGACCATCTCATTCGCCGCGAAGAGCGACTGTGCTCTTTTGGCCGTAGCGGATTCATTGGCATACGCCATGTTCAGAACAACGGCTGGTTATGCGAAGCACCCGGACAATCCCGACGCGGTCCCGATTGGGCCGTCTGATCCCCCTTATTACGCCCACGTAGTCCCGACACGACGCGTGATCCTTCGCAAGAAGGACCTCCTGAAGTTTTACCGGGATCATCGTGACGGGCTAGTCAATCCGCGCGCGGCTTCTTCGAAGAGGCGACCTTCTTGAACGCGCGCTCAAACTCCTTCGGATCGTTGCTGGTCCCGATCTCGCGCGCGGTTTCACGAATCCGCTTGCGGCGCTCCTCTTCGGAAAGTGTGTGCTTTTTTTTAGGCATTATCGTCGACCAAATATCCCTTAAATCGCTCAATTGCGCGTTGGAAGCTTTCTATGTCCTCTTCCAACTGTTTTTTCCTACTCGCGGCTATGTCTTTCCAGATTCCGTCCACGTGGGCTTCACCCATCCATCTTCCGGAATCCAGCTCCGCGATTTGTTTGCGAAATTGGCCAACTTTCTCCCCAAGAAAGTCGACGCAGCCTTGTACGATCTCGGCCTTCGTTGCCATTTGAGTTACACCCAGAGTTCGAGCAATGAAAGAATGAGCCGGAGTTTAGTCCGACCCTTGCGAAAGTCACGCTCCGCTTTCTTGCCCACCAGTCGTTCGATAGGTCAGCCGCTTTCCGACTGCCCCTTTGAGCGCCTTGGCCGCGCGGCCTTCGTCGCCGATTCCAAGCGCCTTGCGGTTCGAATAGCGGAAATCGAATTCGTTCAGATACCGCTGCAAATGTTGCACGCCGCAATGCTGGTAGGTTCCGACCATGCCGCGCTTAAAGAGGCCGAAGGCGCCTTCAACGGTGTTGGTCGAAACTTCGCCGCGCGTATTCGTCTTTACTGTGATTCACGGTGTCGTGGCTGATGACCCAATTTTCAATTCCGAAGTAGAGAGGCGACTCGTCGGTATTCAGTTTCGCTTTGGGCGAAACGTGATGCTTCACCACGTCCCGCGCATCCACTTGGCGCAGCACCGGCATGTAAAGGGAACGCATCCGGCCACCGCGTTCTACAAGCGCCATCACAGTATGCTTATGTTGGTTAGCGTGCCCGAGGGCTACCGAAGTGTCCTCCTTGCGACCGATGTAGGTTTCGTCCGCCTCGACAATCTGTCCGTCGCTGCCCATCGGATCAAAACGACCGGCTGGTTTGAACGCTTCCCGAATGCGATGCGCCATGAACCACGCGGACTTGAGGGTAATCCCCAAGGTGCGGTGAAGCTGGTTCGCGCTGATGCCCTTCTTCGAAGAGCAGATCATGTGGATTGCCGTCAGCCAGTCCCGCATCTGGATATGGCTGGCCTCGAAGATGGTCCCCACCTTGACGCTAAAGGGCTTCCGGCAGGCGTAGCACTTCCAGAGACCCGGACGGTTGCTCTTGCCTTGGAGGCGACCGGCTTTCCCGATCACGCCGCAATGGGGGCAAACCGCGCCATCCGGCCAAAGGTGGGCCTCTACGAAGGCATAGGCGGCGGCTTCGTCGGTGAAGTGCTTGGCGCTGAAAATGGACTTGGACATGACGTAACTCCTTATGGAGAAACACTATCCCAAGCGGGTGGGAACGTGAAGTATAATATCGCCGTTATATTCGTGCATCGCGACCTCAGTCGCGCAGGTAGGCAGATATGTCGGCAAGCTTTGCAGCCCGTCGCCCATTATCGGATATCCTTTGAGCCGTTTCGACGGCGGCAACCGGCTGCCTCGACTTGATCTGCGCGTCGGCAATGGCCTCGAGAGCCCAGTCGCAGCAATCGCCTGCGGCCGCCATTTCGATTGTCCGCTTGGATGGTCCCAGTTGTCCCATTTCCGCCTGGGCGCGGGCAATGGTGCCCAATTCGAGAGGACGATGATCGGGCTCGATGCCATCGACCGTTCGATAGGCGTCGCGCAAGTGTCCCGCGCGGGTCTGTGCGACTGCAATATCTCCGAGCGCGTATGCTTTATACGTTCCATCCGAAATCGAGGCGGCCGTCTGATACGCCAAGTCAAACCTGCCCTCTTTTGCCTGCTCGGCGGCTACCGCGACGTGCACCTGGGTGACATTGATTTCAAGTGTCGACTTATACTCGCCGGCATCCTGCGCATCCGCGTCCAGTTGCTGTGCCAATTGCATCGCGGCCGACGTTTGGCCGGCCTTTGCCTCTTCCTCTGCGATCGCTTCGACGGCGTCTGTACGAAAAAAGTCGTTTTTGTAGGAACCAATTTGAGCTGCCGTTCTCATCGCGTCGCTAAACTGTCCCAGCTCGGCCTGTCCTTTGGCAACATCCTGCAACGCGATTTCCTTGTCGCTGCTGTCACTTATTGAGTTCGCAGCGCTCAACGCCTGCAACACTTGCTGCGAAGCGCCGGCCTTGTCTCCCTTGAAATTCAAATAATTTGCAATAGCCAAACGGCCTTCGGTGCGCTCATATCCATCATCGCAGTCGGCAACAATCGAAATTGCATCGCCGAGACGGCCGACTTCAGTCAGTATGTTTGCGATGTCGCGGACAGCGCCCGAACTGTAAATCGAATTGGCAATTCCGGCCGTAGTGGCGATTGCTCCCGAGAGGTCCCCTGCGGACGCCTGCGCACGTACCAATTGGGACTCGGCGCCCACCTTTTGCTTGTCGTCGGAAACTCCATCCGCCAAATCCTTCGCGCGACTCGCGGTTTCGCGCGCAAATTCCTTCTCCCCGGCTTTCGCCTGCGCTTCCGCAAACGACGCAAGATTCGTAACCCGCTGTTCGTCGTCGGTATCTGCCATTGCGGCGCGCGTGGCTACAAAATTCAGGCAGCTTCGTGTCGGCGCGCGAAGGCACATCGCCTCTTCGGCAGCCGGCTCAGCCTCCGCAATTTTCAGATTAATCGCCGCGACGGACAGCGAACCATCCGAGCGCCCAGAAGCAATCTGCACGGCAAGATTCGAGGACGGATAGTCGTCCACGATCTTTTTCATATCCGCTTGGGCTTCCTGCAGAGTCGCCAGGCGCTGTTCCGGCGGCTGCGTCTCGGACTCAGCGACGAGCTGTTGCGCCTTCACGAACAGCGCGTTGGCCCGCGCATTGGGATCGGAACAGGACGCGAGGGACACTGCGAAAGACACGGCAACGATCAAAGAACGCCAATTTGTATCGCGGATGCGAGCAGCGGTTCGAAGCGACCAAACAAGCCGGACGGTTCCCATGTGCCTGCCCCCATTTTGCCCACCTTGGTCCAGCGCAAACGACCAAGGCCTTTTCAGCCCCAACATCTCAAAAAAAAGGAAGTGATTGTAACAACCGCGTGCGCGCGCCAACCCCGCGATCGTCTTCCCCCGAACTTAGAACTGCCGATTCGCCGAATGCTCATAGAGCCGCGAAGGCAGCATATGTTTTGGCTTCGCGCTGTCAAGAACGTAGTGAGAACGGAAACTGACGACTTTCAGCCCTCGATCAGGCCGATGAGGTAGCCCGCGGGGTCGTTGAACTGGGCCAGGGTCGGACCGCCGGGGACCTTCTGCTTCTCCATCGCGATCTTGCCGCCGGCAGCGACCACGTGCTTCAGCGCCTCATCAATGCTCGGCACCTGAATATAAATGGTCACGTGCCCGTTGCCGGTCGTTTCGCCGATGCCGCCATTAATCCCGGCGCCGGTACCGGTATCGGTCATGCCGTATTTGAACGGATTGTTGGCGTCGATCTTCCAGCCGAACACCTTGCTGTAGAAGGTGTGCAGGCGTTCGATATTCTTCGCCGTGATCTCGAAATGAACGACGGGATTGCACATGGTTGCCTCCATCAAAGGGGCACATTCCAGCACGGTTTTGCGACGCCGTGAACTCAGCCCCTGGGCTTGAGCTCGCGACCGTCGATCAGGCGGCCTTCGTGAAGAATGAGGGTGCGGTCCATCTTTACGGCGAGCTCAAGATTGTGCGTGGCGACGAGACCCGCCACGCCTTCGGAATGCACCAGCTCGACCAGCAATTCGAAGACGCCGGCGGCGGTGCGCGGATCGAGATTGCCGGTCGGTTCGTCGGCCAGCAGCAGGCGCGGCCGGTTCGCCAGCGCGCGCGCCACAGCGACGCGCTGTTGCTCGCCGCCCGAAAGCTGCGACGGGCGATGTTCGAGCCGGTCTTTCAATCCCACCAGGGTGAGCAGTCGCTCCGCCTGCTGTCGCGCGTGAATGCGGCTCTTGCCGGCGATGAGTTGCGGCATCATCACATTCTCGAGCGCGCTGAATTCGGGCAGCAGATGATGCGCCTGATAGACGAAGCCGATCGTGTCTCGCCTGAGACGCGTGCGCTCGCTGTCCGGCAACGACGACGCGGCCGCGCCGTTGATATAGATCTCGCCGGAGGTCGGCGCTTCGAGAAGCCCCGCAATGTGCAGCAGCGACGACTTGCCCGAACCGGACGGCCCGACCAGCGCGACAAGTTCGCCCGGATTGAGCGTCACCGTCAGATTGGAGAATACCTCCAGAGCGCTCTCGCCCTGATGATAGGTGCGCGTGACGCTTTCCAGGCGCAAGGCGCCGGCCGCGAAGGCATTACTCATAGCGCAAGGCCTCGACGGGATCGAGACGCGCCGCGCGCCACGACGGATAAAGCGTCGCAAGCAACGACAAGGTCAGCGACATCAGCAGCACCGCGATCACCTCGCCCACATCCATGCGCGCGGGCATGTGGCTCAGGAAATAAATCTCCGGATTGAAGAGCTGCGTGCCGGACAGCGACGACAGGAACTGCCGGATCGATTCGATGTTGAGGCAGAACACGACGCCGACGATGAAACCGAGCAAGGTGCCGGTGACGCCGATGCTGGCGCCTGCGATGAGGAAGACCCGCATCACCGCGCCGCGCGTGGCGCCCATCGTCCGCAGGATCGCAATGTCGCCGCTCTTGTCCTTCACCAGCATGATGAGGCCGGAAATGATGTTGAGCGCCGCCACGAGAATGATCAATGTCAGGATCATGAACATCACATTTCGCTCGACCTGGACCGCATCGAAGAAGGTGGAATCGAGTTCGTGCCAGGTGACGACGCGGGTATAGGGACCGGCCGCCTTCATGATGGGATCGACCATGGCGTCGATATTGTCGGGGTCCTTGACCATCACCTCCAGCGAACTGACCGCCTGGTTCAAGTTGAAATAGAGTTGCGCCTCTTCCAGCGGCATGAAGACGATCGTCTGATCGTAGAGCGACATGCCGATGTTGAACGTGCCCACGATGGTGTAGCTCTTGACCCGCGGCGTGACGCCGAACGGCGTGACATTGCCGCGCGGCGCGACAAGCGTGATCTGCATGCCCGGCTCAAGGCGGAGCTTTTCGGCGAGCCGCGCGCCGATGATGACGGAATCGCCGCCGTGGAAATGTTCCAACGCGCCGTCGGACAGCGAAGTCGAGACCGTTGTGAGCGTCTTGAGGTCTTGGGCACGCATGCCGCGCACGAGGACGAATTGCGCCTGCCCGTTCGACGTTCCCAGAACTTGCCCGTCCACGGTGGGGGCCGCGCGCAGGACCCCCGGAACGGCGCGCACGCTGGCCGCGACGGCGTCGTAATTCGTGAGCGGCCCTGCGAAGCTCTGCACGGTGGCGTGGCCGTTGACGCCCAGCATGCGCGCCATCAGATCATGGCGGAATCCGTTCATCACCGACATGACGATGATCAGTGTCGCCACGCCCAGCGCCACCCCGACCAGCGAGATGATGGAAATGACGGAGACATAGCCTTCGCGGCGCTTGGCGCGCAGATAGCGCAGCGCAATCATCCATTCGAACGGCGCAAAGGCGCGGGTGGCAGAGGCCATGTCAGGCAGCAACTTTCAGCTTGAGACCCAATGCTCTCACGACTTTAAGAACGGTCACCAGTTCAGGATTGCCGTCGCGCGACAGAGCTTTGTAAAGGCTTTCTCGCCCGAGTCCCGCCTTCTTCGCAATCTTGGTCATGCCTTTGGCGCGCGCTATGTCGCCCAACACGGCCGCCACGAGTGAGGGATCGCCATCCTCTAGTGCCGCTTCCAGATACCCCGCCATCCTCTCGTCGGTCTTCAGATATTCGACGGGATCCCATGGGAGCGTTTTGATTTTCTTTCGAACTTTTTTCATCATCGGTTCCTAAGTTCATCCGCCATCACCAGAGCCGCCTCGATATCACGGGCTTGCGTGCGTTTATCTCCGCCCGCCAATAGAATCACGACAGTCATCCCCTGACGAATAAAATACACGCGATATCCCGGACCATAATCGATGCGAAGCTCGGAGACGCCTTTACCTACCGATTTCATGTCTCCGAAATTGCCCTGCGCAAGTCTGCGTATACGAACATAAATTCGATCCTGGGCGCGCTCGTCACGAAGCTCGTCGAACCAGCGTTTGTATTTTTCAGTCTGGCGAACTTCGATCAAGCTTGTATCCTATGGGATACGATAAGTCAAATTGCATCGAATTCATGCACGGGCAAATCGATTCACAACCGCGTCAACCAACATTTCTTCCTTCGCGCCGGTCTTGCGGGACTTCACTTCGACCAGCCCGTTCTGCAGGCCGCGGGGGCCGACGATGACCTGCCAGGGAATGCCGATCAGGTCCATGCTCGCGAACTTCGCGCCGGGACGTTCGCCCGTGTCGTCGTAGAGCACATCCTTGCCGGCGGCAGTCAATTTTGCATAAAGCTCTTCGCAGGCCTTGTCGGTCGCGACATCTCCGGCCTTCAGATTGATCAGACCGATATCGAACGGGGCCACGGGTTCGGGCCAGATGATGCCCGCATCGTCGTGGCTCGCTTCGATGATCGCGCCTACCAGCCGCGAAATGCCGACGCCGTAGGAACCGCCTTCGATGGCGTGCTCCTGCCCGTCCGGCCCGGCCACCAGCGCGCGCATGGGCTGCGAATATTTCGAGCCGAAATAGAAGATGTGACCGACCTCAATGCCGCGCGCCGTCAGCCGCTTGTCTTCCGGCACCTTCGCTTCGAACTCGGCAGGATCGTGCTTGTCTTCCGTCGCCGCATAAAGGCTCGTGCGCGAACGGATGATGGGCTCGAGATCGCCGAAAAAATCCACGTTCTCGTCCGGCACCGGCATGTCGACGAGATCCTTGTGACAGAACACCTGGCTCTCGCCGGTTTCGGCCAGAATGATGAACTCGTGGCTGAGATCGCCGCCGATGGGTCCCGTCTCGGCGCGCATGGGAATCGATTTCAATCCCAGCCGCGAGAACGTGCGCAGATACGCGACATACATCCGGTTATAGGATTTTCGCGCAGCTTCGGCGTCGATGTCGAACGAATAGGCGTCCTTCATGAGGAATTCGCGTCCGCGCATCACGCCGAAACGAGGCCGGATCTCGTCGCGGAATTTCCACTGGATGTGATAGAGGATGAGCGGCAGGCTTTTGTACGAGCGCACATAGGCCCGGAAGATTTCCGTCACCATGTCTTCGTTGGTGGGCCCGTAAAGCAGCTCGCGGTCGTGGCGATCCTTGATGCGCAGCATTTCCTTGCCGTACGCATCGTAGCGGCCGGTCTCCTTCCAGAATTCGGCCGGCTGCAAGGTGGGCATCAATATCTCGATTGCGCCGGCCCGGTTCTGCTCCTCGCGCACGATCTCTTCGATCTTCTTGAGCACGCGCAGGCCCAGCGGCAGCCAGGCATAGATGCCGGCCGCCTCCTGGCGGACCATGCCGGCCCGCAGCATCAGCCGATGCGAGACGATCTGCGCCTCGGCAGGCGTCTCCCTGAGGAGCGGCAGGAAATAGCGGGACAGACGCATGGGATTCGGGCCTGGATCGGATCGGCGCTCTTATTACGTGGCGCGGCCGGAGAGGGCAAATTGGGATGGCAAAGGACGCCGTCGCGGCGTTCTGGCGTCGTTGAGCGACATTGGCTTCCAAATGTCGCCCGGTATGGACTTTATTTGTTCCACCAGGGGCTTACTGTCGCCGGATTAGGTCCCGGGTTCGATCCATGCCGGTCGCGGCCGTGATTTCTATCGCCTCAATTTATCGCAAGCCGACAATTTTCAAGGACGTCGCCATGGATGAGTCGCATCGCAGGAAGCTCGGGCCGTTTCTTGCCACCATGGTGGTGACGAGCTCGATGGTCGGATCGGGTGTTTTTCTGCTGCCGGCGAGCCTGGGCGCGATCGGCTCGATCTCCATTCTCGGTTGGGCGGCGGCGGCAGTCGCAGCAGGCATGATCGGCGCGGTGTTCGCGCTGCTGGCGATCGCAAATCCCGGGGCTGCGGGGCTCTTTTCCCATATTCGCGACGCATTCGGACCATGCGCCGGGTTTGTGGCCGGCGTGCTCTATTGGGCATCGTGTGTTGTCGCCTGCGTCGCCATTGCGCTCGGGATCGCGGGCTACCTCAGCGTCTTCGTTCCCTTCGCGGCGAAGCCACCCGGGCTCACGATCACCACGATTGCGATTGTCTGGCTCTTCGTCGGTCTCAATTTTCTGGGTCCGCGAGTCGTCGCGCGGATGCAAAGCTGGACGGTTTTTCTCGGGCTTGCCCCGGTGCTGTTCGTCGCCGTCTGCGGCTGGTTCTTTTTCCATCCCGCAATTTTTACCGCCTCGTGGAACGTGAGCGGTCGAAGCGACCTCGCGATCCTGCCGCACGCCACGGTGATCGCGTTCTGGGCTTTCCTCGGAATCGAAGGCGCGATCGTTCTGGCCGTCCGGGTTCGGAATCCGGTGCGCGACGTGCCGGTCGGAACGCTATGCGGTCTTGCGATCGCAACCGCGATCTACATTGCGGCGAGCGCCGCGATCATGGGGATGTTGCCGGCCGCGGCATTGGCGAAATCGTCCGCGCCGTTCGCCGATGCGGTCGTTCCGGTGCTCGGCGCTGCGGTCGCGGGAGCCGTCGCGCTCTGCGCCATGCTCAAGGCATCCGGTACGCTCGGCGCCGCCATGCTTCTGGCGGTCGAAACCGCGGAGTGCGAATCGGTGCTGGGCCGCATGCGGCCGCCGCTCGCGCAACCGGCGCATCGCGCCTCCTTCGGCAATCTGATGTTCACGGGCGTATTGACGAGCGTCCTCGTCATGATGTCGGTGAGCCCCACGCTGGCGCGCCAGTTCACGATCGTGACCAATGCGTCCGTGGTCCTCAGCGTGGCGGTTTATCTGGGGTCGGGCCTGGCGCTACTCAGGCTTGGCGCCGCATTGCCGCGAACGCTGCGCATCTGGTCGCGCATCGCGGCCGTGCTCTGCGTGCTGTTCTCTGTCGCCCTGATCGCCGCGTCGGAAACGGCTTCGCTGGTGGGAAGCGCCGGCGTCGTCGTGTTTGCGCTCGCCGCCTATCTGGCCATCCATCTACGGACCCTCAATCGCGCCAAGCTCGCATAAATCCCGCGGGCCACGACGCTCCGGATGCCTGTCCGGCATCCGGAGCGATGCGCGCTTAGAAGCCGACGCGCTGCAGACGGCCGAACGTGACGTAGTCCGAGCGGCCCGAGCCGTCGGTAAAATGCGTATACACTTCGTATTTCAGTTCATCGCCATGCGCTTCGCGCAGGATCATTTCCTTGTGCGCAAAACTCGAGTTGAAATGTCCGATAATGGCGTACGCGTCATGCATCGGATTCCCGCTGACGCTTCCCGCAAAAAGGTGAACCTCGACCGCGCCCCAGTCGCAATCGGTGGGCTGGCAGGCGCCGAACACGCGCATATGCACGCCCATGGGATCGGGTTTCACGCTGACATATGCGATGCCGCTGGTGTCGTGGTCGACATTGGTCCATTTCCCGAGAAAATCCGCCGTTCCCGCGCTGGCGGGAAATACCATGGCGACGGCGAGAATCGCTCCGGCGCAGATGGGCCCGAACCATTTCCTGTCCTGTTGCATCCTTCTTCTCCTTAGCTTTGGCGCTCCGGTCCCCTTGTGGGACCCGATGCGGGGCGAGTTTAGCCGACTTTCGCGGCCGATAATGACGTTTTCTGAGGGCGGATTTGGGGATTGTGTCCCCGTAGTGGCCTCGCCACGTGTGCATTACAATCGATGCATATCCCGCATCACCGCATGCGCTGCGTTGTGGCCGGGCATGCCGCTCACGCCGCCTCCGGGATGGGTGCCCGCGCCGCACATATAGAGTCCGGCAACGGGGCTGCGGTAGTCGGCGTAACCCAGAACGGGCCGCGCCGAGAACAGCTGGTCCAAACTCAAGATTCCGTGCGCGATATCGCCGCCCACGAGACCGAAAATGCGCTCCATATCGAGCGGACTCATCGCCGTGCGCGCGATCACCGACGCCTTGAACCCGGGTGCGAAACCTTCGACCGTATCGATCATCAGATCGGCCACTTCGTCGCGATGCGCGTCCCACCCGTCCGGCAACCCCGGCGCGACGTGCTGGCAGAACAGACTCGCGACATGCTTGCCCGGCGGCGCCAGCGTATCATCGACGAAAGACGGGATCAGCAACTCTACGATGGGAGCCTTCGACCAGCCGAACGCGCGCGCGTCGGCAAAGGCGCGCTCCATGTAGCCGAGACTCGGCGCCATGACGATGCCGGCCGTGAGATGATCGCCCGCCTCGGGCAGACAGGAAAAGCGCGGCAGTTCGGACAGCGCTACATTCATGCGGAACGTGCCCGAGGCGCAACGATAGCGCGCGATGCGCTCGCGGAAATCCGCGGGCAGCACGGCAGGATCGACCAGCGACTGAAACAGCAGCTTCGGATTCAGATTGGAAATCACCGCGCGGCCGCGGAAAATCTCGCCGGTTTCCGTCACGGCCCCCACGGCGCGTCCCTTCTCCACCAGGATCTCGCGCACGCTGGCATTCGTGCGCAGATCGACGCCGCGTTTCGCGCATTCAGCGGCCATCGCCTGCGTGATGGCGCCCATGCCGCCGATCGCGTGACCCCAGGTTCCTTTGCGGCCGTTCACTTCGCCGATGGCGTGGTGCAGCAGCACATAACCGGTGCCGGGCGAATAAGGGCTCGCGTAATTTCCCACGATCGCATCGAAGCCGAATGCGGCCTTGATCGCGCCGCTTTCGAACCAGCCGTCGAGCCAATCGCCTGCCGACTGGCCGAACAGCGCCAGCAGATCGCGTTTGGCGGCGATGTCGATGCGGCCCACGAGACGCGCGAGCGGGATGCCGCGGATCATCTCGGCCAACGCCGCAGGCCAGCCGCCTTGCGTGACATTCGGCGGCGGTTTGAGAAGCGTTTCGCGCACGAGATCGGCAAGCACAGTGAGGCGATCCGTAAACGCGTCGAGCCTCTCCGCGTCGCGCGCCGAGAACTTCGCGACTTCGGATTTCGTGCGGCCCTCGCCGGTCAGTAGGTAATCGCGATCGTTCAGAGGCAGAAAATTCTGGACGCGGCGCGGCAGGATCCGCAGGCCGTGTTCCGCAAGCCGCATGTCGGCAATCACCCTCGGCGCCAGCAGCGAAACCGTGTAACTGGCCACGGAATTGCGGAAGCCCGGCGCGAATTCCTCGGTGACCGCGGCGCCGCCCACGACACCGCGCCGCTCCAGAACGGTGACGGAGAGCCCCGCGCGCGCCAGATAAAACGCGCAAACCAGCCCGTTATGCCCCCCGCCGACAATGACCACATCCGATTCGTGCATGCGGAGAAGCTACACCCTTCGCGCGGACGATGCAGACGCCGCGACGTTCAGGCGCCGTCGGCGGCCCGGCCCGAAACCACGAACCCACGAAAAGCACGAACCAAAATAATAGCCTTTCTCGAACCGACCCCTGGTCTGGTCATTCGGTATGGCCAACTTTGGGTGGCAGAATAAAGGCGCTAGCATAAAAAAGGCGTCAAAAGCCACCCGACTTTTGCGATAAGAGAACCCCGAACTTAGGGGTTGTACATCGATAAAATTCTAGCTATCTAGACATCTAGCGTGCTAGATAGCTAAACTGCACAAATGACGAAAGACTCCGCCCCTGCTATAGTGCGCCCGCGACCAGACGGACGAAAATCGTTTCTCGTTTATCTGCCGCAAGACGTCATTCGAAGATTGAAGATCGCCGCTCTGGACGAGAAGCGCCCCGCTTATCTGATCACCGAACAGGCTGTACGAGATTACCTGAATGGACGAAACCGGCGGAGGAGAACGAAGTAATGGCGGTAACACGTCAGCAGCCTTTGTGTGTTAGCGTTCACGAGAGGGGAATACCATGAAGCGCTCTCCAAAGAGGATTTACCTCGACTTGCCGGTTGAGGCCGAAGCCACGCTTGTCGCGGGCGCTCGATCGGCGGCGCCCGTCAAAGGGCTCACTCATGGCTATTACAAATACCCAGCGCGGTTTAGCCCGGAATTCGCGCGGGCCGCGATTGAAGCGTTCACAGACATTGGGGATGTTTGTCTTGACCCCCATGTTGGAGGCGGTACGACGCTCGTCGAAGCACTTGCATTGGGCCGACACGCCATTGGTGTCGATGTCAGTCCTCTTGCCGAATTTGTTACGAGCGTGAAAACGACCGTATTCAGGCCAATCGAAATTCTAAAGTTGAGAAGGTGGGCAGTACGCGTCAAAACGGCGGTCGATATCAGAAAACCGTCTTCGCGGTCCTTCGCCTACGAAGAACTTGGATACTATAAGCACCTTGATCACCCCAGCCGATGGCGGTTAAGTAAGGTGATCGATCAAGGTTTGGCCAGCGCAGATCGATTGGGTGATGCCTCTCTTGTCTCATTTGCGCGATGCGCGATACTTCGGACGGCGCAATGGGCATTGGACGGTCGTAAGAGCCTTCCCACTGTCGAAGAATTTCGGACAATGCTTTGTGCGATGGCCGCGGAAATGATTGTCGGTGCTGAGGCGCTGATCGACGCAGTGACGAAGGCTGGCGTGGCACAACCAAATATAGCCATCCTCAACCGGTCATCGGCCGGGGTGGAAGATGATGATCGGCTAAAAGGATGGCCCCCGCCCAAGCTTGTCCTGACGTCACCGCCCTATCCGGGAGTCCATGTCCTTTACCATCGCTGGCAGGTCGATGGACGCAGAGAAGCGCCACTACCATTTATGATAGCGAACAAGCTGGATGGCGCTGGCAGCAGTTTCTATACAATGGGTGACCGCAAATACCCCGAACTTAAGACGTACTTTGATAACATACGGTCCACACTTGCATCGACTGCCGCGCTGGCGAGTGACAATACGGTAGTCGTTCAGATGCTGGCATTTTCTCAGCCGGAGTGGCAGCTAGATCGCTATCTCGCAACAATGGAAGAAGCTGGCTTGACCGAGGTGTTTTTGAAGAGCCTTGCATGTCGTGCTGATGGGCGGCTTTGGCGCCAGGTCCCTGGCCGCCGGTGGTACAGCGACCAACGGGGCTTTACGCCTGGTTCCAGAGAAGTTGTGCTTTTCCATCAGCGGCGGGAAGGACAAACAACTCCTACGATGTATGACCGCAGACACCATTCCGAACCACCTGCCGGGCAAACGGCCAATTGAACGGCCTTTGGAACCATGACGTGCGTTGTTTGCGGCGCGAAGGACACCGTAAAGTCCCACACCATTCCGCGTAGCCTGTTCCACGCTACTAAGCGGTCGGGCAAGCCGATCATTGCCAACGCACAATCACACATTGGCTACCAGCTTTTTCAGTCCGGACATTGGGACAACCGGATATTGTGTGCAGAGCACGAAGCCCGCCTGGGAATTTACGACGGCTACGGCGCAATATTTTGTAAGTCATTTCTTACCCAACTGAGCGCGGGCCAAACTGCGGCCGTGGTCGAAAACCCTCAGCCGGAGCGACTGGTGCGGTTCACGGGTGCATGCGTATGGCGCTTTGCGGCGTCTCGCACCAATGGCAATCCCGACAAATTGCTGGGTACGTACGCCGGTAAACTCGAGGAAATGCTATTGCGGGGCGGCGCCTTTGATCCACTATTGCTAATTTCACGCCACGGATATCAGGATCTTAGCGGCGCCCTTCTCAATATGGGGACGTTGCCGTTTGTGTATCACGAAGAGAAATTGCGCTTCTGGCGCTTCATCGTCTGCGGATTGATATTCGACTTGAAACTGGACAACCGCGCGCCAATTCCCGCAATGAGGACGCTGGCCGCCAACGCCTTGCAATCGATTACCATCTTCGAGGACTTTCCCCAGGATCCCGCTCGCGATCCCGCTATCGGCTCTTCATTGATTAGAATGTCAGCCAAATCGCCACGGCGTCCTCAAAAGCGGGGTCGTTGACCGCGCCATCGCCGGCTTGGCTGCCCCGTGGGCTAGTGGATAAATTCTGACATTTGAATCCCATGGGGGATTCCAGTTTGGGTCAGGGTGTGCGAATCTGTTCGATGCGCACAGGAATATCTCTCAGCGTTACGCCTGCCGTTCGCCGCCGTCTGAAGGCGGTGACCGCGAACCGCAATAGCCCCCAGAAGCATGTCTGGCGAGCCCGGATCGTCCTTCTGTCGGCCGCGGGCGTCGGCACCAACGAGATCAGGCGGCAGACCGGCAAATCGAAGACGTGTGTTTGGCGCTGGCGGGAACGCTTCATGGCGGAAGGCTTTGACGGCCTGTTGCACGACAAGACACGGCCTTCGCGGGTTGCCCCGCTGGGAGCAGAGGTAGCCGCGCGCGTCGTGGCGCGGACCCAGACCGATCCGCCCACCGAAACGACGCATTGGACCGCTTCCATGATGGCCAATGAGATCGGTATCAGCGCCAGTTCGGTTCAACGTATTTGGCATGCGTACGGATTGCAGCCGCACCGGTTCCGCCACTTCAAGCTCTCCAAGGATCCCAACTTCGTCGAGAAGTTGCGCGACGTGGTAGGGCTTTACGTCGATCCGCCCGCCCACGCCATCGTCCTGTCGTTCGACGAGAAGAGCCAAATCCAGGCACTCGACCGTACCCAGCCGGGTTTGCCCATGAAGAAGGGGCGGGCTGGAACGATGACCCACGACTACAAGCGCCATGGCACCACGACCCTGTTCGCTGCCCTCAATGTGCTCGACGGAACCGTCATCGGCCGCAACATGCAGCGGCATCGTCATCAGGAGTTCATCCGCTTTCTGAACACGATCGAGGCCGAGGTTCCGGCCGGAAAAATCGTCCATGTCATCCTCGACAACTACGCAGCGCACAAGCATCCGAAGGTGCGGGCCTGGCTCGACCGCCACGAGCGCTTCGTCTTCCACTTCACGCCGACATCGTGTTCCTGGCTCAATGCCGTGGAAGGGTACTTTGCCAAGCTGTCCAAACAACGTTTGAAACGCGGCGTCTTCCGATCTGTCGTTGAACTCCAGGAAGCCATCAACCGATACCTCGCGGAAACAAACCAGACGCCAAAACCCTTCACATGGACAGCAGACCCGGACAAAATCATCGCCGCCGTCAAACGCGGGCACCAAGTGTTAGATTCCATCCACTAGCTCTGTTCGGTCTTGTTAGCGCCTGATATTCCATCGGCTGGCCCGGCAATGGGGTCAGTAGCTGTCGAAGATTCATTTTCTGCAGGATTGACAATGTCGACGTCCATGAAGTCGAGATCAAAGGCATGCCGACCGATGACGTCTAAGTATTGATCCAGCAACGCCGCGACATATGGGTGGCGGATTCGACCACAGCGCCGCAGGCGCCACGTCACGCGTTTCAAATTGTCCGATGGATCATTTTCAGGCTTGGGATTGCGAATGGGTTCAAATGTTGGACAGAAGACTTTTTTGAACGGGCTGTCCTGGGATACGCACAGTTGGAGCCCATCCGTGAGTAATCCGCCGCCCTTGACCGGTATTGCAGCCGCAAGGACCTTTGTCGCTGGCTTCGTGCGACGAACATAGATTTTGTGCTGGGACGCGAGAAGACCATGCGGCGCGCTATGACCATCATCGACGCGGACCCTTCCATCGGCGCGAAACGACGCGAGGTCGAGGACAGATAGTCTCACGACCGTGACATCGTGGAAGCTGCAGACCCATTGTTCGCCATCCAATTTGAATGGTAGCGGATATATCTTCGCCTTCGCTTGCCCGCCTTCTCCCCTCTTCAATTGCGCGAAGAAAGCCATGTCGTGAGCTCTCTTCCCGTCGGGCCGCAGCGCAATGTCGCAAGGCTGCGCGAGCACTACAAAACGGCGCGGATTGGCCGCCGTGTCCTTCTCCCCAACGTCGTATTCGAAGACATCACCGCATGCGATGGGTGAATAGCTGCGATTTATCAGCTCCTCCGCTTCCCATATCTCCGCTTTTCGAAAGCGTGCGAGGTTTTCGTCCGGAACGACTCCATTCATTCTCAGAGGTATGTCGCGCAGGTCACGCAGTCGATAGATACTTCTTAGGGCCGCCTCATCTGTTCCAAAGAACATTCGCATGTCCTGCCCCAATTGCGCGGTGATAATTCGCTCGACGACGTGCAGCTCCGAAACCCCTTCCTTATAGCCGCGCTCGAAGACGAATGCCTCGAGTTGCTCCGGTGGAATGCTCAATAGTTTTTCAGCCGCATTCTGAAAGGACAGGGTAATCGTGCCGCGAACGCGGTCGATAACTTCAAAAAGCGAGCGGCGAAGTCCCGATCGCTTGATGGCCGTGAGGAGCGCAGTGTTTAGTGCCTCTGCATTCTCGAAGTCGAACAATCGTTCCTTGGCGATCACGCATATCGGGATTCCCAGCGCATCGCCCGCGTCTCGCGCGAGTGTGGCTCTGAGCTCGGTTTCCATTTGTCCCTCGGTAGCGATCGTGGCGTCGTGGGTCAAGATGAAGGGGTTACCCTTCGATTTTTGTGTCCAGAGTTGCAGAAGAATCTCCAACCCGCGTGTACTCGACCCGCCTGGCTCGTTCAGATCGACGATATAAGTTGTGCCTTCGTCCTCTCCTTCCTGAAGTTTATGGATTTGCTCGGCGGCATGGTCGAATGTCCATCGATTTTCCGCTGCTACCTGAAGAACCGTACAGACATGGTTCACTGCATCATCGGAGAGTTCATTGGTTGGGAATTGTGCAGCGATTGCTTCCTGCTCAAAGAGTGACCTACGAATCTCCTTCACGCGTTCCGGATCGAGTCCAGCCAGCACCTCGATCATCTGCGTATTTGCACGATCTTCGTCAACCTCCGCAATGGTGAAAATTTGCTCAAGCTCCTGGACGCCCAATCCGGATGCAATCTCGCGGTTACGCAAAAGCAGGTTTGCGAGTTGCTCGGACGTGTCGTTGAATTTGTCGTCGATCCAAACGACCGACTTGGACCCGAGAGCATGGAGCGCATCGCCGACATCCATGGCACGCTACTCTTTAAGATAGGGGCTCAAGTTCACCGCGAACTTGTAGCGCCGACCGTCGGCATTGCGGGCCTTCGTCAACTCGACATCGCAACCGTCGTTCAAGAGCAATTGACGGATGATGAAGAGACCCAGCCCTTGACCGTCCTGCTTCGGCTTCGCCGTCACGAACATCTCGAAAAGTGAATCCTCAAACCGAGGGTCCACCCCAGGACCGCTATCCCAGACTGTGAAACCCACGCGCGTCAAATCAAAACCGATGACTTTCGGGCGACTCTGTTCGCCAGCGGCATCCGCTCGCCGAATCCAATACACACTGTTGCGAACAAGATTGTCGATGATCTGAATGAGACGCGAGCGATTCGCGCGAACCGTTCTTCCCGCACCGGCAATCACTGTCCTTATGCCAGCGGCATCGAGCGTGCCTATTCGAGTTTTGATATACTCTTCGATCAACGGCTTGAGCTCGATTACCTGTTTGGTTGTCCTTGTCCGCGGTAACATAGGATCGATGAGCGCCGCAGCATTAGAGATAGCGCCGCAAGACGCGCGGATCGATCGTAGATGCGGCAGGATCGTGTTAGCGGGTGCGCTACCTTTTCTTGCCGTCTTCTCAATGGAGGAAATGCTTTGCCGAATTTCGGTGAGATGAGTACGAAGCTCGTGGGAAAGTCCTCTGGCGCTGAGACCTACAGCTGCGCTCTCGAGCAGGGATAGCGTTTGTTCGCTTCGGATGTCGAATTCCTGCTTCAAGCGCATGAGATCATAGGGGGGCAACGACCCTGAGGTGAGCTTGGTTCGCACAACCTCGATGGCACGAGCGGCGCTTGATGCCATCTTCAGGGCTCGCGCTGTGGCGCCTGAGCGGTCCGTTGTAGCGTCTTTCTCCAGCTTCGCGATTTCCGTCTGTAGCGTTGCAGCGACGGCATCAGCCTCTGTTCGAGCCTCACGTGCGGATCGAAGATTATCCTCCACCACCTGAAATGATCCCTCGGGCGTCGGTGCCATCGGCGCGCCTTTCGGTACTTCCTTCAGCCGAGCGTAGTCATCGAGGGCTCGACGCACTTGCTCCAACGCATCGTTTGCGAAGTCTCTACACGTCGTGGCCACCTCATAAAACCCGCGATACGCGGCGTCTTCCACGAAGCCTTCACGGTCGGACTTTTCGGTCAGTAGATAGTTGTTTTTACCCGTAAGTGCGAAATACCCGACTGTGTTCTCAGGACGCATGTTGTAAGTACTTCCCGACGTCATTCCCGAAGAGAGTTCGAGCCAGTCGCCATGGGATCGAACGCGGAAGCCATCCCGCAAGATCGAGATGCCGGACATACTTTTTATGAGTTTCTTATCTATGGGGATCCCTGCGGGGGCTCCTTCGTCGGGTTCATCCGACAGATCGAGGTGAAAGAAATAGAAGGCTCCGGAAAATGGACCGGGATCCTGCACTGCCGCAGCCTGTCCCGATTTGATTTCCGACAAGCGGTATCTGCGCTTAAGGGTGACGAACCAGCGGTCGTCCAAGCTAACGGGACTCATTTGGTACGCCGCGAGGCGATTATAAGTCGGGAGGTATTCGGCGAAGCCGGCACCGCTATCGACGTCAAATACCATTTCGGTGCGTTGCTTTAGTGTTTTTGAGCGCCGCGACATGAACAATCGCTTCTGAAAGCGTGCTTCAGCGACCAACACAGGTTCGCGGGACGCGGCGTCGTATTTCCAATCAAACGTGAATTCGGCGATAGCACGATTGAGGAGATCCTGCGTGACGGTGACGAGCGAATAGTCGACGCCGTCCAAGGAAATGCCCACGGGAAACGTCGATGTCACCTCAAACGGCGAAATCAATCGTGCCAGACTTCGCGTAACTTCGTGAATGCGATCCTTTCGGCGCCAGTCGTCCAGATCACGCAGGCCAAGAACGGAAACGCGCGTGCCTTTGAACTTGTCGGCATTGTCGCGAGTTTCTGTATACACGGGGATATCCTCGACCACGGATGCTGACTCACAGTCGGTCCATCTAAACTGTGCGATGGCGACCGGTTGGTCTTCTCCCGTGCTGGTTTCGATTCGCAGAATGTCACCTAATCTCATCGTGCCGAGACGGCCGAGACCCTTGTCTCCAAGGGGGGTGCGACCAAGTGTTGTCATTTCTTTTCGGGTGTCACGGCCGGCACGCTTATCCGAATGGCTGATGACGAGCCATGAGTTGCGAATGCTGTCGACGGACAATCCGTCTCCGCTATCTTCGATGGTAAGGCGCCCCTTGTAGTGCAGCACTCGCGTCACGGTCTGCGCGTCCGACTGACCTCCAGCGGAACGACCTTCCGTGCCGTCCAAGAATTCAACGGTAACGGTCTCGAAGGGGGCTGCGAACGCACGCAAGCTTGCGGGGCCGGTTTCGGAGGTAGCGCTGCTTTCTCTGGTATCGATCTCAATGCGACACCAAGGAGAGTCCGCGTCGTAGGAATTCTTGACACATTCAAGAATTGCCTGTTCGGCGTCCGTCACCAATTCGTTCCCCAGCTGGACAAGCACGTGGGCGCCGACTCGCAGATGTTGTTCGCCTGTGGTCACAGTCAGAAATCCGCTTTCTCATGTTCGGCCATCCCATAGACGGGTAAGGTCCGCTGATTTGGGAAGCGATAATACACGGAATTGGCCCAGAAATGCCCCCGGGGAGCAGTTCGCAGAAGGTCATTTAGGGACTGCGCGGACGGAGTACGGGGACATGTATCACGTTTTCACGTCCCACTCGAATGCGATCAGGCTTGATCTAACGACCATCAAGATATGTCGGTTGGTCCGGCGATTCTGCTCGGAATCCCAATTTCCGGTTTTGGCAAAATCTTCACGTCCGTAACCTCCTGACTCGCAAAAACATTTGCCGAAATATTTGCACCGAAGTTTCGATTTTCGTTCCAACTTTATTTCGGAGTCGCGTTTTCGTTCGCTTGTGCGAGGCGATTTGCAGCGCCACGTTGGGCGGTTTCCCGACGTGGAGTTCGTGCATGGAAGAGACATCGTATTTGGCAGAGACGCGGGCCGACATCGCCACACGCCGGCACTACGGACAATCCGGCAAGCGCGCGGCGGGCACCGCGCGCGTACGGTTTGCGCGCTCGGAGTCGACTGCTGCGCTTGCGAAATCCGACGCGTCCCGGCGCGGTGCTCGCTCCTGTTATTCTCGTGCTATTCCGGCAAAAAGGCCGAGCGGCGCCTCGTGGGTCCCTACCCGACCGTTGAATCGGTTGGGAAATTCTAGATTTGTGCAGTGCAACGAAACGCTCTTCCTGTTATTCTCGTGTTTAACAGGGGAGAATACCCGACTTGGATTTATGGGCATCCAGGTAAATCCTGGATTTTTCGGAAAAGAAGCTTTGTGTGCGGTGCAGCATAAAGTTCCCGCACGGGTTTCTGTGGGGCCAGGGTCGATAACAGGCCCGATAACAGGATCCATAACAGGTTCCATAACAGGACCAATAACAGGAGCCATAACAGGCGCAAACGGCCTGTTATTTCCTGGCAAGCCTTTGGAAGTGCTGTAGATTCTTGAATGAGAAAAATTTTGCAAAAAACTCTCGCGCAAACCCATACAGGTCCCTCCCGAGCGGTGGGGACTCGAAAATAGTTTGAAGTTTCGTAGAGTGGACTATTGCATAGTACGAAGTTCATGCTAGATAGGACTTCGTAATAGCAAGGGAGGCGGAAACAGACGCGCCGTGACAGAAGAATCCCTCTACACGCGCAAATTCCGTAAGGAGCTTATGGCCGGGCTATCATCGCTCGTCCTCCTGGCTGTGCTCGCTCGCGCAGGCCGGGAGATGTATGGATACGAAATCGCCAAGGCCGTGAAGGCCGAAGGCGAAGGCGGACTGATCTTCAAGCAAGGCGCCATCTATCCCGTTCTCAGATCCCTCAACACTCTGGGGCTGCTGGACAGCCGGGTGGAGGCATCCGCCTTCGGCCCGCCGCGTCGCTACTACAACATCACCGACGATGGCCGCCAGGCGCTGAACGATTGGCAAGGCGCCTGGAAAGACATGCGCGAATTCGTGGACGACGCGCTCATGGCGGGAGGAGGAGCCGCTTATGAACAACGACCGTCCGCCTGACACGGTCCGCGCCTATCTGGATGCGCTCCAGAGCGCGCTCAAAGGCGCGTCGCCGGGCCTCGTCAGCGACGCTCTGTCGGATGCCGAAGAGCATCTGCGCAACGAGCTCGCCTCCAATCCCGAACGCAGCGAGGCGGATGTCCTCGCCTCCGTCATCGAAACCTATGGAACACCAGCCGAAATCGCAGAGGAGTACCGATCCATGGAAGCAACACTTCAGGGGCCCTTCCCCAAATCCGAACAAGCACCCGAACGCCATTACGGCTTCTTCGGCGTGATCAGCGATCCGCGTGCGTATGGCGCGTTGATGTACATGCTGTTGTCGATGGTGACGGGCATTTTCTATTTCACCTGGACCGTCACCGGAATCTCGCTGACTGCAGGCCTGATCATTCTGATCATCGGCATTCCGTTCGCACTTCTCTTCATCGGATCGGTGCGCGTGTTGAGCCTCGTCGAAGGCCGCATCATCGAGGGGTTGCTCGGAGTGCGCATGCCGCGCCGCCTGCCGCCAGTGTCGGCAGCGGATGAAACGGTTCTGGCGCGCATCAAGGATGCGTTGGTCGACATTCGCACCTGGTCGTCGATGCTTTATCTTCTCCTGATGCTGCCACTCGGCATCTTCTATTTCGTCGTCGCGGTCGTCGGCCTGTCGCTGTCGCTCGGCATGGCGGGAGCGAGCATCTTCGCGCTGGTGACCAATCACGTGGATTTTCAGGTCAGCGATGTTCCGTGGCTCGATCACGCGCTGCACACCGCACCCGGACTTGCCGCAGCGGCGCTGTTCGGAATTCTGCTGTTCTTTATTCTGCTGCATGTCTGCAAGGGCATCGGCTGGCTGCACGGCCGCATCGCCGAAGCATTGCTCGTGCGGTTGTAAGTCCCCCCAACAACCGGCACGACAGATCGTGGTCTGCGCGTATCGCAGGCCACGATTCGTTTGGCCCGACTCTTGCTGCACACGACTCGGCGGCTCGTTCCCAACATGGGTTTAGACAACGTTAACGTGCCGGTAACGGTTGACGGCGCTAATGATGGTCAGGCTATATGGCGCGCCTTGCTTCGGCCGGGCGCAAACCAGACGTGCAGGGATGGCACGACATCCCTTTGGTTCAACGACAGGAGCAGCCGTGCAGCGTCGCCGCGCACCGACGTTCGAGACTTTCGCAGCCGATTGGCAACGCACAATGCGTTCCGCCGCCGCAGCTCTCTCCACCACCGATGGACGCTGGGCCGTCGTCTCGACTTCGATCACCGCAGTGATTGCCGGTTCGATCGCCTGGCTTGCCGCCGGCACAATGCCTCCGTCTCACGGTTATTCGGCGACACATCAGCGTTCGCTGATGCCCTATGAGTTGTTCCTGCGTCTGACGGCTGAGAACAAAGGCCCGCAAATCAATTACGCCGCGTTCGGCCCATCGCCGACCGTCTCGACTCCTCCTGCCCAGATCGTCCAGCCCGACAACACGCTCGACAATTCGCTCGCCGCGGAAAGCGCCGGCGACGATTCCGAGGCCGCGAACACGGATGTCGACTCGCGCACGATCACGCTTGAATCCGGCGACACGCTGGCCGGCGCATTGACCGATGCCGGCGTGACGAACGCGGATGCACAAGCCGCCGTCACCGCTTTGGCGAAAGTCTACAGTCCCAAATTGGTACGTGCGGGCCAGACGCTGCAACTCACATTCGAGCCCGCTCCCCCCGCGGTGCCGGTCGCCAGCATCACCTACACGCCGCCGGCAGGCGCGAACGACACCGTGTCCGATGCCGACGACACGCCGGATTCGAACGTGCAGGCCGCACCGGCCACGCCTGTCGGACGTCTGCTCTCCGTCAGTTTCTCGCCCACCATCGAACACGACATCGCGATCAGCCGAACCACGGACGGCAGCTTCAGTGCGCAAAGCACCGAGAAACAGCTGATCGCGAAGTTCCATCGCGCGGGCGCGAAAATCGACTCGAGCCTTTATCTCGCCGCGATGCAGGCCGGCATCCCCGCCGAAGTCGTCGTGCAGATGATCCACATGTTCTCATATGAAGTGGACTTCCAGCGCGACATCAAACCGGGCGACACGTTCGAAGTTCTCTACAATTACTATTACACGCCGGACGGCCAACCCGCGAAACAGGGCGACATCGCCTATGCCACGATGCATCTGGGCAGCCGCACGGTTGCGCTCTATCGCTATCAGCCGCCCAACGGCGATCCGGCGGAATATTTCGACGCCAAAGGACAAAGCGCCAAGAGCATGCTGATGAAGACGCCCGTCGACGGCGCGCGCATTTCATCGGGCTTCGGCATGCGCTTCCATCCCGTGCTGGGCTACACGCGCATGCACAAGGGAATCGATTTCGCGGTTCCGACCGGAACACCCGTCATGGCAGCCGGCAGCGGCACGATCCAGATTCAAGGTTGGCTGGGCGGCTACGGCAATTTCGTGCTCATCAACCACGGCAATACGTATTCGACTGCCTACGGCCATCTTTCCCGCTTCGCGCCGGGCCTGCATCAGGGTTCGCATGTGCGCCAGGGACAAGTCGTCGCCTATAGCGGCGCCACCGGGCTCGCAACAGGTCCGCATCTGCATTACGAAATCCGCATCAATGGCAATCAAGTCAATCCGCTGACGGTGAAAGTCGCGCGTGGACAGATTCTCGCGGGCCGCGAGCTGCACCAGTTCCTCGCGAACCGCGTCGGCGTCGATCGCGAACTCGCTGCGATGCCGCTCGAAAGCAAAGTGGCCGAAAGCCCGAGCGACCTTCGCGCCGCGAAGGATTGACGGGGTCGCGAGTCGCGATTCGCCGCCAAGGGAACTCCAGCAGCGCAAGCAACCGCACGCCCGGAAAATGTCAAGTCCGGTCGATTCCCGCGACGTTTTGTGCCGCTGCCACTGGGTTTGCGCGATCATTCCGGGTCTGTTAGGAATTTCGGGCTAGGCGTTAACGTTGTCGAACGCGCCATCCCGCTTAACATTGTCGACTTAGGGCACGGCGCATTTCAATTCATCTCAGGAACCTCATATGACCCGATCGTTTCGAGCCATACGAATTCGTCCGACCCATCTCACTCTTCTCACTGGCCTTGTTTTTGGCGCTCTGACATTGACTGCGGACGCCGCGTTCGCTGAGAGCACCGCGTCGCAACAGACCACGGCCACTGTCGGCGACGCCGTGTCGAACGACGCGAGCGCGGCATTGCGCGGCTCGGACGACGTTGCGTCCCTGACCGCGCCGCAAGCGAGCGCGCCGGATGTGCCGACCGTCGAAACGCCGCTGCACCATTTCTATTGCGTGGAGTATGCGCGTCTGCGTTCGGGCCTTGAAATATTCGGCGACGCCAAAACATGGTGGCAGCGCGCGGGAAGCATCTATGCGAAATTCACCCAGCCCGCGACCGACGCAGTGATGGTGTTCTCCGGCAGCGCGCGGATTGCGCGTGGCCATGTTGCCGTCGTGGCCCGCATCGTGTCGCCCCGCGAAATCCGCGTGGACCAGGCCAATTGGCGAAACCGCGGCGAGATCGATCACAACACGCCCGTGCTGGACGTGAGCGCGCAGAACGACTGGTCCAGAGTGCGCGTGTGGGACATCGGCTCCAACCGTTTCGGCAGCCGCGTCTATGCCATCAAAGGCTTCATCGGCCGCAACGCTGGCCAAACCATGGGGTCTTAGCGCTTGTCCAGCATCGTTCGCGTCGCAGAAAACCGCGTCGCGAAGGATCGATGTCGTCCCGCCGTCGAGCGCGACGCTATTCTGCTGCGTTCTTCATCGCCGAATCCGTCTGCGATTGCGCTGGCTTTGCCTGGGGATCGTGCGGCTCGGCGCCCTCGACGTGCCCGCCAAAACCGAAGCGCATTGCAGAAAGCATCTTCTCCGCGAAGGTGTGTTCCTGCCTCGAGCGGAAGCGCGCGTAGAGCGCCGAAGATATCACCTCGGCCGGGACGGATTCTTCAAGTGCCGCTTCAACCGTCCAGCGTCCTTCGCCTGAGTCCTGGACGAAGCCCGAGAATCCTTGCAGCTGCGGATCTTGCGCGAGCGCAGATGCACTCAGATCGAGCAGCCAGGATGAAATCACACTGCCCCGCCGCCAGACTTCCGCAATATCCGGCATGTTCAGCGTAAAGCGCTCGTCCTCCGGCAGATCCTTCGAGACCTTGTTGCGCAAGATGTCGAAGCCTTCGGCATAGGCCTGCATCAAACCGTACTCGATGCCATTGTGGACCATCTTGACGAAGTGCCCTGCACCGGATGGTCCCGCGTGAATGTAACCGCGCTCCACGCGGGAATCGCCCGGCTTGCGATTTGGCGTGCGCGCAATGTCGCCCAGCCCGGGAGCGAGTGCCGCGAAGATCGGATCGAGGCGGTCGACCGCCTCTTTCGGTCCGCCGATCATCATGCAGTAGCCGCGCTCGATTCCCCATACGCCGCCGGACGTACCGCAATCGACATAGTGGATGCGGCGTTCGGTGAGTTTCCTGGCGCGGCGGATGTCGTCCTTGTAAAAGGAATTGCCGCCGTCGACGACGATGTCGTCCGGATCCATCAGGCCCGCGAGATGCTCGACCGTTTCCTCGGTGGTCTTCCCCTCCGGCAACATCAGCCAAATGGCGCGCGGCTTCTTCGCTCCGAGTATTTCGACCATATCCTCGATCGAGGTCGCGGCCGTGGCGCCGTCTTTCGCCAGCGCGTCTCGCGTTTTCGGCGAGCGCGCAAATACCACACAGCGATGTCCCGCCTTCATGAGCCGGCGGGTCATATTGCCGCCCATTTTGCCCAGTCCGATTACGCCGATCTGCATAGGCTTCACTCCATGTAAAGTTTCGCTCTTCGTCGGTCGGACTCGGCAATGCCCTTGGCACGAACGAATTCGTCACGAATTGGTTCCCTGCGAATCTCAGTTCATGTCAAAATCGAGAACCACACGCGAAGGCACGTCGCCGTGCTCGAGCCGTCCGAATATTTTGTTGATCTTCGACAAAGGCTGAAGTTCGATATCGGCCTTGACCTTGCCGTCGGCTGCGAATGCAAGCGCTTCGGCCATATCGCCGCGTGTGCCGACGAACGAGCCGCGGATGGTGATGCAGTTCGCGACAACGTCGAACAGCGGCACCGGGAATTCGCCGGGCGGCAAGCCGACGAGGACACACGTGCCGCGCTTCCTCGTCATAGCGACGCCCTGCTTGAATGCGGGAAGCGACGGCGCGGTAATCAACACGCCATGGGCTCCGCCGCCGGTCTCTTTCTTCAAAATGATCGCCGGATCGGTTGTCTTGGCATTGATAACGAGATCCGCGCCCAGGCTCTTGGCATGCGCGAGCTTGCTGTCGTCGATGTCAACCGCACAGACCTGCAGACCCATCAGCTTGGCGTATTGCACTGCAAGGTGCCCAAGTCCGCCGATGCCCGAAATAGCGATCCATTCGCCGGGCCGTGCTTCGGTTTCCTTGATGCCCTTGTAGGTGGTGATGCCGGCGCAGATGATCGGCGCGGCCTCCTTGGCGGACAGACCAGCAGGGATGTGCGCGACATAATTCGGATCGGCCAGAATAAACTCCGCAAAACCGCCGTTCTTGCTGTAGCCGCCGAACTGCGCCTCGCCGCACACGGTTTCCCACGCACTCAGGCAATATTCGCAATGGCCACAAGCCGAATAGAGCCACGGCACGCCGACGCGATCGCCCTCTTTGACAATCGTCACACCCGCGCCCACGGCGAAAACACGGCCGATCCCTTCGTGACCCGCAATGAACGGAAGCGTGGGCTTCAACGGCCAATCGCCATGCGCGGCATGAAGATCGGTGTGGCAAACGCCGCACGCTTCGGTCTTGACCAAAATCTGTCCCGGCCCCGGCACGGGAACATCCCACTCCTGTATCACGAGCGGTTTTCCGAATTCTTCGACCACGGCAGCTTGCATCTTACGCGTCATGACGAACTCCTGTTGTCGGCTTGAGACGAGACGTTCTTTAGGCAGCGGCGGCCAATCCCAACCCTTTGACCGCTTCGATCATCTTCCCCAGCACGGCCTGCGCATCGCCATAGACCATGTTGCAATTGTCGCCATAGAACAGCGCGTTCACGATGCCGGCGTAGCCTTTGCCCTCGCCGCGCTTGACGACATAAACTTTCTTTGCCTTGTCGGCGTTGAGGATCGGCATGCCGTAAATCGGCGACGATTTGTCCGTGCGTGCCGCTGGGTTCACCACGTCGTTGGCGCCAATCACGAGCGCGACATCGGCATTCGCAAATTCATCGTTGATGTCTTCAAGCTGGAAAATGAGATCGTAGGGAACACCTGCCTCGGCCAGCAAAACATCCATTTGTCCGGGCATACGACCGGCGACCGGATGGATCGCGAATTTGACGTCGACGCCGCCTGCCTGCAGCAGCTTGACGAACTCATAGAGCCTCTGCTGTCCCTGCGCGGCGGCCAGACCGTAACCCGGCACGATGATGACCTTGCTCGCATAGCGCATGAAGATGCCTGCGTCGCCGGCTTCGACGGGCTTGAGGCTGCCCTTGATGTCGCCCTGCTTGTGCTTGGGGGCAGCACCAAAGTTCGTGAACACGACATTGCCGACCGAGCGGTTCATCGCTTTCGCCATCAACAGCGTGAGCAGCGTACCTGCGGCGCCGACGACCATGCCGGCGATCATCAAAGCCGGGTTTTGCAGGACGAAGCCTTCGAAGCCGACCGCAAGTCCCGTCAAAGCGTTGTAGATCGAGATCACTACCGGCATGTCGGCGCCGCCGATGGGAAGCGTCATCAGAACGCCGAATAGCAGCGCACAACCGAAGAACAGGGCGATCAGCTGCGGCATCGGGATCAGAGGTGCAACGCCGCTCTGCGTTACGAAAGCGATGTATCCTCCGAACGCAAGCGTGGCCAGCATGAAGAGCGCGTTGACGGCCTGCTGTCCTCTCACCCGCAACGGCTTTTCGATCACGCCGTCCAGCTTTGCCCACGCGATCACCGAGCCGGAGAGCGACACGGCGCCGATGAGAGCCCCCAGTAATGTGACGACGAGTTGAGCAAGCCCTTGCGCTTTGTTTCCGAACAGCTCCACCGCCGCGATGGCGCCCGCCGCGCCGCCGCCCATGCCGTTATAGAGCGCCACCATCTGTGGCATGGCGGTCAACGCGATCTTTCGGCCGCTCCACCATGCAACGCCGCCGCCAAGGGCGAGCGCAATGAGTGCAAGACCGATATTGACCGCCAAATGCGGTCTCGCGGCTGCGCTGACGCTGAACACATAGAGGAAGCTCGCGAGAATTGCCACGACCATGCCCAGACCCGCAACGAATATCCCCGATGGGGCTGTCACGGGAGACGACATGCGCTTGAGTCCATACAAAAAGAGAAATGCGGCCGCGAGATCGGTCAGGCCGATGATCAATTGTGGAATGATCGTGCTCATGTCGTGAATCAAACCTTTTTCAAATGCTTGGCGCGAGCACGCCTCGCGCGATGAGGCTTGCTCACCTGGAACATCGCGAGCATGCGGTCCGTGACAGCATAACCGCCTGCCGCATTTCCTGCTCCGAGCAGCACTGCGCCAAAGCCGATTGACTGCTCCAGCACCGTGCTCGCATTGAGCAACGCGAAGATTCCCCCGACGACGACAATGCCGTGCACGAAGTTGGACCCCGACATCAGAGGCGTGTGCAGAATTGCCGGAACGCCGCCGATGATCACCCAGCCCGCGAAAGCGGCAAGCATGAAGATGTACAGGGCAACGAAGCCGGTCATGGTGATTGCGAAGTCCATGTCGATCTCTCGCTCAAGCCGCTTTCTCTGCGGGTTTGGAATGCCGGTGCCCTGCGGCGGGTTTGGCTGCGGGCTGCTCTTTGGTCTCGACCATTTTCCCCGCGTGCGTGAGCGCGGTCTTGGCGAGAATCTCATCCGTCCAGTCGATCGTAATGATGTTGTCCTTCAGCATCAGTGCGAGAAGGTTGAACACATTCTTTGCATAGAGTTCGCTGGCGTCTTCGCCGAGCAGGGACGGCACGTTTACCGGCGCGAGGATCGTCACCTGGCCGATCTGGGTGGTTTCGCCGGGCTGCGTGTCCTCGCAATTGCCGCCGCCTTCGGCCGACAAATCGACGATCACCGCTCCCGCTTTCATGCCGGCAACCTGTTTCTTGCTGATGAGCTTGGGCGATGGCTTTCCGGGGATGGCTGCCGTCGTCACGATAAGGTCTGCCTGCTGGATGTGCTGGGTCAGCACAGCATCGACTTTGCTTTTTTCTTCCGCGTTCAGTTCTCGCGCATAGCCGCCTTTGCCGCGCGCATCGACGCCCGTCTCGACGAATGTGGCGCCCAGCGAGAGGGCCTGTTCCGCCGTTTCCGGACGCACGTCGTAACCTTCAACGACCGCGCCAAGCCGGTGGGCCGTCGCAAGCGCTTCGAGGCCTGCAACGCCGAGTCCCATCACGAGCACCTTGGCCGGCCCAATCGCGCCGGCAGCGGTGGTGAGCTTGGGGAGAATGCGGGCGAGATGCGTCGAGCCCAGTTGCACCGCATAGTAGCCCGCCAGCGCGGATTGACTGGACAGCGCGTCCATCGCCTGGGCTCGCGAGATGCGCGGAATTCGCTCCATCGCGAAGCAGGTGATTTTCTTTTCAAGCAGGCGTTGAACCAGCGCCTTTTCATTGTCGGCATAGATAAAGCAAATGAGGATCGCACCGTCCTTCATTGCCTCGACGATATCGAGCGGCGGCGGCTGCACGGCGAGAACAACGTCGGCGTCGGCAACGAGGCCATGTCGGTCGGCGATAATTTCAACATCCTTGAACGCCACGTCGCTCAATTTGATGGCATCCGCGGCTCCTGACTCCATGTGCAATTTCGCGCCCAGCTTGACCAGTTTGGGCACAAGCGATGGCACGAGAGCCACACGCCGTTCATGCGGTTGGGTTTCCTTCAGCACGGCCACATTGACGTACATCACGGCTTCCGTTCTCTCATGTTGCGATCGGGCAACCCGTCGCCTGTGGCTTCCCGGCGAGGGATGAGGACTCCGCTTGAGCGGAATTCCTCATCGACACCTCACCGCGGAATTGTTGGGAGCCGGGCTCAGACCGGCGCCTCGGCCGCAACGTAGCGGACCAACTTCTTGTTCACGAACTGCTGGATTCCCATGTCGCCGAGCTCGCGCCCGTAACCGGAATCCTTGATGCCCCCGAAGGGCAGTTCCGCATCCGACCAGGAAATATTGTTGACGAACATCATGCCCGTGTCGACGCGACTCGCCACGCGCTTTCCGCGCGCAATGTCCTTCGTGAACACCGAGCCCCCCAATCCGAAGTCCGAGTCATTTGCGAGCGCGATGGCCGCATCTTCGTCCTTCACGCGAAAGAACAGCGCAACCGGTCCGAAGAACTCATCCCGAAACGCAGGGTTTTCCGGCTTGATGTGCGTCAGGATCGTGGGCTGCATGTAGGAGCCCGCGCGATCGATCCGCCTGCCGCCCATGAGCACTTCCGCGCCGTGAGAAACCGCCACGGCGACCTGCTTCAAAAGGTCAACGAGAGCCTGCTCCGACGACAACGGCCCCAGCGTCGTCTTTTCATCCATCGGGTCTCCCGGCTTCAGGACGGCAAGCGCTGCCTGAAATTTCTCCAGGAACTTGTCGGCAAGCTTTTCCACGACGATGAATCTCTTCGCGGCGCAACACGTCTGGCCGGTATTATACATCCGGCCCCAGACGGCCCATTTGATCGTATGCTCGAGGTCGGCGTCTTCGAGGACGATGAACGCATCGCTGCCGCCTAGCTCCATTGATGAAGGCTTGAGCGCCTTTCCGGCGCGCGCCGCAATGTTCCGGCCGGCCGCGACGCTTCCGGTTAATGCGACGCCTTTGACCCGGGGGTCATCGACGACGCGGTCCGACTGATCGTGCGAGATCAGGAGATTGGTGTAGAGACCCGCCGGCGCGCCTGCATCGGTTAAAAGCTTTTCGAAGGCGATCGCGCATTGCGGCACAATGCCGGCGTGCTTCACAAGCAGCGTGTTGCCTGCCATCAGATGGGGACCGGCAACCCGGGCAAGCTGATAATAGGGAAAGTTCCAGGGCTCCACGCAAAAAACGATGCCGATTGGGCTGCTCTCCATATGGCCTTCGCCCAGCGTCGGATGGAGCTGGACCGGCGCCAGGAAGCGCTCGGCGTTTTTCGCATAATAGCCAAGGATATTCGCGCTGAATTCGACTTCGCCGCGCGCTTCGGAGATTCGCTTGCCCATTTCTAGCGTCATGATGTGCGCGAATTCGTCGACTTTCGAATGCATGAGCGCCGACGCTTTGGCGACGATCACCGCCCGCTCGGCATAGGTCTTGTTGCGCCAGGTCTCGAAGCAGGACTGAGCCGCTGCAAGTTTCGCCTCCAATTGCTTGTCGCTCAGTTCGTCGAATTTCTTGAGAGTCTTGCCGTCTGCGGGATTGACACTTTGATATGCCATGGACTTGTCCTCGTGCACTGTTTCGCGCGGAAACCGCGCGATGTCGCAATCGCCGTCAAACCTCGATGATAACCTTCAGAGCCTTCGTATCGGCGGCATGGCCGAACGTTTCATAGGCATCGATGATCTTGTCGAACTTGAAATGATGGGTGATCAGGAGTTTCGGATCGATTTTGCCAGACTTGAAGATGTTCAGAAGCATCGGCGTGCTGACGGTATCGACCAGCCGGGTCGTGATATCGATGTTGCGATCCCACAGTCGTTCGAGATGGAGAGCGACCTGCTTACCATGGACTCCGATATTGGCGATGGTGCCGCCGGCCGCTACGATCTGTTCGCACATCTCGAACGTCGCCGGGATGCCAACAGCCTCGATGGCGGTGTCCACGCCGCGTCCGCCCGTCATTTTCATCAGCTTCGCAACAGCTTCGCCGTCCGTGCTGTTGATCGTAGCCGTCGCGCCGAATCGTTTCGCGACCGCGAGGCGATTGTCGTCGAGGTCGATCATGATGATCTCTCCGGGCGAATAGAACTGCGCGGTCAGCAGCGCGGCGAGGCCAACCGGCCCGGCTCCCACAATCGCGACCGTGTTACCGGGTTGAACCTTGCCGTTCAGCACGCCGCATTCGAAGCCGGTCGGCAGAATATCGCTCAGCATGACCAGCGCTTCCTCGTCGGCGCCTTTCGGAATGGGATAGAGGCTGTTGTCTGCGTGCGGAATGCGGACGAACTCGGCTTGCGTGCCGTCGATGGTGTTGCCGAGAATCCAGCCGCCCGTCGTGCAATGCGAGTACATCTGCTTGCGGCAATAGACGCATTTTCCGCAGGCGCTGACGCAGGAGATCAGAACACGATCGCCTGCCTTAAACGCCGTGACTGCCGGTCCCACCGTGTCGACGATGCCGACGCCTTCGTGACCGAGAATGCGGCCGGGATTGCAGCTGGCGAGATCCCCTTTGATGATGTGCAGATCGGTACCGCAGATCGTCGTTTTCACGATTTTGACGATCGCGTCCGTCGAGGCAGTTATTTCCGGCTTCGGCCGATCCTCGAGGGCCTTCTTGCCCAATGCCTGATAGACAAGGGCCTTCATCATCTGCGTTTCGGATTTTCCCGACCGATCCTTATTTGCTGCCTTCGGCATCGTCATGAGCGTCATCGTGGGTATCCTTTCAAGTGAATTGGCTGCCTTCCGACGCGAACGCCGACCCGTAAGCTTGCAGAGGCTTCGTGTTCGTCGGCGGTGCGTCGATTGGCTAGCGGGACAATAACGGCCGAGGAGGTCCAATCGTCGGCTTCGGAAAATACCTAGAGCGAAATGCGCAGCACCCGGTTGATCCTGATCAAACGGCGAGCGCTTCTGCGTCGCTCAAAGCGGCGACAAAGCCCACGCGTCCCGGGGCCGGAAGCGAATTCGATCCCGTCTTTTTCATGATGGCGGCGCGATGGTTTTCGACGGTGCGCCGGCTGATGTGCAAATCCGCGGCAATGTTCTTGCTGGGCGCGCCCAGCAATACTAGGTCCATGATCTCTTGCTGCCGGGGGGTCAGATTCGTCAACGATTGCACGACTTTCTGCTGTTGAGCGATCAATCTGTCGAGATGCTCGTATTCCCGCAGCAGAAAACCTGCGGAATCCAGTGTCGATCGCAAGAGTGCGACCGGGCAACTCTCTGTCGTCGATTCGCAATCCAGGTGAACAGCATTGGCGCAATCGGAGATCGCCACTTTTACGGTCGCAGCTTGGTCGGAATTGTTCGGTTTGTGCATCTCTGTACGGTCCGCCCTAGACTGTCTGGATAGGAACGGACCGACCGCATCCTGGTTTCAACTCCGCAGCGCATCCATCGCCGAAATCCACGTTTGGCGGATTAATTGCCGTTCACGATAGGTTTGCCGGACTCTAATGCAGCGCTTTGTGTGCCATTTCCAGCAATTGCCGCGTTGTGATGCTTGAAAGTTCCGCCGACATTTCACTGACGACTCGCTGATGAATCTCGCTGTGATGCGACTTGAGATATTCGATCAGATGCATCGCGGCGTTGCTCTTGCCGGTCCCGTGTCCAATCACGACGATTTTCCCGGCATCCGCCAGCGCCTGGGCGATCCGTTCGTAAAAGCTGGGGTCCACCGCGGTCCTCTGGCCTTGTTCCCGCGATTGGGCCTTGTGCGTCAAATGGTGCTGAAAGTGGTGCGGATCGTAAGGTTTGATGACATGCTCGCTGGGGTCGTCGCTCGCGACGTCAACATGATAGATCTTCGCTCCGTGATGATCCATCACGACCATGAGACTCGGCGCGGTAGTCAAGCCGTGGCCGCTCTCGTCTTTCTCGGGTTCGCCGGATAGGCCCGCGCGCGCCAGAAATTTGCGCAGATCGACGACTTCCTGCGCCACCAGGTCCTTCGAGTGCGGCCGGTGCATGATGTATCGCTCCGCGCCCAGGTGAAATTCGTATTCGTCATTGGCCTTATGTTCGACCGTGCCGAGCGTTTCGAACAGTGAGACCACATCGCTCCATTCGAGATTGTGCGCCACCGGATGGCGCGATATGGCATCGAGCGTTCTGCGGTTTGCGCCGTTGACCTTGTGGCGTTCTCGCGACGCGGCAATGTGCTGGGCCTGTGTTGGAACGGTCGTCATTCAAACCTCCTTGGCGTATGAATCGGCGGAATCGGCTGCAATAGGGAGGCGAAGCTCGGATGCCCGTGGTGCCCGAATTGCGCGTGTGAGAAGGAACGGCCCGTGCAGATGTTGGTTTCAAGCAAGTATGCTATGCGTTGGTATTGGCCGGAGCTTTAATCGCATTCGAGCGTTCTCTCTTCCGTGGCGGAAATCTCCGCCGCGCGTGGGCGCTGGCCCGAAAGCCGCAATCGTATCGGGCGACATCGCGTTTCGCCGAGCCACCCGCCCCAAACCGGGCGATGGTCGATTGTGTCTTTCGGCGGCAAGCCGGACCGTCTGAATCGAGAGCCGGTCGGCTCTTGCTCTGAAGGGAGCACTGCCATGTCGCTCGCATCCTCTTATTTCCTCCTTCCACTCGTTCTCATCTGCGCGTTCGTTCTCGTCACGGCGAGCGTGAAGATTTTGCGTCAATATGAGCGGGCCGTCGTCTTTACCCTCGGCCGCTTCCAGGGCGTCAGGGGACCGGGCCTCGTTCTTCTGATTCCGTTCTTCCAGGAGATGGTGCGCGTCGATCTGCGCATCCAGGTGATCGAGATCCCGACCCAGGATGTGATCTCGCGCGACAACGTGTCGATGAAGGTCGATGCGGTGCTCTATTTCAACGTCGTCAATCCGGAACGCGCGATCATTCAGGTTCAGCATTATCTGCCGGCCACCAACATGCTCGCCCAAACGACTTTGCGCGCCGTGCTGGGCCAGCACGAACTCGACGAGATGCTGTCCGATCGCAAGAAGCTCAGTGCCGACGTGCAGAGCATTCTCGATACTCAAACCGAGACCTGGGGCATCAAGGTGAGCAATGTCGAGATCAGGACCGTCGAACTCACGGAGAACATGGTGCGCGCGATCGCCAAGCAGGCGGAAGCGGAACGCGACCGGCGCGCGAAGATCATTCACGCGGAAGCCGAATTTCAGGCCTCGCAGACGCTCGTCAACGCCGCCAAGGTGCTGTCGAGTATTCCGGCCGCCATGCAACTGCGTTATCTGCAAACCCTGACGGAGATCGGCGCGGAGCAGAATTCCACGATCATCTTCCCGATGCCGATCGACATCATCAAGCCGTTCCTGGCACTGCTGGAGAAATCCGGCGCGGCGGTGGGCACCAACGGCGCGGCTCACGACCCGCTCGATACGACCTTGGCGGCGTGAGGCGGAAATCGCAGCGCTATCGGGGGTATTGGACGCGACCGGTATGAGGCTATGCTCCGGCACGCCGTCCCGTGAGCACCACGCCATGAAAATCCATTCCCCAGAGTTTCGTGTTGCCGAAGGCGACACCGTCGATCTCAAGAAGTGGCCGACGAAGATCGCACCCGTCTACAAATCGAAATCGCACTACAGAAAACTTCTGCAGGAACATGTGGTGCAATTAAGCGCGCAACAGGAGCTGCTCTACGGCAGCGATCGTCACGCCATCCTGCTGATCTTCCAGGCGATGGATGCTGCCGGCAAAGACGGCGCCATCAAGCATGTGATGTCGGGAGTCAATCCGCAGGGTTGCCAGGTGTTCAGCTTCAAGCATCCCAGCGGCGAGGAGTTGCAGCACGATTTTCTGTGGCGCACGACGCGCAACCTTCCCGAGCGGGGCAAGATCGGCATCTTCAACCGGTCTTACTACGAGGAAGTGCTTATCGTTCGCGTACATCGCGAACTTCTCGTCGCCGAAGGACTGCCGGATGCGCCGAAGCACGACGAGAGCCTATGGCACAACCGCTACCGTTCCATCGTCAATCTGGAAAAGCACCTCCATGCCAACGGAACGAGGATCATCAAATTCTTCCTGCATCTTTCCAAGGACGAGCAGCGCAAGCGTTTCCTGGCGCGGATCGACGAGCCGGAGAAGAACTGGAAGTTCAGCATGGCCGATATCGAGGAGCGCAAATTCTGGAAGCGCTACATGGAAGTGTATGGCGAATGCCTCGCCGCGACGAGCTTGAAACACGCGCCGTGGTATGTGGTCCCGGCAGACGACAAGCCGAATGCCCGCCTCATCGTCTCGAGAATCGTTCTCGATACGATGCAGGACCTCAAAATGGCGTTTCCAGAGATGAACGCCAACCGGCGGCAGGAACTGCAAGCCATCCGAAAGCAACTTGCCAAATGATACTTTTGGGCCTTTCGCACGTTATGCCCATTGTCGCCATTCATCCTGTGAGGACTCCGTAATATGCCCGCAACGATCAAAGAAGCCGTGGCCGCATTCGATGACGCGGACGCGCTCGACAAAGCGGTCTTCGCACTCGAGACGCGCGGCTTCGACCGGGCGGCCTTCTCCGTGCTTGCCAGCGAAAGCACGGTCGAGCAGAAACTCGGTCATCGCTATTCGCAGGTGAAGGAGATGGAGGACGATCCCAAGGCGCCGCGCGCGACCTTCTTTTCGCATGTCTCGCTCCTTGAGGCGGATTACCTGCCGGCTCCCGCACTCGCCGGCATCGGCGCCCTCGTCGTCGCCGGAATCGGGACCGTCATTCCCGTGCTGGTCGCGGCGGGCATCGGCGCCGTGCTCGGCACGGCGCTTGGACGGCTGATGCACCAACACCACGCCAAGCTCGTCAACGAGCAACTCGCCCGCGGCGGCATTCTCCTCTGGGTCAATGTCCGCAACGCCGGCGAAGAGAAAACGGCGCTGGAAGTCCTGAAAACACTCGCCGCCCACGACGTCCATGTCCACGAGATCGCGGCGCCGTAATCAGAACCCTCAGTGAATCGCCCTACTCGGCGCGGGGGCCGTGTCCAGAGCGTCCTCGTCGGCTTCGAAGCTGCGGCCGTCGATTGTGAGGCCGAGTTTGCCGGCACTCACCTTGATCTTCGAGCCGTCCGCGATCTTGCCTTCGAGCAACAGCTGCGCCAGCGGATCCTGCAGCCGGCGCTGGATCACGCGCTTCAGCGGCCTTGCGCCATAGACGGGATCGTAGCCGGTCTGGGCGAGCCATTCGCGCGCCTTGTTGTCGAGTGCGATCTCGATCTTGCGGTCGGCCAACAGCTTGCTCAACCGCGCAACCTGGATATCGACGATGCGGTCCATGTTCGCCCGCGTGAGGCGCTGGAACAGGATGATCTCATCCAGCCGGTTGAGGAATTCCGGCCTGAAGTGAGCCCGCACCGCGTCCATCACCTGGGCGCGCGCCTGCTTCAAATCCGCATCCTCGGCGGCGGAAAGAAATTCCGTACCGAGATTCGAAGTCAGGATGATCACGGTGTTGCGGAAATCGACCGTGCGGCCCTGCCCGTCCGTCAGCCGCCCGTCATCCAGCACCTGCAGCAGCACATTGAACACGTCGTGATGCGCCTTCTCGACTTCGTCGAACAGGATCACCTGATAGGGCCTGCGGCGCACCGCTTCCGTCAGCACTCCCCCTTCTTCATAGCCGACATAACCCGGAGGCGCGCCGATCAGCCGCGACACGGCGTGTTTCTCCATGAACTCCGACATGTCGATGCGAACCATCGCCGTGTCGTCGTCGAATAGAAACTCGGCCAGCGCTTTCGTCAGCTCGGTCTTGCCGACGCCCGTAGGTCCCAGGAACAGGAACGAGCCGATCGGGCGATGCGGGTCCTGCAGGCCCGCGCGCGAACGCCTGACGGCATTCGAAACCGCGCGCACCGCCTGCTCCTGGCCGACGACTCTCTTGTCGAGCGCCTTCTCCATGCTGAGCAGCTTGTCGCGTTCGCCTTCCAGCATCTTGTCGACGGGGATGCCGGTCCACCGCGACACCACGCCGGCAATGTGCTCGGCCGTCACCGCTTCGTTGACGAGCGCGGTGCCCTGACTTTCGTCGATCGCTTTCAGCTTCTTCTCGAGATCGGGGATCACGCCATAGGCGAGTTCGCCCGCGCGCTGCAGATTGCCGCGCCGCTGGACGACGTCGAGTTCCTGCCGCGCCTGGTCGAGCTTTTCCTTGATGCCCTGCACGTTCTGGACGGATTTCTTTTCTTCCTGCCAGCGGGCCGTCAGCGAATCCGCTTTTTCCTCGAGATCGGCGAGTTCGACTTCCAGCGCCTTGAGGCGATCCTTGGACGCCTTGTCGGTTTCCTTCTTGAGCGCCTCGCGCTCGATCTTGAGCTGGATCACGCGCCGGTCGAGTTCGTCGAGCTCTTCGGGCTTGGAGTCGATCTGCATGCGCAGCCGGCTCGCCGCCTCGTCCATCAGGTCGATGGCCTTGTCGGGCAGAAAGCGGTCCGCGATGTAGCGATGCGACAGCTGCGCCGCAGCGACGATCGCCGAGTCGGTGATCCGCACGCCGTGATGCACTTCGTATTTTTCCTTGAGTCCGCGCAGGATCGATATGGTGTCCTCGACGGTCGGCTCGGACACGAACACGGGCTGGAAGCGCCGCGCCAACGCCGCGTCCTTCTCGACATGCTTACGGTATTCGTCGAGCGTGGTCGCGCCGATGCAGTGAAGCTCGCCGCGCGCCAGCGCGGGCTTCAGGAGATTGGACGCGTCCATCGCGCCTTCCGCCTTGCCGGCGCCGACAAGCGTGTGCATCTCGTCGATGAAGAGAATGACTTTCCCCTGCGAGGCGATCATCTCCGTCAGGACGGCCTTCAGCCGCTCCTCGAATTCGCCGCGGAATTTCGCGCCTGCAATCAGCGCACCCATGTCCAGCGCCATCAACCGCTTGTCGCGCAGGCTTTCCGGCACGTCGCCATTGACGATGCGCAGCGCCAGGCCCTCGGCGATGGCAGTCTTGCCGACGCCGGGTTCGCCGATCAGCACGGGATTGTTCTTCGTGCGCCGCGAGAGAACCTGGATCGTGCGCCGAATCTCTTCATCGCGACCGATGACGGGATCGAGCTTGCCGCTGCGTGCCAGCTCCGTCAGGTCGCGCGCATATTTCTTGAGCGCGTCATAGCTGTTCTCGGCCGTCGCCGAGTCGGCCGTGCGGCCCTGTCGCAGATCCTTGATCGCCGCGTTGAGGGCCTGCGGCTTCACTCCGGCGTCGGAGAGAATGCGCGCGGCATCCGTCCCCTGCGCCATCGCAAGCGACAGCAGAAGCAGTTCCGCCGTGACGAAACTGTCGCCGGATTTCTTGGCAAGCTCCTGCGCCGCATCGAGCAGGCGCGCGGTTTCGGGAGCCAGGTAAACCCGCCCCGAGCCCGAGCCTTCCACCTTGGGCAGTTTCGCCAGCGCGATTTCCGTCTGCGCGCGCACATCTTCGGGGCGGCCGCCGGCTGCACGGATCAACCGCGCCGCGAGACCTTCCTCGTCGTCGATGAGCACTTTGAGAAGATGTTCGGGTTTCAGGACCTGGTGATTGGATCGTAAGGCAAGTCCCTGCGCAGATTGGATGAAGCCCTGCGCGCGCTCCGTGAATTTTTCGATGTCCATATCGGCCTCTCCGGCACAAGCTCGGTCCCTGAAGGCAACCGGACAAGTCCCTAAGCGCGGCCCCAGCTGGGCGCCGCGTCTCCCGTATATGTATGGTTGAGCTTTGCCATCGCAAGGCCTGCGACGACAGGAACCGGGGAAATCCGGGGCAAAACCCGACCTAACCTGTCGCCATGGGGTACCGACAAGCCGGCGATCGGGGTCGGTCAGCCTGAGCCGCGCCGGCGAGCGCTCGCAGTACGCGCGGCCTCGATCCTTATCCCCCTGCCGAGTAAGCGCGCGCCATCGCTCCTCATCCCCCACGATCCGGCTTCGCTGAAGCTTCGCCGGATTGTGCGTTCGGTCCGGCGAAGCCTTGGCGTAGCCGGACACGAGTGGGGGATGCGCCGAGCAAAGCGAGGCGCAGGGGGGAGTCAGCACGAATACCCCCTGCATCACGCGCGCAGCTGCGCGTGATGCTTCCCCCACTCTCCGGCTTCGCTGAAGCTTCGCCGGATTGTGCGTTCGGTCCGGCGAAGCCTTGGCGTAGCCGGACACGAGTGGGGGATAAGGATTTAGGGCGGCGTTCAATGAAGCGTGCGCTTTCGATCGGTTTCCACCGCCGGATTTTTTTGCGAAATTTTTTCGCTTTCGGAATCTTGTGCGGAATCAATCTCTTGGCTCCGCATAACAGGGTCTGCATCTCCTGTTATGGGTCCTGTTATGGAGCCTGTTTTCAATCCTGTTTTCGCCTCTGTTTCCGGCCCTGTATTGGGCCGCTCTTCCTTTCTCAGGTGCGGCGAGATGTGCGGCCAATCTGGATAGCGCAGCCGATCCTCGGCTTCGCGCGACACTGCGTTGCCGTTGGCGTCCAGCAGTGCGCCTGTGCGCGGATCGCGCCGGAACGACGACGCGTCGACGGACGGCGCGCGCTTGGGAACGGCCATGGTCTGAGCCCGCGAAGGCTTGGTCGGGTAAATCGTCTTGACGTGGGGGGCGGCCATTTCGGCCGGCACCATCGGCGTTTCCGAAATCTCGAGCGCCGCAGCACTCTCCAATTCGCGCAACGCGCGCGTCTTCGCCTTTTCGGCGTTGCGCAGTGCCGCGAGCCTGCGGCGGTCGCCGCGATCGACATACCGGATCAGAAACATCCGGCATTTGAGATCGCCGGCATCGGCGCGCTCCACGATGTCGTACATGTATTCCGCGAGCCGCGTGCGCGTGCCGCCAAGGCCGTCCGCGCGCTCGACCGGCCGCTCGATCATGAGACGCGCCGGAAATGTGGGTGTGACGCCGGTACCGGAGGTCAAGCTCTGCGGACGGCTCGGCCCGCGCTGCTTGCGCGGACGGCCCTTGGGATTGCCCGATTGACCCTTCTGCCAGCGCGTTGAGATGGCGGCGGGTTGCTCGTTCGATGTCGCTTCCATGTGCAGACTCCACGTGGGGAAAACACCCAACATGGCGTTGCAAATACGAGTGCGCAATTGCAAAAAGCGTCGGTTCGACAAGATTTCCGGAACGAGAATCGAACGCTTGCCGCAAATTTTCGGCAAATGATTTTGTGCGGCAGGCGGTTAGAATGGGGCAATTTGGCGCGCACCATTTTTCGATCCGTCGTGCTTCGGGGCGCGCGGTGCGCGCGCACCTCAGCATGACGCTGTCGGTGGGCGTTATCCTGAGGTGCGACTGTAGCGAAGCGCAAGGAGCCCCGAAGGAGGGAAATCAGGCGGCGATCGGTTTGCGCGCGCGGCCCGCTGGGGGGATCAGCGCATCCGCGGAAATGTTGAATCTCTCGCGCAGGCGCTGGACCATCGTCATGCTCAAGTCCCGCTTGCCGCTTAGCACTTCGCTCACGCGGCTGGGCGTTCCGAGCAACGGGACGAGGTCGGCACGTGAGAGACCGTGCTGCTCCATCAGGTAAGTCAGAACCTCAGCCGGGCCGGGACGGCGGCGCGGCCAGCGGCTGCGCTCATAGGCCTCGATCAGGCGCGCTTGCGCGGCCAACCGCGCTTCATCTTCGGGGTCGCTCGACCGCATGAGCTTTTCGACCAAAGCCTTGGCTTCGGCATGATCCGAATCGTTCTGCAGCACAATCAACGTCGCCTTCATCATACAGTCTCCGCGTCAATCTTGTCGTATTCCTCATGCGATCCGAAAAAACGGATCATCACAACGTCCGCCTGATACCGCACCAGCGCGATCAACCGATAGTCGTTCGCCTTGATATTGAAAACGACCCGGCCGCCCTTAAGGATGCTTGCCTTCGGATGGGCCTTCTTGACCTCCGCCGGATTGTTCCAATGCGACGCCTCCATGATCGCCAGCCAGGCGTCATATTGCGCCCGCGCCGCTCTGATCCCACGATGGCCGGCGTGCGCGGCGAAATACGCCTCGACGACATCCGTGCCGATCACGATCATCCCGCCACTCTAGCGCAGAATTCCCACAAATGGAAGTGCCTGTTCCATTTTCCGGAAATGCCGGACGGCAGCTCGGGGCAGGAGATAGGATAAGTCGACAGCTTACGGATTCACCTCAAGTCTGAGGCGTATGCGCTCGGGGATTGGTGTCGACCGAACTCCCTCGTCGTCGTATTCTTAGCGGCTGGAAAACGACTCTGTTATCACGTCATTTCTCTGTTTGCGTCCTGACCAATTTCGGCGAAGCCTCATTGGAAATATTCGCTATGCAAAATTCAAGCGTATAGCCATCACTTTTGTGACGAGCCCATTTTTCTACGGCCACCGATACCAATTTGTTCAATACGATAGTGTGCGCATCTCGTGCCCTGACGATCGCAGTATCTATGGCGGTGGGCATTTCCGAACCTAACGCCCTGACGCACAAGATTCTTGCAAGGCACAAAAACCTCCGTTCTGCGCGATCCCGCACACGGGGAGTGTCCACGTCCGTAGACAATCTTAGCGCCCTGGCGACAAACTCGTCGCCATCGACATAGTACCTAATGATCGCGAACGATTTGCCGTCACCAATTTCAACGTACGACGATTTCGCGCCCCAATCATCGCTAGTTCCGAACTGATCATAGTCGCCGGCTTTGAAGCCCTCCTCCCCCAGAAAATCTTTGGCCGTGTAGGGCGACCATCCGCTTTCGAACGATATCGTGGGAGGTCGTTTCTCTCGCTCCGCGACGGATATCATTCTTCGAATGGCTTTCCTAATATCCTCTTGCGTCTCAGGACGCTGCAACATCAAATTTCGGGTCCAACGCTTCAAGAGCTGCACGTCCCCGCGAAAACTTATGATTGATTTTCGTACGCCATAGCGGCGAAGCCCAGGATCAGCTATCGCAAAATTCAATTGCGCGAACGCAGTGTCGTAGGCCAAATACCTGGACATTAGATAGAGAAAGGGCACGTAAAGGAGTGTCAGTAGCGGAGGCAGTGAAAAATCGGCGAGGGTTTGTATCGTGGCAAACGACTTAAAGCCCACCACAACGTTGTATATCGCAAACGCAACTAAAAATAGCCCTAATAGGATTGCTGCATAATTTAGAAAATCCGCAGCCGGTTTGTATTTTTGGCTAGACCCCGCGACGGCAAGCATGGCACCGACGAGAGTGGAAATTGGAACAATTACGAGTTCGATGCAGAGATTGAATGAGTAAAACGAGACGAGAAACTGAAGAACAGCGACTAACTTTATATTGTCGGTCACCACCTTTCTGAAAAAATGCTGATCTTTTGAAATCGAAGAGATGCGAAAAATGGATATCGCGATTACCGAACCAACCCAGAGAATTGTATCTTTTAGCTGCTGCGCACTCCAGAGCCCAAACGAGTGCAGCAGATAAATGAGAAAGCCAACATAGATTATTATCGCAACGAGCCAGATGACGATTGCCCGCACAAGGAAAGCCTTCAGAACCGCAATCGCTGCGTTTCGAATGGAGGGTTGCGTCGCGCCCGCTATAGCTGCAATGAAGAACCATATACCAACGGCGATCTCTCGATTATTGAATATGGGCATCCAAGCCAAACGATCCCAAGTTAGCGAATCAAAATTCTACCATCACGATAAGGAAATGCGATATTGGAGAGCCCTTAAAAATTCATTTCCAAACTTTCCCGCGACTGGAAGATTGTAGTCGGAATAACATCATCTGGTTTGATGAAGTTGACGCAAATTCGTGCTCTGGTCTCGAACTTTCCAGGCGCCGGTTCGAAATAATCGGCCGCCTACCTTCTGCCGCGCTTTGTTCTCGCCACGTCACGGCCCGTTGCCGCCGCGCGCGCCGGTCGCGGCGCGACCACACTGATGCGTCCGGTGGGACGGGAGCGCGGCTTTTGCCGGATGGATATTTCCACGTCGCGGTCGAGCGCGGTCAGGAAGATCATCAGGCGCTCCACGGAGAAGCCTTCGAGCTTGTAGCGCAACAGCGCGGAGATCTTGGGCTGGTTGACACCGAGAATGCCGGCCGCCGCGGATTGGTTCGATTTGCGCTGCGCGAGAATCCGGTTGATCGCATAAGCCAGCCGCAGCTTCGTCTGCCGTTCTTCGGCATCCTTGTAGCCAAGATCGGCGAAGACATTCGTCGTGCCGTGAGTGATTTCTTCCTCTTCACGTTTCCTTGCCATGGCTCGCCTCATAGTCTTGCCGCGCGGTCCGCAAACGCCGTTCCACCAATTCGATGTCGCCGCGGGCCGTCCGAATGCCTTTCGGCGATTTCTTCTGGAACGCATGGAGGACGTATACCGCTTCCCGGAATCGAACCGTATAGACTGCGCGGTAGGTGTCGCCGTCGAAATCCTCCACGATTTCGAAGACGCCGGAGCCTTGTCCCTTCCAGGGCTTTGCCGACGGATGCTTGCCGCCGAACTGCGCAATGCCCAACGCATTTCCCATTTCGCCTTTCACGGGTTCGGGAAACGCAAGGAAGTCGCGCTTGGACGACCCCACCCATGCCAGCGGTTTTTCGCCAATGGTCGGTTGTCGCGCCATGATTATCCCAATTTGAGGATAATATCAACCGCGCCGGACAGGATGTCTGCGGCGCCGTTTCCGGTGAGGCATTTGTGGCAGGCATTGCCGCAGGATTCTTCCCGTATCCGTCTCTGCGATGCAGGCGATTGCCGCGAGTCTTGGCGGCTCGACGTCTTGCGACAAAGCGCGACCGGTTCGAGGGGAACGTAGCCGCCGTCGCCGTATTCTGGGTGGGGCAGCCGGTCGATGGAATCATCCCCTCCCCCAGCCGATGCGCGGACGCGCGTCGGCTGGGGGAGGGCTAGGGTTGGGGGGCAAATAAAAGAGTCTTTCGCGCGCGGACGCGCGGCGGCTGGGTGGGCGGCTCAAGGCCGCCCATGGAGAAGAAAGGGGACTGCGGCAGCTCAATCCAAAACCGCCCTGGAGTAGGGGCCGATAACATTCCGATAGCCGGGACTTCCGCGACAGTATGCGGATGCACTCTGGTTCCGTGACGTCCCGCGCGGCGGATTGGTATCGATCGAATCCCAACGAATTCGAACAGTACTGGTATCGCCGGCTATTCCAGCCGGTCGCCGTCGTCGCCTTCGTCGTCGCCGTCGTCGGAGGCTTCCGCCAGCGAGAAGACCGGCGTGCTGCCGTTGGGCTGCAGCGAGGCCTCACCATTCACGTTGCCGTTGACGTTTCCATTGGGCTGCGGCCGGGGAGCGCCATTCTGGTGATAGGTCTGCTGGCCCTGATTCTGATTCGGGCTCTGGTATTGCTGCTGCTGCAATTGGGCCGCGCTCAGGATTCGAAAATAGTGCTCGGCATGCTGGAGATAGTTCTCCGCCATGACCCGGTCGCCGGACGAGTTCGCATCGCGCGCCATCTGCAGATATTTCTCGTACACATGGGCCGCGGAGCCGCGGATTTTGATCTCCGGCCCGCTGGAATCGAAGGTCCGGTTCGGATTGTTGTTGTTGCCGCCGCCGCCACCATTGTTGTTGTTGTTTTGCGGCCGGCGGCCGCGTCCACGAGAGCGTTTCACGTGATCCCCTTCATTGTTCGACAGTCCTCATGTTCCACAGGCCCATGCGCCAAAAGCACGGGAACGCGCGCGGTCTGTTGCATCGTTCGTATCAGTCGCACCTTATGGCGCGTCCGCCTGGTTGCCGCATAAAGCGCAGAGCTCGACTTTCGCTTACAACGGGGACAGCGCCGTACTGCGCGCTTTCAATGTCCCCACGATCTTCCCGAAAAGTCCGGGCCGCCGTTCTAACGGCGGGCTCCCTCGATCCCCCATGTAAGCCGGAACCTAGCCGCTTGCCATGGGCTTTCCAACTGTTTTTTGAGCCGCCACCAGGACCCTCGGGTGCCCGGCCAAATCCGCTGTAACCCGAACGATCCTGAGACCGTCCCGTTCCAGGACGGTTCGAACGGAATCGGCCTGCGTCGAGCCGATTTCGAGATAGGCCCGGCCTTCGGGCCGCAAATGCCGGAGCACGACAGGCGCCAACTCCCGATAGGCCTTGAGCCCGTCATCCCCGCCGACCAGCGCGACTTTCGGCTCGTGGCGCACGATTTCGGGCGACGCGGCGGCAAACTCCGATTCGGTCACATAGGGGGGATTGGCGAATACGATGTCGAAGGTCCCTGTGACGGCGGTCCAGTCGGTCTGCGACAAAACGCACCGAGCTTCAAGGCCATGCCGCACGACGTTGCGCCGTGCCCAGGACAACGCTTCGGCGGAGCGGTCGACACCCAGTCCCTTCGCATTGGGATAGTTCGAGAGGAAAGCGACAAGCAGGCAACCGGATCCGGTTCCGAAGTCGGCCACGACGAGCGGGGCATAGCGATCGGGATGATCGCGCAACGCTTCTTCGATCAGCGTTTCGGTTTCGGGACGCGGAACCAGCACGCCGGGTCCCACCTCGAAATCGAGGCTCCAGAATTCCTTGCTGCCCACGATATAAGCGAGCGGTTCGCGCTGCTCGCGGCGCGCGACCAGCGCCTCGAAGCGCGTCAGTTGTTCCTGCGTCATGTTTCTGGCCGCGAGCAGATCTTCCTGCGAAGCCTGCATCGCTGCGCCGAGCAGCACGCGTGCGTCCAGGCGCGGCATCTCGATTCCTGCCGCGGCAAGGCGCGCCGCGCCGCGCGTCAGCGCATCGCGCACCGCATTCATATCGCGTCCGACGATTCCAAGGTGGCAAGCCTGTTTGCCTGATCTTCCGTGATCAGCGCCTCGATGATTTCGCCCAGATCGTCGCCGGAGAGAATGCGGTCGAGCTTGTAGAGCGTGAGATTGATGCGGTGGTCCGTCACGCGGCCTTGCGGAAAATTATAGGTGCGGATGCGCTCGGACCGGTCGCCCGACCCGACAAGGTCCTTGCGCTCGGCCGCCCGCGCGCTCGCCTGCCGCTCGCGTTCCGCCTCGAACAGTTTGGCCTTCAGGATCTTCATCGCCTTGGCGCGGTTCTTGTGCTGCGATTTTTCTTCCTGCTGGGCCACGACGATGCCGCTCGGCAGATGCGTGATGCGCACGGCACTTTCCGTCTTGTTGACGTGCTGGCCGCCGGCGCCGCTGGAACGATAAACGTCGATCTTCAGATCCTTTTCGTCCACCTGCACGTCGACTTCCTCCGGCTCCGGAAGAACGGCGACGGTCGCCGCCGAGGTGTGGATGCGTCCGCCCGCTTCCGTCACCGGCACGCGCTGCACGCGATGCACGCCGCTTTCGAATTTGAGCTTGGCATAGGCGCCCTGCCCGACCACTTCCATCACCGCTTCGCGCACGCCGCCGAGATCGCTGTCGCTCAGGCTGAGAATCTCGACCTTCCAACCCTGAAGCTGCGCATAGCGCCGATACATTCCCAGTAAGTCGGCCGCGAACAACGCCGCTTCGTCGCCGCCCGTGCCGGCGCGGATTTCGACGATGGCCGAGGACGAGTCCGCGGCGTCCTTGGGAAGAAGCTGCAGCTTGAGCGCGAGTTCCAGCGCGGCATGAGTCTGGCGCAAGCTCTGGCGCTCTTCTTCCGCCATCGCGCGCATATCCGCGTCGGCGGCAGGATCGCCGGCCAGCGCCTCGGCGTCCTTCAATTCGCGCTCGGTCGTGCGATAGGCCTGCACGGCCTCGACGATCGGGGAGAGTTCGGCGTGCTCCTTGGACAGCTTTACATAGGCAGCCCCGCCCGAGCCGCCGGACGCAAGCTCCGCCTCAACGGCCGCAAAGCGGTCGACGAGCCTGGAAAGCTTTGCCTCGGGAATCATGAACGCAAAGATGCCGCGCTCTACTCGGCCGGCTCAAGCGCCATCGCTTTTGCCGTTGCGGCTTCGATTTCGGCGGCCTTCTTCTCGCACAGCTCGACCACGTGATCGACCAGCTTGGTATTCTCGAGTTTGTAGGCGGGCTTGCCGTTCAGATAGATCATTCCCGCGCTGCCGCCCGCGCCGCCTCCCGTGAAGCCGAGATCGGTCTCGCGGGCTTCGCCCGGGCCGTTCACGACGCAGCCAATGATCGAGAGCGTCATCGGAGTCGAAATGTGCTTCAGCCTGCTTTCCAGCAGGCCGACGGTCTCGATCACGTTGTAACCCTGCCGCGCGCAGGACGGGCACGAAATAATGCTCACGCCGCGATGCCTGAGGCCCAGCGATTTCAGGATGTCGAAGCCCGCGCGAATCTCTTCCACCGGCTCCGCCGAAAGCGAAACGCGGATCGTGTCGCCGATACCGGCCCACAAAAGCGAACCGATGCCGATGGCGGATTTGACGGTGCCCGACATCAGGCCGCCGGCTTCCGTGACTCCCAGATGCAACGGGTAATCGCAGGCGTCGGCGAGGCCGTTATACGCCGCGACCGCGAGGAACACGTCGGATGCCTTCACGCTGATCTTGAATTCCCGGAAGTCGTTGTCCTCGAGAATGCGCGCGTGATTGAGCGCGCTTTCCACCATCGCTTCGGGGCACGGTTCGCCATAGCGCTCCAGCAATTCCTTTTCGAGCGATCCGGCATTGACGCCGATGCGCATCGAGCAGCCGTGATCCTTCGCGGCGGACACGACTTCCTTGACGCGCTGCGTGGAACCAATATTGCCGGGATTGATGCGAAGGCATGCCGCGCCGGCCTTGGCCGCTTCGATCGCACGCTTATAGTGAAAATGAATGTCGGCCACGATCGGCACGCGCGAGGCCTTGACGATGGCCGGCAGCGCCTTGGTCGCGTCCTCGTCGGGACACGATACGCGCACGATGTCCGCGCCGGCCTCTTCCAACCCGCGAATCTGCGCGATGGTGCCGCGAATATCGGCGGTGACCGTGTTGGTCATGCTCTGGACGGTGATCGGGGCGTCGCCGCCCACTTCCACCTTACCGACGCGAATCTTCCGCGATTTGCGTCTAGCGATATCGCGATAGGCCCGAACGCTCATCGACTGTTCCTTACTTAACCCGGGTTGCCGCCATTGTAGCGGTCTACGATTGCCTGCGGATCCAACGATACGGCTTCCGTCACCTTATCGCCATGTCCGGCCGTTCCCATCGGCTGGCCGTCGAGTTCCAACGCGATGGCACTGCCATTTTGCGTCGTCAATGTGACGCCGACAAGATTGGGGACGTTGTAGCTGTCACCCGGATGCAGCACGCGGTTCAGAAAAACCCGCCCATCCGCCCCCTGTATCAGCACGCTTGTCGTCGCCTGAACCCGGAGAATAACGCGCGGATTGTGGTTTTGGAGGCCATAGACCTGGCCCGGAGGAAGGGCCGCCGTCTGAACACCGGCAGGCGCCGCGCCGGGAGCGGTCGAACCGGCCGCCTGAGCGGCGGCTGCGGCGGCAGGAGTTGGGGTCACCGCGGGCGGAGGGCTGTTGACAGCGACCGGCGCCGGTGCGGCCGGCTTGGTCGCGGCGACGGTCGTGGGAGGCGCCATTCGGGCCGGTACCGGCGCCACGGGCTGATGGAGGAGCGAATCCGCCGACATTGCCAAATGATAGGCGCCGTAGAAAACCACTCCCAGCAGGACCACCGCGATCACGACCCAGCCATGCGGGAGCCTTGATTCGCCGGTGTCCTGAGCGATCGGCGCGGGCTGGGAACTGTCCTGACGGCCCGCAATCTCGCCTTTGAACCTCTCGACGCATTGGACCGGGTCGAGACCGAGATAATCGGAGTAGGACCGAACGAAGCCAACGGCATAAGTCCGGCCGGGCAGCGCCTCGAGCCTGTCTTCCTCGAGGGCTTCGAGATGGTCCTTGCGGATTTTGAGAACCCGCGAAACGGACGCCAAGTCGTCGCCGCGCCGCAAACGAGCCGCGCGCAAGTCCTGGCCTACGGTTTCCAGCGGCGCATCGGCCTCGCCGGAGATTTCCCGCAGGTGAATCCGTTTGCGGCTCAATGCGCCGCTTTCGTCGAGCGTCAGGTGGGTGACTTTAGTCATCGCTGAACGAATACAGCCATCGCGACCGGCTATCTAGCGGATTCACGCCAAATCCTTGCCGCCGGATCGAAATCGTCCAGCGGCCAGATGTCCCGTCCGGCAATCAGCCTGTTTCCCGAACGGCTATTTGATGACCACACCGCGTTCGGCGGCGAAAGCAGCCAGTCGCGTGCGCAGGCTATGATCGGTGCGTCCGCACAGGCCGTCGACAAAATGCGCGATCTCGCGAGTGTCCAGGCTTCGGATCATGATCTTCACGGCGCCGATATTGGCTGGCTGCATGGATAATGTGCGCATCCCGGCCCCGATGAGAGCCATCGCCTCCAGAGGACGGCCCGCCATCTCCCCGCACAGCGAGACTTCGCCATTGGCGTCGCTGGCGCTGCGCACGATCTGGCGGATCACGGTCAATGCGGCCGGGCTCAGCGCATCGTAGCGGCGCGCAACTCGCGGATTGGTCCGGTCGACCGCAAAGACGAACTGGAACAGATCGTTCGAGCCGATGGACACAAAATCCGCGCTGCGGAGAATTTGCGGCAGCATGAACATCAACGCCGGCACTTCGAGCATTGCACCCACAAGTGTCTGTCGCGGCTGCGGCAGGCCCAGAAGCCGTGCCCGCTCCAGTTCCCGGTCGATTAGAGCCCGCGCCGCGTTGAATTCGGAGACGTCGCTCACCATCGGCAACAGAATGCGAAGCACCTTGTCGGCCGACGCCATCAGAAGCGCGCGCACCTGGTAGCGCAGCAGCGCAGGGCGATCGAGCGCAATGCGGATCGCGCGCCAGCCGAGCGCCGGATTCTCCTCGCGGTCCCAGCGCCCATAAGGAAGGATCTTGTCTCCGCCCAAATCGAGCGTGCGGAACACGACCGGCTTGTCGCCGGCGGCATCGATGATCCGGCGGTAGAACGCGATCTGGTCGGCCAGCCGCGGCATCGTTTCGCCGATCATGAATTGCAATTCGGTGCGAAACAGCCCGACCCCGTCCGCGCCGGATTCACTCAGATGCGGCATGTCGATGAGCAGGCCCGCATTCATCATCAGCCGGATGGGCACGCCGTCTCGAGTGATGGCGGGCAAATCGCGCACGGCAGCGAATTGCGCCACGCGCTGCTCGCGCAAGGTGCGCCGTGCTTCGAACACGGAAACGATTTCGGGCGGAGGCCGCAACTGCGCCTCTCCGGACTCGCCATCGACGACGATCAAATCGCCCGCGCGCGCGGTATCCGCCACGCCTTTTATCCCGCCGACAAGCGCCAACCCCATCGCGCGCGCCACGATTGCGACATGCGATGTGGCCGTGGCGTCTTCGACCAGCAACGCGACCAGGCGGTCGCGTCCATAGTCGAGCAGTTCCGCCGGTCCCATCGCGCGGGCGACGAGAACGGCATCCTGCGGCAGATCGCGTGTGCCGTCCGCCGTGCTCTTTCCGGTCAGTTGGCGTTGCAGCCGCCGCGCAAGATCCTCGAAGTCGTGCAGCCTTTCGCGCAAAAACGGATCGCTCATGCGCGTGACGCGAAGACGCAACTCGTCCTGGACGCGCTCGACCGCCGCCTCCGCCGTGAGGCCCGTTCGCACCGCATCGTGAAGCTTCTGCTGCCAGCCCTGATCCTGCGCGAACAGGCGATAGGCTTCGATCACCTCCCGGCTCTCGCCGGTCAGATCGAGTTCGCCCGAGTCGAGCATGGTATCGACGGAGCTGCGTAAGCCGCCCAACGCCTTGTCCAACCGGGCCAGTTCGGCTTGCGGATCGTCGGCGATCAGGTGCTCGACCTTCACCCGCGGCTCGTGCAGCACGACCGTGCCGATGGCGATTCCTTCGCATAACCCGTCGCCGCGAAATGTGAGCGGCCGGTCGGGCCGCAGTTCCGGCTCATCGAGCTCCGTAACGTCGAACAACCCGCCATGCGCCACGACTTCGGCCAGCACCATGGCCACGGTCTGCACCGCCTCGACTTCTTCTTCGTCATATTGGCGCGCGACGCGGTTTTGCACCGTGAGCACGCCATAGACCTGGCCGCCGCGCACGATGGGGACGCCGAGAAACGAATGATACGGATCTTCGCCGGTTTCCGGGCGATAGGAAAAACTCGGATGCGCGAACGCATCGCTCAGATTCACGGGCTCGGCGTTCTCGGCGACAAGGCCGACAAGGCCCTCGCCTTGCTTCATGCGCGTGCGATGAACCGCGTCGCGATTGAGGCCTTCGGTGGCGAACAGCTCGAACGCGCCGCCTGCCCGGCGCAGATAGATGGAGCAGACTTCCGCCACCATGATGGCCGCGATGACGGACACGAGCCGGTCGAGACGCGCCTGCGCACTCGTCTGCTCCGCCATGATTTCACGCAGACGGCGGAGCAGCGTACGGGGACTGCCGGCGCCGCTGGTGACCATCAGCAGGTCTCGATCCGCAGGGGTGGCGCGAAAATCATGCTTCATCCAGTTCATAGGCCGAATGCAGCGCGCGCACAGCGAGCTCCACATATTCCTCGGCGATGAGAACGCTCACCTTGATCTCCGAGGTTGAGATCACCTGGATGTTAATTCCTTTTTCCGACAGTACGCGGAACATGGTCTGCGCCACGCCGGGATGCGCGCGCATGCCGATACCGATGATCGACACTTTCGCCACGTCCGCATCGGAGGTCACGTCCTTGTAGCCGATGGCCGACGCGGATTTCTCGATCGCGTCCAGCGCGCGGGCCAGTTCGCTGCGGCTGACGGTGAAGGTGAGATCGGTCTTGCGGCCGTCCTCGGAGACGTTTTGCACGATCATGTCGACATTGACGCCGGCATCGGCGAGCGGGCCGAAGATGGCGGCGGCCACGCCCGGCTGGTCGGGGATGCGGCGCAGCGTGATCTTCGCTTCGTCGCGCGAATAGGCGATGCCGGTGACCGGTTTCTTTTCCACGATATCTTCCTCGTCGCACAGAAGTGTGCCGCCCGCGTCGGAGTCGAAAGTCGACAACACGCGAACGGGCACACGATAAAGCATGGCGATCTCGACGGAACGCGTCTGCAGCACTTTCGCGCCGAGAGAGGCCATTTCGAGCATTTCTTCGAACGCGATCTTTTCGAGACGCCGCGCCTTGGGAACAATGCGCGGATCGGTCGTATAGACGCCGTCGACATCGGTATAGATGTCGCAGCGGTCGGCCTGCAGGGCCGCCGCAATTGCGACCGCGCTCGTATCCGAACCGCCGCGGCCCAGGGTCGAGATGCGGTTGTCGGGGGCGACGCCCTGGAAACCGGCGATCACGGCCACCTGCCCCTGCGCCAGGCGCTCGTTCATCAAGGTCGGATCGATTGCCTCGATTCGGGCCGAGCCATGCATCGCGGACGTTCGCACCGGAATCTGCCAGCCGAGCCAGGATCGTGCGCTCACGCCGATGGCCGATAGCGCCACAGCCGTAAGCCCGGCCGTGATCTGCTCGCCTGCCGCAACCACGACGTCGTATTCGCGCGCGTCATGCAGCGGCGACAGCTCTCGTGTCCAGCCGACAAGCTTATTGGTCTCGCCCGCCATCGCCGACACCACCACCGCGACCTGATGGCCGCGCTCGGCCTCGCGCTTGACCAGGGAAGCGACGTGCCGGATGCGATCGAGATCGGCAACCGACGTCCCTCCGAACTTCATGACGATCTTGGACATCCCCGTCCCGGTCTCGCGAGATTTGGCCACGCGTGCCATACATAGACGGCGGGGTGCCCGCGCTCAACGCCGAAACGAGTCCGATGAACGAGAATACATCCTCATCTTTGGCGCAACCCTCCGTCGACCCGGAGGAAGTCGCGAAGTTCGCCGCGCTCGCCGAGGAATGGTGGGACCCGACCGGCAAATTCGCGCCGCTGCATAAGTTCAATCCCGTCAGGCTCGGCTATATCCGCGACACGGTATCGAAGCATTTCGGCCGCGACGCACGCAGCCTGCGTCCGTTCGAAGGACTTTCGCTGCTCGACATCGGCTGCGGCGGCGGACTTTTGTCGGAGCCCATGGCGCGGCTGGGATTTGCAGTTCTGGGTGCCGACGCCTCCGAACGCAACATCCGCATTGCCTCGGGACATGCCGCCAAGTCCGATTGCCGGATCGACTATCGCTGCGCGACGGCCGAAGCGCTGGCCGAGGCCGGCGAAGCGTTCGATGTCGTGCTGAACATGGAAGTGATCGAGCACGTGGCCGATCTGAAGTCGTATCTCCGGGCCTGCGCCGCACTCGTCAAACCCGGCGGACTGATGTTCGTCGCCACCTTGAACAAGACGCTCAAGGCGCTCGCGCTGGCAAAATTCGGCGCGGAGTATGTGCTCGGCTGGTTGCCGCGCGGCACCCATGACTGGAACCGCTTCGTCGAGCCGCGCCGACTTCAAACGATGCTGCAGGACGCGGGACTGAACGTGCTGAAGACGCAAGGCGTAAGCTTCGATCCGCTGGGCTGGGATTGGCGCCTGTCGAGCGATACCGACGTGAATTACATGGTTGTGGCGGAGCGGGAGTCTAACGTAGCGGCCCCCCTTCCGTCACGCGGCTGACGCCGCGCGCCACCTTCCCCCGCGAGGGGGGAAGGCAAAAAAGAAGAGCGCGCCAAACTTTTTCTAACCTTCCCCCTCAGGGGGAAGGTGCCGAGCGCAGCGAGGCGGAAGGGGGCCGCGTCGATTGAATCGACTCTAATTCGCCTCGTTGAGGTCGGGGGGCAGCGGCGCCACGTCGACACCCTCCTCGATCAACTCGCGCGCTTCTTCGATGGTCGCCTCGCCATAGATGTGGCGCTCTTCGGATTCGCCGTAGTGGATCTTGCGCGCCTCTTCGGGAAATTTCGGGCCGACGAATTCGGCGTTCTGTTCGACATATTTGCGCAGGCCCGTTACGAACTGGCGCGCCTTGCGCAATTCGTCCGGCGCGGATTGGCGCTCGCCGACGGAGTTCTTGAGCGCCGGCGCCATCGGCGCTTTCTCGATTTTGCGGGAATTGCACATCGGGCACACGAGCTTGCCGTCCGCGGACTGGGCATCGAAGGCGCTGCTGTCCCGGAACCAGCCTTCGAACGCATGCCCCTTCGGGCAATGAAGACTGTAGACGATCACGCGTGGCTTCTCCGGGTTGTCACAGATTCAACATATAAGATGGGGGTAAATGAACCGTTCCGCAAGCAAGCGGGCTGCCGGGTAGTGCCTAATTTGAATTTTGAGGCGGTCCGCACGATGCCGGCACAGGGAGTGGAACGGCATTCTTCTGGTGTTCCTCCACCAGCGACCAACCAGCGAACATGGGCGGCGACACTGTCGTGTCAGGTATTCCTTCTTGCACGATATCGTCGAACATACGTTTGACCTTTACCGGGTCTCCGACCGAATTGATTATGTACCCGTCCCATATCCGCCCATGGGAATTATGCTTTACGCACACAACTAAAGCAGCCGTCTGTGGTCCAGCATCAAGCGGCAGCTGGGGCGCCACGCATCCTATCAAGACGAACGCCATTGCCATGCCGATAGGCGGTCTCATTTCCCAACCCTCTGCTCGGCCGCGATAGCGGTCCGAACGGCGTCACGCGGACTCGCGACCGGCGGCATGTGCAGCACCGTGAAGAACCGCCGCGTACCGTCTGGACGCACATAGGACCACGCGGAAATGCGCTTGCCCACTACAATTTTGTGCGCCAGCACATGAGGCTCCGGGCTACCCCTGCCATGGCGGCGGGTGTATCTGATAGGCTCTGGACGCTTGAGGAATTGGTGGAGGAGGCCTCCGAATGCCGATCGCCTTAGCAGTGCTCTTGGCCCTGTGCGCGGTGCTGTTGACTACAGACACGCCCATCGGTAACGCCGTTCGTGCCTTGTTGATTGATGCTTCTGCCAAAGCGAACTGGCGTACTACCCCTCTGAAAATCATTGTCCGGCTGATCGTCATTGCTGCATTGGTCGCCTTTGCTATCTACGCGCCGGAATGGATTATGTTGTTCGGGGTTGGCGATCTAATGATGTATCTCGACGTTGGCGTAATCCTGCTTCTGATAAGCGTGGCCGACCACGGAAGATCATTCTTTGCGCGCGTGGTCCGATTTTCCGGCAATATCGCTCGAAGCGTCGTCGCTCGCTGGAATCGACGCCGTGGACGCACCCGTGTTTCGCATTTGCGCAAACCTAAGTCGCTATCGTCCGACGATGATGAAGCCGGATATGGATGGGCCTTTGCATAACATCACAGTCCGCCAAGGCGAGCGGTCCAAACCCAAATTAGGACGCTATCGAAATACCGATTCCCCTGCCGCAGGCTCCACTGTCTCTGATATGCTTCGGCGGGCAACGAATTGGAGGGGCAATATTGCGCAAAACCCTTATGATTGCCGGCGCAGCGATCGGCATGACAGGCTGCTCCCTCTTCGGCGGCGACTCCCAGGCGCTGCTCTATAATCCTCAGACGCACCAACAAGTGAATTGCGGCCAAACCATCCATGGCTGGCCTGTCTCGACGAAAGAAGCGAACGAACGCGACAGGTGCGTCGCGGTCTCTACGGCGCGGGGTTTCAGACCGAAGACAAGCGCCGACGTGCCGAACAAAGAAAACTCAAACTAATTTTTAGCTGCGCGAAGTCCAGCCTTCACGGTCCCTCGAACGGTTGATCGTGCTGGAGGTTGGGAATTCGCGCGCGCGCCGAAGCGACTTCGGCCGGATCGATATCAGCCAGGATCACACCGCGCTCCGTGCCGCCTTCCGCGATCACTTCACCCCAGGGTCCGACGATCAGGCTGTGGCCGTAAGTGTGCCTGCCATTGGCATGCACGCCGCCTTGCGCCGGCGCCAGCACATACGCGCCGTTCTCGATGGCGCGGGCCCGCAGCAGGATATGCCAATGCGCTTTGCCGGTCGTCTCGGTGAACGCAGACGGCACCGTGAGCGCGAACGCGTCCTGTTTCGCCAGCGCGCGATAAAGCTGCGGGAAGCGCACATCGTAGCAGATCGTCATGCCGATCTTGCCCCACGGAGTTTGCGCGAGCGTCGCCTGGTGACCGCCCGCGACCGTGTTCGATTCGCGATATTTCTCGCCCGACGGCAGATCGACATCGAACAAATGGATCTTGTCGTAGCGCGCCGCGATCGCGCCTCTGGGATTGATCAGAAAGGAGCGATTGGCGGTCTTGTCGCCGCTGACCTTGATCGCAAGCGAGCCGATCAGGAGCCAGATGCCGAGTTCTTCGGCAAGCGTGCGGAAGGCAGGCAGCGCCGGATCGCGCTCTTCGGTGAAACTGCGATCGAGCTTGGCGCCGCCGTCCGGCGCCATCAGGGTCGTGTTCTCCGGCGTGAGGACGAAATCTGCGCCTTGGCGTTTTGCTTCGCGGATCAGTTCGGACGTGCACGCAATATTGTCCTGGACATCGTCGGACGAACGCAACTGCACGCAGGCGGCCTTGAACGCGGTCATGACTTATCCGTTCAAAAGAGAATCGAGCTTGCCGTCATGCTCGAGTGCATAGAGATCGTCGCAGCCGCCGACATGAGTCTCGCCCACGAAAATCTGCGGTACGGTCTGCCGTCCGTTCGATTTTGCTTCCATCTCGCTGCGCGCGTCGCCGTCCATGAACACGTCGATCTCGTCGAACTCGGCCCCCTTCTTTTTCAGAAGCGATTTCGCCCGCGCGCAATAGGGGCAGATCGGGGTGGTGTAGATTTTTACGCGCGCCATGTTCGTTCCGGATTCGATCCCCGTTTATATAAGGCTTGCCGTCGGACGGACAACGCGCGCGAGCGTCAGGACCAGAACTTTGGCTGCTCCCGCCCGCTTGAGCGCACGCGCACAGGCGTCGATCGTCGCACCCGTGGTGTAAACATCGTCGATCAGGAGCACGGCCTTGCTCCGAATCGCAGCCGCGGCCTCCGGGGCCACGCGAAAGGCGCCGCGCACATTGCGCCGCCTCGCCTTGGCCGACGGCATCTCGCCCTGGCTGGGCGTGGGCCTGATCCGGCGCAGCACGAGCGGATCGGCGGATTTGCCCGTCAGTTTCGCGAGCCGCTGGGCCAGGATCGCCGATTGGTTGTACCGCCGCTGCCAAAGCCGGCTCGGATGCAGCGGAACCGGAACGATTAATTCGGCCTCCGCCAGCAATGCCCGCCCCGAGCGATCCAGCCAGCGGCTGAAAGCCGGAGCGAGGTCGAGCCGGTCGGCCCGCTTGAGCGCCAGGATCAGTTTCTTGCTGCCCTCGTCATAGCGCATGACCGAGCGGGCCCGCGCGAAGGCCGGCGGATGGGCATGGCAGGCGCTGCAGATGGTGCCGGGCCCCGGATCGATCTCGAACGGATAGCCGCAGCACTCGCACGATGGGCCGTCGAGGAACGCGATGCCTCCCCAACAGGCGGCGCACAGCGAATGCGGCTCGAACACCGGCGCGCGGCAGCCTACGCAAAGCGGCGGGAACAGGAGATTGAGCGCGCCTGTGCCTGCCCGGCGCAGTCCTCGCGCCAGTCGGTTCTCGGGAGTGGTCCCGCTCTCGAACAACGCCGTCATCCCGCCTACTCTAAGCCATGAGGAGTAATTCCGCGACCATTCCCCGAATCTTCGATTTTCGCGCCTACGCGATGCGTCGCGCCCGTGCGGCGCGGCGGGGTCGGGAGAGTTTTCTCGAAGCCGAGGTTGCGGAGAATATTTCCGAACGTCTCGGCGCAGTGAAACGCCGGTTCGCGAACGCGCTCGACCTCGCCTCGCGCGAGGCCGCTTTCCAAATCGTCCGGAGCCACGCCGCGAACTGGACGCGGACACCAGTCGCCGCCGAAGAGCAGGCTTTGCCGTTCGCGAACGGCGCGTTCGATCTTGTGACGAGCGTTTTGTCGCTGCACGCGGCGAACGATCTTCCCGGCGCACTCAGCGAAATCCGACGCGTGCTGCAGCCCGACGGGCTGTTTCTCGCAGCACTATTCGGCGGAGGCACGCTCGCGGAATTGCGGCGCGCCTTCGCGTCCGGCGAAAGCGAAACGATCGGCGGAGTAAGCCCGAGGGTCGCGCCGTTTGCCGATGTGCGGGATCTGGGCGGATTGCTGCAGCGAGCGGGCTTCGCGCTTCCAGTCGCAGACGTCGAGCGCATCGGCGTCGCGTACAGCGAATTCTCCACGCTGGTGAACGATCTGCGCGCGCTGGGCGAAACCAACGCGCTCGCCGAACGCAGCCGAAAATTCCTCCGCCGCGACACGCTGGCCGCAACACTCGCACATTACGCTGCGACCGATGCCGACGAATCCGGCCGCCTGCGTGCAACCTTCGATGTGATCTATCTTACGGCCTGGGCGCCCCACGACAGCCAACAAAAACCGCTCGCCCCCGGCAGCGCGAAGGCACGGCTCGCAGACGCGTTGGCTGCAAAAGAACAATCGGCAGGCGAGCCGGCACCAATAACGAAAAAACTCTGATCAAAGTTTCGCCTCTCCTCCGTTGGAGGAGAGGCAGCGAGCGTACTTCACGCGACGCGGTGAGGGGGACTTTCCAGAGCACACGAGCCTCGACACCCCCTCACCCTGCCCTCTCCTCCAAAGGCTAGCGTGCGCACACATTTTTGGGCTTGAGAAAGCGTTTGCAGGCTGGGAATCGTGTGTGATTCTGTAGCTGCCGGAGTTGATTCGGGAGCAATCAGCGATGGCGACGCATGATCTTGGATATT
>Ga0302325_10000452_pt1 | contig 114488 bp, 88 predicted proteins | sample Palsa_T0_2_FD_201948 | JGI IMG/M metagenome (GOLD analysis project Ga0302325, IMG submission 201948) | Peat permafrost microbial communities from Stordalen Mire near Abisko, Sweden - Palsa_T0_2 | ecosystem: Environmental > Terrestrial > Soil > Palsa > Peat permafrost | place: Sweden: Abisko...
CGCCTACTCACGGTGGTTCGAGGTCTACGGCGCCCTCGTGCCGTAACGCCATCGAGGCCCCTCAGTCGAGCTCCCGGGTGGGGAGCCCGAGGGGAGCGTCCGTCGCTCCCCTCGGACCCGCCGTGCGTCACGCCGTGCCGCAGCGGAGCCGAGCGAGCGAAGCGAGTCGAGGCGGAGCGAGGCTCAGGGTGAAGCGACCCCCGTACGAGACTAAGACCCCCGTACTTAAGCCGCCGCGTGCGACCGGTGCAGATTGACGGGCAAGGTGTGGTGGCCGCACACGGGACACGGCGGGGGCTTGTGGCCGCCGAGCTGCTCCTCTTCCACCGCCTTCTCTTCGTAGGCGTGCTGGAGCTCTTCGAGGGCGGGCGGGAGGGCCGCCGGCTGCACGCGGACGGCAGCGGCTTCGGCCCATGCGCCGCGCCAGGTGCAGACGGTGCAACGGAGTGTCTTGTCCATACCCCGAAATATCGCCTTGGTCGGGGATGCAGGCAAGCGTGTCGCGCAAACGCGGAACTTTACCGTCCCAGCCGGTCGCGGGGCACGGTCAGGTAAGTCGTCCGGCATATGGCGACGGCTCGCTTGGACGACTCGCCGGACACCTCGATCTGCATGAACGTGACGTTCTTGCCGCGCCGCAGCACGGTGCCGGTACCGATGAGCGCCTCGCCCGGCGACGCCGAAAGGAGAAACGACACGTTGAAGTCGGTGGTGAGGCCCGTCGCGCCGGCCGCCGGCACGCGGGGGTCGGTGTTGAAGACGGCGCCCGCGACATGGTCAGCCAGGCCCATGATCGCTCCCCCGTGGAAGATGCCCCCTCCGCGACGAAGCTCTTCGCGGAACGGCAGACGCATGACGACACGGTCCTTCGCGACCTCGAGCACCTCGATCCCCAGATGCGTGCCCATGTGGGCCCCCCGGGACGTGTTGCGCTCTTTGAGCGCCTTGAAGTACCGGTCGAGGGCCCCCGGATCGCCGCCGAGAGCTTCCAGGGCGATGTCTCTGGGCGACGAAAAATCAGCCACGAGGTTCACCTAGCATGGCCCGCAGTTGCACCGCGCGCTCGAAGAGCGCGTCGTGAACACGCGGTCGAGCCTCGCGGATGGCGGTGTTGGCACGGGTCGGCGAGACGCGGTTGGTGAGCAGGACGACGACCACCTTGGCATCGGGATCGATCCACAAGCTCGTGCCGGTGAACCCGAGATGGCCGAAGGCGCGCGGCCCCATCCGGCCACCTGCGCTGGAGACCTCGGGGCTCTTGCCGTCGAAGCCCGCGCGCAACGTCCCCCCCGGACGCTCCTGGACGACCCACGAGAGATCGCAGCCTGGCCAGGCTGCGGCTCCCCCATCGAGCGTGTCGAGGACAGCTTCGCCGAAGGCAAGGACCGCTTCCGCCGTCCCGAAGATCCCGGCATGGCCGGACCCCCCGTACCCGGTCAGCGCCCAGGCGTTCTCGTCGTGGACGGCGCCCTGGACCAGGCCTCCGCGCCACGCCACGAGCTCCGTCGGCGCGAAAGGGCCGGCCACGCCGCGGGCTGCGAGGTCGCGCACCGTTCCGGCGCGATCGGCCACTCCGAGGGGCTCGAGGACGAGGCGTGCGATCGCTTCCCCTGCGTCCGCCGCGCCGACGAAGCGCGCAACCGCTTCGCCCGCGAGCGCGTAGCCGAGGTCTCCGTAGAGGGGCGGGAAACCCTCGCGCGGCGGTGTGCCCTGGGCGTCGGCGCGCCGTCCGGCGGCGGCTTCGTGAAGGGCCGCCGGCCGATCGATGGGGCCGCCACCGGTCACGAGCGGCGCGAAGAGCGCCTGATGCGCCGCAAGCCCCGCCCGGTGCGCGAGAAAGAGCTCGAACGGCACGCCCTCGCTCGGCGTGGCCCGTGCCTCGGCGACAAGATCGCCGAGCGGCGCCGACCGGGGCACGCCGGCGCGCGCGGCGGCCACGGCAAGCATCGACTTGGTCAGGCTCGCGAGGTCGAAGAGGACCGCGGTCTCGCCGCCTGCCTCGCGGCGCCAACGGAGCCGGCCCCCAGGCCCTGCGATGCGCGTGCTGCAAGCGACCGCGCAAGAAGGCGCCACGTCGGCTCCCACGGAGCGGCGGATGTGCTCCGCATTCATAGACTTTGACCCCCTCGCTGCCGGACTTGTACAGTTGTCGCTGAGCGATCGCGTCCTCCGTCGACGGGCCCGCGGGCCCGCGACCATCTGGAGCATGCGACACCGACCATGGCCGAATTCGTTTGGGAAGCGCGCGCGCGCACCGGGGAGCTCCGCAAGGGCTCGATGGAGGCCGAGTCCGAGGACGCGGTCAACCAACGGCTTCGAGGACAGCAGCTCCAGCCCACCAAGGTCAAAAAGAAGGGCAAGGCCTTTAGCCTCCAGTTCGGATCGGGCGTCAAGGCGACGGATCTCGTCACGTTCACGCGCCTCTTCGCCACGATGATCGACGCGGGCCTGCCGATCGTGCAGTGCCTCGACATCCTGCAAGGCCAGACGGAAAACAAGATCTTCGGTGGCGTGCTTCGCGACGTGAAGGCCAGCGTGGAGCAAGGCGCCACGTTCAGCGACTCGCTACGGCGGCATCCCAAGGTCTTCGACCCCCTCTACACGAACCTCGTCCAGGCGGGCGAGGTGGGCGGCATCCTCGACACGATCCTCAACCGCCTCGCCGTCTACATCGAAAAGGCCGTCAAGCTGCAGCGGCAGGTGCGCGGCGCGATGGTGTACCCGTCGATCGTCATCTGCGTGTTCTTCGCGGTCTTGACGGTGCTGCTTGTCTTCGTCATCCCCGGCTTCCAGACGATGTTCACGGACTTCGGGGCCAAGGACGAGCTACCCGCCCTGACCAAGATCGTCATGGCGGTGTCGCAGGCCTTCATCCACAACATCCTCTTCGTGATCGTGGGGATTGTCGGGGCGGGCGTGGGCCTCAAATACTACAACGGCACGCCCAACGGTAAACGCAGGATCCACAAGATCCTGCTCCGGCTTCCCGTCGTCGGGAACGTGCTCCGCAAGATCGCGGTCGCGCGCTTCACGCGCACGCTGGGGACGCTGCTGTCGTCGGGCGTGCCCATCCTCGACGCGCTCGAGATCGTCGCGAAGACGGCCGGCAACGTCATCGTCGAAGAGGCCATCATGTACGCGCGCCTCAAGATCTCCGAGGGCAAGAACATGGCCGCCCCGCTCACCGAGACGGGCGTGTTCCCGCCCATGGTCGTGCAGATGGTGGGGGTCGGCGAGCAAACGGGCGCCCTCGACACGATGCTGAACAAGATCGCCGACTTTTACGAAGACGAAGTGGACGTCGCGGTCGGCGCGCTGACGAGCCTCATCGAACCGGTCCTGATGGTCGGCGTCGGCGGGACGGTCGGCGTCGTGCTCATCGCGATGTACCTGCCCATCTTCAGCATCGCCGGCAAGATCAAGGCGCAGTAGCGGGGCGTGTCGCAAGCCGTGTCCCCGTCCGCCCCGACGGCGCCGCCGCCAGAGCCCGCGGCCGAGGGCCCGGAGAGCGACGCGACATCCGAGGAGGACCACAGCCTCGCCTCGCGCCTGGCATGGGTCACGGGGCTGCGGCTCGCGTTTCTTGCGCTCCTCCTGAGCGCAACGGCCGCCCTCTACCTTCGCGGAGAGCTCACCCGGTACCCCTTCAGCTTGCGGATCGTCTTCATGACGATCGCGACGGGATTCGGGCTCGCAGGCGTGTACGCCGTGGCGCTCCGCACGCGGCGACGGCTGCACACACTGGCGTGGACCGAGATCGCCCTCGACCAGATCACCTGGACCGCGATCGTCTACGTCTCGGGAGGCGTCACGAGCGGCGCCACTTCGTTCTACGGGCTCACGTGCCTGGTGGGCGCGATCCTCGTCGGGCTGCGGGGGGCCGTGTTCTCGGCGGGGCTCGGCATCACGCTTTACGCGCTGCTCTGCGCGGGCCTGCACTTCGGGTGGGTCTTGCCGCCGCCCGACCAGGCCGGCACCGTGTACGCGCTCGACACGCAGCAGATCGTGTACTCGCTGCTGCTCAACGGGCTCGGGATGGTGGTCGTGGCGTTGCTCAGCGGCTACCTCGCCGAGCGCTTGCGGCTCACGGGCGGCATGCTCGAGGTGGCGACCCATCGCGCCAACCAGGCCGAGCGCCTGGCCGTGCTGGGGCGTATCGCGGCGGGGCTCGCGCACGAGATCCGGAACCCGCTCGGCTCGATCACGGGGTCGGTCGAGATGCTGCGCGAGTCGGCGTCGCTGTCGGCTGAGGACCGGCGTCTCTGCGACATCGTGCAGCGCGAGGCGCGACGGCTGAACGACCTGGTCGGCGACATGGTGGATCTCTCGCGCCCGCGCGCGCCGCGCCCGGAGAGGACGGACGTCGCGGCGCTCGCGCGCGAGGTCGTCGCCCTGGCCGCCAACGCCGCCCGCGGTTCGGACGTCGGCGTCGCCTACGACGGTCCGGGCGGCGAGGCGGCCGCGCGGTGCGACGGCCCGCAGATGCGTCAGGTGCTGTGGAACCTGGTGCGCAACGGCATCCAGGCGAGCTCCGCGGGCTCGGTCGTGACCGTTCGCGTCCGCGCCTCGGAGCGCCACGTCAACCTGTCGGTCGACGACCAGGGGCCCGGCATCCCGGTAGAATCGGCCATGCGCATCTTCGAGGACTTTTTCACGACACGTACCCATGGCGCGGGCATCGGATTGGCAGTGGTCAAGCGGATCATGGAAGACCACGCGTCGACCGGCGCGCGGCTGGTGGTCGAGCGGGCCGCGGGCGGCGGGGCCAGCTTCCGCGTCATCCTGAGCCGTTCCTGAGGGTTGCGGCCCCGGCGGCGGCGTTGAATCGGGGCGGCCCTCGAGCCGTCCAAAGCTTGCATTCGGGCCAACAAGAGGGCAGGTACTCCGGCGCGAGGGTGTCTGGCACATGTCGATTCGCAACTTCATCGTCCTCGGATCGATCGTCCTCGCGCCGAGCGTGGTCGCGAGCAGCGGCGCGCGCGCCCAAGGCGCGGACGCGCAGGCGTTCGTGGAGCAGGAGCACCACCAGCTGGAGCAGCTGCTGCACCAGCCGGACACCGCCGCCCGTGACGGCCAGGTCAATCAGGCGATGGCGACCTTCGTCGACTACGACGAGCTGACACGCCGCGCGTTCGGCAACCCCTGCCCCACGACGGAACCGGGGTGCGAAGTGCTCTGGACGGGCTACGACGACGCGAAGCGCGCCGAGCTGCGGTCCCTGCTCGAGCAGCTCGTGCGCAAGACGTATCAGCGCAACCTGGCCAAGACGCTCGACTACGACATCACGTACCGGGGCGAGCGGGGCGCCGCCGGCGACACCCGCGTGATGACGGAGGCCAAGAACCGGCTCAAGCCGCGCGAACCGGCCGTCCGTGTCGACTACATCGTCATGGCCACGCCCAAGGGCCCGCGCGTCGTCGACATCGTCACCGAAGGCTCGAGCCTGACGAAGAACTACTACGACCAGTTCCGCAAGAAGATGGACGACCCGAACCTGGGCTACCCGAACATCGTCCAGAAGCTCAAAGACAAGATCGCCAGTACCTCGACCTCGACCCCGAAGGACTGAGAGCGATCACGGATCCTGGGCGACGAGGATCTCGCAGACGAAGGGCAACGTCGTGACGGGACCTTCGTTGCGGGCCAGGGTGTCGTCGAGCGGAGGGGTGGCAAAGTGCTCCATGTACGCGCGGGGCACGCTCGTGGCCGACGAGGCGTGCGGCTCCCGGTCGCCCCAGGGCGAGGGTCGCGCGTCGAGCGGTTCGCCGTCGTCCCATACCCAGGCGCCGTCGGCGGCGAGCGAGAGGCCGATCCAGATGGCCGTCGGCGAGGGCGACTCGGTCAGCTTGGACAGCTCGAACCAAAGCTGTTCGCGCTCGTCGCGCGAGTCGAACGTGACGAGCCGACCGCCGAGCGCCTGGCAAGCTTGCGCAGCCGCGTCCGGCGACGCGGGCTGGTCCTCGTAGACGTAGCGCTTCGTGCCGAACGTCGACACGAGACCGATGCAGACCCCCGCTTCGCACTGCTGCGATTGAACTCCAACTGGCTCGCGCTCGCAGATGACGTGCAGTGGAACGCCGCCGGCACACGGGTACTTGAGCCAGGGACCGGCGTCGGACCCCGTGACGCCCTGCACACAGTCGGCGGCGGCGCCGCCGTCGTCGCCATCGAATCGGGACAGCGCCTGCGATGGATCGGCGGTGTGCGCGAAGCATCCCGAGCACGTCGTGGACCATCCGGGCTCGTACGCGATGACGGAGTCGTACGGCGGAGTCGAAGGCTCGAGCCCTACCCAGAACGCGCCCGCGTCGAAGCTCTGGCTCACGGCTTCGAGCTCCGCTTCGCTGGCGAAGGTCACCACGTGGGCCCCCATCTCCGCGCACCGGTCGATCGCCTCCATGTCGAGGGTGGATGCCGTCCCGGCGGCGGGGAGGTAGCAGTGGTTGTTCCCCGACCAGACAAACCCCTGGGGACACTGCACCCTGCATTCGAGGCTGCAGCCGGCCAGCCCCGCGTCGCCCGCCGAGGGGCCCGGGTCGCACTGCTCGCCGATGGACAGGTCGATGTAGCCATCGTCGCAGCTCGACTCGGCCGAAACGGCCGTCGCGATGGCCGAGGTCCCGTTGGGGGGGAGGTTCGCGATGCACGCAGCTACCGCGCCGCCCGCGAGCAGGGCCGCCGCAGCGGCCGCCCCCACGCCCACGCGAAGGCGCGAGTCGCCCCCCGCCGGGACGGCCGCCGGTACCCCCCTTCTCGACCTCGCTTTGGCGCTGGACCGGGGTTCCTGGACCATCTGGGGTTCGCCCTCAGCATAGCCCCGCAGTACACTGCCGTGGATGTCCACCGCGGGAACGGCTGCGTCGGAGCAAGGCCCCCGCGCGCAGCTTTCGCCGGCGAACCCCGCCAGCCCTCGTCCCGTCACCGGCGACCGCTACCGGCGCCTCTTCGCGCTGGGACGGGGCGGAATGGGCAGCGTCGAAGTCGCCCTCGAGCAGGGTCCCGAGGGCGCCGGTCGAGTCGTCGCGCTCAAGCTGCTGCTGCCGGAGCGGGCCCGCGACGCCCGAGCCAAAGACATGTTCCTGCGCGAGGCGCGCGTGGCGGCGCTCCTCGATCACCCCAACGTCGTTCACGCTCTAGCCTTCGGAGAGCAAGACGACGAGCTCTTCATCGCGATGGAGTACGTCGAAGGGGAGCCGCTCTCGCGCGTGCTCGCTGCGGCGCACGAGCGCCGCGAGCCCCTCGACGCGGGGCTGGTGGCCGGCTTGCTCGCGCAGGTCTGCGATGGCTTGCACGCGGCACACGAGCTGCGAGACGCGGGCGGCCACTTGCTTCATGTGGTGCATCGCGACGTGAGCCCGCACAACGTGATGGTCTCGTACGCGGGGCACGCCAAGGTGCTCGACTTCGGGGTGGCCAAGTTCGAGAACGACGCGGGCGGCGCGCGGACCCGGACGGGCGAGGTCAAGGGCAAGATGGCGTACATGTCGCCAGAGCAGGCGCTCGGCGAGACGCTGGATCGGCGCGCAGACCTCTACGGCGTCGGGGCCGTGCTCTTCGAATGCCTCGCGGGACAGCGGATGTGGGGTGCTGGGACGGATCTCGATGTGATGCGCAAGCTGGCGCTCGAGGAGCCACCGAGGCTCGATGCGATCGCGCGCGACGTACCCGAGGCCCTTGTCGAGCTGCACGCGCGTCTCGTCGCGCGCGACCCAGCCGCCCGGCCTCGAACCGCGCGCGAGGTGGCCGATGCCCTTCGCGCCGTGGCGCCCGACGACACGGTCGACGGTGTGAGGGCCCTGCTGAGTCGCCTCTTCCCGGGCGAAGAGGCGGTCAAGAGGAAGCGGCTGACCGATGGGCTCGCGCAAACCGGACCGGCGCGCGGCCCTGAGTCGGCCGCGCCGGCAAGGGAGTACGATGCGACGCCCGTCGGCGCGCAGGGCAAGAGGTGGATGGCGCGTCCGTGGGCAGGGGCCATCGGAATCGCAGTGGTAGGGATGGTGGTGGCGGGCGCGTGGAAGGCGGCGGGCGGGGGGCGAGCGAGCGACGAAGTGAGTGAAAGCGCAGGCGCGAACGCGGGCGCGGGCGCGGGCGCGGGCGCGAACGCGAACGCAGGCGCGGGCGCGAATGAGGAGCTCCTGGTGCGTGCGGGAGCGGCGGCCGAGCGGAGCGAGGGCTCGAGTCGGGTCGCGGTGAGCGCGAGCGGTGCGGCGGCGGAGATTGGCGCGGCGGCGAGGCCCCGGAAGGCCGCGAGGCCGGCGGCGCCAGTGAAGGGCACTCAAGCGACGAGGCCTCCGGATGTTGACCCGTCGCCCTTTTGAGCTCGCGCTGTGCGCGAGCTTCTTTCTAGCTGCCGGGACCGCGCGCGCCCAACCGGGCGATCCCATGGCCGCGTACCGGGAGCGATTTCGCCAGGGGATGGACCGATACAAGGCGCGAGACTTTGCCGACGCCATCGCCGACTGGGAGCCGATCTACGCGGAGCTCGGGCCCCAGAAGGGGTACCGGCTCGCCTACGATCTTGGCGTCGCCTACCAGGAGAGCAGCGACGCTGCGCACGCCATCGAGCGGCTGCAAGCCTTCGTCACCGAGGCTGACGCCCGCCGCACCCATGGCGATGCGCTCGAACCGATCGTGGTGAAAGAAGAAGCCGACGCGCAAGCGCGCCTCACCGTCCTTGTCCCCGCCGCGCCCCCGCCTTCCGCCCGGCAACCACCCGCGCCAGATTCCGCGCCTGCGCCCGAGCCCGCGCCCGCGTCCGCGCCCGAGCCCGCGTCCGCGTCCGCGCCCGCGTCCGCGCCCGACCCCGCGCTTGCGCCCGAGCCCGCGCCTCCACCGCTCGCCCGACCCCGCTCCATCGCCCTCCCCGTCATCATCAGCGTCGGCGGTGGCCTCGCCCTCGCGTCCGCCGTGACCGCCATTCCCCTCGAGGCGCACGCCCAGTCGCTGCACAATCAGTACGTGCTCGCGCAGACGCAATCGGCCACGCACTCGATCTCTGCCTCCGATCGGCAAGCCTTCTCGAGCGCGCGCACGCTGGCTTACGCGGCGATCGGCGGAGCCGCCGGCTTTGGCGGCACGACGGCAGCGCTCGCGGCCTGGTACCTCTTCGGGCCCTCACGGCGCGAGGGTGCCATGACGGCGCTCATCGGCGCGGAGCCACGCGGCGCGAGCCTGCAGCTGGCGTCATGGTTCTGAGGGGTGGCCGTGCGTCGCTTCGTCCTTCTGCTGATCGCGTGCGGCGCGTGCATCGCGCGCGACGTCCCGGCTCGTGCCGACACGTCGGGGCGAACGGGGGCCGACACGCCGCTCGAGCGACTCACGCCCGCGCCGCGGATCGTGTCGTGGGCGCAAAGTCTCGCGCCGGTGGAGGTGGTCAACGGCAACACGCGCGACTCGGCGCTCGTCCGGCTTTACGGGAGCGACGGAGAGGTCGATACAGGCGCGCGCGAGGCCTTCGAGCGCGTGGCCTGCGCGGGCGGACCGAGCCACGCCTTCAGCGTCCGCGTCGAGCAGCTCGTGTTCCTGGCGGCGTACCACTTCCGCCGTGCCACCGTCGTCATCGTCTCGGGTTGGCGAGAGCACGCCGGACGCCACGGGACCGGCGAAGCCGTCGATTTCAAGCTCCGCGGAGTGAGCGCGGCGCGCCTCGCGGCGTACCTGCGGGGCCTGCCGCGCGCGGGGGTCGGCGTGTACACGCACCGCCGCACGCAGTTCGTCCACGTCGACGTCCGGGACCAGAGCTACCACTGGCTGGACGCCTCTCCCCCCGGTGGCCACCGGCACGAAGCGCAACTGCGCGATCCCCACGCGTCCCAACGCGACGCCGCCTGGACCCCAGAGATGGACCTGCCGCTATCTCCGCCGTGATGTGGCCGGGGACCGTACGAACCCGCCGCCGCCTTACGAAGCCTTGTCGATCTTGTGCTTGCGCAGGTACGCGCGGACGTGGTGGCGTTCCATGCCGCTCTGGCGGGCCATCTCGCTCACGTTGCCCTTGCAACGGCGGGCGAGGTTGGAGAAGTAGTCGCGCTCGAAAGCGGCCACCGCGGCGCGCTTGGACTCGCCGAACGCCGTCGTCGACGCCCGCGATCCGCCGAGGCCTTCGCCGTCGCGCGCCAGCGTGAGGACGTCGTCGATGGCCGACGGCTCGTCCGCGAGCGTGGCGGCGACGCTCACCACGTTGACCAGCTCGCGGACGTTGCCGGGCCAGTCGTGCGACGCCATTCGCTGCTCGATCCACGCGAGCACGGCTTGCGCGTGCTCCGCTCGGCCCGCGCGCCGGCACACGTCGTCGACGATCGCGGGGATGTCGCTCAGCCGCTCGCGAAGCGGCGGGAGCTCGACTCTGACCTGCGCGATGCGAAAGAACAAGTCGCTGCGGAAGCGCCCCGCGTTCATCTCGACGCCCAGATCGCGCCGGGTCGCCGCGAGGACACGGACGTCGATGGGCTCGAAGACCGAGCCGCCGACGCGGCGCACTTGCTTCTCGCTGAGCGCGCGCAAGAGCTTGGGCTGCAGCTCGAGCGGCAGCTCGCCCAGCTCGTCGAGGAACAGCGTCCCGCCGTCGGCCTCGGCGAGCGCGCCCTTGCGCCGCTCGCTCGCGCCGGTGAAGGCGCCCTTCTCGTGGCCGAAGAGAATGCTCTCCGCGAGCGTGGGGGGGATGCTGCCGCAGTCGACGACCACGAACGGCCTGGATGCGTCGCCCACGTGGCTCGCATCGTGGATGGCCCTGGCCGCGAGCTCTTTGCCCGTACCCGTTTCGCCCACGACCAGCACGCTCAGCGGCGTGGGTGCCACCTTCTCCAGCACACCGAAGACCCGCCGCATCTTGGGCGAGTTGCCGACGAGCGGCCCGAAGTGATCGGCGAAGCCCACGTCGACGCGGCGCTTGGCCTGGGGCTCGATGAGGATCCGGCACCCGCCGACCGTGAGGTCGCTCGGCACGACGACGATGGCCTCGCGCACCCGCACGGAACCGAGGAAGGTGCCGTTGGTGCTCCCGAGATCCTTCACGACGATGCCCTCGCTGACGGCCCGGAGCTCGCAGTGCAACGCGCTCACCTCGGGGTCGTCGACCACGAGCCCGGCGCCTGAATCGCGCCCCACGACGAGCGGATCGACGTCGATCGTGAACGTCCCGCTGGGCGCCTTCGCGACGCCACCGGAGACGAACCAGTGTAGGACCCGCGCGCGCGTATCGCCCATCGTCACGCTCTCGGTGGACACGAGATCAATGAACCCCCGTCGTGTGAGCGCCATCGGGGGGCGGCTCGGCGAAGATCTGGAGCGGCTCGAGTGTGGGGAACTGTTCGCGCGTGATGCCGACGCCGCGGTCGTTGAAGAACAGGGTGTTCTCGGTGAGCTGCGCGCGCACCTGGGCGATGAAGAGAATGGGGTCGCCGTTGCGCGTGTAGCCCAGCTGCACGAGCGTCCCCTTGGGCCACTCGCCGGCATCGAACGTGAGCGTCTTGCGGAGCATGTAGAACCCCTCGGGCAGCAGCTTGGTGAGGCTGTCGGCCCACGAGAGGCCGCGAAAGGCGATGCCCGAACCGTGGAAGTGCCATCGGTTGTGGATGTTGTGCTCCGGCGGGATCACGACCGGGAGGCCCGAGTCCGAGTGATTGTGGAAGTAAACCATTCGCCCTGCGGGGACGTCGTCCTCGTGTTCAGGCAGGGCTTTGGTGGTCCGGTACAGACCGCATTCGGGCAAGAGGCTCTTGGGGGTCGCCATGGGGGCCTACGATTTACCACGGGGTGCGGCGTCGCCCTCCAGGCGAAATTCGATCCCGGCGACGACGCCGTCCGGCTCGTCCTGGAGCCATACGACGCGGCCGGCCTGCGGGCCCGACGCGCCGCTCGCATCGGTCACCGTCACGTCGTATTCGGCGCCGAGCGGCACGTGCTCCTCGAGGATGACGCGAACGCCGCCGCGGCTCACGTTGAGCGCCCAGCCGTGGAGCTCCTCGCCCGAGCGTGACAAGAGCGTGACGCGGGCGCTGACTTCCATCCTTGCCCCGCCCCGGCGCGTCGCGTGGACGTCACCCCGCGGGACACCCGTCGAAGGCGTCATGCTCCGCCGATTCTTCACGTTCTTGCTACGATAGCAGACACGAGCGCGACGGGAGCCGCGCGTGCTACGCTCCGCCCTGATCAGACCACGGGGAGCGGGCCTGCACTCCAAAGTGTGCGCCCCAGCGTCCGTGGGAGCCTCCTCGCGCCGCCGCCGCCCATGACCGACTCCCCCTCCGGCTCGCGCCCTCCCCCCCCCGCATCCCCAGCCACATACGCCGTCGCACAGATCAAGAAGTCCCTCGTCGAGGCGGGGTTCGAGATCTTCCGGACGCGTGGCGATGAAATCGTGCTGGCCGAGCGCCCCAGAGAGAACCTGATCCTCGACTCGGGGGTACGCCTGCGTGCTGGCGCGGATCTCCAGGTCCGGATCGTCGTGCGCGCGCAGCGGGCCGACTTCCCCAACGAGGAGGACGCGAACCTCTTCCAACGAGCGCGAACCATTGGAGCACGCGCGGTGGCCGCTGGATTCGCGGAGATCGACGCGTCGGCGACGCGCGTGGCCGATCCGGGCGATCCGTCCCGCACGCTCGACACCTTCTACGAAGTCACCTTCGCCAAAGCCGCCGACAGCTTGCCCGAGGCCCTGACCGAGCTCCGCTTCGTCCTCTCGCTCGAGAAGCGGGCGTAGTCGCGGACGAGCCGCGGTCGGCGTCGACGGGCGGAAGGTCGCGTGTTACAGGGCTGCCGCGCCCATGCTCGATTTCTTTCGGCAGAAAGGCCTGTCGAACGTCCTTTACGGCATCTTCATCGCCGCGACCATCACGACGTTCGTCATCCAGTTTCGGCCAAACGCTTCGATGAAGACCGCGTCGGTCAACCAGGTGTGCGCCGCGAAGGTGCGCGGCCGCTGCATCGATCCGAAGGACTTTTTCGCCGCGTACCGGATGCTGATGCCGGCGCGCAACGTGGAAGCCTCCCGCAAGCTGAACCTGAAGCGGGCGGCCCTCGATGGGCTCGTCGAGCGGGAGCTTCTCGACGACGAGGCGCGCCGCCTGGGCATCGCCGTGACCGACCGAGAAGTGACCGACGAGCTCTACGCGGGCTACATCCGCGCGAGCATCCCGGCCGCCGACCCGGCGATCGCTCGGCAGGTGCTCCAGGAGATGTATCAGTCGTACGCGTACGCCGGGATCGTCTCGCGAGACATCGCGATCGCCCACGTGAACGATGGCGACACGGCCATCCCCGTCGATTTTCGCGACCCGAAGTCGCAGGCCTTCGACATGAAGGTGTACGAGCGCAAGGTGCGCAATCTCGCGAACCGCTCGACCGAAGAATTTCGCGAGGCGCAGGCGCGCGAGATGCTCGCAGCAAAGGTGCGCGACATCATCCGCGAGCCGGTCCGCGTGAGCGAAGACGAGGCCCTCGAGGGGTACAAGCGCCAGTACGAGACGGCGATCCTCACGTGGATCCCCGTCAAGGAGGCGTGGGCTGCGCGCTGGGCGGTCGCCCTAGCGCCCGCCGCGGTCGATGCGTGGGTCAAGGCGCACCAGAGCGAGTTCGACTCGACGCTCGCGGAGCGGCAAAAAGAAGACGCGCCGCAGGCGGGCCACATCCGCCACATCCTCGTGAAGACACCCTACGGCGCGACCGAGGACGAGAAGGCGCTGGCGGTGGCCAAGCTGTCGTGGGCCGCGGCGCGCATCCGGGCGGGCGAGTCGTTCGCCGAAGTGGCCCGCGAAGCGTCCGACGACTCGAGCAAGTCGAAGGGCGGCGACGTGGGTGACACGACCGACGGCTTCGTCACGCCGTTCCGCCTCGTGGCCAACGCGGTCAAGCCGGGTGAGATCGCTCCGCCCGTCGAGACGCAGTTCGGCTTCCACCTCATCACCAAGGACGACCCGGCGCGCGACGCGGAGATCGCCGCGCAGGTCAAACGGACGCTCGCCCGCGCGATGTACGCCCAGGCGATGGCGACGGAAACGGCGCAGGGGATCGCGAAGGCGATCGATGCAGCGATTCGCGGAGGCGAGGCGCCCGAGGACGCGATCCGCGGCGTCACCGCGCCTTACATCCACGGCGCGAAAGTCGAAATGCTGAGGGCGCTCCGTGCCCCACCGCCCGGGTCCGAGGCCGACGGCGGCGGTCCCATGGCGCTCCCTCCGCCGCTGCCCGCACGGCGGTTCGACGCGGCGACGGATCCCGATGGGCCCCAGCCCCAGACATCGAGCGCGTTCAACCGCGGTGGCGATCCGTTTCCCGGTCTCTCGCCGGACGGATCGACGGCGGTCATCAACTTCGCCTTCGGAGCCGGCGTGAAGGATGACGACGTCATGGCCGACCCGGTGCGTTTGCCCGACGCGTACGTCGTCGTAGAGCTCCGCCAGCACAAGTCGGCCACCCCCGAAGAGTTCGCGAAGGACCGCGACACGTTCGTCCAAGAGCTCCTGCGGTCCAAGCGCGACGAAGCGCTGGCCCTCTACGTCCGCCGCCTGCGCCAGGCCGCCAAGACGGACGTCAAGATCGACGACTCGCTCGTGCAGGAGGTCAAGACGGACGGGGGTGCGGGCGGCGCGAGCGACGAAGAGGATGAATATTAGCCGCACCCTGGCCAACGGCCTGCGCGTCGTCGTCTCGCCCCAGCCCCAGCTGCACCGAGCGCACGTCGCCCTGTGGGGGCGCGTCGGCTCGCGCTTCGAGACGCGCGACGACAACGGCATCAGTCATTTCCTCGAGCACATGATCTACCGCGGCACACGCCGCGTCCCGAGCGCCCACCAGGTGAACCTCGCATTCGAGCGACTCGGAGGCTCCCTGTTCGCGTCGACGCAGGTCGACCACGGCATCTTCTCCCTCACGCTGCCGCCCGAGTCGCTCGACGCGGCGTCCGCGCTCTTCGGCGAGGTGCTGTCCGAACCCGCGTTCCTCGACATCGACATCGAGCGCGGCATCGTGCTCGAAGAGATCCTGGAGGATCTCGACGACGATGGTCACCAGGTCGACGCCGACAACCTGTCGCGCGCGCTCATCTACGGCTCGCACCCGCTGGGCTTCACGATCACGGGTGGGCAGAGCCACGTGCGCGGGTTCGACGAGGCCATGCTCCGCCGCCACCACGGCCGGCACTACACCGCGGCCAACTCCGTACTGGCCTTCTCGGGCGGCGTCGACGAGGAGGAGGCCTACCGCCTCGCCGAACGCGACTTCGGGCGGCTGCCGCGTGGAGAGCGCATCGTCGCCGCGGCGCCCGAATTCACGAAGAAGAAGCCACGCCTCAAGATCGTGGACAACGTGTCGAGCCAGACGGAGCTGCGCGTCTGCCTCCGCGCGCTGGCCGAGGGCCACCCGCTTCGCCCGGCGCTCGACGTGCTGATGCGCATCGTGGACGACGGGATGTCGACGCGGCTCTACCACCGGCTCTGCGACGCGCGCGGCCTCTGTTACGACGTGTCGGCGGGCTACGACGGGTACGAGGACGACGGCGTGGTCGACGTGGCGGCCGGCGTACAGCACGCGCGCGCGGCCCTGGTGACGCGCGAGATCCTCGCGATGTTCGAGGAGCTGGCGCACGAGGGACCGACACCCGAGGAGCTCGAGACGGCGCGCCGGCGGATCGCCTGGGACACGCGCGCGCTCGGCGACTCGGTGGAGGAGACGGCGGCCTTTTACGCGGCGGGCCTGCTGTTCGATCGCTTCGCGACCCCCGAGGAGCACGCCGCCGAGCTGACGGCCGTCGACGCCGCTGGGGTCCGCGAGGCCGCCCGCTACATCGCGCGACCCGAACGCCTCGACGTGGTGGCCGTGGGCTTGCTCGAGAATGGCGAAGACGATCGCCTCAGGCAGGCCGTCGAAGGCTGGCGGCCCTAAGAGGAGAGCCGCCAAGCCGCCAAGAGACGGGTTTGCGGGAGCTGGACGAAGCGTCGGCCGCTTTCCCGAGTGTGCTGGGGTCGTACTGCGCGTCGCAGACGCTGAACGGCGGCGGATGGCGCGCCCCGTCCGAGAACGAGCTCGAGACCCTGTGGGGCGACTTCTACGCGCCCGACTCGGTCGGCCTCGACCCAGGGGGCGCGCCGGACGGCGGGACGCTCGAACTGGAGAGCTGGTACTACGTCGTCGGCCCGGCGAACACGAATTGGTCCGTGGACCGCACGGAAGCGGGGGGCGACACCCGAGATAGAGCGCGCTGCGGGGAGTGCGGGGAGCCCACGGCTGTACGCGTCGTCTACGGAGCTTGAGCGCACAGCAGCTCACGATCGTGCGCGTCGTTCCGGGAGCTTGATTGCGTAGGAGCCCACGACCGTACGCGTCCAGATCCTCGACCCTCCCCGGTAAAACGCGGTCGAGGAAGAGCACGGTGTTCGAGGTACGTGCACGGGCGCGAGGACGAGAACGAGGACGAGCCCGGCGGGTCGAGCACGGGGACGAGGACGATGAGTGCACGTACCTCGAACACCGTGCTCCTTCTCGAAGCAATGCATCCCTATGCCTAAACCTGCAGGAGGCCGTGATTAGTGACCTTCTTTGAGGGCGCCGATCAACGCGAGCAGCGTCTTCTTCGCGTCACCCAGCACCATCATCGTATTCGGCTGGAAAAATAGCTCGTTCTCCACTCCGCTGAACCCGGGGTTCATGCTGCGCTTCAGGACGATCACGCTGCGCGACTGCTCCACGTTGAAGACCGGCATCCCGTAGATCGGGCTCGACGGGTCCTTCTTCGCGGCGGGGTTCACGACGTCGTTCGCGCCGACGACGATGACGGCGTCGGTGCGGGCGAAATCGTCGTTGATGTTGTCCAGGTCGAACAGCTTGTCGTAGTCGACGTTGGCCTCGGCCAGGAGGACGTTCATGTGGCCGGGCATGCGTCCCGCGACCGGGTGGATCGCGTACTTGACGTCGACGCCGCGCCGCTCGAGCGACGCCGCGAGATCCCGCACGGCGTGCTGCGCCTGGCTGACGGCCATGCCGTAGCCGGGGATGAAGATGACCGACTGCGATGCCATGAGGACCGCCGCGGCGTCTTCGACGGTGGCCTCGTTGTACGACTTGCCCGCTTGCGACGCCGCGGCACCCGCCGCCGGATCGCTCACGGTGCCGAAGGCGCCGAAGAGCACGTTCGCGAACGAGCGGTTCATCGCCTTGCTCATGAGGAGCGACAGCAGGATGCCCGACGACCCGTCGAGCGCGCCCGAGATGATGAGGATCTGGCTGTTGAGCGCGAAGCCCGTCGCGCACGCCGCGAGGCCCGCGTACGAGTTGAGCAGCGAGATGACGACGGGCATGTCGGCGCCGCCGATCGGCAGGACCGCCATCACGCCGAGAGCCAGGCCCGTGCCTGCGATGCCGAAGAAGACGTGCGAGAGGCTGCGGTCGTAGACGACGACGCCGATCGCGGCGAGCGACCCGAAGAAGAGGCCGATGTTCATGAAGTTCTGGCCCTTCCACGTCACCGGCGCGCCCGTGATGACGCCCTGCAGCTTGCCGTAGGCCATGATGCTGCCGGTGAACGTCAAGAAGCCGAGGAAGGTCTCGAAGCCGAGCGCCCCCACTTTGAAGGAGCTGAGCTGGTCGGCTTCGCGCAGGTATTCGGCCACGCCGACGAGAGCCGTCGCGAGCCCGCCGAAGGCGTGGGAGAACGCGATCCGTTCGGGCATCTTCGTCATCGGGATCCAGGCGCTGATCGCGATGCCGATGCCGCTGCCGAGCACGAGGCCCGCCAGGATCCACTCGTAGCGGACGACGTCCTTGTGAAGGAGCGTCGCCACGACCGCGAGCAGCATGCCGATCTCGCCGAGGAAGAGACCCCTGCGGGCGCCATCCGGGGACGACAGGCCCCGCAGGCAGAGGATGAACAGAACCGCCGAGACGATGTACGCGAGGCTGAGGACGATCTGGGTCGGGCTCACGAGGCGGCCCCCTTGCCCGTGCCGGGCTTGGGCGCCGGAGCATCGGGCTTACGCCGGAACATCCGCAGCATCCTGTCCGTGATGAGGAAGCCGCCGACGACGTTGATCGTGGCGCACGTCACCGCGACGAACCCGAGCACCTGGCTGATGAAGTGGTGCGACCCGGCCGCGAGCAGCGAGGCGACGAGCGAGATGCCGCTGATGGCGTTGGTGCCGCTCATGAGCGGCGTGTGCAGTAGCGGCGGCACGCGCGAGATGACCTGGTAGCCGACGAACGTCGCCAGGACGAAGACGTACAGATTGAAGACCCACTCGGTACCCATCACGCCGCTCCCGTCGTGGACGCGGGCGCCGCGCCGGCCGCCTCCTTGACCTTCGGATGCACGATCTGCCCGTCGTGCGTGATGACGGTGCCGGCCACGATCTCGTCCTTGAAGTCGAGCTTCCAGGCGCCGTCCTTCGTCACGTAAAAGAGCAGCTTCTCCATGTTGCGCGAGTACATCTGGCTCGCGTGGGCGCACATGCGGCTCGCGAGGTCGGTCACCCCGACGACCGTCACGCCGTGCGCGACGACGGTGGCGCCCGGCTTGGTGACGGCGCAGTTGCCGTGCTGCTCGGCGGCCAGATCGACCACCACGCTGCCGGCCCGCATCGACTTGACCATCTCTTCGGTCACCAGCACCGGCGCGCGACGCCCCGGCACGAGCGCGGTGCAGATGACGACGTCGGCCTTGGCCACGTGCTTCGCGAGGGTCTCGGCCTGCTTTTTCTTGGCCTCCTCGGTCAGCTCCTTCGCGTACCCGCCGGCGGTCGCGGCGTCTTCGGTGTCCACCTCGACGAACTTGGCGCCGAGGCTCTCGACCTGCTCTTTGACGACCTTGCGCACGTCGAACGCCTCGACGACGGCGCCGAGGCGCCGCGCCGTGCCGATGGCCTGCAGCCCCGCGACTCCGGCGCCGAGGATGAGGACGCGCGCCGGGGCGATCGTGCCGGCCGCCGTCATGAGCATCGGGAAAAACCTGGGGAGCGACGTGGCCGCGAGCAGCACCGCCTCGTAGCCCGCCGCCGTGGCCTGCGACGACAGCACATCCATCATCTGCGCGAGCGTCGTCCGCGGGATCATGTCGGTGGCGAACGAGGTGACCTTGCGCGCCGCAAGCGCGCGGACCACCTCGTGGTCGACGAGCGGGAAGAGCAGCGACACCAGGGTCGACCCCTCTTTCAGCTTGGCCACGTCCGCGACCGTGGGCGGCCGGATCTGGACGACGGCGTCGGCGTCGGCGAGAAGAGCGTCGGCCGACGCGTCGACCCGGGCGCCCGCCGCGCGGTATTCGTCGTCGCTGGCGAACGATGCGGCGCCGGCGCCGGCTTCGACCGAGACGTCGATCTTCTTGGCCACGAGTCGCTTGATCGACTCGGGCACGATGGCGACGCGTCGCTCTCCCGCGCCCCCTTCCTTCCGGACCGCAATTCTCATGTGGGCGGCGCATTCAAGTCGCGGTCAACCCGGGGGTCAAGGCCATCGGTGCGCGCTCGGCCCGCGCTGCGCGACCGGCTACGCGGGGCCGCGTACCTTCATACTCGACGATTCCCGCTCGAAGACGGCCATCTCGCCCATTGTCTCGTGCTCCCGAGCGCCCACGTGGATCATTCCGGAGGCCTGGAGGATCCGCACCGACGGCTGGTGCCACGCGAAGGTGGCCGCCCGCACCGCGTGCACACCCTCTTGGGCCAGCGCCCACGCCACGCAGGCCGTGACGGCCTCGGTCGCGTACCCCTGGCGTTGCGAGCCCTCCTCCACGCCGTACGCGATCTCGGCCACTCCGTCGTCCGGAAAGCCATGGCGGAAGACGACGCTCCCGACGACACGGCGCTCCCCCTGAGGCTCCGCGCCGCCCCGGTCGCCGCCCACGATGAGGACCCACGCGCCCCAGAGCCGCGCCGCGGGATCGAGGCGCATCTCTTCGAGCGAGACGGGGAAGGCGCGCTCGATGAGCTCGGGGTTCGGCCAGCGCTCGGGCATGCGCGCGCCGGCGAAGAGCTCCGAGTCGGCGCGACGGCCGAGCATCACCGCTTCGACCATCTCGAGCGTCATCGGAACGAGATCGAGGCGTTTGGTCCGGAGCATGGGCGATGTCGAGCCGCGCGAGCGAACGCGGCGACCCCTTCATCGTCGCGCGTTCGCGCCGCCCGTGCAAAGAGGCTGGCGCGACTGGCGTCCCGTGTAGGCGCGCAAGCGAGCACGAGCGTCCTGTGCTCAATTGGCGCCTACCGATGCAGAGCTCGTCGTACGATCCCGTTCCCGGCGCGGCGGCCGTCCGTTCGCACACCATCGAGGCCAGCGGCTTCGTGCATCACGTGCTGGAGTGGCCGACGGAATCCCCCGTCGCCACGGCCCTGCTCCTGCACGGATACATGGATGCGGCGGCGACCTGGGAGCTGGTCGCGCCCGCGCTCGCAGCCGCGGGCCTGCGCGTCCTGGCACCCGACCTGCGCGGCTTCGGCGATGGGCCTCGCGTCGGCCCTGGCGGGTACTACCACTTCCCCGACTACATCCTCGACGTCTCCGATCTCGTCGAAGCGTTCGTGCCCGAGGGCGCGCCCCTGATGCTCGTTGGCCACTCGATGGGCGGCTCGATCGCCACCATGTACGCAGGCACGTTCCCCGAGAGGGTGGCGCGCCTTGCCATCCTGGAGGGCGCCGGCCCTCCCGACAACTCGCCGTCGACCGCGCCCGATCGCGCTCGGCGCTGGATCGAGCAGGTGCGCGTCGCGCGCGCCCGCGGCGCGCGCGTGATGCCCTCGCGCGAGGACGCGCAGCGCCGCCTGTTTCTCAACCACCCGACGGTGCCGCACGACGTCCTGCGCCGCCGGCTCGACGACCTCGCCCGCGTGCTGCCCGACGGCCACGCGATGGCATGGAAGGCCGACCCGCTTCACGGCACCACGTCCCCCGCGCTCTTCCTCGCCGAAGCGTGGATGGCGTTCGCCCGCCGCGCGAAGTGCCCCGTGCTGTCGGTGTCGGGAGGCCCCAAGGGTTGGCACCCGCCCGACGAGGAGACACGGCTCGGCGCGTTCGCCGCGCTCGAACGCGTGGAGATCCCCGACGCCGGCCACATGATGCACTGGACGCGGCCCGAGGAGCTCGCGCGGATCCTCGTCGAGTTCTTGATGCGGACCGCGTGAAGCTCGGCCTAGTCTCCAGGGCATGATCCACGGCGCCCACGTCATCGTTTACAGCAAGGATTCCGACGCGGATCGCGACTTCTTCCGCGACGTTCTGGAGTACCCGTTCGTCGACGTCGGTCACGGCTGGCTCATCTTCGCGCTGCCTCCCGCGGAGCTCGCGGTGCACCCGTCGGACGAGAACGACAAGCACGAGCTCTACTTCATGTGCGATGACGCCCGGGCGTTCATCGCCCGGATGACGGCGCGCGGCGTTGCCTGCTCCGAAGTCCACGAAGAGCGCTGGGGCTCCATCACCCACCTGACGCTCCCCGGCGGCGGCAAGATCGGCGTCTATCAGCCCAAGCACCCATCGCCGAAGGCGAAGGCACCGCCCAGGCCCAAGCCGAAAAGCAAGACCAAAGCCAAGAAGACACCGAAGCGTGGAGCCAAAGTCGCCACGAAAGCGAAGAAACGGCGAGGCTGAGGCGCGCGCTAGCGCGCGAGCAACCAGAGCGTCAGGAGGCCCGCCGCGATGCGGTACCAGCCAAAGGGCGCGAGGCCTCGCGTCCGCAGGTAACGCAGGAACGTCGCGATGACGGCCCATGCGACGAAGAACGAGACGACGAGCCCGACGCCGAGCGCCGCCCCGCCGCCGTGCGCCAGGAGCTCGTAGCGCGCCTTGTACCCCTCGTAGAGCGTCGCCGCGCCGAGCGTCGGCAGGGCGAGCAAGAACGAGAACTCGGCCGCCGTCGCCGTCGACAGGCCGCTCAGCTGCGCCGCGACGATGGTGCACATCGAACGCGACGATCCGGGCCACAGCGACACGCACTGCCCGAGGCCGATCGCCAGCGCACGGCCGGGGGTGACGCGTTCGAGGCCGTCCTCGCCCTTCGCGCCCGACCGGGCCCGCAGCGCCTCGATGACGATCATCGCGATGCCGCCGACGATCAGCGCGCCCGCCACGGGCACGGGGCCGAAGAGATGCGCTTTGATCACCTTGCGAAAGAGCAGGCCGAGCACCGCCGCCGGCATGAACGCGATCGCGAGGGCCGCCGCGAGCCGCAACGCCACCGGATCGCGCGCGACGAGGCCGCGCGCGCGGTCCAGGAGCAGCACGCGATAGTGCGCGACGACGGCGAGGATCGCTCCGAGCTGGATGACGATCTCGAAGGACGACGTCGCCGGGTCGTCGTCGCGCAGACCCAGCAGATGGCCGGCGAGGACGAGATGGCCGGTGGAAGAGACGGGGAGGTACTCCGTCAGGCCTTCGACGATTCCGAGAAGGATGGCGACGAGAAGGGGCATGGGCCAAGGCCGGCCGTAGCACAGCTTCGAGCGGGGTTGTGCGCGAGCACGCGCCCCCCGTTCGCTATTGCTGGAGCGTGAACGTTTCCTGGATCGTGCTCACACCGCCGTCGACCGTGCCGTTCTGGAACTGAACGGTGAACGTGGTCGCGGTCGCCGAGTACGCGCCCATGCGCGTCGCCGGGGCGGGGCACGTGCGCGTGTCGGTGAACGAGGAGCCCGACGTCGTGACCATCTCGGTCGCCGTGCCGTTCGCGCCCATCATGGCGATCTGAATCGTCGTGCCGTCGACTTCGATCGTCGTCGAGTTGCTGCCGCCCGGGCCCGCGGCTCCGCCGTCACCCGTGTACACGGTCAGCGCCGTGAGAAAGTACGTCCCGTCCGCGATCGTGCCGCCCGTCAGAACGGGCGGCGGGGAACCCACGTTCTCCGTCGTCACCATGGGCGCCGTGTCGACGAGCGTATTGCACGCCGTGGTCGCATCCGACCCGCCGTCGGCGCCGCTCGAGCCCCCCGCGCCGCCGTCCGCCTCCGTCGTGCCGACGGACGACTCCTCGCTACCGTCGGCTGCGGCCCCGTCGCCCGGTGTCAACCCGGGGTTCACGCTCCCTTGATAGGGCGCGCCGGACGACTTGCTGCCGCAAGCGGCAAGAACGAGCGCCCAGGGCGCGCAGAGGCAGAACACGAAACCACGACGGTTCATCGATGTGCGAGAACACCATCGTCTCGCAGGTCATGCAACTTTTGCCCGCGCACCTTTCTGTGGGATTCTCCCGAACCTAGGTGTAGCCCCGGAGGTCAACGATCATGGACTCGAAGCTATCGCGCCGCGATGTTCTCCAGAAGAGTGCCGCCCTCAGCCTCTTTGCTGTCGTCGGTACCGCCTGTGGCAAGGAGCAGAAGGCGCTCAACTGCACCGACACGATGAGCCTCTCCGCCTCGGACGCGCAGGTCCGCGCCTCGCTCGCGTACTCGGACAAGTCGCCCGAGCCGGGTAAATCGTGCACCGGGTGCCAGCAGTTCATCCCCGCGGCGCCCGACACGTGCGGGAGCTGCAAGGTCCTCAAGGGCCCGATCAACCCGGCGGGTTATTGCAAGTCGTTCGCCGCCAAGGCCACCTGACGGCGGGCGGCCTAAATCTTCCGCGGCTGGGCTGTGATCCGGTTCCCCGGGGCGTCTTGCTCGAGGTCGGGCTCATCCGGCTTGCGGCGAGCATGTGCGATGGCCCACACCAGGTGGAGCAGCGCGAGCGCAACGAACGCGAAGAACGCCGCGTCGAAGAGCCTCATGCTTGCGCGCCCGTAGGGGAACAGCACGGCGCCGAGCGCCCCGCCGATGACCGCTCCCGCCGGGCCGACGAGCATCTTCGACACCACACCGGCGGCATCGCGCCGGGCATGCCACAGATTGCCTACGATACCCGCACCGGCACCGATGGCGAACCAGGCCAATATTTCGCTGAAATCGAACATGACAACCTCCAGGGCTCGCGGATCTGCCGTGGCTGCTCGTGGAGATGCCAAAATCGTTCCAGGCCGTTCACCTCAAGCGGCGGTTGCCACCAGCTCGATGCGCGTGATCTCTGCGCGTGAGCCCACGCGCATCGGCGGACCCCAGTAGCCGGTCCCGGTGCTCACGTAGATGGCCGAGCGGCCCACGACGTAGAGCCCCTGGACGAAGGGCTGGTCGAGCCGGACGAGCCAGTTGAACGGGAAGAGCTGTCCGGCGTGCACGTGCCCGGAGAGCTGCAAGTCGACGTCGGTGCGGAGCGCGTCCTTGAAGGCCTTGGGCTGATGCGCGAGCAGCACGACCGCGCGCGACGGGTCGCGGCCCGCGAGCGCCCGCGGCACGTCCTGGCCGTGGCCCTCGAGCATCCGATGCGCGGAGGTGTCGTCGACCCCCGCGAGATCGAAGGCGTCGCCGATGGGCACCCGCTCGTTGCGAAGCACGCGGATGCCGAGCGTCGTGAGATGCGCGATCCACTCGTCGGCGCCCGAGTAGTACTCGTGATTCCCCGTGACGAAGAACACCCCGTCGCGCGCCTTCAGATCGCGCAATGGGGCCACGTGCTCGCGCAGGTGCTCGACGGACCCGTCGACCAGGTCGCCCGTGATCACGATCAGATCCGGCGCGAGCGCGTTCGTCTCGGCCACGATCTGCTCGATGAACTCGCGTCCGATCGTGGGCCCGACATGCACGTCGGTGAGCTGCACGATGCTGTAGCCCGACGCCGACCGCGGAAGACGCGCCAGCGGCACGCGGACGCGCCGGATGTCGAAGCCGCTCGCGTTCGCGATGCCCCCGACGCCCACGAACGCGGCCGTCCCGGCGACGGCGACGGCGATCGCCCGCGACAACATCTGCCGGCGATCGGGATCCTGCGGCAAGAGCCCCGCGAGCGCCGCGATGCCTCGCCCCGCGTCGGAGAGCGCGGCCAGGAGCAGCAGATACAGGGCGAACCCCAGCCACGTGAACACGACCCACCCGAGCGGCGCGTTCACCGACCGTGGCATCGTCTGCACCGCGATGAACGTCACGGGCACGAGCACCGCGAGCGTGACGATGAGCACCGTCAGCCCCCTCCCCCACCCGCCCGGCCACGCCGCATCCCGCACGAGCCGCGCCCACACATACCGGTGCGTGAGCCAGCTGATCGCCGACAGAATCCCGATGGCAAACGCCAGCCGACCCACCGTCATGCCCGCTAGGATGCCACCCCCACCCTTTCCGACTCGCCCTTAAACGAAAACGGGCCCCGCCGAAGCGAAGCCCGTTGGTGGTTAAATTCTCGTTTTCGGCGCCACCGCTAAATGTCGTAGTAGAGGAAGAACTCGTAGGGGGTGGGGCGCATGCGGATCGGGTTCAGTTCCTTGGTTCGCTTGAAGTCGAGCCATTCGTGGATGGCGTCTTTGGTGAAGACGTCGCCCTTGACGAGAAACTCGTGGTCGCGTTCCACGGTGTCGAGGGATTCCTCGAGGCTGCCCGGCATGTGCGGGATGTCCTTCAGCTCCTCGGGCGACAGACCGTAGATGTCCTTGTCCATCGGGTCGCCCGGGTGGATCTTGTTCTGGATGCCGTCGATGCCGGCCATCAGCATCGCCGCGAACGCGAGGTACGGGTTGCAGCTCGGGTCGGGGAAGCGCACCTCGACACGGCGCGTCTTGGGGTTCGGCCCCGTGATGGGGATGCGGCAGCTCGCCGAACGATTGCGGCTCGAGTACGCGAGGTTGACGGGGGCCTCGAAGCCCGGGACGAGGCGCCGGTACGAGTTCGTCGTCGGGTTGGTGAACGCGGCGATCGACTTGGCGTGCTTGATGATCCCGCCGATGTAATAGAGCGCGATGTCGGACAGGCCCGCGTAGTTGTCGCCGCCGAAGAGGGGCTTGCCCTCTTTCCAGATCGACTGGTGAACGTGCATGCCGCTGCCGTTGTCGCCGAAGAGCGGCTTGGGCATGAACGTCGCCGTCTTGCCGTGCTTTCGGGCGTGGTTTTTCACGACGTACTTGAACCAGAGGAGCTGGTCGGCCGACTCCATCAGCTTCTTGAACTTGAGGCCGATCTCACACTGCCCGCCCGAGGCCACTTCGTGGTGCCCGACCTCGACCTCGACGCCCGACTCCATCAGCGTCGTCATGAGGCTCTGGCGGAAGTCGCCCAGCGTGTCGGTCGGCGGCACGGGGAAGTAGCCCTCCTTGTGGCGCGTCTTGTACCCGAGGTTCGGGAACTCCTCGCGGCCGCTGTTCCACGCGCCCTCTACGCTGTCGAGGTGGTAGTAGCCGGCGTTCGGCTGCGACTGATCGAAGCGCACGTCGTCGAACACGAAGAACTCGGCCTCGGGCCCCATGTACGACGTGTCGCCGATCCCGCTCTGGCGCAGGTACGCCTCGGCCTTCTTCGCGATGTGACGCGGATCGCGCGAGTAAGGCTGCTTGGTGATCGGGTCGAAGATCGAGTTGACGAGGCTGAGCGTGGGCGCCGAATAGAACGGATCGATCCGCGCCGTGGTCGGGTCGGGGATCATCACCATGTCCGACGCGTTGATCGGCTGCCAGCCACGGATCGACGAGCCGTCGAAGGCCACGCCGTCCTCGAAGAGGCTCTCCTCGAGCCGGTTCGCGGGGATGGTCGTGTGCTGCCACACGCCGGGAAAGTCGACGAACTTCATGTCGACGAACTTGACGTCGTGCTTCTTCGCGAGCGCGAGAACTTCCTTCGGTGTCATGGTCCATTCCTCCGAGACCCGGTTGTCTCTACGGTTGACGCGCCCCGATCTCTCGGTGGGCGCGCGGTTTGGGAGCCCCCCAAAACACTAGCCAAAAACACGAGACCGAAACGCTAGATCGCTTCTTTGCCGCGCTCCCCGGTCCGGATGCGCACGGCTTCCTCGACGGGGATGATGAAGATCTTGCCATCGCCAATGCGGCCAGTCTTCGCGCTCTTCTCGATCGCATCGAGGACGTCGTGGACGATCTCGTCGGACACGACGACCTCGATCTTCACCTTGGGCACGAAGTCGACGACGTACGCGGAGCCCCGGTAGACCTCTTTCTTGCCCCCGGTGCGTCCGAAGCCTTTGACCTCGGTGACGGTCATGCCCTGCACGCCGACTTCGGCGAGTGCGTCTTTGACTTCGTCGAGCTTGAACGGCTTGATGATGGCTTCGATCTTCTTCATGCTTCCTCTCGCAGGGCGCCCGCGCATGGAATCCCTTCGCGGGCGCCTCCGCAAGCCCTCAGCGGCGACGCAGCTTTTGGCGTGGTTACCATCTGAACGTTTCGAGCTTGTTTCACGCGCGGGCGATGGGCGGCCATGATCGGACGAAACGATTCCGCGGTGGCCGCCGCCGGCCCGCGCCTCGCTCTAGGGAAATTTCCGACGCCGGTCGAGCCCCTCCCCTCCCACTCCGTGCCCGGTTTCGAGCTCTGGATCAAGCGCGACGATCAGACGAACGTCGATTATGGCGGAAACAAGGTGCGCAAACTGGAGCGCGTGCTCGCCGAAGCTCGCGCGCGGGGTGCGACGCGCGTCGTCACGGTGGGCGCGGCGGGCAGCCACCACGTCCTGGCCACGACGCTCTTCGGGACGCGCGCAGGGCTCGCCGTCGAGGCGGTCCTCGTGCCGCAACCGAGCAGCCCGCACGTGATCGAGGTTCTCCGCGCGTCGCTCGCCCGCGGTCTACGGGCGTTTCCGGCGAGGTCGCGGGCGATGATCCCGGCCCTGGTCGCGGCGCGCGTCGCGACCGGGGCTCGCTTCGTGCCGATCGGGGGCTCCAGCGTGTCGGGCGCGATGGGGTACTTCGACGCGGCGCGCGAAGTGGCGACGCAAGTGCGCGCGAACGAGACGCCAGAACCCGACGTCTGCGTCGTCGCCCTCGGGTCGGGCGGCACCGCGGCGGGGCTCGCGGCGGGCTTCGAGGCCGAAGGGATGAAGACGCGCGTCGTGGGTGTGTGCGTGTCGCAGCCGCAGGCCCTCGTGACCCTTGCGGCGAGACGCCTGGCGTACGCGTGCGCTCGCCGGGCCGGCCTTCGCGCAACCGGCGCCGACTTGCGCGCTCGACTCGCGATCGACACGCGCTTTCTCGGCAGGGGGTACGGGTGGGCCTCTCCCGCCGGCGATGCGGCGACGGCCGACGCGAGAGCCGCCGGGTTCACGGTCGACGCAACCTACACCGCGAAGGCCTTCGCGGCCGCCCTGTGGCACGTGCGCGCGCGTCGCTCGAGGCGAGTGCTCTATTGGCACACACTGTCGAGCGCACCCATGGCCCCGCTGCTCGAAGGCGCACCGACCCCCGACGCGATCGATCCCGCGGTGCTGGCATTGGTACTCATTTCGTGACGCGCATCCGTTTGCGCGCGCTCCGAGCGGACGTCAGAATCTCGCTATGTGACCGCGGCCCGAATACCTTTCGGGTTCCCGTCTCCGAGAGCGTCTCGACGATCGACGATCGCGACCTCATACCTGACGGGCAGGGGTTTCGAGCAAGGGCACATGGTACGAAAAAAGCGCTTCCCTCCGGAGCCCGACACGCAGCCCGACGTGCGGCCCAAGGTCACGACGACGCACCACAGCGGGCCCGCGCCCAAGTCGCTTCGCCAGCGCGCGGAGGCCGATACGCTGCCCCCTCCGGAGGAGCCTCCGCCGCCCACGAAGCGATCCGGCAAGCCGTCGCCCAAGGGTCAGCGGCCGCGGGTGTCCGATGTGCGCGGGGTCAAGCCGGCGCCGGGAGCGGCCACGGTCGACGAGGTGACTGCGGACATGTCGAGGGATCCGCGCAGAGAGCGAGACGACGAGTAACCCGGACGGGCCCGATGGGGGCGAGCCTGTGGCTCGCGCTCGCGGTCGCGGGGTGCGCGAGAGGGGGGGCGGATGCAGGCGCGGGCGCAAGCGCGGACGCAAGCGCGGACGCGGACGCGGACGCAAGCGCAGGCGCAAACGCGGGCGCGTGTCCCGCAGACATGGTGTACGTCGCGACGAGCTACTGCCCGTCGATCGCGCGGCGGTGCGTCGACGTCGAGCGGGACGAGCGCAACAACATCGATATCTGTCACGCGTACGCGCCGTCGCAGCGGTGCCGCGTGCCGGAGCGGCCCATCGCGTTTTGCATCGATCGCTACGAGTACCCGGATCGCGCGGGTGCCCATCCGGCGAGCATGGTCTCGTGGTACGAGGCGGAGGCGACGTGCGAGACGCGCGGCAAGCGGCTCTGCTGGGCGAGCGAGTGGACGGCCGCGTGCGAGGGGCCCGATCACACCCCCTTCCCCTACGGCTTCGTGCGTGACCACGACCGGTGCAACGTCGACAACTTTTACATCGACCCGGACCGCTCGTACGGCGGAAGGGGACCGCTGCTCATGTACTCGCGCGACGCGGGAGTCCGCGAAGCGGAGCTTGCCCGTCTCGATCAGAGCGTGCCGAGCGGATCGTCCGGGTCGTGCCGGAGCGGGTTCGGCGTGTACGACATGACGGGCAACGTCGACGAGTGGGTCACGAGTGACCGGCCGCCCCGCGAGCAATCCAAGTGGTCAGGGCTCAAGGGAGGGGGATGGGGGCACGTGCGCAGCCAGTGCCGCGCCGTGACCGCGAGCCACGACCCGTCGTTCTCCTATTACTTCGTCGGGTTCCGGTGCTGCAGCGATGCGGCCGGCGCGGCCCCGTGGTCGCCCGCCGCCGGCACGATGCCCGCGCCGCACGTGGAGCCGCACGACTACGCGCCCGAAGAGGCATCGTTCGACGGCGCCGCGGGGCCGTCGAAGAAAAAGTTCTCGCGCACCGGCCACAAGGAGTGACGGCGATCCTGGATCGCGCACGCCAGGCGCAAGAAGTGGGGCACGACCGAGCGGCCGCTCGTCGTGGTGTGCACGCGGCCCAGGATCGCGGCGAGGTCCCCGCCCTCGCCGACGATCGCATCGGCCCGCGCGAGCACGTACGCGCGCATGGCGTCGGCGTCGAGCTCCGGATGAAACTGCACGGCCTTGACGGTGTCGCCGATCGAGAACGCCGAAGCCTCGTCGAGCGAGGTCGTGGCGAGGAGGCGCGCGCCTGGAGGCAGGCGGGTGACGGCGTCGACGTGGGTCGCGTTCACGTCGAACGACCTGGGTAGCCCCGCGAAGATGGGATCGTCCGCCACGCGCGTCAGCCGCACGGTCCCGATCTCGCGCCCGCGCGGGTTTCGCGCGACGCGGCCACCGAGGGCCTGCGCGATCATCTGATGACCGAAGCACACGCCGAGCAAGGGGACGCGCGCGTCGACGATGGCGCGGACGAGCCGCTCGGCGCGCAGCATCCACGGCGCCCGCTCGGTGACGCTCGAGGCCGACCCGGTGATGATGAAGGCGTCCGCGTCGCGCGGGCCCGGCGCGGGTGCCGCGGTGCGGAGGTCGCGCGCGGCCCACCGGACGGGACGACCGGCGGGCCCGCCGACGCAATCGCCTGCCGAGCGCCCGGCGCAACCAGCCCCGCGCGTATCCCGTGACGCTCCGCGCAACAAGCGCGCGAAGTCCCCGCGCCGCGCGAGGACGGTGGGAACGGGCTGGCCGGTCACGAGGACGATGACTCGCATGCTAAAGTGGAGCGTAGCGTCGGCGCGTTCGGCCCCCCACGTGAACCCCCATCAGCTCAGCTTACCGCTGGATGAGTTTCTCGCGCGCGGGCACGGGCCGGGGATCCCCAGGCCGCGGCGCATCTTCTGCAACCGCAACTTGCGCATGGCCACCATCGCGTGGGTGGGCTTCGACATGGACTACACGCTGGCGATCTACAAGCAGCGCGAGATGGACGAGCTGTCGATCCGCGCCACGATCGACAAGCTGGTCGCGCGAGGATACCCGGAGTTCATCCGCTCGATCCCCTACTCGACGGACTTCCCCGTGCGCGGCCTCTTGATCGACAAGCGCTTCGGTCACGTGCTCAAGATGAACCGGTACAAGCACGTGACCAAGGGCTACCACGGCATGCACGAGCTCGACAAAGACGAGCTGCGGCACCTTTACCACTCCAAGAAGATCCGGCCCGCGACGCCGCGCTACCACTGGATCGACACCCTCTACGCGCTCAGCGAAGCGTCGCTCTACGCGGCGCTCATCGACGCGCTCGAGCAGCGCCGGTTCACGGTCGACTACGCGAAGACGTTCACCGACATTCGCGAGAGCATCGACGAGGCGCACCGCGACGGGACGATCCTCGAGGCCGTGCTCGCCGACTTGCCCCGGTTCATCGCCAAGGACCGCGAGCTCGCGCCCACGCTGCACAAGCTCCGGAGCGCGGGCAAGAAGCTCTTTCTGCTGACGAACTCGCGCTGGGCGTACACCGACAAGATGATGACCCACCTGCTCGAAGGCGAGATGGCCGAGTACCCGCACTGGCGCAACTACTTCGACGTCGTCATCGTGGCGGCGACGAAACCGGCCTTCTTCCAGGACACCCGGCCGCTGCTCGAGCACGTGGCAGCCGACGGAGCGCCGCCCGTCCCCGCGGCCTTCCCGCTCGAGCGGGGCAAGGTGTACGAGGGCGGCAATCTCGTGGACCTGGAGCGCGGGCTCGGCGTGACGGGCGATCAGGTCCTTTACGTCGGCGACCACATCTACGGCGACATCCTGCGCAGCAAGAAGGAGAGCGCCTGGCGCACGGCGATGATCATCCAGGAGCTCGAAGGCGAGATGATCGCCCACGAGTCGTGCCGCGAAGATTACGCGAGCGCCGAGGGCCTGGCCGACCACCGGGACCGCCTCGAGGACGAGCTGCGGTTTTACCAGGCGCGCTTCCGCGAGCTGTCGCGGCGCATCGAGCAAGCGCACGGCAGGGACCACGCGCACGGCAAGGCCAACGGCGCCGCCGGCGGCAACGGCGCCGACCAGGCCGAGATCGAGCGGACGCGGACCAAACGGGCGATCGAGCGCGTGCGCGGCCGCCTGCGGCACGTCGACGAGGAGCTCGCGGCCATCGAGCGACGGGTCGATCAGCGATTTCACCCCTTCTGGGGCTCGCTCCTCAAAGAGGAGAACGAGCAGTCGATCTTCGGAGCGCAGGTCGAGGAGTACGCCTGCGTGTACACGGCCCGCGTGAGCGACTTTTTGCTCTATTCGCCGCTGCAATTCTTCCGCAGCCCCCGCGCCGAAATGCCGCACGAGCTGGGGTGATGCGGTGATTGACCTGCCGCGGGCGCGGTTCAAAGAGCGTCCCGACGACTTCGTGGTCGAGGAGATCCCTGCCTACGAGCCGGTCGGCGCGGGGACGCACGTCTACGTCCGCTTCACCAAGACGGACCGCACGACGCTCGACGTCGTGCGCGACGTGGCCCGCGCGCTCGGTTGCGACGCACGCGCCGCCGGCTTCGCCGGGATGAAGGATCGTCGGGCCGTCACCACGCAGACGATCTCGCTCGAGGCGCCCCGAGGCGTGGACCCGAACGACCTGGCACGGCGGGCGCTGTCGCTGTCGCTCGACGGGGTCGTCGTGCACGCCGCACGGCCGCACGGCAACAAGCTGAAGCCCGGCCACCTCGCGGGCAATCGCTTCGCGATCACCCTTCGCGGCGTCGCCTCCGAGCGCGTGGCCGAGGTCACCGGGGCGCTGGAGAGGATGGCGCGCGACGGCGTCCCCAACGCGTTCGGGGCCCAGCGCTTCGGCGCCGCCGGCGACAACGCCGAGCGCGCGCTCGCGTGGCTGCGCGGGCAAGAGAGGCCGCCGCGCGACCCGCGCCTGCAGCGGCTCCTCTGGTCGTCGCTGCAATCGGCCGTGTTCAACGAGGTGCTGCGCGAGCGGGTACGCGATGGATCGTGGGCCTCGGCGCTCGAGGGCGACCTGCTCAAGCTGCGATCGTCGGGGGGCCTGTTCGTCTGCGCGGACGTTCAGACCGACCGTGTCCGCGCGGTCACGGGCGAGGTGTCGCCCACCGGCCCGATCCTCGGCGCGAGGATGCGCTGGCCCGAGGGTGCCGCGGCGGCGATCGAGCGGCGCGTGGCCGACACGATCCTCGGCGAGGATTTCGATCTCGGCAAGACCCGCTCCCTCGGCGAAGGCAGCCGGCGGGCGTTGCGTCTGTGGATCGAAGAGCTGCGCTGGGAGGTGACTGGCGAGCCGCAGGGCGACAATCGCAACCCAGTCGGAAATGCAACAACCTGCGTGCGGGTTTACTTCGTGCTACCGAAGGGTGCGTACGCGACGACGGTGCTCGGGGCCGCCGTGGCGATCGACGAAAGGGCGGCGCGGGAGCAGACGGGAGACGCGCCGGACCCGACACGCGAAGAGCCACAAGAGCGAGAGGACGAGACGTGAATTCCCTGATCGAACGAGTGAAGAGCGCGATGGTCGGCCTCGGGACGGGGTGGATCCTCGCCCTGATGCTCGTCCTGAGCATCATCTCCCTGGCCGTGATGCTCGAGCGCGCGTGGCTCTACTGGTCGCTGCGCGACGACATCGACGCGCTGATGCGCGACCTCGGCCGCCTGCTGCGGGGCAACGACATGGAGGGCGCTCGCAAGCGGCTCGAAGAGTCGCGCAGCGCCGAGGCGGCCGTCGTGGTCGCCGGCATCGTCGAAGCCGAGCGCGGGGTCGAGTCGGCCATCGAAGCCATGGATGGCGCGGGCGCGCTGCAGCGCCTCAAGCTCGAGAAGCGCCTCGCGTTCCTCGGCACCCTGGGAAATAACGCCCCGTTCATCGGCCTCCTCGGGACCGTCATCGGCATCGTCGCCGCATTCGACGAGCTCAGCAAAGTGAAGATGGCCGCCGCCGGGTCGTCGACCCAGCTCGCGCCCGAGGCGGTCATGGCCCGGATCTCCGAGGCGCTCGTGGCCACGGCGATCGGGATCCTCATCGCCATCCCGGCCGTTGCGGCCTTCAACGCGTTCCAGCGCGTGGTCCGTGGCACGATCGCGAACACCGAGGCGCTCGGCCACCTTTTGCTGGCTCACCTCAAGGCGGTGCCGGCGGCGGGCGCGGGCGGCACGGCCGAGACACCCCGGCACGAGCACGGCGCGGGCGGCGGCGCCGCGCGTGCCAAGGCCGAGGACTCCGACAGAAAGAACTGAGAGGCAGCGCCCGATGGCTGGTAGCTCATCGCAGCCCGAGGACTCGATCACCGGGATCAACGTGACCCCGCTGGTCGACATCACGCTCGTGCTCCTCATCATCTTCATGGTGACGACGAAGATCGTCCTCAATCAAACGGTGCCGCTCGACCTCCCCAAGGCGGCCACCGGGACGAGCGATCTTCAGGTCGTCTTCAGCATCGTGATGAGCGCCGACGGGCGCGCCCTCGTCGATTCGAACGCAATCCCGAGCGACGACGCCATCCTGCCGATGGCGCGCGAAGCGCAGTCGCAGCACCCCGATCTGCGCGCGGTCATCAAGGCCGACGCCGCGGTGACGCACGGCCGCGTCATCCACGTGCTCGACTTGCTCAAGCAGGCCCACGTGAACAAGATTGCCTTCGGGGTCACGCCCGTGGCCCCTTCCGCGCCGCCGCACTGACGCGCACCAGCGACGCTGCGACGCTGCGACGCTGCCCGCTGCCCATGGCATCCTCGAAGACCTCCTCATCGCCTCGGCCCGGCGGCGCTCCCCGCGGCGCCCGCTCGGGGACCAACGGCGTGCACCTGGGGGCTCTCGCGGGGGCCGACGGCACCGTGATGGTGTTCGATGATCCGCTCACGAAGGTGCTGGCCTTGGACGCTCAGACGTCCGGCGCCGCCGCGTGGATCCGTTACTACATCGGTGCGTTGCTCCTGCTCTTTGGGTTGAGCGTCGCGGCGCAGACGGTCACGCGCCTCCTGGCGGCCACGAACGTTGCCGTCGCGGCGCCGCCTCAAGAGATCGACCTCGTGGTCGACGAACCGCCGCCACCGCCGCCCCCCGCCGAGCCCGAAGCAAAACCGGAGGAGGCGCCGGCCCCCGTGAAAGCGGCTCCCCACGAAGCGACGCCCACGCCCCCCGCCCCGGCGCCCGCCCAAGCCGCCAAGGTGCTCACGCAGGAGCCCGATCCCAACGAGCCAGTCGACCTGACCGGCGACACGATCGTGACGGGCAACGCCGACTCGTATGCGGGCGGCATCACGGCGTCCAACGGCACGGGCACGAAGGCCGTTCGCGGCTTGACGAGCCCAAAGGGCGGCGCAAGCGAGGCGGCCCCGGCGGCACCGCCCCCGCCGCCGGGACCGGATCGCACGCGAAAGGCCTCCATCGGCGCCAAGGAGTGGAACGTGCCCTTCCCGGCCGAGGCCGACACCGCCCAGATCGACGAGGCCTACGTCGTCCTGCAGCTGGACATTCAGGCCGACGGCACGGTGTCCGCCGTGCGTGTTCTGACCGATCCGGGCAACGGCTTCGGGCGCGAAGCCCGCAGGTACGCCCTCACGTTGAAGATCCCGCCGGCGCTCGACCACGACGGCAACCCGATCGCCAGCACCGTGACGACCAAGGTGCATTTCACGCGATGAGCGACGACGTACGCGCCGACCTCGCCAAGCTCGCCGCTTCGCTCCGGGCGTACGTCGAATTTCACGACGACGCCGGCACCCTCGGCTTCCCCCGCGGCCCCCGCCCCGCATCGGTGGAAGTAGCCACCCCGACCCCGACCCCGACCTCGACCCCGACCCCAACCTCGACCTCGACCTCGACCTCGACCCCGACCCCGACCCCGACCCCCGCCGCCGACCCCCTCGTCCGCCTCCCCCAGCTGGCCGCCGAAGTCTCCCACTGCACCCGCTGCGCCCTCTCCGCCACGCGTACGCAGACGGTCTTCTCTCGCGGCAATCCCGCCGCCGCCCTCTGTTTCATCGGCGAGGCACCGGGCGCGGACGAAGACGCGCAAGGGCTCCCGTTCGTGGGCCGCGCCGGGCAACTGCTCGACCGGATGATCGGCGCGATGGGGCTCTCGCCCGAGCGCGATGTCTACGTCTGCAACATCCTCAAATGCCGCCCGCCGGGCAATCGCCGCCCCGAGCCAGAGGAGATGGCGACGTGCATCCCGTACCTGCACGAGCAGCTCGAGCTCGTTCGGCCGCGCGTCATCGTGGCGCTCGGGAACACCGCCGTGGGCGCGCTGCTCGATACCAAGCTCGGGATCACCAAAGTGCGCGGCCAGTGGAAGCTCTATCGAGGCCGGACCCTGGTGATGCCCACATACCACCCCTCGTACCTCCTGCGCCCGAGCCCGCAGCAGGCCGATGCGAAGCGTCAAGCCTGGCAGGATCTGCAGCTCGTGATGAAGGAGCTGGGCCTCGAGACGCCGGCGCCCAAGGCTTAGGTCTCTTAAGTCTCGACGCTGACACGAGGTTCGGTCGACAATGGGACCTCGCGTCCCGGCGCGCACTTGGCCACTCATGGACGATCGGATCGAAGAGCTCGTCCAGCAGGCTCGCACCCACATCGACGCGAGCCGCTTTGCCGACGCGCAGTCGATCCTCGTCGCGGCGGGCCGCCTGGCCCCCCGCGAGGGTGAGGTCTACCGCTGGCTGGGAGAGACGCTGCTGCGCCGCGGAGACGCGGAGCGGGCGGAGCGCGTCCTGCAGCGGGCCGTCGATCTCGGCGCGAGCGACGAGGCGCAGCTCTGGCTCGAGCGCGCTCGCGCCTTCCGACCCATGCAAGCGTCGGGCGGGATGCGCGTGGTCGCCCTCGAAGTCGCCCGCTCCACAGCCCCTCCCCGCGAGCTGCTCGACTCGATGAGCGAAACGACGACCGACGTGCACATGCCGCGTCCCGGCCGCCCATCGCGCACCCCTCAACCCGCGCCCGCCCTGCCGACCTTTCACGAGGCCGACGACGACGCCGCGGAAACCGCCATCGCGCCCGACCCCCGGCGCGCTCCCGCCCCGGCAGCGGCCCGCACCCCCGCCCCGGCCGGCTCATCGACAAGCGTGGCGCCCACCGTGCGCACCCCAACGCCCTCGCCCGCCCCGGTGCGCACGCCCGCCCCCGCACCCATCCGCACCCCCGCGCCCGCGCGCACCCCCGCGCCCATTCGCACGCCCACGCCCGCGCCCGCGCGCGCCTCAGCGCCCGGGCGCACGCCCGCGCCCGCGCGCGCCCCCGCGCTCGCCACTTCCCCGGGCGCCGCCCCCCTTCCCTACCCGCGCGACGTGATGGACGCCCTCGCCTTCGCCGGCATCTTCGAGCCCCCGCTGTCCGGAGCGGCCGGACCCGCCGCCTGGGACGCCGCGGCCAAGGGTCCGAAGCGCAAAGGAGCTCCGCTCTTGATCGCCGGGATGATCCTCTTTCTCGGGGCAAGCATCGGGACGTACTTCTTTTACCAACACAAGCGCGCCGGCGAGCACCTGCAAGCCGAGGCCATCCTCGCCACCGTGGAGACGCAGCTTCACGCGAGCAAGCCCGACTCGCTCTCGGGGGTCGAAGCGGACCTCGCTCGCGCTTTTGCGCTGGAGACGCGCAACGCGCGCACGGCCATCGACTGGGCGCGCGAGCGCGCGATGGTGGGGCTCCTGAAGAGCGGGGCGGACGTGGCGTTCGAAGACGCCATGACGCGCGCGAAGGACCTCGGCGTTCCGGAGGAGAAGATCGCCTTCGCACGCGTCGCCTCGTTCCTCTTCCAGGGCGACGTCGCGGGCGCCGCCGCGGTGCTGCCGCGCTGGGACACCGCCGCCGTGTCGGACCCGTGGTACCAGCTCGTCGCGGGCGCCGTGATGGAGCGGGCCGGCGACCCACGCGCGCGCGATCGGTACGCGGCGGCGGCCAAGCTGGATCCCGAGCTGGTGGCCGCGCGCGTCGCGCTCGTGCGCGTCACGGCGTTCGTCGAGGCCGAGGCCCCCGTCCCCGGCAGCGCGATGCGGATGGCCAAGGAGCTTCGCGCGTCGCTCCCCGACCGCGCGGAGCCCGTCGCGCTCGTGGCGCTTGCGTGGGGCCTCGACCCGCGGCGCGAGGAGCCGCCGCCGGAGGTCGACGCCGTCACGGCGAGGCTCGACGAGCTGCCGTCGGGGTTGAAGTTCGTCCCGCACGCGACCAAGGCGCTGCGGGCGATCGGCAAGCACGCGCCGGACGACGCGCGCTCGGCGCTCGGCCTGGGCCTCGCGGCGGTGGAGACGCCGGCGGCGGCCGTGTGGCTGGGGACGATCGCCTTGGAGCTCAACGACGAATCGCTCGCCCGCAAGGCGGCGCTCGCGGCGGTGCAGTTCTCGGCGGCGTTCGAGCCCGCGCGCGCCCTCGCCGCGCGCGTGGCGCTGATCGGCGGTCGCCTGGACGAAGCGCTCAAGGCCACCGAGGACCTGGAAGCGACGGCGCCGGACGTCGCCGTGGTGCGCGCCGCGACGGCTTACGAACGGGTCGACCCGGACGGGGTGGCGCGCGCGCTCGACGCGCTGTCGCCTCCGGCGCGCGCCTTGTCGTTCGTCGGCGCCCTCGGGCTGGCGAGCGAGGTGCTCGCCGGCAAGGCGGCCGATCCGTCGAAGCTCGCGGCCGCCGTCGCCGTCGACGCCCCGTGGAGCGATCTGGTCGCGATGGACTCGGCCCTCGACGGCGGCGACCTCGCCGCGGCCGACAAGCTGGCCCTCGGGTGGGGAGCGGCCGCCGAGCTGCAACCGCTTCGCGCGGTGCGCCTGGCGCGCCTCGCCCGCTACGAGGGACGGCTCGAGGCAGCCGACACGTTCTCCACGACGGCTTTGCAGCAAGGGACGGTGACGCCGCGCGTGCTCTGGGAGCGCGCGTTCACGCTCGTCGCGCGAAACCGGACGAGCGAGGTCGGGCCGCTGCTGGCGCGCTACCCGCTCGTGCTCGGGCCCCTCGCCACGTGGCTCAGCGCCTATGCCACCGCGTCTTCGGGCGCCTCCGACGCGGCCACCGCCGCCAAGGGCAAGACCGCTTCGATCGACCCGCCGCCGGCCACCGCGACGCTCGAATCTCGCGTCGTCGCGGCCGCCGCCCTGGGCGCCATGAAGGACAAGAAGCGCGGCAGCGATTACGTCAAAGAAGTCCTCGCGACGGGATCGTTGCACCCGGACCTCGTCGCCGCCGCACTGGCCCTCGGATTCACGCGCGTCGAGCACTACAAGCGCCGGCCGACGTACGAGTAGACGGCTCCGAGCGTCGGTCGCAGCCGACCGGGGCGCACTCCGTCCGATCCGAGCGTCGATCGCAGCCGACCGGGGCGCACTCCGTCCGATCGGAGCCTCCCTCTGCGGCGACCGCGGCTCAGTGGGTCCGATCCGAGCGTCGGTCGGAGGCGACTGAAGCTCGCTCGGTCCGACCCAAGCGTCCGTCGCGGCGACCGCGGCCCAGTCCGTCCGATCCGAGCGTCGGCGGAAGGCTACCGAAGCTCGCTTGGTCCCATCCGAGCTTGCGCCCGACGAACGATTTCTTCCTTCCGGACGGCGAATCGCGAATCGGCGCCGGAGTGTCTCTTTAGAAGGAGAAGGCAGCAATCATGTCCATCATCACGTCAGCGAACAGCAACGCGACCGCCCTGGCGCACGTGCAGGCCCTCATCGCAGGCACGCAGAAGCACTTCCCGAGCGGGCAGTTCACGCTCGGGAACACCGCGTACACGACGGCGAGCCTCGTCCAGACTCTGCAGAGCCTGGCCGACGCTCTCACCGCCTTGAGCGCGGCGCACGCGAGCGTCAAGGACTGTGGCATCGCGCTTCGCGCCACGGCGACGAAGGTGGTGCCGGTCATCCGGGCCTACACCAGTTTCCTTCGCGCGACGTTCACCACGGCGAGCGCCCCGCTCGGCGACTTCGGCTTGCAGGCCCCCAAGGTCCGCGCGCCGCTGCCCACCGACAAGCGCATCGTCGCGACGGCGAAGCTGAAGGCCACGCGCGCCGCGCGTGGGACGACGAGCAAGAAGCAGAAGCTCGCCATCAAGGGCGACGTGACCGGCGTCACCGTGACGCCGATCATGGCTCCCCGTGTTTCGTCGCCGCCCGCCGCGCCGGCGGGACCTCCGGTCGCGACCGCATCCAGCAGCGCGCTGAAGTAGGAGAGCACCCGCGCTCTGAGCCTCTAAATGGCCACGGGCCCGACCGACTGGCCGGGCCCGCGGGTTCTGCCGTCAGATGCTCAGTTGCTGGTGCAGGTGATCGTGTACGTCGTGCATTCCTTCGCGCTCGCGGTGACGTCGAGGTACTCCGGCGAATCGTCCGAAGTCCAGTTCACCGTGAGCGTCCACGTGGCCGTCGTCGCCGTCGTGGACGTCATCGTCGGGCTGTCGTCGTAGTTGATGTCGCTCTGGCTACCGCTGCTGTCGACCTCGAGGTTCAGCTGCTGCGTGCTCGTCGTCGCCACCGTGTACACGACGGTGCACGAGCCGTTCGTCGAGGGGTTGGGGATGATGTAGTAATCCGGGTCCAGCGACGAGATGGTGGCCGTCGTGGGCGTCGACGACGTGTCCGGGAGCGTCACCGCCGCATCTTCGGTGTCGTTGTCCTCGTACTCGTCGGTGCACCACAGCCCGTTCAGCGCGACGGTGTACGAGCTGCACACGCCGTGGCTCGACGAGCCGCCCGACTGGACGTCGAGGATATAGGTGGCCTGCGCGTTGCCCTCCCAGACGACGTTGAGCGTCTGGCTGTTCGTCGACCGGCTGGAGTCGTCGTAGCCTTGATCGCTGGTGGCCGCGTTGTCGACCTCGATGTTCAGCGTGGCCGTCTCGTTGGTCGGCTCCGTATACGTCACGGTCGCCGACATCGGATCGTGCAGAGGCGACACGAACGAGTAGAAGTCGGGGTCGAGGTCGTTGATGGTGGCGGAGAAGTTCGCCGTCGCCGTCGCCCACGTCGTCGGGGCAGAGTACGCCGTGGTCTGGAAGGCGATGGCCGCCGGTCCCGACTCGTTGCCGGTCGTCTCGTAGTCGTTGTCCTCGTACTGGTCCGTGCAGAAGAGCGCGTCGACGTAGTAGTCGAACGACGTGCACGCGCTGCCGTTGGAGCTGATGTCCGAGTAGAACGTGCCCCCGTTGGTCGTCTCGAAGTAGGTCTCGAGGGTCTGCGAGTTGGTGGTTCGCGTGCTGTCGTCGTAGCCGACGTCGCTGCTGCTGATGTTTTCGTTCTCCAGCTGGAGCTGGGTCGTGTTCCCCGTGGGGACCGTGTAGCTCACCCACACGTGCGCGGGATCGTGCTTGGGCGCGATCCAGCTGAACCAATCGTCGGAGCCCGAGATGACTCCCGCGCCGAGGTCCGCGAACCCCGAGGAGTCCAGCGTCAGGGGGTAGGCGCTCGCGAAGCTCGTGTTGCTCGGGTTGTTGTCCGGGCACACGTTGTACGTGACCGCCGGGGGCGTGATGCCAGCGTCGCCGCTGCCACCGCTCGAACCGGTGCCACTGCTCGAACCGGTGCCGCTGCTCGACCCGCCGCTGGATCCGCTGCTGCTGGCGGCAGCCTCCGCACCAGCCTCCGCGGTGCCCTCGCCGCTGTCGTCCGACGCCGCGTCGTTGTTCTGCTCCTGAGCGGGGGGCGATCCGCTGCTCGAGCTGTTGCACGAGCAACCGCCCGGGCCGAGCGACGCCGCCGAGCCCACGGCGACGATGGAAATGAGAAGACGGGTTGAACGCATCGATTAGTCCCTCCTATATGGACCCGTGCTCATGGCCGGGCTGCGCGCTTGGACGGGTCTCGCGCTCATTGCATTCAACAGCAGCTGCTACGCAATTGCCATGATGCGTCGCAGGCGGCGTCGAAGTTCGAAGCGACATGAGCGCACATGGGATCTTCCCCTCCCTCGGCTGGCGTGGCTCGCGGCGATGGCGTGCGCTGCCTGCTCCGGCCCTCGCGCCCCACCCCCGAAGGTCGAGACCCCGTCCGCGGCGCTGGCGATTCCGCCGGCACTCCACGACAAGGCACCGGCCCCCCCGTCGGCGTCGGAGGCCTTCGAGCGCGCGAGCCAGCGCGTGCTCGACGAGCTCCTCGCCGACGACCCCGGGACGGCCCGCGAGCTCGGGCTTCACGAGTACGACGGTCGTATCGCGCCCATGTCGCGCGAGGCGATCGCCGCTCGGGTCGCGCGCCTGCGCGACGCCCAGACGGAGCTCGCGGCCTTCGACGACCGCGCGCTCACCGCGGACGAGGCGCTCGACCGAGCCGAGCTAAGGTCATGGATCGCGACGAGCCTGTTCTGGCTGGTCGACATGGACGGCCCCCGGAAGGTGCCGTCGACGTACGAGGCTCTCTTCGCCGTCGCGCCGTACATCGACCGCGACTACGCGCCCCTCGAAGAGCGCGCGAGGCGGCTCGTCGCGCAAGAAGAAGCCGCCCTCGCCGAGGTGCCGCACGCGCGTGAAAACCTGTCGCCCCCGCTGTCGAAGCCCGTCGCCGAGGTGGCCGCGCGCAACTTCACCGGCTTCGCGTCGTATCTGCGCGGCGACGTGGCACGCCTCCTGGGGGGGCTCGGCGACGAGGCGCAGCGCGCACGCTTCGCGAAGGCCAACGGGGCGCTGGCGAGCGCCGCGTCGGATCTCGGTGCATGGCTCAAGATGGAAGCCGCCCGGGGGGATCAGAGCCATATCCTCGGGCCGGCGCGGTTCGCGAAGCTGCTCCAGGTCCAGGAGGGGTTGGACACGCCGCTGGGCGACTTCGCGCGGATGAACGAGGCCGACCTCGAGACCAACAAGAAAGCGTACGAGGACCTGGCGGCGACGGTGACTCCGGTGCCGGTCCGCGAGGCGGACCTCTTCGCGGTTGCCACGCGGATGATGCAGGCCGCGCGCGACTTCGCGAAGGAGCACGGCGTCGTCACGTTCGCCTCGGACGACGCGGTCACGGTGCGCGAGACCCCCCCGTACGCGCGCTGGAACTTTGCCTCGATCGAGATGAGCGGGCCGTTCGAGACGGCGCGGAGCGCCTTTTACCAGATCACGTACCCGGATCGGGCGTGGCCGCAAAAAGAGCGAGAGGCGTATCTCGGCACGATGGGGGATCTGCTCGGAACGACGATCCACGAGGTGTACCCGGGGCACTTCGTGCAGGGTCGCTGGGCGGAGCGCGCGCCCACGCGGGTCCAGAAGGCGTTCGGCAGCTACTCGTTCGTCGAGGGCTGGGCGCACTACGTCGAGCGCATGATGATCGACGAAGGGTTCGGCGCGGACGATCCGGCCAATCGGCTCGCGATGCTGCGCGGCGCGCTGCTGCGCAACTGCCGCTTTGCGGCCGCCGTGGGGATCCACACGCAGGGGATGACCGTCGAGGAGGCCGCCCGGAGGTTCGAGACGGACTGCCACCAGGATACGGCCACGGCCCGCGAGCAGGCCGTACGCGGCACGTTCGACCCCGGCTACTTCGCCTACACGCTCGGAAAGCTGCAGATCCTGGCGCTGAGGGACCGCGCCGCGGCGTCGCTCGGCAAGGCCTTCTCGCTCCAGCGCTTTCACGACGCGCTGCTCTCGCATGGCGCGCCGCCCGTTGCCCTCGTGGCGGAGACTGTCCTCGGGCAGATGGGGGCGCGCTGAGCGTCACCACGCGTCGAGGATCGCGTCGACGAGGCCGCGTGGCACGAGAAACGTCGCGTCGACGCCGGACGCGCGCGCGAAGTAGCCATCCAGCGCCGACTCGTGAACGGGGGCGCCGAAGGTGAGCCGGATCTCGGCGGCGTGCGCGCTCGGCGCCGGGGTGGCGTCGACCTCGAGGATCGGGTGGTCGAGGCCCTCGGCGGGCGCGGGGGGCCCCGTGTGCAGCGCGCTCTGCGCATAGAGCGCCGAAAGCGCGGCATCGACGGTGTCCTCGCGCGCGTCGCCCGGCGATCCGCTGGCCCGCACGAGTGGATCCCCTCCGCCGGCAGGACGTACGAGCAGCAGCCTGCCTGCGCCGTGAACGAGGGTCACGCGCGAGAGCTGGGCGACGTCGAGGCGGAACCTGCTGCGGTCCACCGCAGGATGAGACGCGATCTCGCGAAGCACCTTGGGCGCCAGGAACACGGCGGGATCGCCCACGTCGTGTGCGTTGACGTCCCTGGCCTCCGCATCGGCGAGGCCGCCGAAGACGATGCCCACCCTGTGAGGCTCGCCGGCGTCGGAGTCCCCCGCGACACTCAGCGTCACGGCGCAGGAGCCCGGCGTCTCGAAGCCGAACGTGCCGTCGTCCTTCTCCGCGATCCAGGCGTCTGCGCGCGCCCGCGAAAACGCGCTCAGGAGGTCCGTCACGGCGACGGCGTCGACGTCGAACGCGGCGGGGCCGCGCGACGTCCAGGTTCCCCCCGCGAGGTCGAGCCGTTCCGGCGCGGCCGTGCAGGAGTCGTCGATCGCCACGACGGCGCCGGGGTCGACGGGCACACGGGCGGCCGCCAGGGAGCGGACGAGCACCGCGTGCGGCTGGAGCCTGCGCGCGAGCCCGCGGTCGGCCTTCAAGATGGCGCCGTCGTCGCCCCGTCGCACGAGCCATCCCCGCTCGGACTCGCCCGCGACCTCGACGACCTCGGGCGAGGAAGCACCGGTGCGGAACACCGTCGCGCGCCAGCGCGGGACGAAAGCTTCATCCGCCTCGGGCGAGCGCGCCGCAGCGCTCCGTGCGGACGCGAGCGCGAGGGTCAACACGTTTGCCGAGTCGACCTCGTCGGAACCGAGGTCGCGGTCCTCGGGCGATCGCTCGTGCCAGCCCGTGCCACGGCGCGCGATGTCGAGGCGCTCGGTGGGAGCGTCCAGCGTCTCGAGGCGGACCTCTTCCATCTCGTCGGCGTGCGCGAAGAAGGGGCCGCGATCGACGAGGGACTCCGGCGCGACGCTCAGGGCATCCACGACGCCCTTCGCAACACACGCCCCGAGACGCGAGGGCTCGGTGCGAACGGCGATGACGTCGCGCGGGTCCCTGGGGCAGGGTCCACCCAGCAGCACGGTGAGCTTTGCGGCTTCGCCGCCGGCCGGTGTCAGCGTCACCGCGACCGCCGGCGCGACCGCCGCGCGCTCGGCATCCGCGTCGGCGACGAACGCGTCCGCGCGCATGTCCGCAAGGGCTCCGAAGACACGGTCCATCACGGCGCGCGAAACCCGCAGACCCTCGAGCGTGCCGACCCGAAACGACGCATCCCGGCGGACCACGGTGAAGCCGGGGGCGCCGGGCGCGCGCACCTCGAGCCGGGCGACGTCGGCGGCCCCGTAGGGGACGAGCGCGTGGTCGCGATACGTGTCGGCTTCGCGCAAGAGCTGAACCTTGAGCGAGCGGCCGACGACGAACGTCCCCTCGCCCTCGACGCGCATGTACGCCGCTCCTTCCGGGCGCGGCGCGTCGCCTCCGAGCTCGAATCGGTACTCGAGGCGTCCCACGCTGAGGTGTCCGCGGACGCGGGGGGCGCCGAGCCCGAGCGCTGCGGCGTCGAGCGTGTCCTCGCGAAGGACTCGCACGCGAGGCGCCATCTCGAGCTCGCGCAGGAGCTGGTCCACTGCCGAGAGATCCGTCGAACCCGCGAAGGGCGCGCGCATCGCCCAGGCCTCGGCCCCCCCGTCACGCTTCGTGCGTTCGAGCACCGTCACCTCGGTGCCGTGCGTGAGCTCGAGGCGCCGCACGTCCTCGACGCGAAAGCTCGGGAATACGTCGCGCGGGCGCGCCTCGCGATCGCCGTCCGAGACGCGGGCGCGGTCGACCAGGTACGCGTAGGTTGCCGTGGCCCCCGCCGCGATCACGAGGGCGATCGGGGTGAGCGCGTCGCGAAACCTCAAGGCGGTTCCCTCTTGCTCGCCGCGCCGCCCCCCTCCGGTAGGCGCGCGACGTCATACGGCGCGCTCTCGGACGACCGGCGCCAGGCCCAGACCGCCAGGCCGATCAAGATGATGGCGAGCGGCATGAACAGCAGGACGTAGCGACGGACCTCGTCGCGCCCTTCTTCCGAGATGTGCAGCGCGGCGGCCACCTCGGCCCCATCGGGCACGTCGACGACGGGCGCCCTCGACGCGAGCCACGAGATCGCGCTGTCGACGAAGAACGCGGTGCCATGCAGAGCATGGGGCTGCCGCCAGTTGTCCTCGGCCAGGGCGAAGCGGCTGCCGACGACCACGACACGGGGCCCGTGCAAGCCGGCGCCACCCGGACGCTCGGAGGCCATGGCAAGCACGAACGGGCCGCCGCGGTCATCCGGATTGCGCGGGGGTGCGTCGCGCCAGCTCGAGGCGCCCACGATGCTCGCCTTGGAGAAGGCGCCCGCGCCCGTGACCAGGAGGTCCATCGCGGACGCGGCGCCCGGGTCCGCGACGCGATGCAGGGGCCTCGCGAAGAACATGGCGACCCGTGGCGGCCGCGTGTCGCCGCCACCGGGCACGAGGGACGTGGTGACCGCGTGAGGCATCGCCGTCACGAAGAATCCTTCGCCGTGCGTGTCGGGGACGCCGACGCTCGGGTCGACGTCGTGCACCACGGCCTCGTCGAGGCCGACGCCGAAAGGGCGGAGCACATCGTCGAGGCCCGCCGGGGCCAGGCCCGTCGGCGTGCTCGCGTCGATGGGTCCGACGGCGGCGAACAGGTTGCCGCCTTGCAGCAGCCAGGCTCGAAGCCGCGACGCCTCGACCGGCGCGAACGCGGCCTTCGGGCCGGCGACGATGGCGATCGTGCATCCCGCGAAGGGCTCGTAGGCATCGGGCGCCGTCGCGTCGACGCTCGTGAGCTCGTAGTTGTCCTTTTCGAGCAGATCGCGCACGGCTCCGAGCGACTCGCGCTCGTCTTTGCCCCCGTCGAGAGCCAGCTCGCCGTGGCCGACGGTGAAGCAGAGCCGGGTCTTTTCGGCACCGAGCACGCCGCGGATCGCCTGGGTGAGCGCGCGCTCCTCGCGAGGCTTGACGTGCACGTCGTCGGACTGCTCGAACATCTCGGCCTGGGTGAGAAACCAGTGCCGCTCGCCCGAGGCGGCGATCACGATCGCGTCGGTGGCGACGCGCCCGTCCTCGGAACGACCCGCCTCGAGGCCGAACCGGCGCTGCAAGTCGACGAGCTGCACGGCGTCGCGATCCGGGTCGATCCAGTGGATCTCGAGCCGCGAGGTGACCGCCTCGTAGGCCGCGAGCAGCTGTCGCAGGCTGCCCTCGACGGGGTCGGCCTCTCCGGCGACGACCCACAGGGTGACGTGGACCTCGCGCGTCCGGAGGGAGCGGAGCGTCTCGACGGTCGCGGGACTGAGCGACCAGCGCCGATCGCGCGTCCAGTCCCATCGCGTGAAATGACGCGCCCCGAGGACGTTGACGACGGCGGCCAGCACCACGGCCGCGAGGATCCCCGCAACCTCGAGCGCGCGCGCGCCCTCGACACCGCGGGCGCGCCGCTTCATCCCCATCTCCACGAGTCGACGGCGCGGGTGGCGACGAAGAGGGGCAGCACGATGGTGGTCGCATAAAAGACGAGGCGGCGCGAGTCGACGAGACCGCTCGCGAAGTCGTTCATGTGCGACCAGACCGACACGTAGGCGCAGACGTCGTGCATCGTCGTGCCCTCGCGCGTCACGAATTCGCCCACGCCCAGGATGAAGAAGACGAGCAGGACGAGCGCCGTGCACACCATCGCGAGAAACTGCGATCGCGTGAGCGCGCTCGCGCAGACGCCGATCGCGAGATATCCAGCGCCTACGAGGAGCACGCCCAGGTACGCGCTGGCCGCCGCGTGCGTGTCGAGCCGCCCGGCCGGATCCGCGCGCGACAGGATCACCAGATAGAGGAGGGTGGGCGACCACATCGCGCAATACGTCGTGAGAGCGGCCGCGTACTTCGCGAGCACCACGGCCGAGCTCGAGACGGGCGCCGTCATCAATGTCTCGATCGTCCCGCTGCGGCGCTCCTCGGCGAAGAGGCGCATCGTCATCGGAGGAATCAGCACGAAGAGAACCATGTAGTGGAGCACCGTGTTCCCGAAGAACGCCGAGAGCGGCGTCTCGTCGCCGGCGATGCTTTCGCTGCTCGAGAAGTGGTCGACGAGGACGAAGAAGTGCATCCCCTGCACGACCACGAACGCCCCGATGAGGACCCACGCGAGCGGCGTCACGAAGAACGCGAAGAGCTCGCGCTTGTAGATCGGCCAGAAGGATCTCATGCGGATGCAGCGTCCCCGTCGGCCCGGGAGGTGTCGTCGGTGTCGCCCGTCAGGGCGGCGAACACGTCCTCGAGCGAGCCGTCAGCCGCGCGGACCTCTCGAACACCGATGCCCACGCGGACGAGCGCGGCGACGCACCGCTCGGTGGCCAGCGCGCGCCCCTCGGCCCCGTCCACGCCCGGACCTCCGAGTTTGACCCGGAGCTTCACCCGCGGATCCTCGCCCCCCGCGGCGACCGGATCGACGCTGGCCACGCCGTCGACCGCACGGAGCGCCTCGGCCGCAACCCCCGCGTCGCCGTGGACCGTCACGTCGACGGCGGTCGGGCTGCGCATCGCGCGAATGCGCTCCGTGGCGCCCTCCGCCACGAGCTTTCCCTTGTGGAGCAAGAGCACGCGCGTGGCGCACGCCTCGACCTCGGAGAGGATGTGCGTCGAGAGCACGACCGTGTGCTCTCGACCGAGCTCCCGCACGAGCGCGCGAGTCTCCCGGATCTGGTTGGGATCGAGGCCCGCCGTCGGTTCGTCCAGGATGACGATGGGGGGCCTGGCGACGAGCGCGTCGGCGAGGCCCACGCGCTGCCGGTAGCCCTTGGACAGGTGACCGATCGTCTTGTTGGCGACGTCGAGCACCCCGGCACGACCGAGGGCGTCGTCGACGTGGGCGCGGCGGCGAGCCCCCGGGACGCCCTTCAGCTCGGCCCGGAACCGCAGGTACTCGACGACCCGCATCTCGGGGTAGAGCGGCACGGCTTCGGGCATGTAGCCGATGCAGCGCCGCGCTTCGATCGAGTCGACGGCGACGTCGTGGCCCGCGACCGTGACCGTCCCCGCGCTGGCGCCGAGAAACCCGGCCAGGATGCGGAGCGTGGTGCTCTTTCCGGCGCCATTCGGCCCCAAAAAGCCGACCACCTCGCCCGCGCCGACCTCGAACGAGACGTCGTCCACGGCCGTGTGCGCGCCGTAGCGTTTGGTCAAGTGAGACACACGGATCACGCGAGGCGTTGTACCGCGGCAGGCAAGCAGAGCGAAGGGGGACGGCGCAGGGCGCGAGCTTGGTAGTCTGGGTCGCCGTGAAGGGCAGTGCGGTGGTCGGCGGGATCTGGATGGCCGTCATGGCGTGCGAGAGGACGGTGGTCAGCGCAAGCGCGGACGCAGGGGCGGGCGCGGACGCGAACGCGGGCGCAAGCGCGGACGCGGACGCGGGCGCGGACGCGAACGCGGGCGCAAGCGCAGACGCGAACGCGGGGGGTGCGGGGGCGTCCGGGGGCGAGCGCGATGGGATGCTGCTCGTGGCGGCGGGGGCGTTCACGATGGGGGCGAACGAGGGCGGGGAGGAGGACGAGCGGCCGGCGCACACGGTGACTTTGCCAGCCTTCTGGTTGGATCGCGTCGAAGTCAGCAACGCGCGCTGGGACGAATGCGTCGCGGCCAAGGCATGCCGGCCCAAATCGGAGGCGGTGCGGGCCAGGCACGCGGACTTCAACGGGCCGGATCAACCCGTGTCGGGCGTGTCCTGGGACGACGCGCGCGGTTACTGCGCGTGGCGCGGCAAGCGGTTGCCGCGCGAGGCGGAGTACGAGAAGGCCGTGCGCGGCACCGACGATCGGCGATTCGCCTGGGGCAACGATCCGCCCTCGCACGAACGAACCGTATTCGCGAGCGGTCATACGGAGGACGTCGGCACGCACCCGGCCGGTCGGGGGCCGTACGGCAATGACGATCTCGCTGGCAACGTCTGGGAGTGGATGCAAGACGAGTACGATCCGTACGCGTACCGTCGTGCGTCCGCCGACGAAGGGCGACCGGGCAACTGCGCAGAGATCCTTTCGGCGCAGGACGAGCTGAGGCACCTCGGCAAACAAGGCTTCACCGGGTCGAACCCCATCCCGACCGAGTGCGAGCACTCCATCCGCGGCGGGGCCTACAACTACGATGCGCACGGCCTGCGCGCGACCAACCGCGTGCACCACCCCGGCAGGTACCGGATCCCCATGCTGGGCCTGCGCTGCGCGAAGGACGAATTCGGGCCCTAGCTGTAACCAACACGTCGCACGGCGGATGTGGGCGCGCGTGGTAAATCGGCGCTCCGGGCCCCCCAAAATTTCAGGAGCAAGCCATGGCCACATCTCGTTCGACACAGCCTCCCCCCGAGCGACCGGACGCGAAGAGCACCGAGCTGTCCGTGGATCACGCCCTCGCGCTGTCCCTCGCGGACGAGACCGAGGCCGCGCTCCGCTGGGGAGCGGCCGCGCTGGAGTTCGGGCGTCGCGAGCCTGACGCCGTGCTGGTGACAAGCCACCTCCTCGAGCAGATGGGCCGGCGACGGGCCGCGGTCGAAGGGTTCGGCCTCGCGGTCGGGCAGGCCATCGACGACGGGAATCTGCCGCTGGCGATGGCCGCCGTCGGCGAGCTCCGCGCGCTCGGTGTGGACCCCGAGGCGTCGATCGATCGCGTGGCCAGCACGTTCTGCCGGGGGGCCGCGCGCCTGCGCGACGCCGAGGTGCCGCAGGTCCTGCCGCAGCTCGGGGACTTCCAGCCGCTCAGCCCATTTCTCACCGGGCCCGCCCTGGCGTCGAAGGCCGCGCAGATCCTCGAGGCTGCCTTGCACTACACCGACAATGTCGTCGGTCGCGAGTCGTCGCCGATCGATCCGTTGCCGCTTTTCAGCGTGCTGCCCATGGAGGCGCTGCGCGACCTGCTCGACGCCTTCGAGACGCTCCTGGTCGGCGCGGGCGAGAGCGTGATCCGCGAGGGCGAGGAGAGCGGCGCCGCGTTCCTCGTGGCGCGCGGAGAGCTGGAGGTCGCGCGGCGGAGCCACGGCGGCGAGGGCGGCCCGCCCGTCCTGCTCGCGCGGCTCGGCAATGGCGCTTTCTTCGGCGAGTTGGCGCTCCTGTCGCACCTGCCGGGCGCGTCGACCGTCGTCGCCACACGACCTTCGATCTTGCTCGTGGCGCGCCGCGAGCGCATCGAGACCGTCGCGCAGCGTCACCCGCAAGTCGCCGATGCGCTGGCGGCGCATTGCCGGCGACTGTCGGTGGCGAACCTGGGCTGGGCATCCCCCGTCATCGTCGCCATCCCGCCGAGGGAGAGAGCGACGCTGGTCGACCGTTTCGAGACGCGCATCTTCGAGAGCGGGGACAAGCTCGTCGAACGTGGCCAGGAGGCCGATGGCCTGCACCTGGTCATCTCGGGCGAAGTGTCGGTGCTCGCGTACGAAGGCGACGAGCGCGTCGTGCTGGCGACGCTTCAGCCCGGCGAGACCGTCGGCGAGGTCGAGCTCGTGCTCTGCCGGACGGCCGTCGCCGATGCGGTCGCCACCCGGGCCACGGCCACGCTGTACCTGCCGCGCGAAGAGTTCATGGCGCTCGTGCAGGATCATCCAGCCGTCCTTCACGGCCTGTACGGGATCGCGGTCCGGCGCCACAACGAGACGCGGCTGGCGCTGGAATCCGGCTCCGCGGCCGTCGCGGACGAGCTCCTCGACGAGGCGCCCCCGGTCGCGATGGCGCCCTTCGAGCTCTCGACGCCACCGAGCGCGCGGAGCACGCGCGTGCCCGCGATACCAGGTGCCCCGACCAAGCCCGCGTCGTATCCCCCGCCGGGGCTTCCCGGCCGCATCACGCCACGCGCCGAGTCGGGCGGTCGGCGACGGCGTTCGACGCTGCCCCCGCCGGTGATGCCGCTCCGGGTCGAGGCTCCCGCGCCGCTCGCGTCCCCCAGCGTCGACATCATCTCCGCGTCGCCCTCGCCGGAGCAGGCGGCCCGCACGACGAGCGCGCCGGCCGCCGTCCCGGCGTCGGTGAGGCCGAGTGTCGTGCCGACCATCGCCACGATTCGTCCGGAGGAGATGGCCTCGCGCTTCTGGGAGCGCTCCAAGTCGGTCAGCCAGTTTGCCCTCGCGGCCGCCGTGGCGGGAGCGGTCGTCTATGCGACTCTGCGCACCGAACCGGCAGCGAGAGTGGCGTCGGCCAGCGCGCGTGCGGCCAATCCGGGCACGGTCGATGAGCCGCCCCCTCAGGCAGTGTCGGTACCGCCGGTGGCGGCGCCCGCGCCAACGGCGTCGTTGAGCGCGACAGCGCCGCCCGCACAGGCGCCCCTCGCGCCGTGGCACTTCGTCAACACGGCCAAGGCGGCGCCGCCGCGGCCCACCGTGGCCGTCACCGTCGAGCCGGCGCCGGTGAACATCGCCCGCCCGCAGCCGGGTGCGCCGAGTGCCGGGCCGAGCGCCGCGTCTGCGGCGACGTCGCAGCAAGCGCCCAAGCCGGCCACGCCTGCGCCGACGTTCGCACCGGCCGCCGCAAAGTCGCCGGGGAAAGATGCGCTCACCGCCGTCGAGTTCGGAGGACGCGAGTGAATCGTCGAGGGGCCGCGTTCGCCGCTGTCGCAGCCGCATTGTGTTCCACGGCTCCCGCGACCGCGTGGGGCCAGGGGGCGCCAGCGGAAGGGGGTCCCGCGATGGCACGGTCGGGCGAGGTCAACCAAGCGGATGCACTCTTCGCAGAAGCGAAGAGCCTCCGCGACGCCGGAAACTACCCCGAGGCGTGCCCCAAGTTCGCCGCGAGCCGAGCCCTCGCCAACGGCGTCGGCGTGACGCTGTACCTCGCCGATTGTTACGAGAAGGTGGGCAAGACACAGAGCGCCTGGAGCGAGTTCCAGAACGCGGAGAAGCTTGCCCGCGAAAAGGGCGACAAGCGCGCCGAGGTCGCCGCGGCGCGCGCCCAAGCTCTCGAGCCAAAGCTCAATCGGGTCACGCTCGCGTTCCCGCTCGCCGCTGGACAAGCCGCGCCCGAGGTGACGATCGACGGAACGGCGGTCCCGGCGGAGCAGCTCAACTCAGCGCTCGCGATCGACCCCGGCGACCACGAGGTCAGAATCGCGACGCCCGGAGGGGCCGCCCGAGTGCTGGCGGTCCACGTGGACCCGAATGTCCCCTCGCTCGTTGTCCCGCTCCTGGAGCCAGAGCCCGTCGTCGCGCCGCCCGCCCCAGAAGGCCCCACGAACGCGACCCCGCGGCGCGGACCGAGCTCGGATCCGGGTGTCGTCCGGCGCTGGGCGGGGCTCGGGCTCGTCGCGGCCGGTGTGGGCGCGGCGGCTGTCGGCACCTGGTTTCTCACGTCCAAGGTGGTGGGCACCATGGCGGACGGCGATCCCTGCGACAGGGAGCTCAGGCCCGACGCCAAGCCGGCTGCCGCGGTTCTCTTTGCGGCTGGCGGAGCGGCCATCGTCACCGGGATCGTTCTGGTCGCCACGTCGGTTCACCATACGACGGAGATTGCGTTGGCTCCGCTGGCGCTACCCGGCGGCGGCGGCGCGTTCCTTCACGGCGCCTTCTAGAGGGGCGAGACATGAAGCACGCAGCCCGGTGGTTGCCGCTCTTGATCGTGGCTGCATGGAGCAGCCCGGCCGTCGCGAGTCCCTCGTTCCCGGCGACGGTGGATCAAGATCTGATGCTCACCGGTTCGATGACCATCGAGAAGGCGGCCGCGCCGCCCGACGGCTGCTTGCTTTGCCACACCACCGAGGCGGGCGGGCTCGGGACCAACAATCAGTTCGGCACCCTCATGCTCCAGGACGGCACCACCGCCGAAGAGCCCGCGACCGTGGGGCCTGCCCTCAACGACATCGCTGCCAACGAGCCCCGCGCGATCCATGACATCGTCATGGGAATCAATCCCAACGACGATCCGACGGCGCTGCAGGGGGCCCTCCCCGTTCCGTCCTACGGGTGCGCCGTCGGACGAGCCCACGAGCTGCGTCGGGCCTCGACCTGGGCGCCGCTATGGGCCTTTGGGCTCGCGTGGATCGGGCTGGCCGCCCGGCGTCGGCGACGGCCGCTCATGCAGAGGGTGTGGAACATCCTCTCATGGTCATAGCCACACGTGAAACTGCGCGAGCCACGTGGTGGAGTCGGAGTAGCTCGCCGGGACGCCCAGGGTCGCCGGGATGCCGGCCCTCGTGTAGATGCCGTCGAACCGGAGATCGACGTGGGGGAGCAAGAACCATACGGCCGACACCCACCCGTCGTAGGACGGCGGCTCCCCGCTCGTGCCGCTGTTCATGATCTCCGACGTCAGCATCAGGTGCAGGCCCTGCGTGGGCTCGTAGTCGGCCTGCGCGAACCCGGCATAGCCGCCGCGATGCCCGTTCCACGTCAGCGATTGGTAGACGGAGTCCATCTCCGCCAGAAGGACCAGTTGCTGCCAGGGCGCGTACCGAATGAACGGGCCGTTCGAGTACCGGTAATCGGTCACGCCGTAGACGATGTCGCGGGTCGCCCGGGTGAACATGCTGCTGACGCCCGCGGCGAGCGTCGTCGTTGGCGCGTATTCGAAGTAGCCGCAGTAGCCGCGCTCGCGGAACGCGTCCTCCTGGATCTCGAAATTGCCCGCGATGCCCATCAGCTCTCCGCGGAAGTTCTCCTTGCTGACGGCGAGCGCCACTCCATACTGCTGGCTCGCGTCCATGTCCGTCCGCGTGAGAGTCCGCGCCCAGAGCGTGTGCTCGATCATCCGGATGCCAAAGGGCAGGTTGATGCGGCCTCCTCGGAGCAACCACGACCCTTCTTCGTCGAGCTCGACTCCGATCCAGTGCTCCCGCGAGATGACGTTGTCGTCGGGGCCGGTCGTGAGCGACGCGGTGAGATCGCCTTGCGGCACGTAGCCGATGCTCGCCGCGGCGCGGAATCGGCCGACTTTGACGTCGCCATAAAGGTCCGCCCGCATCGTGATGAACTCTTGCTCGATGGGCGCACCCTGAGTCTGATCGCTGAAATAGCCCTCCCGAAAGTCACCGCCGAGGCGCAGCGCTTCCGGGATCGGGACCAGGCCCCAGAGGAAGCCAGCGGTGCGATCGGCCTCGCCGTCCCCCTCCCCCTGGCCGTACCGCATGCGAAGGAGCAGATCGCTCTGGGCGCGACCATACTCGGTCAGAGCTCCCGCCCCCCCGGACGGGTCGGTGTGGCACGGGATGCATCCGGTGTATCCGTGGCGGATCATCCACGGGTAGGCCTGCGCCGGCGACGCGAGAAGAATCAGCGCGGCGCACGCGGCGACGGCCACCGCGAAAGAGACGACACGCCGCGCGATCATGCCAGGGGTCCAGAGTGTCCGGGGAAAGAGTGTCGAGACACCGCCTCGTGGAGCCGCCGCGGCGAGGTCAGCCCTTCGACACGTGAAAGCTGGCCGACACTTCGATGTCCGGTTTCACGGTGACGCCGAGGTACACCGGAACGGTGATCCCGAAATCGTTCATGTTGACTCGAAACGTGCCGTGGGCGGCGAGCGTCGGACCGTCGTCCTTGATGTCGTAGTGGACGGCCACCCCGCGGCTCAGCCCGTGAAGATTGATCGTCCCCTGCGCGTCGGCCTCGACCCTCTCGCCGGGATTCGGAAACTTCAGACCAGCGCGCCCGATCGTCAACGTGGCGGCGGGATACTTGGGGACTTCGAGGTACTTGTCCCTCATGTGGTGATCGCGAAGCGAGATGCCGGTCGTCAGGTTCGCCAGCGGAACAGTGACCACGATGGTCGCGCCGTCGTCGGACACGGTGAGGTCGGAGGTCGAGCCCTCGATCTTCATGCCCGCGGGGCCCGCGGCGTCGAAGACGACCTTCGCGTCCGTCGGCGAAGAGAGGGCGCCATCCGCCGCAGTGGTTGCCGCCATCACGACGACAGAAAAAGCGACGAAGACGGCGGACTTCAGGTTCATGGAGTTGACTCCGCGCGCTCGTGCAACTGGCGAATCGCGTTTCCCACTTACTTTCCAAGGAAGGCCCGCGGCAAGAGCCAATTCTGTTACGTTTGCGGCACTCGCGCGGGGCACTCGAGGTTCGCGGTCCGGGCTCGGCCCGCGCGGATCAGATGCCGTACTTTTTCAGCTTCTCGTACAACGTCGACACGGCGATACCCAACGTCCGAGCCGCGTGCATCTTGTTGCCGTCCGCCTGCAACAGGGTCTGACGGATCGCGACTCGCTCGATCACCTCGAGCGCCTGTCCGCCGAGCGGCAAGCTGTCCAGGCTCGACGCGCTTTCCTCGATGACCTTGAGCTGACGAAGGTGCGCCGGCTCGAGCGCGTCGGTCCCGGGGTCGACGAAGGCCATGGCGCACGCGAGCGCGTTCTTGAGCTCCCGGACGTTGCCCGGCCACGAGTGCGCGCGAAGGACGGCGAGCGTGGCGTCCGAGATTCGAAGATCTCCACGGCCAAGGTCGGCCACCAAGCTTGGAACGAGCAGCGCCAGGTCGTCGAACCGATGCCGCAGCGCGGGAACCGGCACCACGGCAACGGCGAGCCGAAAGAAGAGATCCTCGCGGAATTTGCCATTCGCGACGTCGTTGCGCAGGTCCCGGTGCGTCGCGGCGATCACGCGCACGTCGATCTTTCGCTCTTGCTTGCCGCCGACACGCCGGACGCTCCGGCTCTCGAGGGCGCGCAAGAGACGCGGCTGCAGCTCGAGGGGCATCTCGCCGACCTCGTCGAGAAATAAGGTCCCGCCGTGGGCGCGCTCGAACGCCCCGATGTGACTGGAGACGGCACCGGTGAAGGCGCCGCGCTCGTGCCCGAGTAGCTCGCTCTCGGCCAGGTTGGCCGCCACGGCGCCACAGTCGAACACGACGAAGGGACCCGACGCCCGGGCGCTCGCGGAGTGGAGCGCGTGCGCCAGCACATCCTTGCCGGCACCCGTCTCGCCGAAGAAGGTCACCGACACGTCGGTCCTGGCGAAGCGCTCCAGGGCGTCGAAGACGTCGTGCATGGCTTCGGAGCGGGCGCGCATACGCCCGAACTGCCGAGTGGCGGCCATGTGACGTGTCGGCGTCCGTTCCGACCGCGTCGTCGGCCGCTCCTCGGACCAGAGCTCGAGGCGGGTGCGCTCGCCGTGCTCACCCGATTGCAGGTTGTCCGGCTCCGACCACCCCATCTGGATAGCCAGCTCGTTCGCCGCCGAGACCCTCGCTTCGCGCTGGCGCAGACGCCTCGCGGCAACACTGACACCCTGCATGTCGAGTCCCTCCGGGTTATCGGGTGATGCCGTTACCATGCAATCAGTGAGGCCATCCGTACTCGATCGATGTGGGGCCAGGTGCTAACTCTCCGCAACATTCCGGAGCCGCCAAGGTGCGCTCTCCGTGAGCGACGTGGACTACGCTGGGAGCCACGTGCCAACGACCAGGCAAGTCCGCTCCCTCGCGCCCTACCTTTACTGCGCCGTTTTGTGCGGCGCCCTCGCCGCGACTCAGGTGGTCGCTGAATACGGGCAATTGCGCGCCGGCTTTCGTCCCTTTTCGCACGCCCCCACGCGCGTGCCGTACTCCTGGGACATGTTCTCGATCCGCATCGATCGTTGCGCCATGACCTGGGATCCGCCGGTGCAGATCGATGGCGAATCAGTAGCGCGGTGGACCGATCGAACGTGGCCCCTGGAGTTCGACACCGTCTACAACCGGGCCGAGACGTACCTCGGGGCTGCCGCGCGGGGATGCATGTACCGCGAACCGGCGAAGAAGACGATCGTCCGCCTCGTTTGCGTGACCTCGGACGGCGCAATCCATGAACCACAGTTCATCTGTCCCTGAGCGCGTCTCTCTCTCCGGACACTTCGTCCGGTGGGTCGATGCCGAGGACCCGAGCTCGGGTGTCGGCGCGTTTCGCGTGGTCTTCGCCGCGATCTGGCTGCTCTACGACCTCCTCGACCTGGCCCTCGGCACGACCGAGCGCTCGCTCGACTGGTACCCCCATCCACGCGACCCGGGCCTCGTCGTCGTGCAGATCGTGCTCGTCGCGACGGGCGTCATGCTGATCTCCGGTCGCGGCGTCTGGGCGTTCGGGATGACCGCCGCTGCGGCGCGTGGGATCGAAGGCTTCGTCTACTTCCCCCTCAACGACTTCTTCCTGGGGTCGATATTTCTCCTCTTGCTCGCACACTCGACGGGCGGCCCGTTCCGCGAAGACGGACCGCGTCGGCCGCGTCGTACGCATCGTCCGCATCGTCCCAAGTGGGTGCGCGACGCGCTGCTCGCGCAGCTCGCCTTCATCTACCTTGCCACGGCGGTCCTGAAGGTGAACCCCGACTGGCTCGGCGGCGGGCACCTCTTCGTGCGCACGCAGTACATGGTGGTGAGCTGGGGGTGGCCCTACCCCGCGTGGCTCGAACAGCGCCTCGCGACGCCGGCCTTCGACGCCCTGCTCGCCAAGGGTGCCATCCTGGCCGAGCTGGCCCTCGCGGGCATCCTCGTCGCGCGAAGGCCCTGGTGGCTCGCGGCGGCGCTGGCCATCGGGATCCACGCGTTCGGCGCGTTCATCACCAACGTGTGGTTTCTCTCGGCGACGATGATCGCGAGCGTGCTTTTGCTCGTTCCCCGGGAGCAGGCCCGGGATTGAACAGGAAGGGCGGAAGGCGGCGACTGATCTGAGGGCGCTTGACACGAGAGCGGGGGCGGACCACCCTACATCTGTACATCGCGATACGATGATGGACCTCTCCCGCTGCGTCGAGACGTTGAGTGCCCTGGGCGACGAGAGCCGCTTGCGGCTTTGCGCCTTGCTGCGCGAGCGCGAGCTACGCGTCACGGACCTGGTCCGCGTGACGGGGATCTCGCAGTCGGGCGTTTCGACGCATCTGGCGCGTCTGCGCGACGCGGGCTTCGTCCGCGATCGGCGCGAGGGCTCGCAGTCGTTCTACGCGCTCGCGGTCGACGGCCTGCCCCGGAGCGCCGTGGCGGCGCTCGACGAGGCGACGAGCTCCGAGGACCCGACGCTCGAGGGCGATCAGCGGCGCCTGGTCGAGCTCGACGAAGAGCGGCGGGGAGGCCTGCCCGAGCCGTTCACGGGTGAAGTGGATCGGCACTACTCACCGGGCCGCACCTGGCAGTCGCTGGCGATGGGCCTCGGCGCGATGCTCCGGCTCGGCGACGTGCTCGACGCCGGATCCGGCGACGGGGCGGTCGCGGGGCTCATCGCGCCGCACTGCCGCTCGCTCACGTGCATCGACGTCTCCGAGAAGATGATTGAAGGGGCGAAGGAGCGGCTCGCGCGGCATCCCCACGTCCGCGCCCAGGTCGCCGACGTGCACGAGCTGCCCTTCAAGGCGGCCTCGTTCGACACGGTCATGGTGTTTCACACGCTCGCGTACGCCGAGCGGCCGGCGCGCGCCCTCGACGAGTGCGGCCGCGTGCTGCGCCCGGGCGGCCGGCTGATCGTCCTCTCGCTCGACGAGCACCGGCAGAGCGCCGTGACCGCCCCCTTCGGCGAGCGGCACACTGGGTTCTCGCCGCGCGCGCTGCGCGGCATGCTGACGCGCGCGGGGCTCTCCGTCGTCTCGTGCGCGGTCGCCTGCCGCGAGACCAAAAAGCCGTTTTTCCAGGTTGTCCTCGCCATCGCCGAGAAGCCGAAGCAGAGACCATGACCCCGACCCGTCCCCAGAGTCCGCTCCAGAAGCTGCTGCAGAACCGCATCGCCATCATCGACGGCGCGATGGGGACGACGATCCGCACCTATGGGATGACGGAAGCCGACATCCGCGGCACCCGCTTCGCCGGCTCCAGGAAGGACCTGCTCAACAACGGCGACCTCTTCTCGCTGACGCAGCCCAAGATGATCGGCGACATCCACCGCCGGTTCCTCGAGGCCGGCGCCGACATCATCGAGACGAACACCTTCGGCGCGACGAGCATCTCGCAGAGCGAGTTCTTCGTCGACGACCCGCGCGAGCATGGCGGCCGCAAGGACCCGGCCTTCTATCAGAAGATCATCGACGACAAATCGCTCAACGATCTCGCCTGGGAGATCAACGAGCAATCGGCGCGGCAGTGCCGCGAGTGGGCCGACCGGGTCGCCAGCGCCGACGGCCGGCAGCGGTTCGTCGCGGGCGCGATCGGGCCGCTGACCGTGTCGCTGTCCAACTCGCCCGACGCCGACGACGCGGGCTTTCGCGTCGTGACGTTCGACCAGGTCAAGGACGCGTACGCGCTGCAGGTCCGGGCGCTCCTCGCGGGCGGCGTCGACGCGCTGCTCGTCGAGACGATCTTCGACTCGCTCAACGCCAAGGCGGCGCTCGTCGCGATCCGCGAGGTGTTCGACGAGCGGGGCGCGGAGCTCCCCATCATGATCTCGGCCGCCGTCGGCCGCGGGGGCGAGACGATGATCTCCGCGCAGACGGCGCCCGCGTTCTGGAACGCCGTCGAGCACGTGAAGCCGCTCTCGGTCGGGCTCAACTGCTCGCTCGGTCCGGACCTCATGTACCCGTTCCTGTCGGAGCTGTCGGAGCGATCGACCGCCGCCATCTCCTGCTACCCGAACGCCGGCCTGCCCAACCCGCTGTCGCCCACGGGCTTCGACCTCGAGCCGGCCGACATGGCCCGCTACGTCCGCGAGTTCGCCGACGCAGGGCTGCTCAACATCGCCGGAGGTTGCTGCGGCAACACGCCCGAGCACATCGCCGCCATCGCGAAGGCCCTCGACGGGCGGCCGCCGCGCGCGATCGCCGGGGCGGCCGACCCGGCCGCGTTCTCACGCCCCGAAGCCACGCCGGAGGTCGGCGATGGCGGCCAGGATCCGGAGTTCCGTCCGTTGCGCCTCTCTGGCTCGCAGCCCTTCACCCAGCAGCAGGGCGTCTACATGATGATCGGCGAGCGGACCAACGTGGCGGGCTCGCCCAAGTTCGCCTCCCTCATCAAGGAGGGCAAGTACGAAGAAGCCGTCAGCGTCGCCCGCCAGCAGGTCGAGAACGGCGCCAACGTCATCGACATCTGCATGGACGAAGGGATGATCGACGGCGTCACGGCGATGACGCGCTTTCTCCTGCTCCTCGCGAGCGAGCCCGAGGTGGCCAAGGTCCCCTTCATGGTCGACTCGTCCAAGTGGACGGTGATCCAGGCGGGGCTCAAGTGCCTGCAGGGCAAGGGGATCGTGAACTCGATTTCGCTCAAGGAGGGCGAGGCCAAGTTCATCGAGACGGCGAAGGTCGCGCGCACCTTCGGCGCCGCCGTCGTCGTCATGGCCTTCGACGAGAAGGGCCAGGCGGCGACGCTAGAGGACAAGATCCGGATCTGCGAGCGGGCCTACCGCATCCTCGTCGACCAGGTGGGCTTCCCTCCCGAGGACATCATCTTCGACCCCAACGTGCTCACCGTGGGCACGGGGATCGAGGAGCACAACAACTACGCCGTCGACTTCATCGAGGCGACGCGCTGGATCAAGAAGAACCTGCCCCACGCCAAGGTGAGCGGCGGCGTGTCGAACGTGTCGTTCAGCTTCCGCGGCAACAACCGCGTGCGCGAGGCGATGCACTCGGCGTTCCTCTTCCATGCCATCCAGGCGGGGATGGACATGGGGATCGTGAACGCCGGCATGCTCGAGGTCTACGAGGAGATCGACCCCGAGCTACGCGTGCTGGTGGAAGACGTGCTCCTCAACCGGCGTCCCGACGCGACCGAGCGGCTCGTCGACTTTGGCGAGAAGCTCAAGGCCGCCGGCAGCGGCACCGCCGCAGCCGACCGCAAAGAAGAGGAGGAGTGGCGCAAAGGCGCGGTGGAGCAGCGTCTCTCGCACGCCCTCGTGAAGGGCATCGACGCGTACATCGACGCGGACACCGAGGAGGCGCGCGAGCAGCTCGGCCGGCCGCTGGCCGTCATCGAAGGGCCGCTGATGGCGGGGATGAGCGTCGTCGGCGATCTGTTCGGCGCCGGCAAGATGTTCTTGCCGCAGGTGGTCAAGTCCGCGCGCGTGATGAAGAAAGCCGTCGCCTACCTGACGCCGTTCATGGAAGCCGAGAAGGCGACGATGGCCGCCGCGGGGCAGGCCGTGCGCACGCAGGGCAAGGTGGTCCTTGCCACCGTGAAGGGCGACGTGCACGACATCGGCAAGAACATCGTGGGCGTGGTGCTCGCCTGCAACAACTACGAGGTCATCGACATGGGCGTGATGGTCCCGTGCGAGAAGATCCTCGACAAGGCCAGGGAGTCGGGGGCAGACCTCATCGGCCTGAGTGGGCTCATCACGCCGTCGCTCGAGGAGATGACGCACGTGGCACGCGAGATGGAGCGCCTCGGATTCAAGCTGCCCCTGCTCATCGGCGGCGCGACGACGAGCCGCGCGCACACGGCGATCAAGATCGCGCCCCACTACAGCCAGCCCGTCGTGCACGTGCTCGACGCCAGCCGCGCCGTCCCGGTGACGACGCACCTGCTGAGCGAGGACAGCCGCGCCGACTTCGTGGCCAAGCACGCCGCCGAGTACGACCAGCTCCGGCGCACGCACTCCCAACCAAAGCCGAAGCTGGTGCCCATCGAGGCGGCGCGCGACCGGCGGCCGCGGATCGCGTGGCGGGCCGAGGACGTGCCGCGCCCGGAGTTCACGGGGGTCCGTGTGCTCGACGACGTCCCGATCGCGACGCTGCGCGAGTACATCGACTGGACGCCGTTCTTCCACACGTGGGAGCTCAAGGGCGTGTACCCGCGCATCCTCGAGCACGAGAAGTACGGCGAGCAGGCGCGCATCTTGTTTGCCGAGGGCAACGCGCTGCTCGACGACATCATCGCGAAGAAGTCGCTGCGGGCGCGCGGGGTCTACGGATTCTTTCCGGCCAGCGGCGTCGGCGACGACGTCGAGCTCTATGCCGACGACGCGCGGACCGCGGCGATCGCGCGCTTCCATTTCCTGCGCCAGCAGTCGGCGCGCGACGGCGACGCCCTCCGTTCGCTCGGCGACTTCATCGCGCCCAGGGGCAGCGGGCTCCCCGATCACATCGGCGGCTTTGCGGTCACGACCGGCGTCGGGTTGAAGGAGCTGTGCGACGGCTTTCGCGCGAAGCAGGACGACTACAACGCCATCATGGCCGAGGCGATCGCCGATCGGCTCGCCGAGGCCTTCGCCGAGCACCTGCACGAGCGGGTGCGGCGCGAGTGGGGCTACGGGCGGGGCGAGGACCTGTCGAAGGCCGACTTGATCGCCGAGAAGTACCGCGGCATCCGCCCGGCGGCGGGGTACCCGGCCTGCCCTGATCACACGGAGAAGGGCACGCTCTGGAAGCTGCTCGACGTCGAGAAGAACACCGGCATGTTCATCACGGAGTCCTACGCCATGTGGCCCGGGTCGAGCGTGAGCGGCCTGTACTTCGCGCACCCCGAGTCGCGCTACTTCACGCTCGGCAAGATCGACCGCGATCAGGTGGCCGACTATGCCGCCCGCAAGGGCATGACGATCCGCGAAGCCGAGCGCTGGCTCGCGCCGAACCTCGGGTACGACGCGGCCAATTAGAGGGCGACCATGCCGAGCAGCTTCTCTTTGGTGGCGGTGCCCAGGTGGCTGGCGGTCTTTGCTCCGTTGCGGAAGACGAGGACGGTCGGCACGGCGCGGACTCCGTAGCGCTGGGCGATGCCCGGCGACTCGTCGGTGTCGACCGTCACGACCTTGAGGCGTCCGGCGCCCTCGGCGGCGAACCGCTCCACGATGGGCGCCATGACGCGGCAGGGGCCGCACCAGCGGGCGACGAAGTCCACGAGCACGGGCACCGGGGACTTCAGGACCTCTTCGTCGAAGGTGGCGTCGTCGACGGGGGTTACGTGGGTAGGCATGGTGACGATCTCCTTGCCCAGGGATGTCTCGAGGGCCGCCCGCCTTACGGATCGGGATCGCGCGTAAGATCCTCGGTCCCCGGCACATACCCCACTACGATGACCGCCGATCTCGCCGACGACGCGCTCGACGCCCTGACGCGCGTCGTGCGCGAGCAGCGCGCCGAGCTCGCGGGCCTCGCGCGGCGCGAGGGCTTGCGCGCCGAGGACGCGCTCGACTGCGTGCACGACGCGCTCTGCACGTTCCTCGAGCTGGCGCTGAGGAACGAGGCCCCCGCCGCGGCGGCCGAGCACGCGGCGCTCCTGGCGGGGATCGTCGTCAACACCGCACGCAACCGTCGACGGCGGCATCACCTCGCCAAGCCGCACCGCGACATCGACGCGTTCGAGCCGGCCGACGACGGCGTGAGCGCCGAGAGCCTGGTCGCCCACGCCGAAGAGTGCGTGCGGCTCCGCGGGTGCGTCGAACGGCTCTGCAGCACGCAGCGCACCGTGGTGATGATGCGCCTGCTCGAGGAGCGGCCGGGCGAAGACGTTGCCGTCGCCCTCGGGTTGACCCGCGGGCACGTCGACGTGCTCCTCCACCGTGCGAAGGCGTCGCTGCGGGTGTGTATGACGGAGCGCGACGCGTCCCGGTCGTAGCCGGACGCGTGTCGCGGCTACGCGAGCCTCCAAGCTCAATAGGTGCCGACGCAGGACTCGACGTTGACCTGTGTGTAAGGCAGGGGTTGGCATACGGGGCCGGAGTAGAGGAACGTGACGAAGCCGGGGGTGAGCGTGGGGCAGGCGCCGCCGTCCGAGCTCGTACTGCTGAGCACGGGCAGCGCGAGGATGCCCGGCTCCACCGTGATGGGGGGGCTCGGCGAGAAGCTGAAGGCCCCGGCGGGATTCATCCCGAAGCTCACGGTGCAGGTGCCGGTACCGGTGTTGTCGATCGGGAGGGCGAATCCGCTCGTGCTGTCGGCCGGATAGAAGGCATGACCCGACGGGTCCGTGTCGGGTCCCAGCCCGTCGGGCAGCGACAGGACGGCGCCGTTCAGCCCCCACGACACGGGGACGGTGAAGCTCGTGGCGGGCGAGGAGGCGATCTGGATGATGAGGTCGTCCGCGTACGGGGCCGAACCCGCGAGCACGTGGGGACCGGGGGTCACGGTGTTCGGCGTCACGACGATGACCGCGACCCCGTTCGCGGGGATGGTGCCGGACCCCGTGCTCGCGGCGCCGCCGTCCAACGCGCCGCCGAACATGCCACCCGCCGTGCCCGGCCCGGTCGTGGCGTCCGCGGCGCCCGCGTCGAGCGCGCCGGCGTCCCCGCCGAGCACGATGATGCCGATGGCGGCGGTGTAGAACGCGCCGGAGTTGAATCGGGACGTGAAGGGGAACGCCTGGTTGGCCTGGTTCGTCAGCGAGATCGCCTGCCCGCCGGGCGCCGCGCTCCCGCAGTTCGTCGTGGGGAACGTGAGGGTGCCCGACACCGTGACGAGCGGGCTCGCGCTCGACGTGCCCGACAGGTCGACCGTCGGCATGGTCCACTGGCTGGGCAGCGGCTGGCAGAACGCGGCCGCGCTGACGACGAGCTGGCCCTGGTCCGCCCACGTCCCGTTTTGCGCCTGGGGAGTGAACTGGCCGAGGAGATCCGTGACCGCGTTGGCCGACGCCGTCGTCGGATTGTTCGCGAGACCGAACACCTGCGGCAAGGAGAGCCCCGTCAGTGCGACGCTGGCCGGGGCATTGCCGGTGTTCTGGATCGTGTTGACGAACGTGCCGATGGACCCGGCGCCGACCAAGCCGAAGGCCCACGTCGACTGGAACGGCGTGCTCGCGATCACGGCCCCCGAGGGCTGCATGACGAGCGTCACCGTGTGGGGGGTGTCGCCCATCACGTCGGTCGTGATGGTCAGCACGTCGCTGAAGGCCGAGGGGTCGTTGGGGTTGGCCACCGACTGGGGGATCGGCGCCGGGGTGATGGTGATGGACGAGGAGCCCCCGATTCCGAGCGAGAGCGGCGTCGTCGCGCCCGGTCCCGACAGCGAGAACGGTGAGCTCGACCCCTGGCCCAAGGTCGCGGAGACGATGTTCAGCGCCTGGTTGCCGACGTTCGACAGGCCAAGCGCGCGCGGGGTCCCGGTCGCGCCGCAGTTCACCAGGCCCGCCGGATCCGAGGGGTTCGTTCCGAACGTGAGGGTCGTCGCCGAGAGGGACAGCGCACCCGCCGTGCCTGTACCGCTCAGGACGACCGGCTCGGGTAGCGGCGTGCATTGCGGATCGCCCGACGTGAAGCCGAGGGACCCCGGGTAGGGCTGGGCAGCGGTCGGATCGAAGGTGACCATCTCGTCGACGGAGGCCCCTGCCGCGACGGTTCCGCCCGACTGCACGGAGTACGCGCTACTGCTCGGCGTGACTGAGACGGTGGCCGCCTGGGACCCCGCGTTCGCATTGTTGGTGAGCGTGAAGCTTTGCGCGATGCTGGTGTTCAGCGGGATCTGTCCGTAGCGTAGGCCGCTGGTCGAGACCGAGAGCTGGTCGCCCAAAGGGACCTCGCTCAGGGAGATCACGTGCGGCGGGTCGAAGGGCACGTCCGTCGTGATCGTCAGCTGCGCCAGGCTCTCCGCGGGGTTCGGGTGCGGAGCGGGGGACGGCACGGCGGCGGCCTTCACCGTCAACGTCGCGAAGGCTCCGGGGACGAGCAGCCCCGGGGACGGGCTCGAGGTCACCGTGAACTGGCCCGACCCTGCGCCGGAGACCCCCGACATGGTCCAGCTCATGTCGACCGTGCCGTCGTTGACGACGAAGACGGTCTGCGAGGACGGGGTGCTCCCGCCGCACGTCGCGGGAAACAGGAGGGAAGTCGGCGTCACGTCCGGTCCGCCGCCGACGGCGCTCCCCGAGAGCGGTAGGGCCGCAGGCAGCGGCGCACAGAGTACGCTGCCGGACGAAACCTCCATCCCCAGCGTTCCGACCGTTGCATTGGCATGCAGCGGGTGGAACGTGACCGATTCTTGCTGCGTGCCTCCCGCGGCGATCCCGAAGGATGCGGTGGACAGGGAGAATGGGTCGGGCGTGCCCCCGTCGCCTTCGAACGCGTCGGGCGACCCATCCGGCTCTCCGCCGTCGGCTTCCGCGCTCGTGTCGTTTTCTGATGCGACCAGGATCACGCTGGCCGGCTGGTTGCCCGTGTTCACGACGCTGAGCGCCTGCGAAGAGGACTGGAGCAGGATGACGGACGAGAAGCTGCCGAAGTTCGTTGTGCCGCTGGTGTCGAAGGCCAAGACAGCCCCTTGCGGCTCCTCCGTCATCGTCAGCGTCAGCGCGGAGGGCTGCGCGTCGGTCGCCAAGACGATGGTCCCGGAGATCGTCGCGAGGCTGTATCGCCCCGGCACCGCCTGCGCGTTGAAAGTGATGGGCAGCGTGCCGCCCGCGGGGATCGTGGCGCCGTCCGTCACCGACGTCGTGAACCCGTTGGCCTGCGACAGGTTGACGGCGAGGATGTGGGCCGCGACGCTACTGCTCGAGTTCGCGATCGTGATCGTCTGCGATGGGGGCGCGGACCCGCCGCAGTAGGCCTGACCGAAGTCGATGCTGTTTGTGCTGGGCCAGCCGGAAAGGGACGCCTGGGTCCCCGAACCGTTGAAGAGAAGGGCCGGCACGCTCGTGCCGCACGTCGCCCCGCTCGTCGCCGTGATGTTGGCCTGGCCGAGCGCAGTCACGGTGCTGGTCGGCGTGAACGTGGCGGTGCCATCCCACGACTGGCCGGCGTGCAGAGCGATGCCGCCGCTCGGCACGCCATTGAGAGTGAAAGCCGCGTTGGTCGGGGTCCCGACACCGAACGTCGCCGTATCGCTTCCCGTGTTGGTGAGCTGGATCGCGACGGGGGTCGACGCCACCCCGACTGGAGTCGACGGAAAGACGTACAGCGCCGTCCCGGTCAGCGTCCCGCCGTTGGGCGTCGCGGAGATGGGGAGCACGCGGTCCGGCCCGCTCGGGTCATTGGTGAAGAGCGCAAGCGACCCGGTGATGGCCGTCCCTGCGATGGCCGAGGACGGGACGGTCGCCGTCAACGTCAGGGTTCCGGAGCCGTTCGGGGGCAGAGAGAGGGTGCTCCCTCCGCTCAGCGCGAACGCCGAGCCGATCACCGTGCCCGAGACGACCAAGTTCGCGCCGCCCGTGTTGGTGACGGTCAGCATCTCGGTGGGCGGCGGCGAGGTACCGCAGTTGACGCTGCCGAAGTCGATCGCTGCGGTCGATAGTGAGGCGGTGGGGGGAGCGTTGGCGCCTGCCTCCTCCGCGTCGCCCGGGGCATCCGCCGCGGACGCCGCGTCGAGGTGGGATCCCGCCTCGCTCTGCATCGTCGCATCGAGCAGGACGGTCGCCGGCGCCGCATCGGGCTCCGACGGCGCTCCTCCCGAGCCCACGCAGCCAGCGATCCCGAGCGCCGACGTCAGAGCGAGCGCGACCCTGCAAGTCGTCAGGGCAACATGGGATTTGCTCGTTCCGAAAAAGGACATGGGCGCGGGTTCGGGCGGCTGTGCATGTGCGCGCGCGTGCGAGCGGCCCCGTTCATTACGCGAAGCTCCGCCGACTGCAACGGCTCTCGCGGGGTCGAGAGAACAAGTCACACACTGTCCATGCGGCGGACACGGAGCGACACATAGCTCCGAGGCTTGCCCGGAAGCGAGGGGCGTGCGCACGGCGGGCTCACAAAAAGCGAAAGGGCGCCGGTTGCCCGGCGCCCTCTCAGCGCTTCATGTCAGACCGTATCGATTACTGGCACTGCGTGTAGCAGCTGTTCGACAGCGCGCACTGGAAGATGTTGTCCGCCATGCCAGCGGCGTAGGCCGGGTTCTCCAGGTTGACGAGGATGTCATGACCGTCGTTCTGGGCGAAGCCCGTGCCGGTCGCGATCTGGCTGTCGCACGAACCGTTCGCCGCGTTGCCCGAGCCCACCGCGTTGCAGGTGCTCGACGAGGGCGCACTGCCGCAGTAGCAGATGTTGACCGCGGCAGCCGCGCAGTTGTTGCCGAGGATGCAGCTCACCGTCGAGATGCACTGCGCCGTGGTACCGGTCGTGATGCCCGAGCCGCCGAGGTCCCCGCACTCGTGGTTCGTGTCGGAGAACGTGTTGTCGTCGAGGCAGCTCTTGCCCAAGAGGCAGCTGTAGCAGCCCGCGGCCGGGTCGTTGCCGGGCGTCGTCGCGACGGCAGCGCTGATGTCGCGCTGCACGAACAGAGCCTCGGTCTGCGTGCAGAGACCCGAGGTGTTGCCCTGGCACTTGATGCAGTTGTTCGTTCCCGATCCGGAGCCGTAGGTGGAGCCGGGCGCCGAGCAGGGCAGGAGCGGCAAGCAGCAGCCGGAGACGTTGATCGTCGACACGCCGTTGACCGGAGAGCCGGTGCAGGTGCCGGTCGCCGAGTACACGCCGCCCGTGAACGGGAGCGCCTGTGCGGGCGTGGTGGAGGCGAGGTTGACGTCGCCAGCCAGGGTCGCACCGTCAGCGCAAGCGGGGGAGCAGCAGTAGTCGCCCGGGTTGTTCGGGTCGACCGAGCCCGTCGTGACGTACGGGAAGCCGAACGAGTCGTTGCCCGCCGCAACCGGCGAGGCCGTGCTGGCCGAGGCGTTCGTGTAGCAGGTGCCGCCATTGCTGAGGGCGTACGGGTTACCGCCACAGGCCGACGGGTTAACGCACTGGACGGACACGGTGCCCGTCGTGAGGGCCGCGTCGCAGTTGGCCGGGAGAGCACCGTCGTTCAGCGACAGCGTGACGGTGTACGTCGTCGTCGGGTTCGGCGCAGCCGGGCAGGTGAAAACCGTCTGGTTGGTCGAGCCCGCGTCCGTGCTGTTCGGGTCGAGCGTGCCGTTGGTGGCGCTGATGGTGCCGCCGCTGGACGTCCAGGTGAACATCAGACCGCCGGGGTTCGGACCCGTGGCGCTACCGACGAGCACGAGCGACTGGCCGTCGTTGATCACCGCGGTGACGGGCACGCCCTGGTTCGGGTAGAAGGCCGTGCTGCCCGCGTCGAACGAGTTGACCGGGCCCGCATCGACGTTCGCGCCGAGCGGGAGCGTGATGTTCTCCGGGTTGGCCACGATCGTGTTCCATACCGGGCAGTTGCTCGTGTTCGCGTTGACGAGAATGCTGCCGGAGTCGAGACCTTGGTTGTTGACGCACTGCATGTTCACGTCGACCGTCGTCGTCGTGCGGTTCAGCACGCTTAGGCCCGTGCCTTCCACTTGCGCGACCGTCTTGTCGACTGCCGGGTACGAGCAGGTGATGGTGCCGTCGTCCGACGTCGTCGACAGCGTGAGGAAGTAACCGCTGCCGGCCGGAACGCTACCGACCGTGAAGCTCAGCGTGCCGGTCGCGCTGATGTTGTACGAACCCGGCAGATTGTTGGCGGTGTTGTAGATGTCGTACGTGACCTTGCTGAAGTGCTCGCCGCCCGGCAGCGTGAGCTGCATGCCAAGGTAGCCACTCCCCGAGCTCGGGGAAGAAGAAGGGGGGGGCGTCGGGGACGCGGGCCCAGTGCCCGACGATGAGCAGGCCACCACGGCAGCGGCCGCGCCAAGCCCGAAAAACATACTTTTGATGAGTTTCATTGCGAATTTCCTCCAGGGATAGTGCGGTCGCGTGCCCAGACCCGGAAGGGACGGGACACACTGGTCGGCGGCCCCTATGTACAAGAGCTGAGCCAGGCACCCGCGCCCCCACCCGTCCGTTGCCCATCCATCCGTATTGACAAGACAAACTCCGATCAGCGCGGATGGATATCGCGGATCGAGGCGGGGTGAGGCCCTACGATTTCTAGAAAGGAGTCACCGGAATTCGGATGGTGGGGTTCCGGCGAGATCCGAGGCGTCGACACGCGGCGGAGAGATTTCACGCGCTTGTCGCGGCGTAGCGGCGATGCGCCATGGTAATGCGGCGTCGGTTCGCGAAGAGACCCCGCATGCGCCGGTCAGCCAATGTGATTCTTCTGTTTCTGGTCGCGCTGGTGGCGATCGCCAGCTGCGCCGAGGAGAACGCGCCTCCTTGGTTCGGCCTTGCACCAACGACCTCCGCGGTGACGACCGCCATAGATGCGAGCGTCCCGGCCCCCGGCGCGCGCGTCTGCAATCAGGCGCAAGCGCAAGCGTACCCGCAGCGCCTCGTCGCGACCTCGACGACCGCATCTTCGGGCCTCAATACAATCCTGGTCTCCGATCTCTACAACCAGTTCCAGTCCGTCTGCGGGGGCTGCCACGGGGTTGCGGCCGCGGATCCGATGGGCGGCTTCGGAATCTACCAGGAGTCCACCTTCGACGAGCTGATGACGCCCGCCGTCATCGCCCATGTGACGCACGCGGTCTGCCCCCAGGCCGAGAACCCCAATAACCCCTACGACCCGATGCCGCCGTGCGACAGCCCCACGGGGCAGACGTACGCGAGTCGATCCACGACGAACGACCCCGTCTACCTGCTGGCGCAGGCGGTGACGGAGTGGCTGGCGGACGGGAAGCCGTCCTCGTTCGTTCCCGGGGGCGCGTCCGCCGCGGAGGCCGGGACGACGCCGAGCAGCTACGCGCTTACGCCGCAGAACGGCGACGCGATGACCAACATCGGCAACTGCATCCCCAGTCCGTCGCTCACGTGGCTGCAGGGCGAGAAGATTTCGGCGATGGACGCCATGTTCGCCGCGCTGCGCCCCGAGCCCAATGGCACGACGGCACAGCAGATCGGGCTCCCCGAGCACCTGAGCGAGACGGACTTGTTCACGCTCGACAGCGCGACGCTCGCGCAATACGGCGTGCTCGCGTACGCCCCGGGGTATCCCCTCTGGACGGACAACGCGGGGAAGCTCCGCTACGTGCGTGTACCGATGGGGCAGTCGATCCACTTCGACAAGGCCACGCAGCGATTCCAAATCCCTCCGAACACCCGCTTTTACAAGACGTTCATGAAGGAGATCATCGATACCGATGGCAGTTACCGCTATCGAAAGATCGAGACGCGGATGATCGTCTCGCGGCCGGACGTGAACAACCCCGACGGCACCGCCGCCGCTCAGACCGCGCTCTTCGGGACATACAAGTGGCGCGACGACGAATCGGAGGCCGACCTCATCGAGACGCCGCTCATCAGCGGCCAGCCGTTCGCCGATACGCTCCTCATCTACAACACCAACGAGCCGCTCGCCGCCGACGTCCTCCAGGGTCAGCCGGCCGAGCCCGACCTGGCGCTCGTGCAGGCCGGCGCCGCCCGCCACTACGCGATTCCTTCGAGCGCCCGGTGCGTGCAGTGCCACATGGGGAGCGAGAGTCAATCGTTCATCCTCGGCTTCATGCCACTTCAGATCGCGCGGTATGCGACGGGGACTCACGGGGTCATCGAGCCGGCGGGGCCCGACGAGCTCACGCAGCTCCAGCGCCTCATCGATGCGGGCGTCATCAGCGGCATCGAATCGCCGGACGACGTCTTGCCGCTCGAGCAGTCGCAAGGGACCCGGACGCCGCGCAACTACCTCGAGCTCACCGCCCAGGGCTACATGCTCGGCAACTGCTCGCACTGTCACAACCCGCGTGGCCTGCCCACCGTGCAGAACCCCGTGCTGGCGGGCGTGCTCGATTTCCTGCCGAGCGCGGAGGGGGGTGTCTTTCAGTTTCCCCTGGAGCGGTACAGCCCGCGCATCGGCCGCGGGCCGAGCGGCACCACGCCCATCCCATACGTCACTCCGTCGCTCGTCGACCTCCCGCGCGTGAGTGCCTACACGGGCCAACCGGCCGGCGACATCTTCGTGACCGGCAGCGGCGCGACGGGTGGAGCGCACTCCGTCATCTACGCGCCATGGCGCAGCATCATCTATCGCAACGTGGACGCCGCGTTCGCCTACGTCGACGATCTTGCGATCTACCCCCACATGCCGATGAACAGCCCCGGGTACGACCCGCGGGCCAAGGATATCCTCGGCGACTGGATGGTGAGCATCCCGGCCGTTCGAAAGCAGCCGAACCTCGTCGAGTACGCGTACCAGACCAACAACCAGCTCGAGGACAATATCCCGCCGAACGCGATGACCGACACGTCGCCCCAGCCCTATGTCGAGGTGACTCCCGGCTCCCCCGGCTACGAGGCGGCCCAGCTCGCCGCCGAGGATCGCCTCGCGATCCTCCACACCGGGACCGATGTGCTGGGGAACACCCCGGTGCAGATGGCTTCGGGATCCATCAACTACATCCGGTACACGGACCCGGGGCAGACCGAGGACATCCTGGACCCGGCGGTCCTCGAGAATCCGATCTGCACGCCGGTCCCGCAAGGGGATCCCGCCGTCTACACGTACCCCTTCCCGGAGCATCCGCACTGGGTCAACACGGATCTGAGTAACCCCCCCGGTCCGTGGACGCCCCGGCAGACGAACTGGTCGAACGTGCTCGTTCACGACGACGTTCCGCCCCTCGGAGTGACTTGCGCGGTGCCCGCGGCCCTCGCCAGCGCCTACAACGACCAGCTGAGCGCGGTGAGCACGCTGCCAAACGTCCGGCTCGAGGACGTGGATGATTTCACCACGACGCCGCGTCCCTTCGGCCTGTGGCAACAGCAGGCGGGGTGCGATTTCTCGTCGCAGCAGACCGTCCAGGACTTCTCCGGGGCGCTGCAGCCGCACTGGATGACCGTGGGGGATCCGCCGCCGGCTCCGACCGCGCCCGTGTACATGGAGACGCCAGGCGAGGCCGTGTTCAAGATGATCTGCATCAACTGCCACGGCCCGACCGGTTCCGCGAACGGGCGGCTGGCGCTGAACCTGGCGACGATGACCGGCGGCACCGCTCTCGTCGCGGACTTCCACGACGGCTTGTTCGGCCCCGCCGGCTCCGCGGAGCCCGCGAGCAATCGACACGCCCAGTTCGGCGTGAGCAATCTGCCTTCGGACACGGCCTCGAACCCGGATTGGGCAGCCGATTGGATCGGGAGCGCGTCCGATCCCATCACCGACGACGACCGCGCCTCCCGCTACATGGCCTGGATGGGCCTCGGGGGGACGAACGTGAACATCCCGCTGGAGCTCCTGCAGATCGTCGCCGTCACCAAGGTGCTCGATCAGCAGCGCGTCCTTCCGTCGTCGTCCCTCTCCGCGAACATGCTCTCGGAGACGAAGGCGCTGTGCCTGAGCCTGCTCGGGCCGGGGATCCAGGAGGTGTCGAAAGGTACGCCGCACCTCAACCCGGGCCTTGGACACGGTTATCTCGACGCCAAGGTCTCCGACATGAACCTCACACTCATCCCGTCGAACGGGGACGCAGAGCTATGGCTGGGGCTCTGTTCCAGGGGCAATCCCTCGCCCGTCCACATCTTGACCATGCTTCCAGGCCAGACGGGGCTCACGGCGCAAGACATCGACGACACGAGCGGGAACCTGGCGATCGACTCCAACGCCTTCAGCGCGATGGTGACCAAGGACGTGTACCCGGCGGGAGCCCCGGTGGGCAACGAACGGGGCGGAGTCGACTCGAGCCTTTGCGTCGACGCCCAGACCTGCTGCCCGGATAGTCCCGCGAGCTGTGCCCTTTGCTCCTTGCCGGGGCAAGGCTCCTTGCCGGGGCAAGCGCCCTGCGTGGTCCCCAACGAGTGGCCCTGGTGTGTCGACCCCACCTCCATAGTGACCCCGGCCCAGATCGCGTGGGCGCAGTCGAACAACCTCCCCCAGTGCCCGCAGTCCGTCATCACGTTCGCCAACGCTTGCAACCCGATCACGGGGACGCCGGCGAACGGTTGCGTCACGACCGCGTACGGCAACGCATGGGCCGTGCATGGCGCCATCAACGCGGGCTTCTCCGTGTTCCGTTACCTCGAGTCGATCGAGATCCCGGGGCCCCCGCCGGACTACGACCAGTGCACTCTGCTGGGAAGCGCGTCGGCCGGCGGCGACGGCGGAGCTTCTCCTTGAGCGTTGCCGCGGACGCGCGGGCGCCGTGGAAGAGGCAACTGGCGCGCGGATCGCGCAGGGTCGCTCTCGAGCTGGGGTGCCTCGGCGTCGTCCCCGCCGTGCTCGCGGCCCTGGTGGTCCGCTATCTGGTTCCGGCGGGCGGAGCGGGTCTGCCGGGCCTGGTGGCGAGGGCGGCGCACGGGCGGAGCCTTTACCTCGGCGCCGTCTTGTTTCTGGCGTTCGGGGCCATGGCTCGCTACTGGCTGACGCAGGTGGCGCACGACGAGTTCCGGGCGGCTGGCGACGCTCGTGCGAGCCGCGGGCTCGGTGCTCTGAGGCTCGTCGCCGGGGTGGCGGCGGCCGTCATCGCCGCGCTCGCCATGCGTGCGTACCTCATGCAGTCCTATCGCGTTGTCGGCGAATCGATGCTTCCGACGCTTGCTCCGGACGACCTTGTCCTCGGAGTCCGGACGCACGGCCTCGACGTGACGCACGCGGGTCGCGGCGAGCCCATCGTGTTCCGCGGCGCGATGGTTCGGCCGCCTCCCGGTGCACCCTTGCCCGACATCCTCGTGAAACGCATCATCGGCGTCCCCGGTGACCGGATCGAGATGTCGGGTTCGGTGCCGATCATCAACGGCTGGCCGGTGCCTTCCTGCGACGTCGGAGACTACGCCTACGTCAGCGAGGATGGCGAAGGCCGTTCCTTTCGCGGTCGCCTTCGCGTCGAGTTCCTCGAGGACCAGACGTACCTGACGGTCCACACGCTCGGAGGCCCCCGGTTTCCGGATCCGTACCTCGTGCAGCCCGGCGAGGCGTTCGTCCTCGGGGACAACCGCGGCAATAGCCTCGACTCGCGCATGTTCGGCGGCGGCCGCGGTGGCGGGGTGCCTGCCGCGGCCGTGGATGCTCGTGTCCGCTTTTTTCTTGCGGGGACGCACCGTAGCGGGGACACGGACCTCGGGCGATTCCTCCACCCCGTCGACACACTCCAGGAGCGCATCCACCTCGAGGGTCTCGACACGACCCCGCTCGAGCAGGGCATCGCCCAGTGTCTCGCGAAGCGCCCGACGGACACGCACCCGCCGCGCGCCCTCTGAATTTCGGTTGGTCTTTCTGAGAATCGTATGGGCAGCCCGTCGGCGCGGTGGGGAGAGCGCGGAGAATTCGCCGGTGATCTCGGGTCTTTCGTCGATCGCCTGGCCTGGCGGTTCCCGGTGGTCCGGACCTTGTAATAGCGATTGCGCGCAGCCGCGCGGCCTCTGGTTGGTCGTGGGCGCGAGTTCGTGGAATCGCAACCGGAGGATTCGCAATGAGAAAGTCCATTATGGTCACCACCTTTCTGGTGACGGGCGCGGGCGCCGTGAGCGCCTTCGCTTCCTTGCCGACCACGTATCAGGGGTCGGACACGGAGTTTGACCTCACGACGAACGCGATCGCGGCGGCTGGGCTGACGCCACTGACCGCGTACGTCGGCGGCGGCTCCGGCAACGCCGCCTCGGCGATGACCAGCAACCCGCCCACGCAGTACACCGGCCCGATGTCTCGCATGATGAAGAGCGAGGGCAACATCTGCAGCGGCTTCAACAGCGGGACGAACGGTTCCACGGCGACGGCGGCCGAGAGCATCGTCATCGGCCTCGACGCGGTCGACGTGCTCTCGTCCAACCTGGCGGGCACGCAGACCTCGTGCAACGGCGCGGCCGGGACCGCGGGCGACGGCGCGAACAACACGGGTCTCGCATGGAGCACCTTGCCGAGCGGCGTGTTCTCGAACGCCCCCACGACCTCGAACCCGCAGACGTGGAAGTGGGTCCTCGCGATGGTTTACGGTGGGCTCGACCTCTCGAACTCGTCGTCCGTGCAGGACTGCAACAGCGCGGGGCGGAACGCTCTCGTCAACAACTGGCAGCAGCTGTTCCAGACCACCTGTTCCTTTTCCTCGGGCGCGGCCACGTGCACCGACACCAATCACGGCAGCCAAGGCCCGCTCTGGCACGCGTTCCGCCGCGATGACGTGTCCGGAACGTCGGACGTGTTCTCGAGCATCCTGGGTCTGCAGAACAACCCCGCCCCTCCTGGCTTCCCCAAGACGATCGAAGGCGGGATCGACGACAACCACTACAACGGGTTTGGCCGGACCCCGTACTGCAACGCGATGAACTGGGACGCGTCCTCGGGCAACTCGGCTGCCTGCGGAAACGGCGACCACATGCAGTGGATCGGCCCCGGCGGCATTCCGGACACGACCGTCGACGCGTCGGGCGCGCATCGCAAGCCCCCGACCGGCACCTGGGGCAACAACCCCGACCCCAGCAAGACCTCTTACAGCTTTGACGTTCTGCCCACGCAGTTCCAGGACAACGACCCGATCCGCCGCGCCTGCCTCGGCGGTACGACCAATAACGGCGCGCGCGCGGGCGAGGAGATCTGCAACCTCGACGGCAAGCTGGGTCTCGTCCTACCGATGCCCGACTCCGACTGGATCGCCAAAGTGACCATCGCGTCACCGAGCTCCAAGGCCGGCAGCCTCGCTGCACAGTACCCGACTCTCGCGTGCACCGGCTTCTACAACGGCACGGCGCCCCAGGTCCCGACGTGCCCCGGACGTGCGACCAAGCACAGCGGCGAGTGCCCGAACGGCGACGTTGGCTTCGCCGGCGGCTGCCAGACCCCTGTGAACCTGGTCGGAACCGGGACCTCGCAGTGCGTTTCCAGCAACAGCACCAATGCGCCGATCCAGGTCCGTACGAACCTCGGTGTGGCCGGTGGCAATCTCGCGGGCAACCCCGACGGCCGCATCTACAACATCCACATGCGCGACGGAACGGCCAGCGACAACGCCACCATGGGCTACATGCAGTACGCCATCCCCTCGCTTGCGGGAGACCCGACCGAGGACTTCGTCGGCGGCTACTCGCGCATCCACCAGGTCGAGACCGTCCTGCCGGGCGTCGCGACCAACTGCCAGATGGTCGACATGACGGACCAGATCGGCTGCCTCGCGCAGGCCGACCCATGCAGCATCGGTTACGCAGGTGACGGCGCCAACACCTGGGCCAGCCGCGCCACCTACGTGAGCGGCTGCACCTCGGCCAACCCGTCGGCTTGCCCGGCGACGGGCATGGGCCCGATGAGGATCCACACCTTCGCGCCAGGCACCACGACGGTGCAGAAGCTCGGCACCACCGGGGAGTACGAGCTGTCGCGCAAGCTGTACTTCGCGTCGTTCCTCGGCTTCCAGAACATCGGGGCCGACCCGGTCAGCGGCCTCACCACGGCATCGAGCGAGCTCGCCCTGGCCAACTGGGAAACCACCACCGGACCCGCCCCGTCGATGACAGCGCTGCTCGTAACCGACGACTTCTTCGACTTCGGAACGCAGACCGTCGGCGGCACCAGCGGCATCCCGTTCTGCGAGGACTTCAACGAGGACAACGTGTGCAACGGCGGCTTTGGGGCGGCTGGCGCGCTGGGCAAGACGAACACCAACGCGTGCACGGCGACCGGCTCCGCCGGAACGGGCATCAACTCGGCTATCCCGAACATCGCGAACACCGCCAACACCATCTGCGGTAACGGGACGGTCGAGGCCTACGAGGAGTGCGACAACGGCGCGAACAATGGCACCGCGGTGGGCAAGTGCTCGCTGACCTGCCGCTGCACGACGGCCTTCGTTCAGACCTCCACCAGCGGCGACAACGGCTGCCAGTAAGACGTTGCTGACCACCGCAACCTAGCCAAAGGCAAGAGGCGCATCCCCGGCAGGGGGTGCGCCTCTTTTTTTCTCTTCCGTGGTAGCTAGTGCACCCGGACTCATGACGCGCCCGCCGAGAACGCGGTCGACGAGCACTCCTGGGGTGCCTGCCCGTTCGCCGGTCATCCAGAAACTGGAGCGGGCGATGCAACATCAGCGCGAGGGCGACCTGGCGCGCGCGGAGCCGATGTATCGCGAAGTTCTGGCCGCCGAGCCCGGGAACATCGTCTCATCGCACTTGCTCGGCTCGATCCTCCTCCAGACGAACCGCAACGAGGCTGCCGTCGCTTTGCTAGAAGACGCGGTCGCGAGGCAGCCGCAACAGGCGATCTTGTTCGCAAACCTCGGCGAGGCGCACCGCCGCTGCGGCCGCGCGACGCAAGCTGGCCAAAGCCTCCGGCGCGCGATCGCGCTGAAGCCGGACCTCGCCGAAGCGCACTACACGCTCGGGTTGACGCTGCTCGCCGAATCGGCTGCCGAGGATGCCATCGGATGCTTCGAGCGCACCGTGGCACTCAAGCCGTCGCTCGCGGTCGCGTACGCGAAACTGTCGTGCGCGCTCGTCGCTGCCGGGCGGATCGACGAGGCGGCCACCGTTTGCGAACGCGGGCTCGCGGTCGACGCAAACTTCGCCGATGCGCACAATCAGCTCGGCATCGCTCGCGCCGAGCAAGGGCGCATCGACGACGCCATCGCCTGCTTTCGCCGGACGTTGGAGCTTCGGCCCGACCACACGCTCGCTTCCGGCAACCTTGTCGCGTGCCTGCGGTTGCAGGCCGGCGACACGGCCGATTCCGATGCGCGCGAATTGCGCCATCTCGAGGAACAAGCGCTCGCGCGCACGAGCGCCCACCGTCGCCCCTTCGCGAACGACCGGGACCCCGATCGGCGCTTGCGCGTTGGCTTGCTATCGCCCGCTTTGCGGAACGACGCATGCTTTCTCGTCCCGCTGCTCGAGCACCGCGACGGGGCACCCATCGAGGTCTTCTGGTACTCCCTGGGAAAGGCGCCTGAGGACCTCACGCGGCGCATCCGAGAATCCGTCGACCATTACCGCGACATCTCCCGGACGAGCGACGAAGAGGCCCTCAACGCCATCCGTCGGGACCGTGTCGACGTGTTGGTCGAACGGCCGACGCGCCTCGGGCAAGACCGCACCACCCTCTTCGCACGGAAGGGCGCTCCCGTGCACGTCGCGTGGGGCCCCGAGCCGGGAGCGCCGACCCTCGATGCGATGGCTCTCGATCTCGTTTGCTATGACCCGCTGACGCGCCAGCCCGAGGTCGGTCCGCTGCCTGCGGCACGCACCGGGCGGGTCACGTTCGGCTGTCTGAGCGCATTTGCCCAGACGAACCATCCGGTCTTCGCCGTCTGGGCCCAGGTGCTGGCAGCCGTGCCGGGATCTCGAATGATCCTCCGCGCTCCTTCGGGCGAGTCGCGCGCACGGGCGAGCGAGGCCTTTTCCCGCGCCGGGGTCGACGGCGGGCGCATCGAGTTCGTTCCGGATCGATCGCGCGCGGAGGACTTTGCGACCTACCAGCGCATCGACATCGTCCTGGACACGTTCCCAGCCCGCGGGCACGCCACGAGCCTCGATGCGTTCTGGATGGGCGTCCCTGTGGTCACGCTCGTCGCTCCGATCGCGCCAGGACATGCGCGCCGGGCGTACGGCGACGCTCTGGCGTTGGGGGACCTGGCCGCGGGGACTCCGGAACAGTACGTCTCGATCGCCGCCGCGCTGGCGCGGGACACATCGCGGCTCGAGCGCCTGCGGGCCGAATTGCGTGACCGGTTGCATCGGTCGCCTCTCATGGATGGGCCGCGCTCCGCCCAGGCCTTCGTCGAAGCGCTTCGCACCCGATGGCGACAGTGGTGCGAGACTGGCCCGCTCGACTCCGCCCTGGAGCTGTGCGAACACGCGGCGCATTCGATACGCGACGGCCGGCTCGACGAAGGGGCCGAGCTTCTTGCGCGGGCCCTCGAGGTCGATCCTCTGTGTGCCGTCGCGTATTGCAACCTGGGCGCCATCCAGGAGAAGCGCGGTCAGTGGGACGCTGCGATTGCGAGTTTCCGCCGCGCGGTCGAGGCGCAGCCGGAGATGGTTCTCGCTCGCCAAAACCTCGGCAATGCGCTGGTGAGGACGGGTTGCACGGCGGAAGCAGTCGCCTCGTACAAGCGTGGCGCCGAGCTCTGTCCCGAGAGCGTCGAGTTGCGGAGTGCAATAGTATACTACACGCAATTTCTGCCGGACCACTCCGCTGCCCGGGTCCTCGAAGAGGCACGCGAGTGGAACCGGCGGCACGCCCAACCGCTGACCCGGGCGATCGCTCGCCACACGAACGACCGCTCGCCGGAACGACGGCTGCGCGTGGGATACGTTTCGCCGGATTTCCGAAAGCACGTCGCGGCGCTCTTCATGTTTCCGCTTTTCTCACACCACGATCACGGGCAGTTCGAGACGTTCGGCTACTCGGACGTGGCGGAGCCGGACGACTGGACGGAGCGGCTCGTCCCCTACTTCGACCACTGGCGCAGCATCGTGGGTTTGGGCGACGAGTCCGTCGCCTCGCAGATCCGTGCCGACCGCATCGACGTCCTCGTGGACCTCACCATGCACATGGCCAAAAACCGCCTCCTGGTCTTCGCGCGCAAGCCGGCGCCCGTTCAGGTGTCGTGGCTGGCCTATCCGGGTACGACCGGCCTCGATGCCATCGACTACCGCGTGACCGACGCGATCCTGGACCCGCCCGAGAACGAAGCGCACGAGCGGGCCATTTACTCCGAGCGGTCTTTACGGCTTCCCGAGACGTTCTGGTGTTACGACCCTGTCACCAAGAGCGAAAGCACCGTGAGCCCGCTGCGCCTGCGCACGAGAGGCCACGTCCGCTTCGGTTGCCTCAATGGGTTTTACAAGGTGAACAGCGAAGTCGTCGCCCTGTGGGCCCGCGTGCTTCGAGCGGTGCCGGGGTCGCGCCTGGTCTTGCTGGTGCCCCAGGGGTCCGCAAGGGAGAGGGCGTCCGCAGCCTTCGCCCAAGACGGGATCGTTGCCGATCGGATCGAGTTCGTCGATTTCCAGCCCCGGATGGCGTACCTGGCGACCTACCGAACCATCGACATTTGCCTGGACACGTTCCCGGTCAACGGCCACACGACGAGCCTCGACGCCCTGTGGATGGGGGTCCCCGTCGTCACGCTGGTGGGAGACACCGTCCTCGGAAGGGCGGGCCTCTGCCACGCGACCGCGCTGGGCCTGCGGGACCTCGTCGCTCACAGGCCCGACGACTACGTGACCATCGCGGCGAATCTCGCGAGCGACGTCGAACGGCTCTCGACCTTGCGCGCCTCGCTCCGTGAGCGCATGCAGGCCTCCTGTTTGATGGATGCTGGACGCTTCGCCAAGAACCTGGAGGCCGCCTACCGTCGGGCGTGGCGGCGGCGATGCAAGCAAGCGGGCTGAGTCTCGGTCCTCGCGTGCGTGATTCCGTCGGCGCGACGACGGATTTCGGCGACTCGAGCCGACAAAGTCGTTTTGCCCAGCCAGCGGGATCCAAGGGACGCACCATGGCTCGATCCCCCTCCCTTTCTCTCGAAAGGGATGCGCGAACCATCAAAAGTGACGCAAGAACGAAGCTTACGGCCGCACGATCGCTGCCGATTCGTCGACTCAGTCGACAAAGTGAGGCGCGATCTCGATATCGGTCGAGCCCTTTGCTTCATCCGTTGAAAAGATAGGGACCAAGGGCGAGAGAACGACGACGCGATGCCGACCTTTCGACGGAAAGTGTCGCTGAACCGAGCCATCGAGCATGCCCATTGCCATCAAGGGTTCGTGATTGCCGTCGTCGAGAGGGCCGAACACCTGCCGGCGCATTCCGTTTATCCCCGGGGTCGCGCCCTGAGGATGTACTGCACGATCGTGGCCTCCTCGCGGTAGCGGTGATCGTCGCCTCCCAGGCGGCGCACGACGTCGGCCACCGTGTCGAGCCACGGGGAAGGCCGCGTGCGGTTGACGCGCACTTCGCCGGCGAGCTCGAACCCCGCGGCGCCGAGCAGGCCGAGGATCTCGTGCGCCGTGAAGAAGCGCAGGTGCGTGCGGTCGAGCACCCCCTCGTCCTGGTACGTGAACTTCCCATCGAGCAGCAGTGGCATGAGGACCGACTCGTGCCGGACGTTGGGGATCGAGCAGACGATGCAGCCGTCGGCCGCGACGTAGCGGCGGAGCCTCGAGAGCAGATCCTGCGGGTCGCGCAGGTGCTCGAGGACGTCGGCGAAGACCATACAGTCGAAGTGCCCGTCGGGGTACGGCAGCTCCACCAGCGATTCGAGGTCGACCTCGCAGACGGCCGTGAGCCGCACCCTAGCTTCGGCCACTGCTCCGGGGTGGCGCTCGAGACCGACCACTTCGCGTGCCCCGCGGCGGACCATGAGCGCGCCCATGGCGCCGGCGGCGCAGCCGACGTCGAGGATGCGCCGGCCCGCGGGCCGGACGACGTCCACGACCTCCGGGCGCTCATAGTGGTGATACGGGAGCGTGGCCTCGCTCTGCATGCCGCCGCCGACGCCAAAGTGCCACGCGCTAAGGGCCGTGGCAAGCGCTCCTTGCCGCCGGCGCGTGGTAAGAATCCAAGGGCCACGTATGAGCTCTACGCCCTTGGACGAAGCGCTCGCCGACTCGTCGGTCGTCGATTTCGTGCCTCCCGGCGCAAGCTCCGTCGCCATCCTCGGGCCAGCGCCAGCCATCCTCGAAGCGATGGCTCGCTCCCGCTCGCGTTGCGCCGTCCGGACCATCGAGCTTTCGCCCGGAGACCCCGGAGACCGAGGGCCAGAGGCGGAGGTCGTGATCGTCGGCGGCGACGCGCTTTTACGGGCCGCCGATCCGGTCGCTCTGCTCGCGACGCTCCGCTCGGCGCTCGCGCCATCGGGCGCCCTCCTCCGGACTTCTTCGTGTGCTCCGGCCCGCTTGATCCCCGCAAGGGGCAGCTGCGGCTGCTCGAGCTGGTGCAGCATGTCCGGCCCTACCCCAAGATGGTCTTTGTCGGCGCCCGGAGGCCTCTGCAGGGCGCCCCCGACGTACATCAGTTCTTGGGAACCGTGGTCCCAGACCAGGCGAAGAAGGTGGGCTCGCAATCGTCGCGCAAGTGCCGGTGCTCCTCAGCAACATTCCCGCGCACCGCGAACTCAAGGAAAGCATTCCGGAGATTGTCGTGTTCGATCCGAACGACACGGATTCGTTCGTTCGAGGTTATGCCGAGCTACGCGAACAATGGTCCGATCGGGATCTGCGAGCGCGGTTGCACGGTGCCGCCAGCGACAACTTCGGCATCGAGCGCTTCCAGTCCAACGTGGCGATGCTTCTTCAACGGATACGGCCGAACCAGTCTGATTGAAGCAGGACGATACACGCTTGGTAGACGTCGTTCGCACGCTGCAACTCGCCGAGGCCAAGCTCCGGACCGGCAAGGCCCGCGAAGCCGCGCAGCTTTGCGGCATGGCGCGCGTACTGCGAGGGCGGCGGCGTCGAGACGAGCGGTCCGGACGCCGCTACAATGGGGCGCCGGGCGCCCCCATGATGTACCCCTACGCGGAGTTCCTCATCGACTTCGATCGCACCCACCGGGGGCTGACGCACCGGAACGCGCCCGAGAACCGCAAGGCCGCGATCATCATCGAGACTCGGCCCGACTACTTCTTGCCCATGGTCGTGCGGGAAACGATGTTCTTCCTCGGATCGCGCTGGAACCTTCACATGTTCTGCGGGGAGCACTCGTACCCGTACGCGCAAGGGTTCTTGCGCGGCTGGGACGTCCGGCTCACGAAGTTCCCCAACTTCGCCGGCCTCACGACCGCCGAGTACAATGGCATCCTGCTGTCGCCGGCCTTCTGGAAGCAGTTCTCCGAGGAGAAGCTGCTCGTCTTCCAGACCGATTCGCTGCTCTCCAGCCCCTACGTCGACAGGTTCCTGGGCTTCGACTTCGTGGGCGCGCCGTGCCAACACCTCAACGAGCACTACATCGCCAACGGGGGCCTCTCGCTGCGCACCCGGAGCGTGATGCTCGAGTGCCTGTCGCGGATGCCTCCGCGTGCCGGCGTGCAGGAAGACGTGTACTTCACGGCCGCGGTTCGCCAGATGGGCGCCTCGATGCCGGACTACCCCACGGCTTGCCGGTTCGCGGTGGAGTCCGCGTACATCGACCATCCCTTCGGCGTCCACGCCACCGACAAGGTGTTCCACTCGCCGGAAGTGGCGGGGTGGATCACGACCGAGATGCGCCGGCTCGTGGACTTGCAGGACGCTGCGTGCGCCGCGATTGGTCCGGCGCCTCGGCAGGGCCCCCCGTAGCTGGGTTGTCGTCGTGGCGGCGAACCTCGTCCTCGCGCTCCAAACCGCGATGCAGCATCTCCGCGCGGGCCAGCGCGCCTGCCGGTGAGAGTCGTCGCAAGGTCCTCGCGACGTTCGCACGCCATGGAATGGGCCCAGAACGGCTGCAACTCCTCGGGACCGCTTGCCCCGCGACCGGGACGGCCGGAACGGGCATCAACTCGGCCATCACGAACATCGCGAACAACGCCTACACCATCTGCGGTAACGGGACGGTCGAAGCGTACGAGGAGTGCGACAACGGCGCGAACAACGGCACCGCGGTGGGCAAGTGCTCGCTGACCTGCCGCTGCACGACGGCCTTCGTTCAGACCTCCACCAGCGGCGACAACGGCTGCCAGTAAGACGCTGCTGACCACCGCAACCTAGCCAAAAGGCGAGAGGCGCATCCCCGACAGGGGGTGCGCCTCTTTTCTTTTTGGAGCTCCGACGGCGGGCTGCTCCGCTCACACGCCTGCGTCGCCGTGCCAAGTCGTGGTACGGTCCGCGCCCTCTCGTCGTGGCTGCGAACCTCGTTCTCGCGCTGCAAACCGCGATGCAGCATCTCCACGACGGCCAGAGCGCCGACGCGGAGCGCATCGCCAGGCAGGCCTTGGTCGAGTCGCCGACCGAGCCCGGTGCGCTCTTTCTCGCCGGTGTCGTCGCGCTGCAGCTGGGCCGCCTCGAGGAGGCGGTCGCCATGTTCAGATGCGCGGTCGCAGCGGCTCCCGGGAACGCCGAGTACCACCTGCATCTGGGCGAGACCTACCGGCGCCAACGCCATTTCGGTCGCGCCGTCCATGCGCTCGTCGAGGCCGTCTCTCTGAATCCCGACCTGGCTGCGGCCCAGTTCGCGATGGGCCTCGTCTTTCACGAGACGCGCGACGCCCGCTTTGCGCTCCGTTGCTTCGAGCGCGTCGCGGAGCTGCAGCCGGCGTTCCCCGACGTCCAGCGGTGGATCGCGGCGGCCAAGAGCGCGGTCGCGGCCGGCGGCGGGGGATCGCCGGCTTCGGCCATGGTCGTGCTCGCGGGGGCGTTCGACCGGCTGGGACCTCGGCACGAGGCCATGGCGGGGGCGCTGTTCGACGAGGCGATCGTCAGCTACCAGCAAGCGCTCGCGACCGAGCCCGGGCGAAAGGACATCCATCGGAACCTCGCGAACGTCCTGGCCCGGTGCGGCCGGGTGGACGAGGCAACCCAGATGTTCAAGGAGGCTGTCTCCCTGGAGCCCGACGATCCCGCGCTCCGCAGCCTCTATCTGCTCCAGTTGCAGTATGCCGCGGGGTACGACGCGAGGACCCTGCTAGAGGAGGCACGCGAGTGGGACATCTTCCACGGCCGGCCGCTGGCTCTCGCCGTCGAACCGCACGAAAACGATCGCTCGCCCGATCGCCGCCTGCGCATCGGCTACGTGTCCCCGTCGTTCAACGTGCACGTTCACGCGTTCTTTCTGCTCCCGCTCCTTGCGCACCACGATCATGGCCACTTCGAGATCTACTGTTACTCGGACGTCGAGCAGGCCGACGACTACACCGGCCTTTACCGCCGACACGCCGACCAGTGGCGCGACGTCAACGGGATGGACGATGCGCGCCTTGCGGCGCTCATCCGGGAAGATCGAATCGACGTCCTCGTCGACCTGACGATGCACACGGCGGGCGGCAGGCTGCTCGTCTTCGCCCGGAAGCCCGCGCCGGTGCAGATCGCCTGGCTCGCCTATCCCGGCACCACGGGCCTCTCGACGATGGACTACCGCATCACCGACCCACACCTCGACCCTCCGGGAAGCGACACCACCGTCTACGCCGAGAAGTCGCTCCCCCTTCCCGAGACGTTCTGGTGCTACTCGCCGCTCGTTACGGAGGCGTCGACCAGCCCCCTTCCCGCCCGCACGAACAGGCACGTCCGGTTCGGGTGCCTCAACAACTTCGCCAAGGTGAGCGACGCGCTCTTCCCGCTATGGGCGCGCATCCTGGAAAGCGTACCGGCTTCCAAGCTCGTGCTCCGGGTGCCTGCCGGCGAGACTCGTCGCAAGGCCCTCGCCACGTTCGCGCGCCATGGAGTGGTCCCCGAGCGCCTGGAGTTTCTCGGCTTTCGGCAGCGCCTGCCGTACCTGGCGACGTACCGCACCATCGACGTGTGCCTCGATACCGTCCCGTACAACGGACACACGACGAGCCTGGACGCCTCGTGGATGGGCGTTCCGGTCGTCACGCTCGTGGGCTCGACCGTCGTCGGTCGCGCGGGTTTGTGCCTCGCAATGAACATCGGCATGCCGGAGCTCGTCGCCCACTCCCGGGACCAGTACGTGGCCATCGCCGTCGGCCTCGCGACCGATCTCGATCGACTCGCCGAGATCCGCGCGACGCTCCGCGCCCGGATGGAGACCTCACCGCTGATGGACGTGCCGCGCTTCGCGCGCAACCTCGAAGCAGCGTACCGCGCGGCCTGGCGAGAGTGGTGCTCCCGGACGCTTTAGCGATCGCACCACCCGACCCCTGCCTCGCGGTAGAGGTCCTCGATGTTCGACGTGAACCGAGGTCCACATGACGGGCGGACGTTTCCATCCGATGCCTCAGCCCGCCGCGCAGGGTGGCCAAGCGATCGAGATCGCCGTGGTATGCATATTCAATTCGATGAGAATATCGATTCGATCGCTCCGAATGAGGGCCGCCAATCCGTCATCACCCATCGTCGCGGTGTCGCGCCGAGTGTCTACGTAGGGGCGCAACGTTCGAGGTCGTCGATGGGCCCATTCGCGCTATTGTAGCAATAGAATTCGAACGAGGCGCCCCGCGCGGTGATGCACGATCGCCTCGTCGAACGTTGCCTTCGGAGGGGCCATTTACCAAGCGCGCGTTGTCGCGAAGGGCGTCAGGCCGCGATGGGCGCGTCCGCAGAGGGGACGTCCCTGCGGCGGCGCCGGACGTACCGCATCGCCAGGACGAGGCCCGCGATGAGGCCGGCGACGGCGACCAGCACGAGCGCGGCCTTCTCGATCCACCGCGTGCGCCGGAAGGCGATCCGCTTCTCCATCCGGTCGATTGTCTCTTGCGGCACGCCGGCCGTCTTCAGCCGCGCGAGCAAGTCCGCCGCGGCGTCGAAGTGGCCCTTCTCCACCGCGAGCGCCCACGCGTAGGACAACGTCTTGGCATCGTCCGGCGATTGCTTGGACAGCACCGCGACGCACTCGGTGAGCTGCGCGACGTTCGACGTCCGAGTCGCGACCTGGCACTCGACTTCGCTCGCAACGTCGTGGCTCGCCGGGTCCTCCTTCATGAACTTGACGACGTTCTGCAGGGCCGCGATCTCTTTGGCGCTGAGGTCACCCGGCTGCGATAGCACCAGGGTGACGAAGTGCATGTAGTCGTTCACGTGTGCGCCGGCTCGCATCAGCACGTCCCCGCAGGCGTTGATGGCCTTCGGAACGTCGCCGAGGGCCTCGTACTCCTTGCACAGGTGGACGAAAGCGGTGGCCTGTTCGGGGACCACCTGGGCGAGCGCCGAAAAGAACTTTACCGCGCCCGCATGATCGCCGAGGCGGCTTTCGAGCAAGCCCGTCGCGGCCACGTCCTGCAGCCAGTAGCCGAACTGCATCGGCTCCGCGTTGCGCTCCGCGATACTGGGAATGTGCTGCTCCGGGTTCTGCAAGTCGACCGGAAACCTGCTGAGGTGATGGGTCGCCCCTTCCTTCTCGAGGGCCGGGACGTCGAGAACCCGGGGCGCGGCGGACGACTCGGCCGGCGCAGGGGTGTCGGCCCGGGCCGCGTCCGGGATGGCGAGCAGCGCGAAGCAAGCGATGGCGGCGGCCGCACTCCGGCGCAGGCGCCCCGCGCGGCGCAGGAGCGCGTGCCAGAGGGTCATGGCGAGGGCCCCGCAGACCGTGAGCCAACCGGCCCAGAAGCGCCAGGGCGGGCAGCGCTCGGCCAGGCGGGCGTGCGCGCGGCGCAGGATTGGCTCGTTCGGTATGCTTTTCTCAAGCTCAGCGGCACATCGTTGCAGCATGATCCCGTCTCCGATGCTCAGGGCGACGTCGCACCGTGCGATCTCCGCCGTGAACGATCCCGGCGCCTTCCGCTCCTCGCGGTCCGCCAGTTGCAGCGCGGTGAACACGTCCAGGGTCTCGGGCCTGGCGGGCCCGCCGACGAGCGCGTGCACGGCGGCGAGCACCGAGACAGGGGATCGCCTTGTCTCGAGAGCGCGCGCGCAGGCTCGGATGGCCGCCTTGCGGTCGCCGAGCTCGACGAGCGCTTCGCAGTCGCGGCGCCAAGGCAGTGCGTTGTCGGGGAACTCTTCCACGGCCTGGCGGAACAACGCCTCGGCCTCCCGGAATGCGCCGGCGCCGGCGAGCCCCTCTCCGCGGTCGAGCAACTCGGCAGCGTGCGGGTTGGCTTCCCGCACGAGGGCCATCTGCCCGTCGTCCGGCAGCCCCCAGGCCCAGGCCCTGGGGGCGGTCGCGACGATCGCGGATACGGTGCAGAACGCGAACGCCGGGCGTCTCGTCATTGCAGGCACATGGTGCAATCGTTGCTGATGGCGCACTGGAAGATCTGGTCGGCCTTGCCCGAGGGCAGAGCCGGATTCTCCAGGTTCACCAGGTTATCGTGCCCGTCGTCGACGGCAAAGCCGTTGCCGGCGGCGATATCGCTGGAGCACGCGCCATTAGCGGCCCCGTTCGGAGCCGCGTTGTTGCAACTGCCAGAAGAGGGCGCGGTTCCGCAGTAGCAGTTAACGACGGCGTAGTCTCCTGCAGAGACCTCCGCGCAACTCGTGCTGAGGACGCAGCTGAGAGTGGTGAGGCACTCCGTCGGGGTGCCGCTCGTCAGGGTATCGCCGCACTCGTTGTCCGAGTCCCCGTAGACGGTGTCGTCGATACACCCGTACTGGTAAAGGCAGCTGTAGCAGCCGGTCGTCGGATCGTTCCCCGCCGCGGTGGCGAGGCCCTTGGAGATGTCGAACTGCACGAACGCCGCCTCGGTCGGGGTGCAAACGCCGCCGTTCGATCCGGATCCGGTCTCGTTGCCTTCGCACTTCACGCAGCCCGTCTGGCCCGAAGTCGTGCAGGGCACGAGGCCACCCCCTTCGCTGCCCGCTTCGCTGGCCGCATCGTGGGTCGCTGCGTCGTGGCCGCCGTCGGTGCCAGCCTCGGTCCCGGTGCTCGCTTCGGCCGCGGCGTCGGGTCCGCCGGCTTCAACCGTGGCGTCCACATTTTCGCCGGCTTCGACGACGTCTTGGGTGCTCGCGTCCACCACCCCGGAGTCCTCACCTGTCGACCCGGTATCCGGGCTCGCGTCCGGCGTCGTACCGCCGGCTTCCTGCGAGGTGCCCGTTTCGGGTTGGGACGAGCCAGTCTCGGACTCCGACGATCCGGCATCCTGCTGGGACATGGCGTCCTGCGAGGTGCTGCTGCCATCTTGCCCGCTCGTGACTGTCGAGTCGGGGCCCGTCGTGCCGTCGCCCTCGTTCCCTTCCTCGGTCGCCCCTCCGTCCGCCCCGGCCGCGTCGCCGTCCCCGGGCGGTGCCGAGCTGTCGCCGGTGTCGCCGCAGCCGACGACGTACGCCGCCATCGTCAGAAGTGCCGCTGCCCCGAGAATCGAAGCCTTCCTGCCGAGGTTCATCGCCATCACCTCCTCCAATCAAGGACCACAGTGCGCCGAAAGCAGGGACTGATAGACGTCGTTCAGTACCGCGCCGCAGTACGCAGTGTTGTCCGCCGTCGGGGCGTAGTTCTCGTAATAAACAAACAACTCATGGATGGCCGTCGCCGTCGGATCGGTATTGGTGGCCGCGAGCTCCTCTTGAGCGCAAGGCCCGGCGGGGCCGGTCTGGCAGTCGGTGATGCTCGCGTCTCCGCAGAGGCAGGAGATCACGTCGTGCTGGTAGCAGCCGGTCGTCTGGATGCATTGGTAAAGGTCGAGGCAGAGCGTGTAGAGGTCGTCGTTGTTGGCGGCGCCTGGCCCTGCGGTTGCCGTCCCAGCCTCGAGGCACCAGTTGCAGGGCGGCAGGATCCTGAAGTCATACTGCCCCTGTCCCGCCGTGTTGCTTGTGACGCACTCGTCGACGGTCGTGCTTCCGAGCCAGGGGTACGTCGCGCAGGCGCTGCCGTCGGGAGCCCGAATGGTGTTCCCGGCGTCGTCGTACTCGGTCGGGATCTGGTCTAGCTCGCTGCCCGAGTCGTCGTACCTCCCGTTCGTCCACGGCCAGAACGCAGGGCAGTTCGGCCAAGGCCACGGCCAGGCGCTGCCGCCCTCCGGCACGGGTGCTGGCGGGCCGATGTCCGGCAGGCTTTGATCCGCGTACATGATGACGACGTCGAAGGTCGTGCTGCCCACATCGGGCGCCCCGGCCTCGGCAACGGTCGCATCCGGCTCACCCGCAGCTGCGGTGATCTCCGAAGCGCTCCGCCCCGTCGTCCCGCCGCACGAGAAGGCGCCTGCCGTGCCCGCACCCCCGACGGCCAGGCCGGCCATCAGCGCCCTCGTCACGGAAGACCGCGGAATGATCCCGGCCCGGGTGTCGCGCGGCCGACCCAGCATTTCGGGGCGGATACTGCCATCGCGTCCCCGAGCCACGGCGACGTTTCCGTTACAAGATGGGGGCCTCAGGCACTTACGCACCAGCTTTCCCACGCGGTGCGGAGCGCCACTTCCATTCCGCGTGCGAAGCGTGGTGCGTCCATCAACGGCGACCGCTCCATCCGCGACCTGAGGGTCGCTCGAAGCTCCGCGAGGCGCGGCCGGTCCATCGCCAAACGCGTCGCGATCGTCACATAGTCGTCATCATCATGCGCAACGAGCTCCGGGAGCTCCAGGTGCGTCGCCTGGCATAGCCCCGCGCGCCCGACGACCGTGGGGGCCACGAGCGTCACGACCGGGGTGCCCATCCAGAACGCATCGAGGCTCGTCGTGTGGCCGTTGTACGGGAACGTGTCGAGGCACACGTCCATGCAGCGATACGTCGCCAGGTACTCGGGTCGCGCTCGCTTATCGAGGAACTCGAGCCGGTCGCCGGGGATGCCGTACTTTTCGAAGGTCGCTCGCGCCCGGACGCGGGACTCGCCCGGCGGCACGAGCACGGCCATGGTGGAGCCGGGCACGGCTTGCAGGACGCGCGACCAGAGCGCGATGACCGCCTCGTGCACTTTGCAGAAGTTATTCAGGCAACCGAAGCGCACGTGCCCGTCGGCCGGAGGCGGCAGACGATCCGGTGCCGCGCGGATGTCCTCGTCGCTCGTGAGCGGCGCGTAGCACCAGTAGACGTCGGGCAACCGAAGGGTCTGTTCGGCGTACACGGACGTGTCGGAACCCGGCGGATCGAGAATGGGGTCGCTGAGGCGGTAGTCGATCGCCGAGAGGCCGGTGGTGCCCGGGTACGCGAGCCAGGTGATCTGCACGGGCGCCGGCTTGCGGGCGAAGACCCGCAGACGGTTATTGCCCATGTGCATCGTCAGGTCGACAAGGACGTCGATGCGGTCCTCGCGAATGAGCGCCGCGACAACGTCGTCGTCAACCTCCGCGATGCTCCGCCAGCGGTCGGCGTGCCGGAGCACCTCCGACGTGAACGGGTCGGGGTTGGAGACGTCGGCGTAGCAGAAGATTTCGAATCGCTCGTGGTCATGGTTCGCGAGCAGTGGCGCGACGAACAGCGACTGACAGTGCCGGCGGAAGTCGGGCGAGACGTAACCGACGCGCAAGCGCCGGTCGGGCGTGCGGTCGTTGCCGTGCGGCACGTGCCTCGCCGCCAGCGGGGCCCCGTGGTGCCGGTCCCACTCGCGCGCGGCTTGCAGGATGTCGCGCGCCGGGCAGCTCGGGCTGAAGTGCATCTGGAACAGCAGGCTGCTGCGGGTGCGGTCGTCCTCGGGCTTGAGCCCCAGGGCTTGCCTGAACAAGTCCAGCGCCTCGTCGACCTGGCCGCGCCGCGCCAGCGCGCCGGCGAGGTTCGAGAGGACGTTCGTCTCCCGCGGGTCAAGCTCCAGCGCGCGCCGGTAGGTGGCGATCGCGTCGTCGATCAGGTCCTCGCCGAACAACATGTTGCCGAGGTTGCAGTGCCCGGCGAGATACATCGGGTCGATTTCCAGCGCCCGCCGCGCGATGGCGATCCCCATGGGCCCGCGCCCCTGGCGGCCGAGAGCCGAAGCCAGCTCGATCAGCATCGCGACCGACGGCGGCCGGAGGCGGGGCTTCATGCGCGCGGCGGCGATTCGCCCCTCGATGTTGAACAGAGTCGGCAGGAGCTCCGCGGCGCGCTCGTAGCAGGCGATCGCGCCCTCCACCTCGTCAAGCTCGTCGAGCAAGAGACCGAAGTTGTTGTAAGGCGCGGCGAGGTCCGGTTTCAGCGCCATGGCCCGAAGAAACGCCGAGGTCGCAGGACCCACGCGACGGCGGCGGCGCTCGGCCTCTCCCAGGTTGGCGAAGTACATGGCATTCTGGGGCGCGACCGTCGTCGCCCGTGTGAACATCTCGACCGCCAGGTCTAGGCGATCGGATTCGAGGGCGAGCACGCCGGTCAAGAACGCGGCCGTCGCATCGTTCGGGTCCCGCGCGAGGACGCTCCGATAAAGGTGCTCCGCTTGCTCCCGCCGGCCCTCGCGATGGTGCTGCATGGCGGTCTGTAGCGTGGCCGCTGCGTCGGTCGTGGGCTGCGTCATTGGAGCGTTCCCTGGCACGCTTCGACGACGATCTGGGCGAAGGGCAACGGCTGGCAGACCGGGCCGGAGTAGACGAAGGTGGCCGTGGCCCGAGTGGTCGCCGGGCACGTCGCGTCCGACGTCGTGGCGGAGAGTTGGGGGGCCGCCGACGAGCCGGACGGCACGCTTGCCGCTCCGGAGGTCGCGAAGGTGAACGCTTCCGCCGGCTGGATGGCGAGCGACACCGTGGCTGCCTCGGTGCCGCCATTGGCGAGCGGGAGCGTGAAGCCACTCGTCGTGTCCGCCGGATAGAAGGCCGCACCCTGCGCGTCGGTGCGCGGTCCGGCTCCCTGGGGAAGCGACAGTACCGCGCCGCCGAGGGTCCAGGAGATGGGCACCGTGAAGCTTGGCGCCTCCGAGACGCCGGAGTCGCCGACCGCTCCGTCCACTGCTCCTGCCGCGTCCCCCGGGCCCCCGGGGACCGTCGTGATGAGGAGCGTGTCGGCGTACGGGGCCGCCCCCGGCTCGACGGCCGGTCCGGGGGTGACGGCGCTCGGCGTCACCACGACCGTCGTGCTTCCCGAGGCTGCGACGACGCCCGCTCCCGGGTCCGTGATCGTGTAGAATGCACCCGTGGTGAACGCCAGAGAGTACCCGTACGGCTGGTTGGTGTTGTTCGTGATGGTGACGCTCTGTCCACCCGGCGGGGCGCTGCCGCACTGAGACGCGGGGAATGCGAGGCTGCCCGAGAGCGTGATCGGCGGCGCGGCGTTGGAAGCGCCTGCCAAGCCAATCGTGGGCGAGGTCCAGGCGGCCGGCACGGGTTGGCAGAACACTTGCGCGGGGGTCACGACGAGCGTCCCCTGGTCGCTCCACGAGCCGTTCGCGGCCGGCGGCTCGAACTGTCCGACGAAGGCCGTCGTCCCGTTCGCGACCACGGCCGTCGGGTTGGCCTCGAGGCCGAAAACTGACGGCAGCGAGAGCCCCTGCAACGACACCCACGCGGGAGCATTGCCGACGTTCTGGATCGCGTTGACCAGCGTTCCGATCGACCCGGCGCCAATGGTTCCGAAGGACCACGACGTGCCCAGGGGCCTGTTGGCGATGACGGCGCCGCGCGCTTGCATCGCGAGGGAGACCGTGTGCGGCACGTCGAACGCGGCATCGGTGGTGATGGTCAGCGTGTCCACGAACGGAGAGGGATCATTCGGCTCCGCGACGCTCGCCGGAATGGCGCTGGGGGTCACGGTCAAGGAGACCGACCCCCCGATGGAGATCGTGGCGGGAAGCGTGATCCCGGAGATCGCGTAGGGCGAGGCGGAGCCCTTGCCGAGGGCGATCCCGGTGACATCGAAAGAAGAGTTTCCCGTGTTCGCCACCGTCAAGGCGTGGGCGAGGCCCGTCGAGCCGCAGTTGACCAGGCCCGCCGGGTCCGCCGGGTCGGTGCCGAAGGCCAGGGTCGTCGCCGAGAGCGACACCTGCCCCTGCGTGCCCGTGCCCGTCAGCGACAGCGGCGCCGGAAGGGCGGCGCAGAGGGGATCCTGCGTCTGGATGGCGATACTCGCGGGATAGGAAGCCGCCGCCGTCGGGATGAAGGTGACGATCTGAGACGGCGACACGACGCCTCCCGGAGCGAGCGCCATCGGTCCCCCGGGCACGAGCAGGTAGCCTGCGACGACGGCCTCGGGCCCGGCCGCCTCGGCGCTGCCGTCGGTTGCGTTGCTGGCCGCGTGCGCATCCGTCGTTGCGTCCCCCGCGTCCCCGGCGTCCGCGGGCCCCGCCTCGGGCACGGGGCAAAGCCCGGGGCCGTCCAAGCTCCCCTCGAGAGGTACGACGCACACCGCCCCGCCGTCCTCCGGCTCCACGTAGACGTTGGCTCCCGTCCCCGTGAGCTCGAGCGAGAAGCTTGCCGGGGGCGAGCCGGAGTTGGCCGAGTTCGTCACGGCGAACGCCTGCTGAGGAGTCATGTAGTCGATCGGAAACTGCCCGAACCGCAGTTCCTGCACCGAGAACGAGAGCTGGTCGCCGAGCGGCACCTCCGACAGCGAGATGACGTGGGGCTGGTCGAGCGGCACATCCGTGGTGATGGTGAACTGGGCAGAGAGAGCCGCCGGGTCGGTGACGGGAGCGGGCGACGCGATCGCCGCGGCGCCGATCCCGAAGACCGCGGTCTCGGACGGCGCCAGCGTGCCCCTCGTGCCGGCGGCCGCGAACGTGTACTGCGCAACGCCGGGCCCGGTGACGGCGCTCACCGACCACGACATGTCCGCCACGCCGGTGTTGACGAGAATCACGGACTGCTGCGAGGGCGCGGGCGCGCCGCAGGTTGCTAGGAACGAGAGCGACGTCGGGTAAACCTTGGGGCCACCGGCGATGCCGACGCCCGACAGGGGAAGTCCGGACGGCGGGGGGGAGCAGAGCGGACCCACGGCCGACAGGGTGATCGCATCGCTGTAGGTTGCGCCCGTGCCGGGGGTGAAGGTGACGGAGTCGGTCTGCGTGCCGTTCGCGGCGATGGAGAACGACGGCGTGGAGACGGCGAACGTCCCAGGCGCTCCGTCTGCGTCGGCGCTGCCGTCGGCGCCGGCGTCGCCGAGGCTGGAGCTGCCGGTGCGCAGCTGCACGTTCGCCGCCGCGTTGCCCTTGTTCGTCACGCTGAAACTCTGCGACGCCGACGTGAGCAGGAGGACTGGACCGAAGCTCCCGAAGCTGGACGACGCGCTCGTGTCGAAGGCGAGGACGGCGCCCTGCGGTTCTTCTTCGAGCGTGACCGTGTGCGGGGAATCGCCGTCGGTCTGGATCGTCAGCGTCGCGGTGATGGGCGTGAGCGCCGCTTGACTCGGCGCCGCCGGCGCCGTGAGGTTGACCTCGTAGACCCGGGTCGTGTCCGCCGGAAGCACGTCGCCGATTCGCGCCCCCGCCTCGAAGCCCGCGTCCGCCGGGTTGATCGAGACGGCGGTCACATGCACGTCCACGTCGCTGTTGTTCGTGAGCTGGAAGGATTGCCCCGATGGCGGCGCGCCTCCGCACGGGGCGGGCCCGAAGTCCACAGGGGCCGTCGGCCAACCGCTCAAGCTGCCGTACCCGCCCTGGGCCGAGAACGAGACGGCTCCCAGGCTGGTACCGCATGTCGTGCCGCTGACGGTCACCGCGGAGGTCGCGCTCGCCGCCGCGGCGGTTGGCGCGGTGAACGCGACGGTCCAAAACGAAGACTCGCCCCCGTTGAGCGTCACGCCGGCGTCGGTCCCCCCGAGCGTGAATGCCGAGTTGGTCGTCGCTGCGATGGTGACCGTCGCGGACGCGTTGCCCGAGTTGACGAGCGAGAACTGTTGCGAGTCCGCGGGGTGGCCGACCTCCGATTCGGGGAACGCGACCGTCGCGGCCCCGGACTGCATGGCGATGGTCGCGCCCTGCGGGACGACGGTCAGAGGCACCTGAAGGCTCGGCTGCGCGGGGTCGTTCGTCGTCAAGTTGAGCGAGCCGTTCAGCGTCACGCCGGCTGCCGCCGTCTGCGGGATCGTCACGGTGACGTTCAACATGCCCTCGCCGTTGGCCGGGATGGTCACCATGGACGGGCTGACCGAGAACCAGATCCCCGAGACGGAGGCGGCGACCGTGAGCGTCTCGGTCCCCACGTTGTAGACGTCCAGCGTTTGGCTGGTCGACGAGCCGCAAGGTACGAGGTCGAACGGGATGATGTCCGCGGAGAGCTGGGGGGAAGTGGCGTCCCCCTCGGCGTCCACGGCGCCGGAGTCGTCCCCGAAGCCCAGAGACGGCCCCATGATCGTCGGCCCCGTGCCCCCATCGCCCGCGTGTACGGCCCCGGCCGGCGAGCAGCCCGTCGTCAGGCTCGTCGAGAGCAGGCTCGCCGAGAGAACGAGGGCCGCTGCGACGGCACCGGGCTCACGCGCGCCCATGGCTTTGTGCCGCGGCTATTGGCCCATGTAAACCATCTGGCACATGGCGACCGCAATGGTTTGGTTCCGGCACGCACCCGCCGACGCCGTGAGCGTCACGGAAATCGGCCCCGCCCCCGGACATCGGTAGGATGTGTCCAGGGCGTCCGGCGCGGTGAACGAGCCCGTCGGCGCGCTCCATGAGTAGGACAAGACGGACCCATCGGGCGGTGGGCCCGAGACGGTCGCGCTCAGGACGATAAGGCCGCCGCTGTCCGGACTGACGCCAATCGGGGCGATCTCCGGACACGAGCTGTCGGTGAGCGTCCCGATGATCACAATCGTGCCTGGACCGTCGTCCCCGGAGTCGGGCTCGGCGTCGCTCGACTCCGGACAGCTCGGCGGCAGTTCGCTGCCGCACCCAGGCGACGCTGCGGCTGTGATTGCTATCAACAACATGCACGAGCACGCCACCTTCGTTTCCCAGAGGTCGCCTGTGCCCATGTTCGCCTCTGGGCCCACTAGCCGAGCGCGGCTTAGCACGGTGGCTCTGGGATCCCAATCGCATGTCGTGGTGTGACCGCACGCCCCCCGGACGTCCCGAACACTCGCGGCGGCTAGCGCGAGTCTAGGAAGGAACCCCTCTCTGTCGAGTTACAGACTTGAAACGAATTCCTCTTCGTGACAGGACGAGCGAGCGGCGTCATTGCGGGGTCAGTGCCACCCCGCGGAACACCTGATTGGGAGCTGTCGTCGCGACGATCTGCGGCGTCGGCGGCGCCGTGCCGGCCTGGGTGTCGTTGATCAGCACTGCGAGCGAATCCTGCTGCCCCGCGATATCGGCCGTCGTCGCCATCAGGGTCACGTTGGTCCCGGTGGCGAAGCCCGAGAGCCCGCGATAGCCGATGGGCTGTCCTGCGTAGATCGTGCCTGCGCTGGTGGGCCAAGTCCCCGCCGTGACGTTCCAGACCTGCGCCCAGCCGTTGCCCGCGGTGTAGGTCCATTTCGAGAGACCCGCGCCCGAGGTGTCGACGACCGTGCCACGCGCGCCCTGTCCGCTCTCGCTGCGCCCGTTTGGATTGATGCCGTCATCCGCGATGTACATCGTGTCCGGCCCCGGCGGGGAGACCAAGTCGAACAACAGGAATCCGTAGGGGCTCGGCGCCCATGTCGACGACGAGCTCGACGCCGGCGTGCCTCCATCGGGTTGCACCAGGGTGCTGAAATAGCCCGGCAGCGTTGCCGGGGTGAAGGTCCCGCTCGTCGGCAGCGGCCCGGCGCCCGACGCGATATTGAACATATAAGGGGGCGCCCAGTCCGAGCCGCTGAAGACTTGCTGGTTGAAGATGCGCAACCACCGCGATGTGGAGTCGTTGCCCATGTCGATGGCGCTGTTGGGCAGGCTGACGAGCTGCGTGGCCGTGGATCCCGCAAACGGGACGTACCAGATCCCGCCGCCGCCGTTGTCGTTGCCGGACGAGACAGCGCCCGAGACCCAGAACTCGGTGCCGTCGTAAGAAATTGCGCTCCGGTAGCTAGCGGGCGAGCCCGTGGAGAAGGCCCCACCGGCGACGGTCGAAGTATCGACGTTGCCCAGGGAATCGACGAGGGCGATGACAGCCGGCGTCGATCCCGTCTGCGTGACACCCGCCGCAGTGCCCCAGCCGGTCAGCGTCAGGTATCGGCCGTTCGACGACGTCGTCAGGTCTCCCTCGGCGAGGTCGTTGCCCATCAACGTCACCGGGTGCTGGGTCGTCCCTCCGTCCGCGATCGACGGGATGGCGATCGAGCTTCCGATCTGCACTCCGGCGAGGTTGTAGCTCTGGATGGACATCGGCAGCATCATCGCTGCCCCGCTCCCATCGAGGTTCCCGCCGTCCAGGGAAGTGACCACCAGAACGGAGAACAGGGCCTGCACGCAGCTCCCCGCCACGTTGCAGATTTGGCCTCCGTCACCGCAACCGGTGCCGAACGGGCAATTGGGAGGCGCCGCGCACGTCACGGTAACGCTGCCCGTGGTGAAGGCCGTGTCGCACCCGCCTCCTGGCGGAAGCGGGCCGTCGGCGAGCACGAGTGTGATGGTATACGTGCCGGTCCCCGACGCGGGGCACGTGAAGAGCGTCTGGTTGGTGACGCCAGCGTCGTTGCTGTTCGGATCGATCGTGCCGCTGGGGGAGCTGATGCTGCCGCCGTTGGCGGTCCACTGAAACGTAACGGCCCCGGGGTTCGGCGCCGTCGCGCTGCCCACGAGCACGAGGGACTGCCCTTGGTAGATCAGCGCGGGCACGTTCGCCGTGGACGGGTACTCGGCCGTCGTGCCGATCTGTCCGTCCGTGCTGACGTTCAGCCCTGCGTCGACCGTCACATTTGCGGGATTCGCGACGATCGTGTTCCACACCGGACAGTTGCTCGTCGCGGCGTAAAGGAGCACCGACCCAGCGTCCATGCCCTGGTTGACAGTGCACTGCATGTTCACGCTGACCTGCGTGGTGGTGTCGTCGACAACCGTGATGTTGCCGACGATCGCATCGCCAGGCGCCGGGAACGCACACGTCACCGAGCCGTCGTCCGACGTGGCCGTCAGCGATATCGCGTAGCCCGAGCCGGCCGGAACGCTGCCGATGACGAAGCTCAGACTCGTCGTCGCCGAGACGTTGTAGGAGCCCTTCTTCGTGACGCTTGCGTTCTGGAGCGTGTAGTTGACTGTGCTGATGTGCTCACCGCCCGCAAGCGTGAGCTGGAGCCCGAGGGCGCCGTTCCCTGCGATGGCGCTCGGTCCGCTCGCCCCCCCACCGATGGGCTCCCTCGACGACGAGCAAGCGGCGACGGTGCCACCGATTGCCAGAACCACCCCCAAGGCCCTCAGCCATAAGCTCATGCCCGCACGTACCTCTACCCGCCTTAACTCCAAGAGTTGGGCCAAGCATGAATGTGGCGATTTCTTGTCAAAAGCGCCTCTGCCGACGCCGGATCGTTCCGAATATCGGACGGTACCATTCGATTTCAGGATGGTGCCTGGCGACGGGTTCCTGCGCTAAAAGCTCCGGTGCATGGGTGGGTCGGCGCTCCCGGCGAAGCTCGAGAAGGCGATGCAGCTGCATCGCGCCGGCGACCGCATGCGCGCGGAGGAGCTTTACCGTCAGGTACTCGCCAAGCACGCCTCCCACGTGGTCGCGACGCACCTCCTCGGTTCGCTGCTGCTCGATGCCGGCCACGATCGCGAGGCTGTCGACCTGCTTGGCAAGGCCGTCGCGCGGGCGCCTGCGAACGCCCCCGAGCAGGCCATCCTGCTCGCGAACCTGGGTGAGGGGCAGCGGCGCCTCTTTCGCTACGCGGACGCGATCGCAAGCCTCGCGCGGGCGACCGCGCTGCGCCCCGACCTGGCGGAAGCGCACTATACGCTTGGCATCACGCTCCGGGGCGACGGCCAACAGGAAGATGCCGCGGCAAGCCTCGAGCGGGCCACGAAGCTCAAACCCACCCTGACCCCGGCGCACCTCGCCCTCTCCGGCGCGTACTTTGATCGCGGGCGACTCGACGACGCGCTCGCGTCGTGCGCGATCGCGCTCCGGCTCGACCCGAGCAACGCGGAAGCGCACCAGCAGATGGGGTTCGTTCTCACGGAGCTGGGGCGGGTGCCCGAAGGTCTCGCGTCCTACCGTCGCGCGCTCGAGCTCCGCCCCAGCCACGCGCATTCCCACAGCAATCTCGTGTACGTCCTGGCGTTCAGCCCGGGAGAGACGGCCGTGTCGATCCTCGAGGAGGCGCTGCGCTGGGGCAAGCGCCACGAGAGCACCGCGACACCCCCGCCGCCGCACACCAACGAGCCCGACCCGGAGCGGCGCCTACGGATCGGGTACGTGTCTCCAGACCTTCGCTGGCACTGCCAGGCGTTCTTCCTTCTGCCGCTGCTCGAGCACCGGCACCGCGGGGCGGCGGAGGTTTTCGCGTATTCGCTCGTAAAGCGTCCCGACGCGTTTACTGACCGCATCCGCGGTTCATGCGACGTCTTCCGCGACGTCGAGCGAGCGTCGGACGACGGGGTGGCGCAGATCATCCGCGAGGATCGCATCGATGTCCTCGTGGATCTCACGATGCACATGTGTGACAACCGGCTCGGCATCTTTGCCCGCAAGCCCGCGCCCGTTCAGGTCACCTGGCTGGCCTACCCGGGGACGACGGGGCTGACGGCCATCGACTACCGGATCACCGACCCGCTCCTCGATCCGCCGGGCGACGCGGCAATCGCGCCCTACTGCGAGCAGTCCGTCCACCTGCCGGATGCCTTCTGGTGCTACGACCCGCTGACCCGCACCCCCGACGTGAATCCGCTGCCCGCGGGCGGCGGCGGCGGGGTGACTTTTGGTTGCCTCAATAGCTTCAAGAAGACGAACGCCGAGGTGTTTGCGCTCTGGGCGCGGGTGCTGCGCGAAGTGAACGGCTCACGCATGCTCGTCTCCGCGCAGCCGGGGGAGTCCCGCGAGCGTGTGCGTCATGCTTTCCGAGACGCCGGCGTGGCGCCAGAGCGGGTCGAGTTCGTCGACCAGAGGCCGCGTCTCGACTACCTGGCGCTGTACCACCGCATCGACATCTGCCTGGACACGTTCCCGTACGGAGGGCATACGACAAGCCTCGATGCGTTTTGGATGGGGGTGCCCGTCGTGACGCTCGTCGGCCGGACCGTCGTGGGCCGGGCCGGGCTGTGCCTGGCGCACAACCTCGACTTGCTCGAGCTCGTAGCGCAGACCCCCGAGGATTTCGTCGCCATCGCCAGCAGCCTCGCGCACGACCTTCCGCGCCTGAGCGGTCTGCGGGCTGGGTTGCGCCAGCGGATGGAGCGGTCCGCACTGATGGACGCGCCGCGCTTCGCCCGCAATCTGGACGCGGCCTATCGCGGGATGTGGCGGCGCTGGTGCGTGGCAGGGAAGCGCTAGGGTGACCGAGGCGGCGTCTGGTAGCTCCTCATAATACTCCACTCGTCTACTACGCAAATCGTCTGTCACGCAAATAGTCTGTCACGTGCACGTTACAAATGCCTGAGTGGGCTCGTGCTCGTGCGCGATCATTGACCATTTCGAAGGTCGAATGGATTCGACCCAGTCGAACAATACTCGTTGTTTCGTCGCCGGAATGCGCGTAACTACCGCTCACGGCGGGTGCCTCGTCGTCCATCGACAAGACCGCCGGTGCTGCCGGACCGTACCGTGGAGGTCTGATCATGAAAATGCTTCACAAAATCGCTCTGGTGAGTCTTTCGGTCGGCGCGCTCGTCGCGGCCGGGTGTTCCTCGAATACGCCGAGCGCACCAACGGGATCCACCACCGCCTCCGCCTCCGCGCCCGATCACACCGGCACGATCTCGATGAATCTGCAGCTCGGCCCATCGATTTCGCTCGATTCGGTTCAGTACGTCATCACGAATCCTACGCTTGCCGGATTCACGACGATTACCGGCACGGTGGACGTGAGTAATAGCCAGGACATCGGCTTTTCGCTGACGCTGCCGGCCGCCGGCGGCTTCACCCTCGCGCTCGCGGCTACCGACAGCGCCGGCGACTCGTGCTCGGCAGGACCGGTGACGTTCCAGGTCATCGCCGGGCAATCCACAGGCGTGGGGCTCACGCTGGAGTGCTCGCGGACGGTCGATGGTGGTCTGGTCGGACCCGACGTCTCTATCGGGACGGTGACGGTCACCGCAGACGCTTCGTTGCAGACGACCGTCACGACAGCCCCTTGCGCCGCTGCGAGCGCGCTCACGGCGACACCGAACGAGGTGAGCGTCGGCTACTCGATCGCGCTGACCGGGGCGGGTATCGACCCGAACGGAGAGAGCTCCGACGTGTCGCTCGCGTGGGCGGGAGTCGGGGGCGCTGGCTCGCTGACCGCAACCACCGGGACCACGAACACGTTCCTTTGCCAGTCGCCCGGCACCGAGACGATCACCATCACGGCATCGATCAATGGCGGCGCGTCGTGTCCCACGGACGGCTCCCTCTCGGTGATCGTCACGTGCGCTGCGGTCGAGGCGGGCGGCGGCGGTGCCGATGCGGCACCAGACGCGACGACGAGCAGCTCCCCCGACGCAGCCACGGAGGCCGGCGCCGTCGAAGCTGACGCCGCCGCCGAGGCGAGCAGCACCGTGGACGCCACCACAGAGGCCGGCTCGGTCGAAGAAGCTGACGCGGCCTCCGAGGCGAGCAGCGCCGTGGACTCAGCGGCCGAAGACGCGGGAACGGCAGGCGATGGCGCGACGGCCGCGCTAGCTCCTTGCACCACGGCCGGGCAGGCCAATTGCATCACGTGCACCGGAAACGCGAGCGGCACCGGCGAGAACGGGGGCCTCTGCACGCCGACGGAAGCGGCGCTCGTCCAGATCGACATCACCGCTGGGACAGCCTCGGCCGCCGGGAATGCCCCGACGAACGGCTGCTACTATTGCATGTTCCAGGAGGGCTGCATCGATGACACCGTTTACGGTGACAGCAACAACGAGTGCGGCGACCCCCTGACGGTCGGGACCGCGGCGCAGTGCCTCGCCACCCAGGCGTGCATCATCAGCTCCGGCTGCGCCTCGAGCGCGGTGGTCAATTGCTACTGTGGCACGGCCCCGAGCTCCGGTACGTGCAACAACTCCGCACCCAACGGCGCGGCGAACGGCGTCTGCGACTCGCAAATCGCGGCCGGCGACGGATTTGCCGTCGACGATGGGCACAATAACCTGGTCAACCTCGAGAACACGTCCTACGCGTCGGGGAAGGCGGACCAGATGTTCCAGTGCGCCATCTCGAACAACTGCACCGCGTGCCTGCAATGACAGCCCCGCCGGGCGGTGGACGACGGGGATGAGCCGTCGGACCGACCGCCCGGCCTCTCCGCAAGTGACTCCTCGATGCATCCCGCCGGGTTCTTGGTCGCTGTCGTCCTCGCGGGCGCATCGATAGTCGGCTGCGGAAGCACCACGTCGGTCGAACCCGGTGACGGATCCGTCCCCGACGGTGCCGGCGACTCGAATTCCGAGGAGGGTGGCTCGCTCGACGCCTCGGGTCCCGTGGACGGGTCCGAGGCGGTCGACGCGGAAGGAGAGGTCACGGCGAGCGAAGGGGGTGTAGATGCGGCCCTGACGACAGGGACACTCGTCGTCAGTGCCGACGCCGCCCTGAACACCTCCGGCACCCCGGGCGGGCGGTGCGCCGCCGCCGATTCCCTCTCTGTCGCCCCCGACGAAACTTCGGTCGGATACTCCATGACCCTGACCGCGTCGGGCATCGACGCGACGGGTGGGACCTCCGACGTGACCTTGACCTGGTCGATGTCGGGGACCGCCGGATCGCTCTCCACGCCGATGGGGGCCTCGAACACGTTCACCTGCACCGCCGTGGGCTACGCCGTGATCACCGTGACCGCGTCGATCGCCAACGGTGGCGCGACGTGCGCGACCAACGGATCCTTGCAGGCCACCGTATGGTGCGACGCGCTCTGACGGCATCGATCGCCTGCCATTCGAAAATCGGAAAAACGCGGCGGCGACGTCGCTCGCTCGGATGGCGCCTTGCCGGCACGGTGCGAACGCAATAAGAAGCGCCCGAGGTGCGACGATGCGCTGCGCCAATATGATGAAGTGGGTCGCCGCGGCCGTGATCGCGGTCGTCCTGCTCGCCACCGCATCAGCGCGCGCGCAGGACCTCCAGACTTGCTGCGACCTGGCCGTGCGCTCGAACGGATCGTGCCTCGCGCAGAGCTCCCCGTGCACGACTTCGAAGGAATTCGCGGTCGGCTTGTCCACGCTCGCCGGCAGCGAGAGCGACGACGGAAGCGGCGACGACGCGAGCGGCCAAGCCTCGGGGTTCCGCGCCGGCGTCGACGGCTACATGTTCACGACGAGGCGGCCCCCCTGGTCCGGCCTCTGCCTGGACGCTCCGTCGTCGCAAGACCCGATGCACGAGGGTCCCACGGAGCCGATGGGCTGCATCGCCGTGTCGCTTTCGCCGGGCGAGTCCGCCCAGCTCGCGGATTTCCAGTTCCCGGTGAGCTCGATGTGGGACGCCTACCAGCTCTGCTTCGGCGCGCCATCGGGACCGGCCGACGCGGCGACGCCCTGCGCGAACGTCAACGACCTGGACGACCCGACCGTCAACCCGACGCCGATGACCGGCTCTTGCTGCGGGCCCGTTCACGTTCTCGACGCACAAGACTCGAACGGACCGTACGAGTGGAACGTCGTGGTCACGAGCGAGATCCCGGGTGTTCCCCCGCCCGTCCTCGTGCTCGGCCCCGACGGGGGTCTCACGGTCGCCTACCAAGCCGACGCGAGCGACACGCTCGCGAGCGTCCCGGCCTCGTGTCTGTCGGCATACGGCGAACTCTCCACCTGCGGCGGGCCTCCGGCGGCAAGCGACGCCGGCCTGGCTTCGTCAGCCAGCGCGTGCGTGCCGACGACGTGCGCGGCGCAGGGGGCGCAGTGCGCCGTCATCCCGGACGGGTGCGGAGGATCGCTCACCTGCACGAACTGCAGCACGCAGGGGCCGCTGAGCTGCAGCGCCGGGCCGCCGGGGCGGCGGGGCGGGCTGATCCCGGGTCTCGTCGTGCTCGTCGCGGGCATCGTGGCGGCCGCAGCGACGCGCCGGCGCTCCTTCCGGGACTTTGCGGTGCGACGCGCCATGACGTCGGGCCGGTTCAGGGACAGTATGCCTGCGGCGCGAAACCGATCTGGTTCACGTCGAGGTCGAAGATCACCATCTGACCCAGCATGATCGACGATCCCAGGATCGTCCCCGTCACCGGGGTCGAGATGACGCCGCTGCAGTAATACATCACGCCGTCGGACGTCGTGGGGGCGAGGTACGACCGCGTGGCCGTCATCGTGACCGTGCTCGTTCCGCCGTTCGGCGCCGGGAAGGTGAGGGTAAGCGTCGGGAGCTGCGCGTCGAGCTGATCTCTGCTCAGGAACGACGACAGGCACGTGGTCGTTCCCAACCAGTTGCTCTGGCTGCCGAAGGCGGCGGTGAAGGCTGCGCTGCCCTCGACCTGCGCGCTCAGCGCGTCGAAGACGGCGCTCGGCAGCGCCATGACGCTCGTGCCGGTGTCCACGGTCGTCTGCCCGAAGTCCGTGGCTCCGAACCCCAGCGAAGCGTCGCCGAGCGCGAGATCGTCGAGGGCCACGGAGTAATACTGGGAGCTGGTCATGGGCGTGTACACGGCGGGGCCCCGCAGGACGGCGGCGACGGGATCGACTCCGCCCACCATCAGCTGGCCTCCGGAGGAGCACAGCTCGAACGCGAGGACTCCACCCGCCGCTCCCGCGGCGCTCAGCTTGGTGACGAACGCATCCGTGTTCGGCTGCGCCAGCCCAGCGGGGCCCAGGCCGACGATGCCCTGCGGCGCGAACGGGACGGTGCCGAGGCCGCACCCCGCGTCGCTGAAGAATCCTGACTCGGAATCGATCGCGACGAGCTTCATGGTCACCGTGGCCGTGCCCACGAGCTGGACCGAGTCCGTATAGATCTCCCCCTGCCACGACCCCTTGGCATACGAATCCATCGCCGACTGCTGATCGTCCGTCGCGGAAGCTGCGGGCGTGTAGACGGGGCTGACTCCGCAGCCGCTGCACGTGCTCGAGGCCACCGCGAGTGTTCCCGAGCCGGTGTCCAGGGTCAGCTGAAATGCCTCCGATCCGACGCTGAAGGTCGCCGCATAGCCAGGCCCCCCACACCCGGTCAGGGGGATAGTCGTGAGGGGGCCGGGCGGCACGTTCCAGGAGCCGTCTTCGAGCCCGCCTTCGCCTGGAGCGTCGCCACCGTCGTCAGCGCCCGGGCACACGCCGGACGGCGAGCACGCGGAGAGCCCGCACGTGACAGCGAGTCCCGCCACGAACGTGGCGCGTGTCCGGCTCCTCGGGGGATCGACCATCATCTCGCAGCGCCCGCGGGCACGCCTTCACTCCGCGACGATTTGACACGCGCCGAGGAGGCACGTCGTGCCCGCGTTGTCCGCGCACTCGAGCAGCTCCGCCTGGACACCTCCGTCGGCCGCAGCGATCGGGCCGAGCAGCACCAGGGTGATGACGGCGCCCTCTGCGATCGAGAGGTCCGGCGTGAGCGCGATCACCGCCATCGCTCCGGTGGACGCGCGGACTTCGAATGCCTCCGAGGAGGGGGCTGGGATCGTCTGGTAGGTCTCCGCCGCCGGCGCCGCGGCGTCGGTCGCGTCGCCGGTCACGGTCCCGGCCTGGGCGAACTGCGCGTAGCCGAAGATCGGCGCCGCGGTGGCGCCCTGGACTTCGTACAGAGCGGCCGTCGGGACGTTCGCGGCCGCATTGATGAAGCGAACCGCGACCCCGGTGCCCGAGGTATCGGTGTCGAGGAACGCGACGACCTCCAGGCCGGGATCGCCGCCCGTGGGGTTCGCCTCGCCGACCAGCGCAAGTGTCGCGAGGGCGCCGGCCTGCAGGGCCGGCAGCGTCGTGGTGTCGTCCGTGAGCTTCACCGAGCAGTCGCTCGCGCCCGCGACCACGACGCGCACGTCGTACTGCTGTGGAGCCATGAGCTCGTACGCGCTCGTCTGCGGGAAGGACAGCCCCTCGGCGCCGGCATCGCAGCTTTCTCCCAGCCCCGCGCCGAAGGCCGCGAGAACTGGTCCCCGGAAGGCGCTCGTCCCGTGGGGCGCGATACAGAAATCGATGCCGGGGGAGTCGGGCGACCAATTCGCGAACCGCAACCCCGCCGTCGGCATCGGACCGGCCGCTTCGGCGTCCGCCCCTGCACTTTCCGGGGCACCTTGCGGGGGCGAGGCAGACTGCGCGTCGCCCGTCGTCGCGTCGATGCTGGCATCGAGCGCCCCACCGCCGTCGGCGGCAAGCACCGCGCTCGACGTCGTGCAGACGTCGCCTCCGCTACCGCACCCGAGGACCGCCAGTGACGCCCATGCGGCGACGACGGCGATCCGTAGCGTCGAGGAGGGCTGGCCGTTCATGCCGCGTTCCGGCCCAGACGCAAGCTGCTCACGCCCGGGCGCGGCCGATGTACCACGGACCTGGCAGGGGCCCGTGCGACGTGTTGGTTACACCTCCCTGTCCGATCGCGACGACCGACAGACGAGTTCTACCCTCCGCCCCCGCGCTCGACCGCCGCGAGGACATTTTGCGAGATGACGAGCCGGCGCGCCGAGGAGAGGCGCCCGCCGTCGGGCTCGGTCAGCTCGAACCGGTCGCGCACGCGGCCCCCGACGGTGACGATCTCGCAGTCGACGATGCGCGCGTCGCTCTCGGTGAGTGCCGAGGTGATGGCTGCGAGCAGGCCGGGACGGTCCCGCGCCTCGACCAGCAAGATGCCGGCCTCTTCGTCGTCGGCGAACGTGATCTCCGGGCCCGCCTGGGGACCGGGGGGGACCGTCCGGGCATTTCGCCGGAGCAGGCCGTCGATGGCCGTCTCCCCCACGAAGACGGACGTGAGGGCGTCTTTGATGGGGGCGAGGTCTTCGGTCGCGATCGGCTTGGCCTCATCGTACGGGCGCCGCAGCTCGAAGAACGCAACCGCCTCCGGCGGCTCGATGTCCCGTTTGCGCTGGAATGCCTCGGCGACCAGAATGTCGAAGCCGCACGCGGCGATGGCGGCGCTCATCGCGGCGAGCCCCCCCGCCCGATCGTCGGCCACGATGACGATGACGGTCCCCCGCCGGACGCGCCAGGCCTCCAGGTGGACGAGCGCCTGACCGCGGCGCGCGACGATCGCCGCATGCTCCTGGATGGCTTGGCCGTTGTAGGCGCGCCTGTAGGACGGGGGCATGGACGCCCGGAACTGGCGGACCTGAACGGCGGCGCCGTTCTGTAATGAGGCAGACAACGCTTCCAACCGTACGAGACAGTCCGTTTCGGCGGGATGTCCTCGCGGGGACCGACGTTCGCAACCGAGCGTTTTTACGGCCCTCTTATGACCACCAATCCTCTCGTCCACTTACGAATGTCCGAGTACGAACGGGCGGATGACGCAGCGCGGCTGCGATCGCCACTGATTGCAAGATGACCCGCGGAGGGCGGGTTCGGGTACAATGGTTGTTCAGTGCGGCCGATGCTCCGTTGGCTCCGTTCCCTGGGGTTTGTCCTGGTTGCCGGCGCGGCAGCGGGGGGTTGCGCCTCCCTGACCGGCCTGGGCGACTATAACAACTGCTCCGGCGCCGAGTGCGATGCGGGCGTCAATATCCACCGAGACGCAAGCACGTCGGAAAACCGGGACGCCACCACTGCCGGCGACGCCAGCGGTACCCCCTCGAACGACGCCGAATCGGTGGCCCTCGAAGGTTCCGCCGACGCCATCGATGAGCCCGAAGAGGGAGGGGACGCGGAGTGCGACGGCGGCGGGACGTCCGTCGAGAACTGCGGGGGCTGCGGCGTCCCCTGCACCACCATGGTGGCCAACGCGGAGCCGGTCTGCACCGCCGGCGTCTGCTCGTTCACCTGCGCCTCCGGCTACAACCTCTGCGGCGGCGCCTGCGTCGAGCTGACGGGCGTAGCCAACTGCGGCAGCTGCGGCAACGCGTGCAGCGGCGCCACCGGCGTCTGCGCCACGGGAGACGCGGGCTTCTTCACGTGCGTCTCCAACTGTCCGCCGAGCGCGCCGACCAACTGCAGCGACAGCTGCGTCGATCTCACGAGCGACCCGATCAACTGCAACACGTGCGGCAACGCGTGCTCGACGACCGTCGCCAACGCGCAGCCCGCGTGCGTGAGCGGCGGGTGCTCGTTCACTTGCAACAGCGGCTACTCGCTCTGCAACGGCGCGTGCGTCCAGTACACCACGGCCGCCAACTGCGGCAGCTGCGGCAACGCGTGTCCGACCAGCCTGCCCGACTGCACGATGTCCGGCAGCTCGTACGTGTGCGCTTCGAACTGCCCCGGCGCGCAAATCGTCTGCCCGAGCGGTTGCGCCGACACGACGAGCGACCCGAACAACTGCAACACGTGCGGGCACACCTGTACGACGAGCGTCGCCAATGCCACCGCCGCGTGCGTCAACAGCGCCTGCACCTTCACGTGCGCGAGCGGGTTCACCGAGTGCGGCGGGGCGTGCGTCAACACCGCCACGAGCAGCACCAACTGCGGAGGGTGCGGTCTCGCGTGCGGGGCCGACAGCGGGACCCCCATCTGCTCCGCGTCGTCGTGCGTCTCGGGGTGCCCGGGCACCGCCCCCACTCTGTGCAGCGGCGACACCTGCATCAACACCACGAGCAACCCGAGCCACTGCGGCTCGTGCAGCACTGCGTGCTCGACGAGCGTCTCCAACGCGACGGCGGCCTGCGTGTCGAGCGCGTGCAGCTTCACGTGCAACAGCGGCTACAGCGCGTGCAACGGCGCCTGCGTCAACGAGCAGACCAACAGCAACAACTGCGGAGGGTGCGGGTCCACGTTCGCCTGCACCGGGGGCATGACCTGCGGCGGCGGGAGCTGCGCTTGCCCCTCGCCGACGACCAACTGCAGCGGCACGTGCGAGAACTTGCAGACCAACGTCGAATACTGCGGCAGCTGCACGACCCCGTGCACCACCAGCGTCGCCAACGCGACGCCGATCTGCAGCAGCGGCAGCTGCTCGTACACGTGCAACAGCGGCTACACGGCCTGCGCCGGCGGGTGCGCCAACTTCTCGAACGACGACAACAACTGCGGCTCGTGCGGCGCGACGTGCAGCGGCACCTGCACCGGCGGCACCTGCGAGATCCCCTTCCCGTACACGCCCGGCAACTTTTCCCCCTCGAGCTACACGCCGCCGTCGGGCGCCACGACGAACTGCAACGCCACGTACAGCTCCACCTCGCACACGTTCACGACCGGCTCGTGCACGGGCACCGCTCCGAGCATCCACTCCAGCGTCGCCCAGAGCGGCGGCCCGAGCGTTGACATCCTGGTCTTCAACAGCCTCACGATCGCGAGCGGGAGCACGCTGACGCTCATCGGGAGCAACCCGGTCATCCTCGCCGTCTACGGCAACGTCGTCGTCAACGGGACCATCGACGCGAATGCCAGCGGGACGACGCCGGGCCCGGGCGGTGACAACACCACGTACTGCGCCACGGCGCCCGCGGGTACCGGCGGCAACAACGGAGCCTCGGGCGGCGGCGGCGCGGGCATGGCCGTCGCCGGCGGCAAAGGCTCTTGCGGCGGGCAAGCCTGCGGCAGTGCGACCATCGCGGGCGGCGGGGCGGACACGATCGGCGCGACGGTGCTGGGGGGCGGGTGCGCCGGCGGGGTGGGCGAGTGCAGCGCTGGGGGTGGGGTGAACAATTGCACGGTCGCTCAAGGCGGCTCCGCGGGCGCGGGTGGCGGCGGCGTGGAGATCGCCGCCGCGGGAACGGTCACGGGTTCAGGCTCGATCACCGCCAACGGCACCGCCGGTGGCAACGGTGGCAACGGTCAGTTCGGCGCGGGCGGGGGCGGCGGCGGGTCCGGCGGCGAGATCGTCCTCTATGGAGAACAGTCGTCGTTCACGGGCCTCACGCTCGACGCGAATGGGGGCGCGGGCGGGATGGCCACAGGCGGCGGGGGCTCTGCGGGAACGACCAACGGAACCACGAACGTGGCACCGGGCAACGCCGCGGACGAGGCCTTCATCAACGAGTGCGGCGGTGGCGGCGGCGGCGCCTACGGGAAGGTCGTCCTGCACGCCGAGTAGCGCGGCTCCCGGACGTTCGCGCCGGACGCCCCCCGGGGCGATCGCTACGCCGCGACGACCTGAAGGCGCGCGACCGCCGAGACGAGGGAGTCGGCGTCGACCGGCTTGGGCAGGTGCAGCTGAAAGCCTGCAGCGAGCGCGCGCTGCGAGTCGTCGGCCCGGGCGAACGCGGTGAGGGCAAGCGCCGGAGTGAGCCCACCGCGCTCGGGGAGCAGCGCGCGCACCTGACGGATGAAGGTGTAACCGTCCACGTCGGGCATCGCCAGGTCCGACAACAGGACGTTGGGCCGAAACTCGCGAAGCTGCACCAGCGCTTCGCGCGCGCTCGACGCGCAGGCGACCACGGCGCCGCGGCGCGAGAGGATCTCGGCGAGCAGCAAGCGTGAGTCCGCGTCATCGTCCACGACGAGGAGCTTCAGCCCCTGGAGGCTCTCGAACGGGACGCCGGGCGCAGCGCTCGACCTGCCATCCTTGACGGTCGCGGCGTCGATGGGTGCCGGCAGATCGAGCGTGAACGTGGCCCCCTGGTCGATGCCGGGGCTCTCGACGCGCACGCTACCGCCGTGCGCCTGGACGAGCTGGCGCACGATGGTGAGCCCGAGGCCGAGGCCCCCGTAGCGACGTGTCGTGGAGCCGTCGGCCTGCCTGAACGGCTCGAAGATGGCCGGCAAGAGCTCCGGCACGATCCCCGCGCCGGTGTCCGACACTCGGATGAGGACGCGCCCATCGCCGCGCGAGGCCTCGAGAACGACGCGGCCCCCCTCGGGGGTGAACTTGATGGCGTTGGACAGCAGGTTCCACACCATCTGCTGCAGACGGTCCGCGTCGGCGGGGATGCAGCCCACGGCGCCGATCGCCGTCGAGAGCGTGACGCCTTTCTCCTCGGCCACGGGCCGCAGCGCTTCGACGGCGCCCTCGATCGCACCGGCGACGCTCGTCGACACGAGGTCGAGCCGGAGCTTGTCGCTCACGATGCGCGAGATGTCGATCATGTCCTCGATGAGCCGCGACTGCGCGCGCGCGTTGCGCATGATGATCTGGAGCGGGCGCTGCAGGTCGGGCGTCGCCTTGGCGAGCGCGATCTGCGCCCAGCCGAGCATCGCGTTGAGCGGCGTGCGTAGCTCGTGCGACACCGTGGCGAGGAACTCGTCCTTGGAGCGGTTCGCGACCTCGGCCTCGCGCCGGGCCGCGCGCTCGCTCTCGAGGAGCGTCGCGCGCTCCTTGGCCAGCCGCTCGAGGGCGCCGAACCGCGCGCGCTGCGCGACCGCCCACGCGGCGCGCTCGGCGATCGCCACGAGCAGTCGCTTTTCGACGGCCGAGAACTGGTGCCCGCTCGTGGATCCGATCTGAGCGACCCCGATGACTTCCCCGTCGTGACGCATCGGCACGCCGAAGTCCGCGCGCGCATCGACGGCGCCCTCGGTCGCAGACGCGCCTCCCTCCGCAGCCTTCTCCCCGTCGACGGTGGAGAGCGGCTCGAACGACTCGAGCAGGCTGCGCTCGACGCCTTCGCCCAGCCGGACGAGCTGCCCCTCGACGCGCGTCGTGCGGCCCGCCGTGGCGTGGACGCGCAGTGACTCGCCTTCGCCCAGGAGGATCGCCGCGGAGTCCGCGCTATCGGCTACTTCCATGAACACGCCGAGGAGCTTGCGGAGAAAGACCGTCAGGTCCCCCTCTTCGAGCGCCGCCGTGGCGATCCGCTCGAAGGCGGCGAGCCGCTGCAGCGCCTCGTCGCGCTCGCGCGTACGAAGGGCCACGTCGTGGCTGCGCGCGTCCTCGCGCTGCTCGAAGAGGTCCGCGAACGCCTTGACGCGGGCGCGAAGGACGCCCGCGTCGAACGGCTTGGTCATGTAGTCGGCGGCGCCCGACTCGTAGCCCTTCTGCGTATAGATCTCGTCCCGGTGGATCGCCGTCAGGAAGATGATCGGCAACCCGCGCCCGCCCGGCGTCACGCGGATACGCGACGCCGTCTCGAACCCGTCCATCCCGGGCATCTGCACGTCGAGCAGCGCGATGGCGAACGTCTCGCCTTCGACCTTCGCGATCGCCTCGGGCCCGCTGCGCGCTTCGACGAGCTCGACGCGCAATGGCTTGAGAATCGCGCTGAGCGCGACCAGGTTCGCCGGGTTGTCGTCGACGATGAGGACTTTTGGAGCCTTCTCTACCATGGTGATGACTCGCCCGCGCGCGCCTTACGGGCCGGGGGCGACGACGGCGGCGGGCGCCGCGTCGGTGACCCAGTGGTGGATGATGGCGAGGAGCCTTTCGGGCTCGACCGGCTTGGTGATGTAGTCCGTAGCACCGGCTTCGATGGCCGCTTCGCGGTCGCCCTTCATGGCCTTTGCCGTCAGCGAGATGATGGGGATCGCCTTGTAGCGAGAGATGTCCCGGATGGCACGGGTGGCCGAGAGACCGTCCATCTCGGGCATCATCGTGTCCATCAGGACCACGTTCATGTCGGGGTGGTCCTTCAGGACGTCGATCGCGAGGCGCCCGTTCTCGGCGTGGAACACCTCGATGTCGCGGGCTTCGAGGACCGACCGCAGCGCGAAGACGTTGCGCAGGTCGTCGTCGACGAGCAGCACCTTCAGCCCGTTGAAGCGCGCCTCGGCCGGCAGCCTCGTCGCCTGCGAGACGGTCGCGGTGTCCTGAGGCGGCCCCGCCTCGCGCACGAGGGCCTCGGCCCCGGCGTACAGCATCGGCAAGTGCAGGGTGAACGTGCTGCCCTCGCTCGGCGCGCTCACGACGTCGATGGACCCGCCGAGCAGGCGCGCGATCTCGCGGCTGATCGTGAGCCCGAGGCCCGTGCCGCCGTACTTGCGGCTCGTCGTGCCGTCGGCCTGCTGGAAGGCCTCGAAGATGAGCTTCTGCTTCTCGAGCGGGATCCCGATGCCCGTGTCGCGCACC
>Ga0302325_10000454_pt1 | contig 114376 bp, 66 predicted proteins | sample Palsa_T0_2_FD_201948 | JGI IMG/M metagenome (GOLD analysis project Ga0302325, IMG submission 201948) | Peat permafrost microbial communities from Stordalen Mire near Abisko, Sweden - Palsa_T0_2 | ecosystem: Environmental > Terrestrial > Soil > Palsa > Peat permafrost | place: Sweden: Abisko...
CAAGGGCACGGCTGGGTAGCGAAGTTCGGTTGTGATAACCGCTGAATGCATATAAGCGGGAAGCACGCTCCAAGATGAGATCTCCCTGAAGGGCCCAGGAAGACGACCTGGTTGATAGGCTGGGTGTGAAAGCGCAGTGATGCGTGAAGCTTACCAGTACTAATCGCCCGTTCGGCTTGTCCATAGAATTAACTCTGCGCAGTTAGAGTGTTTCGCTTTTGAGCAAGTGAGAAGCGAAGATGCTTAAGCCGCAGACACTTTCTTGCAAGCCTTGTACCCAATCAATTTCGTTCGTCAAGGGCGCGTTTCCAATGGAATGCGCGCCCGAAAAATTTGAAAAGTTTGTTTGGCGCCAGTTTGCATGCCGCGTTCCTGCAGGCCCGGGAGAAACCATCCGGGACAGAGCAGATGTCGCGGCGGGCTGCGGGGAACCACCCGCCAAGCGCCAGCCAAGATAAAGGCGAACCGCAGATCCTTCGACTTCGGTCAGGGTTTCGGCAGCGGGTCTCGAATTACCAAACGGGACACCCGCCAAACGCCACATCTTGCCGGTGACCATACTGCGAGGGATCACCCGTTCCCATCCCGAACACGGAAGTTAAGCCTCGCTGGGCCGATGGTACTGCACGGGTGACTGTGTGGGAGATTAGGTGATCGCCGGCATTAGTTCATCGAAGAGCCCTGCCTTTCGGCAGGGCTCTTTGCTTTTTGTGCGGAACCGAACGCATTCCATTCCTCGTGACGTCGCGCCCGAATGGTGCAGGGTTAAGCGCGCGCTCGGCCCCCATAGATTGCGCTGCAGAGTGTGTCCTCAGTCGTCTCTCAGAAATAGCACCATCTGCATTTCCTGCCCGCTCCCGTGAAGACTCGACCGCGTGGATGCCACAAACCGCTGATCCCGCGTGTTGCCGGATCATCGCAGCGAATGGCAAGCGCGATTTCGAAAGAAATGTATGGAGGGGATGGGCAGTTGAATGCCCCGCCTGCGATGAAGACGCCTCAAGCCCCCTGAGGCAGGACGTTGGGAACTTCGATCCCCAGCGCCGTGGCCAGGTCGTGCTGGTGCTCCTGCTCCTGGCTGATGATCTTGCGGAGTTGCTCAGCAAGCGCATAGTGTCCAAGCGCCTCGGCCTGCTTAACGCGCTCGCGATAGTTCCGAATCGTCTCCGTCTCATTGTCGAGATCGAACCGGAGCATCTCTTCGGCCTTCTCAGAGAGCTTGACTGTCTTGGGGACTGCCGTCGGCATGCCGCCAAGATAATCGATCTGATCAGCAAGGATGAGTGCGTGCTGCAGTTCCTCACTTGCATGCACTTTCAATTCGGCGGCGATATTCATCCATTGAGCACCTCTCAACACGTTGCTATAAACCGTGTAGGCGATGATGGCCTGGTACTCGCGTGCCAGATCTTCATTCAATGCATCGATCAGGCTCTTGATGGAAGTATTTCCTTTGCTTTTGCTATTGGCAGCCATATCTTCTCACCTGCGTCCAAGATTTTTGATCCGTTGCTGACATCGATTGAGATGCGGCCTGTCCCTGGTTAGTTTGGCCTGTCAACATTATCCACCAACGCAAGCGTCTGGCTGCCGGAGGCGATAGGCAATTACGCGGGGGTTGTCGTAGCCGCCGGGCAACGAAGTAATTTGAAAGAGTGCTTCGAACGGCGCGACGGCGGTTCCAGGCTTATGCCGGATGCTGCGCAGCAGCGCATCGAGCCGCTGCGGATCGGTGACCATTTCACCCGCAGCTTGCGTTGCCTGGGCGTTCAGTCCTTCCACTAGAACCGTAAGCCCGTGGTCTCCGCAGCCCTTGAGCAGAGCGACGACTCCGAAAGAAGGGTAGGTTTTTTCTTCGGTGCGCTGCGTATCGTACATCGCCGGGATGGAATAGACCGGTGCCTCATTTGCTTGCGGAGAGCGATTCTGATACTGCGGCGCCCCGGTGTGCGGGTCCTGATCGAGCACAAAATTGAGATCGGACTCGTACACCGAGACCCAGGGGTTTGAGCGATGGCTCCCGATGAGAACAACGTTTCCCTGATGCAAAAAGTCGGCGCTTATGTCGCGCGCAAACTGCGGATTTTCCTGGCCGCCGAAATTTGCCGAGAGACTGGCAAGGTGAGCCGCGATCGCTAAGTCGCCAGGGCTGGTGACGCGGCGCATAATTACGTTAAAGAGTTTGCTGCCTTGGGCGTCATAATATTTCCGGTTGAGGTAATCGCCAAGGTCCAGCGTCTTGCCGTTCAGGTCCTGCCAGAGTGCAAAGCTGGTATCGGAGTAAACGACTTTCAGATCTTCGTTGGGCTTTTCGAAGAACTGGCCCCAGAAATCACCAACGGCGCCCGCCGGCCGGGTGAACGCGGATTCGTTCTTGCCGCTCATCAGGTAACGCGTCGCAGCGACCGATGCGACGATGGCAACCAGCACCACAGCCGCCACTGTGAGCCATTGCATCGCGGTTAACGAGCGTTTGCCTGGAAGTGCCTGATCGGGCCGCCCCATCTGTCCGACAGCAGGCCTTACTTCGCCGGCCAAGAGTTGAGCATCGGGCGGAACGATTGACTTTCTTGCAGAGAATTCCGGCGCGTAGGCGCCGCGCGGAATCCTGATCGTGATGGGTTCTTCCAAACCGTCCGAAGCGAAGTATTTCTCGAGCCGTACCCGCAGCTCGTGAGCGCGGACCCGGACGATGTTGTCGTCAGCGGGGTCGTAGTTCGGCTTGCGGCCAAGCACCCGGGTTCCGATCACCTGTTCCTTCAGGTTCTCGGCATGGCCCAGAATGGCCTCATCCGTGATGTAAAGGAGGAAGGCACACAAAGCCGGCGATCGGCGAAAAGACTCGCTGTTGACGACACGCTGGACTAGCTCCCGCTTCGCCTCGACAGACAAAGCGGCGTCGGCTTTCGGGAGTTGGATTACCGTTGATGTCGCGGTTTCCTGCACAACCGGTCATTTTACGGTAAAGTCTTTACGGATGTAAAACCCCCAAAGGGCACACTATCTCGTGGCGATGTTGGCGGAGCGGGCCTCAGACTCAGAAACGCCTCTCTTCTCTCGGAGACCCGCGTGACTTCTTCGCCCGAAACCGCTCCCTCCACATCGCTTTGCACCAAGAAATGCGGGCCTGCCGAATTTGCATTTAGGGGCAAATTTAAGGCCTTTTGCGGCACTCCTGCACTTTAGATCGCAGATCCTGTAAGAAAAAGCCGCTTGCCAGATACCCGTCACTTGGTCTACCCTCTCCCCGTGCGTCGATATCGCTAACGCCGCTCTGGTGCCAGCTTCGGCTCAGTTGTGCGCTTCTAATCGCACATCCCCTGTCAATCTAAGTCTTCCGTCCGCGAGATTCTGCGTTCAAGAGTGTGCGGCTGTCTCTGCTCCGCGAAGGATCCCCTCGTGTTGGCCGTTGCGGCCCCCCTGCTGAGATCGAACGATTGCGCTGCTCTTCCCCGCCTAGCGATGCGGCGCCTCGGGGCGGCAGCCTGCCGGGCCGTCCCCAAAAGGGGCTATCCACGCTGTCGCGCGCAAGAATTAACGGAAGATTGGTCTCCCAAACTGCCACCACGGAAACCGGAACCTGCACGGTCGCCAACTATTTTACCGTTAGTTCACTTCACAGACCCTTCTGCAAGCATGAGCCTTGTTGCGGACAAGAAGTGATGTCTTCTTCCATCTCCAGTTGTCTGGATTGATTGCTCCGGCGATTGTTCGGGGTGAAAAGCCCGCAACTGGTAGCCATGACAAACTCAGAGACCGCTATCTGAGATCAACTCAACCTGATTCATGCTCAGGAGGCATGTTCGATGAAGCACGAGGAATTTGCAATCCCGAATCCAAGAGCTTTGCTGACCGCATTTTGCGCCGCCGTTTTGATGATGCTTATCTGCGGCCACGCCTTTGCCCAGGCGGGCATCGATATGGGCAGCGTTACGGGAACTGTCAAAGACTCCACCGGCGCCGTGGTGCAAAAGGCACAGTGCACACTGACCAACGACAGTACCGGCGTCACGCAGAAAGCCGCATCCACTTCGGCCGGCGCGTACGTGTTCACAAATGTTCCTGTTGGGACCTATTCATTAAGGATCCAGACGCCGGGCTTCAAGGATTATGACGTGACCGGCATTGTGGTCCACCTTGGCGACTCGGTCACCGAAGACGTTTCGCTTCAGGTGGGAGCCACCAGCGAGCAAGTGACCGTTACATCCGCGGCGCCCCTTCTGCAGGCCCAGGATGCCTCGCTGGGCATGACCATCGATAGTACGGCCGCGACCGAACTTCCGCTCTACGGCGGCAGCGGCGGCCGCAGCTTTATGACCCTGATAACGATCGCGCCAGGCGTCCAGTTTACGGGGACGAATTCAAGCACTGGAACGTTTCTCATCAACGGCGTGCAAAGCGGCGCGGTCGATGTGCGCGTGAACGGAGCCGACGATAATGCCGAGGTTTTTGGTGGTATCACCATTCCGCCGATTCCCGACACGATTCAGGAGATGAAGGTGGAGACCGGCGACAATCCGGCTGAGGTCGGCCACTCCTACGGCACGACGGTGAACGTCGTCACCAAGGCGGGCACCAATCAGTTCAAGGGCTCGGTCTGGGAATACAACGAAAATGACATGTTTGACGCCAACGACTACTTCAACAAGCGGAGCCAGTTGCTGCACTCTCCGACGCCGCTGCCGAACCGGCCGGGACGATTGAAGGAAAACTCATTCGGCGGCATCTTCGGCGGGCCTGTCATTCTGCCGGGCTATAACGGCCACAACAAAACCTTCTTCACAGCAGACTTCCAGTACACCTATTACACGGCCGAGCCCAGCTACACGGGAACGATTCCCACGGCTACGATGCAGAGCAGCGGTTTCACGAACCTGGTGGATACTCTCAACCTGAGCACTACGACGAAGAACGACGGCCTTGGCCGCACCTTTCAGCAGGGCACGATGCTGGACCCGGCCACGACGCGAGCAATCCCATGCGGCGCGGCTGATCCAGTCACAGGCCTGACGGCGCTCTGCAACACGGGCAGCTCAGGCACCGCTCCCAACGAAGTCGGTGTCATCACGGATCCCACGGTTAATGGCGGCGTGAAGAGCGCGGTCGTTCGCGATCCTTATTTCCAGGAACTCGGCCAACCGGCAGGGTGCCCCAGCATTGCGGGGACTACGGTATGGACTTCGACGGTGGCAGGTGGCCCTGTTTCTCCCGCCTGCTTCAATAAGCTTCCGGCCGGCCGTCTCGACCCGAACGCTGTCGCGCTACTCAAGCTTTTTCAGCCCTACCCATACAACAACGTCGGAATCAATCCAAGCACCGGATTAAACACCGCCGGAACCGGCAGCTACGCTAGTAACTTCTATGAGCTACTGCCAGACCCGATCCACACGAAGCAATACGATGTGCGAGTCGACCACAAATTTACCGACAAGGATTCGGCATTCGTGACGTGGAGCCACTACAACCAGACCCAGCAGGAACAACCGCCGTACAAGGGTGTTCTCGAGGGCGGCAGCAGCGTCAGTTTCTGGACGACTAACCCGACCTACATGGTGGTTGCGACAGAAACGCATGTCTTCAATCCGAATTTGATTAACGAATACAGAATGTCGGATGAACGCAACTGGAATACGCGCATGGATCCGGGCGCCATCGACAATACATTCGGCATTCCCGCCCAATACGGGATTGAAGGCATTCCGCAAAACGTGAACAACGGCGGGTTGCCGTCCTTTAGCATCGGCAGCAGCATCTCCAGTTTCGGCTCCCGCACCAACGTTACCTGGCAGAAGGTAGGGGCATGGCAGTTCTCTGACAACCTGACCAAGATCAAAGGCAGAAGCGAATGGAAGGTCGGTGCCGAATACTGGTGGACCTACGGCAACATCGCGCAACTGCCGAATTCAAGAGGCAACTTCACTTACGGGCAATATGCGAACGTGCCCGCATCGGGTGACGGCGGCACGAGCATGGCGGATTTTCTGCTAACGCCCACAGCGGGGAATGCAACCTACCTTGCCGCAAATGGCGTCAGTACGGCGGCCAGCCCGCTTGGCGGTGTGAACGGGTATAACGGAGACAACTGGAACAAGTCTGTCTATCACGCGCCGTATATCGCCCTTTACGTTTCCGACAGCTGGAAGATCACGCCAGCACTCACCGCCTACCTGTCGATCCGCGATGACTATTTCGGCCCTTACTACTCCGCCGGCGGCACGGAAGGCGAAGGCAACTTCTGGATGGGTGGCGACGGCAATGAGGCCAGCGGCAGCGCCTACTACATTAACCATGCCGGATGCGCCACGACAATGTCCACCGCGTTCAAGGCTCTGCTGGCCTACGACAACATCCCGATCATCTGCGAGCCAAACAATGCTGCGAACAAAGTGCCCAAGTTCAACTGGGCGCCGCGGGTCGGCGTTGCCTATCGCGTTCGGCCAAGACTGGTGGTGCGCGCAGGCGGCGGCGTTGCCTACGGCGCGTTTAACTCCATCGGTTACGGCGGCACTCTAGGCACCAACTATCCCTTCCGCGTGTCGGTGCAGCAAGGGCCGCAATACTCGTACAAGCCGCAGCAGGTAGAAAACAGCGCCAACCCAACGCCACAAACGGCGACGATGGAGAATACGTTTGGTCTGGTCGACATGACCAGCGCGCTCAACGCATACCAACCGCTGGGCTCGGTGGTTCTCTACGGCAAACCCTACAATTTCCATATACCGTACGAGGTAGCACTTAACACTGCGGTGCAGTGGCAGTTCACCGGCCACGACTCGGTCGAAGTTCGCTATGTGGGTCAGCTTGGCAAGCAACTCGAAAGTGCCAATCCTTACCACAATGCTCCCCGGCAAGCGCTGCCTACAAGCGTATCTGCGGTCACCGCCTGCACGGCTGCGCAACTCGCGACCAACCCATTTTGCGAAAATTCCCCCGCAATGCCCGACGGTACAACGACCATCCCGTTCCCGAACCTGGCTGCGAACGAGGGGCCAATCGAGAACACCGAGCAAATCAGCAACTACGAGTCGGGGCAGGCAGAGTACCAGCACCAGTTTGCGGGCAACTTCAACATGGACGCGAACTACACCTTCCTCCGTTGCTGGGCAGATACGCAGGCTGGCCAGCAGAACGACGGTGGTCCGGCCAATGGCCGCGCTCCCTGGCTGGTGGGCTTTGGCGGCTACAGGGCCGACTATGACAAATGCAGCGGCCTCGCTGCCAACGTTTTCAAGCTGTCAGGCGAGTATGGCTTGCCGTTCGGCAAAGGGGCTCTCGTGGCTGGACATGCGAACGCTCTCGAGGATGCCATTATCGGTGGCTGGAAACTCGATCCCATCTGGATCTCCTCGAGTGGGGTCCTGGCCAACATCAGTTGCCAGGGAACGATTGGCGGTATCGCCAATGCGCCCGGCAACTTTACCGGCCCGTGGTTCCAGACCACGAATACGGCGTGGGCCTGCGATGCGCCGCTCGTGGCGGGCGTGAACCTCTATAAAGCCGGTCCGAACGATGCGCATCGCAGCAAGGTCAACGGCTACTGGAACTCCGCGGCCTTTACCGCACCGACGCAAGGAGTGCAGACCGTGGGCCAGCAGAACTTCGCTCCCTGGGGTGTTAGAGGAAACCAGATTTACGGTCCCGGCTGGTACGGCGTGAACCTCACCATTCACAAGCAGTTCGAGGTCTTCAGGGAAACGAAGCTTGAAATCGCGGCGATGGCGATCAATGCCTTTAACCACGTACAGCTAAGCAACCCAACAACCAGCAACTATACTCAACCGCAAAACGAAACGCTGACGGGCGGCTGGGGCACAATCACCGGCGATGCCTCAAACAACAGTTCGGGGCGCATCTGGCAGTTCGTCGGAAAGTACTTCTTTTAGAAACTCTGCGATCATGCAATAGAAGCTGATTGCGGCGCGGCGGTAAGGCGGAAGATGCCTTCCGCCGGCCGCGCAGCGTACCAACGGGAGTTCCCTTTGAAATGGAAGACTGTATGTGTGATCGCGGCCGGGCTTGCGATTACGAGGTTCGCGCTGGGTCAGACGCGTACGGTTGACACTGCGATCGCCACTTTGAGTCTTTCTGAGCGGAGCGGCGACCTGATCGGCGTGCACTGGAAACATCCGGAGATGGAAATCATCCAGGAGCCGCGACTGGGTGAGAACTTCCGCATTCTCGTTCCCGCAAAGGGATACGAAGCCAACTATTTCAATAGCCGCGACCAAGCTGTGAGCCACATTGAGGCGACTCCAAATGAGGTCATTTGCACCTATGACTCGCTTCGCAATGAGCGCGAGACGCTGCCCATCAAGGTGCTCTACCGTGTACGCGTAGTTGGCGAGCAAATCCAGTTCTCCGTCGAAGTGAATAACTCAACCGAGAGAAAGCTGGCTGAGGTGATGTACGGGATCATCGGCGGCCAGCAAGGGATCGGCGACCGGCTCGGAACGGTATCGATGATTCCCGGCGCCAATGCAAATCTCGCGCCCGACATTTTTTCGCGCTTCAACGGCGGAGGATACGGAGGCGGCAACCTCGGCATACGTTATGACGCCACGGCGTTCACGTATCCGGGAAGAATGTCGATGGGGTGGGTTGATATTTACAACCCGAAAGATGGAATCGGCTATTACTACGCCGACCAGGACCCAGATACAAGGCTCACCCTTCTCGATCTGGAGATGCGGCCCTTCACCAAGAGCGCGAGCACGCGGGATAGCTGGCCGGCGAACTCAGAAGCGAACGGTGAGCCCATCGGCATCACGATGGGCTGGGTGGACATGCCGTATGCAGGTCAAGGCACATTTCGTGCGGGTCCGGCCGCCTTGCAGGTTCACGCTGGCGACTGGCATACGGCGAGTGGGATTTATCGATCGTGGTTCGATCAGCACTTTGCCATCCAGCGCCCGCCAGATTGGCTGCGCAAAGAAAATGCGTGGCAGTCGATCATCCTCTCGAACAGCGAGGATGTCATCGTCCATCGATTTGATGAACTGCCGAAACTCGCTGCTGACGCCAAGAAGTATGGGATTACGACCTTCGAGATCCTCGGTTGGGATATGGGGGGAATCGATCGCGGCTATCCACAATACAAGCCTAACCCGCGGTTGGGAACGCACGAAGAGTTCACGAAGGCTCTCAGCGAGATGAAAAGTATGGGCGTGCATCCGCTGATTTTTTCGAACATCCAATTTGCCGACACGGCGACCGAGGTCTACAAGAAGGAGCTCAATCAATTCACAGTGGATGGCGAGTGGGCGCCGGACTTGCACCTCAACGGATGGGGCGAAGGGACGATTAGCGCGAGGGCAGGACTGACACGAACGAATATGACACTCGAGAGCCCCGCGCAACCCGAGTTTCGCGACTACCTGATGAAGCAATACCTGCAACTGGTGCGGGACGGCGCGGAAGGATTCCAATTCGACAAGACGAACATTCTCGATGTGCTCGATTTCAACCCCAAGTTGGCCGTCCCTCCCGACAAATCGCTCGCGCAGGGCGTCTTGGGAACAATGCAGGAAGTCGTCGAGCAATCGCGAGCAATTAATCCGAATTTCTCGCTCGCCTCGGAGATTTGGTTCGATCGCGCTTTGCCCTTCGTCGATGTCTCGTACATGCGCATGGGCCAGATTGATATGGGCTCCACTGTGCTCCGCTACACATTTCCCGAGTGGACTGCGACTATCTTCGGCGAGAGTCCCGGCGATTTCGGCCCAATGAACAACGGAATGCGCTACGGGCTGGTGTGGGATCTGGCGCCGCGCCACTACAACGACTCTGTAGATGAACCGCTGACCCAGCCGCTGGCGCGCTATGTTTCGGAATTGATCCGCATCCGCAGGGAATACGAGAACCTTCTGTTTTTTGGCCGCTTCAATGACACGATGGGCGCTACGGTGAAGGGCGATGCAGACATTCGCTACTCGGTATTCACGCCGTCGCACTCGGCAGTTGCTGGCCGCGCGTGCGTAATTGTGAATTTCGGCGACAAAGAGGAATCCGCCGATGTGAGCTTCGACAAAATCAGCGGAGACGTCACGATTGCTACGCCATTTCATGAGAATCGCACGGCGAGGCTGCCGTTGAAAATCACTATCCCTCCGCATGAGCTCGCTGTCGTAGTGAAACAGTGAAGGGACAGCGCGTCTTGCTTTGCGCTTGGCTGGCGCGGAGATGACCCGACAACGAGTGAGTGATCTTATGAAGTGGCGAACGAAAGCTTGCGCCGGACTAATCTGTGTTGCAGCCTCTGCGGTGCTTGCGCAAGCGCCCATCACGCTGACAATCGATACACGTAATCCGCAGTTCGCTATTCCCGGCGATTTCGCGGGGCTTGGATTCGAAACCGAAAGCGTGGCTCCGAACACCTATGGTGTTTCAGGGTATTTTTTCAGCCCGGAAAACACCCAACTGATCACGCTCTTTCGGAATGCTGGAATTAAAAACATCCGGGTGGGTGGCGGCACGGTAGATGGCTCCGGATCGGACGAGCATTGTGTGACGCCGACGCCAAATCCCGAGGACATTGACAATCTATTTGAGTTCGCCCGCGCCGCCGGCGTGAAGGTGATCTATTCCGTTCGCCTTTTGAATGTCGACGCGTGCGCCGATCCCAACCTTGCTGAAAGCGACGCGAAGATCGTGGCCTATATTTGGAAACACTACCGGGCAGAGCTGGATAGCTTTTCGATAGGAAACGAACCAGACGTACACGGCTACCATTCGCGTCCCGATCGCGTGGTGGACAAAGCGATCTTTGAAACGGCGCCTGGCACTCCAGGATCGGCTTATCCCTCCTACATATCCCAGTGGCGCAAATTTGCGTCAATCATTGAGAAGGCCGCGCCAGGCGCCAAGTTTTCCGGGCCCGATACAGCGGTATCGGACAGCAGCAGTTTTACTCCCGATCCAGCAAGTGGCGTTTCGTGGACCGTGCAGTTTGCGCGCGATCTGAAAAGTTCAGGGCTGCTTGCGGAAGCGTTGCAGCACCATTACGTGTGGGGGCGGCCGGACAACACCACCGTGCAGGAGGCGATCGACGACATGCTCTCGCCGGAGTGGGACGACGCCGAGACCGTCGGTTCACAACCTGCGCACAACGGAGGGAGAGCAGATTTCCATCCCTATCCTTTCGTGTACACGCGCGTGCTCGCGCCATTAGTGGAGGACGGCGTTGCGTACCGGATGACCGAGGCCAACGACTGCTTGCACGGCGTGCCCGGCGCGAGCGATGGATTTGCCGCGGCGTTGTGGTCTCTGGATTACATGCACTGGTGGGCTGCGCACCGCATGGCCGGTGTGAACTTCCATAACAATCCCTGGCTGCCAACCGATACCATCGTTCCCGATCCCAATCCATGCGCCAAGGTGGGCTGCGAACACTATCGCGTGACGGCAAAGGCGTACGGGATCAAGGCATTTACGCTGGGCAGTCACGGATCGGTCGAACCGGTGACAATCGCGAATCCAGAGAAGATCAACCTGACTGCATACGCGGTGGGCACCCCACGCGATCTCTATGTGACGATCATCAATAAGACGCACTCGACGACGCACGATGTGATTGATGCTGCCGTTACGATTCAGGCGGATGGATTCCATGCGGTAAGCGCAGAATCGATTCTGCTCGCCGACGGAGAGCCGGGAAATGCTGCACGCATGAATGCCACGCTGGGCGGCGCTACGATTTCGAGCGATGTTCCATGGTCAGGGAAGTGGGATCGCCTGGAACTTGCGCGCGGCGGCAGCGTCAAGGTGACTGTTCCGAGCACTACTGCTGTCGTAGTTCGGATCCATAGCAAGCTTTAGAGAATCAGTGGAAGTCGTGCGACTGCATTTCCATTGCTGCACCAGAAAGTGCTGTCAATCGATTAGCTTTGATGTGAATCACCTTGTCCTGATTCTGCAAAATTCCTTCTACCAGCAGGAACTTGCTGCGCGTGACCACCAGCCGATCGCGCTCGTAGAGATCCGGTGTGACGATGACATTGGCGATGCCCGTCTCATCTTCCATTGAGATAAAAATAAATCCTTTCGCTGTGCCCGGTCTTTGTCGAGCGATTACGCAGCCGGCTGCGCGTACATAATCCCCATCGCAGCGATGGCGTAGCTCTTCCGCGGAGAGGATATTACGGCTGCGCAGTTCAGCACGGCGGTAAAACATGGGATGCTTACCGACGGTGAGCCCGGTGCCCGCATAGTCGGCTACCAGGCGCTCTTCAATATTCATCTGCCGCAAAGGAAGTGTCTCAGAGGAATCGCGCAGCCATTCGCCTTTCTGGCGCAATAGCGGCCCTTCTGGTCTGCCGGCACGCTCCACCTGCCAGAGCGCCTCGCGCCGATGATGGATGCCGTCGAGCTGATTCAGCGCACCGATCTGTGCAAGCTGCGCAAGCTCTCTTCGCGATAGCGAAGGCACGCGTTGCGCGAGATCATCGGCAGAAAGGAAGGGGCCATCTTCGCGGCGCGTAGCCAGTAATGCTTCAGCCACGTGTGTCTTAAGGCCCCTGACATAGCCGAGCCCGAGCCGAACAGTGAGTTTGCCGCCCTGTTCACGCTCGATAGTGCAGGGCAGATCGGAGAACTGGATGTCGATCGGCTTTACGCGCAAGCCGTGCCGCTGCGCATCTTTCACCAGGACCGCAGGCGAATAGAAGCCCATGGGCTGATTGTTCAGGATTGCAGCGGTGAATGCGGCAAGATAACGTACTTTGAACAAAGCTGAAGCATAGGCAATGAGTGCGAAACTGGCTGCATGAGACTCAGGAAAACCGTATAGCGCAAACGAGCTGATGTTCTGAACAATCGTATCCTGCGTCTTTGTATCGATGCCATTGCTCGCCATGCCTGCGCGCAGTTTCGTCTCCAGGGTTTTCATCCGCTCCCACGAGCGGCGCATGCCCACGGCGCGCCGCAACTCTTCGGCCTCCGCACCAGAAAAATTCGCGACGATCATCGCCATGCGCAGCAATTGCTCCTGAAAGAGAGGGACGCCGAGTGTTCGCCTGAGCACCGGCTCGAGAGATGGGTGTGGATACGTGATCGCTTCGCGTCTCTGCCTGCGGCGCATGTAGGGGTGCATCATCTGCCCGACGATCGGGCCGGGCCGGATAATCGCAACCTGAACGACAAGGTCGTAGAACCTTTCAGGATTATTCCTCGGCAGCGAAGCCATCTGTGCGCGGCTTTCCACCTGAAACATGCCGACCGTGTCAGCCTGCTGCAGTGTCCGATACACTTCGTCATCTTCGGGCAGGCACGCAAGATCGACCTTGTCGCCATAATGCTCGGGGATCAATTCAATACAGTCCTTCAGCACTGCCATCATGCCCAGGCCCAGCAGATCCACTTTGATGATGCCAAGATCGGCACAGTCTTCTTTGTCCCACTGAACGACCGTGCGGCCTGGCATGGACGCGCGCTCCAGCGGAACGACATGATTCAATTTGCCCTGGCAGATGACCATGCCGCCGGAGTGTTGACCAAGATGCCGTGGCAAATCCTGGATGCGCATCGACAATTCGAGATATTTTGCGATGCGTGGATGGCGAATGTCGAATCCGGCGTGCAAAAAAGAATGCGCCATCGTGTCCGTCTTGCCGCGCCACTCCCACTGTCCCACCAGGCTCGAGAGACGCCCAAGCGTCTCATCATCAAAGCCGAGTGCTTTACCGGTTTCACGCGCAGCTGATTTGCCTCGATAGGTGATGACGTTGGCTGTCATCGCCGCGCCTAACTCGCCATATCGCCGGTAGACATATTGAATGGCCTGTTCCCGCTTGTCCTCTGAGGGAAGATCGAGATCGATGTCGGGCCATTCATTGCGGCTCTCGCTCAGAAAACGTTCGAAGAGCAATTCCATACTCACCGGATCGACGGCAGTGATCTCCAGTGCGTAGCAGACGGCTGAATTGGCAGCGCTGCCGCGGCCCTGCACTAGAATGTCGTGTTGCTTGCAGAACCGGATGATGTCCCATACGATGAGGAAATAGCCGGCGAAGCCCAGTTTGGCAATCAGGCCGAGCTCGTGATCGACCTGTTTTTGGGCGCGCTCCAGCAACTCGCGGTTGCCGGAACCATAGCGTCGCCGAACGCCCTCATTGACACGCTTGCGCAAAAAGCTATCCATGGTTTCACCGTTCGGCATGGGATAACGCGGAAATTCGTAACCGAGATCGTTCAGCTCAAACTTGAGACGGGATGAGAGCTCGACAGTATTCTCCACCGCTCCCGGAACATCACGAAAAAGCGCGGCTATTTCACGCGCAGTCCGCAGTGATCGTTGATTGTTGTGGGCCAGCAAGCGGCCGGCGCAATCCAGCTCAACGTGGCAACGGATCGCAGTGAAAAGATCCTGAATCTCACGATCTTGTGCAGCCGCATAGCGCACGCCATTTGTCGCAATTACCGGCAGCTTGAAACAGTGCGCGATGCGAATAGCCGCCTGATTGCGGCCTTCTTCTTCGCGTTCTTGATGGCGCTGTAGCTCAATATAAAGGTGATCGCGACCAAAGATATTCATCAGTTGTTCGATAACTGCGCACCCCGCAGCCTCGCCGCCCTGAGTGAGTGCCGCGGCAAGTGGGCCTTCTTCTCCTCCGGTGAGGCAGATCAAGCCCTCCGCATATTGGCTTAGCTCATTGAGAGTTGCAGCTCCCTCGCCTTTAGTCGGCTCGCGCATCTTGAACTGCGTAATCATTTGGCAAAGATTCTGATAACCCTGGCGCGATGCACAGAGTAACGGCAAGCGCACCGGTTCCTCCGGATTCTGATGCGGCAGCCAAGCCGGCGGAGTCATTCGCTTCCCAAGCGATGTCAGCGCGATCTCTGCACCAATGTGCGCGCGCATTCCGTTGCGCTTGGCGCTGGTGTGAAAACGCGCTGCGCCGTAGACACCGTTATGATCGAGCAGCGCCATTGCAGGCATTTCCAGCTCTACAGCACGCGCTATCAGATCTTCCGGCAGCGAAGCAGCGTGGAGAAAACTAAAGGCGCTCGTGGCGTGGAGCTCGATGTATCGCTCAGTCATAGAGCGCCATCATCCGCCAATGGCCGCACTGGGGTTCGCGTGAAATACAACAGCACAGTACGGTGTTATCTGACGCACGGGCCACCAAATCCCATTGTTCCCACTCCCACAACGAGGGATTCCACCAATCGCCGCAGCTCACCCAAGGCCCATACGCGCGCTCGACCGTATAACGCCGCTCACGGAAGAAGAACGCCTTCGGCTGCGCGCCGTCCAACGTCAAGTAAATTGCCACCGCGGATCGGAATCGCCGCAGCGCGGGCCGAACATTGTGCGAGAGGCGTTCTGAAGTCTGCGTTGCGCAAAGGGCAAATGGCTCCATACGGAACGCATCGGGTTCATGCGTGTCTTTGAGCACTGCGCGGCCCACATGGGTTTCACCAACGATAGCTCGAATGCGCGCCAGTGTGACGTCAAGCCGGAAAGGCTCAGGCAACTGCGGAGAAAACAGTCCAAGCTGAACATCGCTGGTTTTACCCGGCACTGCTGTAAGTGTTATAGCCAGGATGGCTGATTGCGGGGGATGCGCCTCTAGATCAAGCCGTAAAAGCTTGATCCACAACGGACGATCGTTGGTGGGCAATGCTGGCTGTACTGTGCGCGTGTGTGTTGCTCCGCCGTCGAGTGCCAATTGAATGCGAACCGATGCCAGCGCGAGTGCGCGCGTTGCCGCGCGTAGAACGAGTTGCTCGAGCATAAGATTCGCAACAAAGAGCAGTGAGTCCAGCATTTCCACTGGTGTATCGAGCTGCATATGCTCGGCTAGTGAAAACGCAGGCTCCACAGGCCTGAAGAGATGCTTATACTCGCCGCGTGCGAGCCTGAGAAGACGCAAACCTTCCTGGCCTAATCGTGCGACCAACTCTTTCTCAGGAAGTGCAGCAAGCATTCCGAGCGTACGAATGCCCCACAGTGCAAATGTGTGCGCATATTCTTCGCTTGGGTTCAGTACGTCAAGTGATAGCGACGCAAGCGCAGGGCATTCTTCACCCGGCGCAATCAACTGGATCGCACTGCTCGGCGTTAGACCCTTGGCCAACGTTACAGCCGCATGAAAATTTCGGCTGATTGCAATGCAAGCCGAAAATCCCAGCTCGCGGATTTTTGCGAGAAGCTTCTCTGCAAGAATTTGCGCCGGACCGAAAAGTTTCTCTGTTCCAGTGATATCGACGACACACAGAAAAACATATTTCTCGCTGCACTCTTCGACTCGCGGTGAAAATCCGCCGGCACATTCAAGCAGTAAGGCTTTCATAGCCGCCTCTTCGCTTGCCGAGCGGACCAGCACTTTGACGCCGGAAAAGGTTTCGATCTCGACTTGCGTCATGCCGTATTTAATTCCCAGCGCCCGCGCTTGGCGCGTCATCGCGCACACCTGTTGCAGCGGAGGCTCACCTTCCATCACCACACACGCGTATTTACGCAGCTCATGACGCAGCCGCAAAAGCGACTGCACGGGGAATTCTCTGATACAGATGCAGGCATAGTATTCATTCATCGTGCACCTGCCCACGTGGCCTGGCTTCGCCAGGCTGCTCCCTTCTCTCTCTGGGGTGGCTTGCGTATCGATATAACGTTCGAAGTATCGCCCGCAAATCGCCGCCGCTCCACGGCAACGCGATGCTCAATTCCCGTGAAGATCGTTGTCTCGCCTGAGCAGGGAACGCCAGCCTCAAAGCGCAGTAACAGTTCGGCGCTGCTTTTTGCGCAGGGATGTTGTGTGAGCAGGAGCAGGCTTGCGCGCGTTCGCTCGGCTGCCGCGCGGTAGCGGAACCATGTGGCAAGCGGTACTCGAATCGCGTGCTCCGGTGCGATGCTCGCCATATCGAGCACTACGGCAGCGAAGCCACCTGCCTGTAGCAGAAGATCGGTCACACGAACCGCCTGCTCCATCCGCATCAGCGGATGCGCGCGCGGGCTGCGCATCTTTCGTTGTGGAGCAGGAGACGCTGAATCATACGCCTGAATTTGTTGCTGGCGGTTCGAGCGCCGTTGCGGCTCTGCGCAACGTGCTGCAATGGCCTCGTTGTGCAGCAACTGGCTGACAGCTTCAGATAGCCCCTTCACTTCAGCTCGCGGATGCGCACCGCAACCGCCGCCATGCAAGCCTTTCTTTACCTCAGGAGGCTGAAAACACTTTTCCGGTAGCGGGCCTGCCTGAGATTGCCGGGCAGGCTGTGCGACCACTCCGCATCGCACCCAGAGCAAACGCGACAGATCTACGCCAGCTGCAGCGGCCGATTCCGGATCGAGTTCATCGCAAGTGTCGATCCACGTACACACGCAGCCAGCCTGTGTGATCCGCGCAAGAAATGAAAGTGCAAGGGAAGTTCGTCCGCTGCATTCCAGCCCCACCATTTCAGAGATTGCTCCAACTGGCAGTCCGCCATTCAGCAAACCATCGACGCTTGCAATGCCTGTGGACGCAACGGGCCGGATCAGAGTTGGCGCTGGCGTGAGCGCACGCGGAATGCGGGCTGCGAGCGCGGCCTCAATTTGAATGCGGATTGCCGAAGCGGAAGGCATCGTTGTATTCGCCTTATATTCGCCTAAGGTTGGGATACTTTGTCAATCCCTGATTGCACCGTCAAATGTGCAAGAGGCTGCTAAACTTCAGTTTCCAAACAGGATAAAAAAGTAGGGAATGCACTTGGCATCCATAACCTTAAATCGCTATCGTTATGCTTTTTGAGGGTGGACTGGGTTGATGGGACTCAGCCTGAAACGCACGAATCACTCCCGTTCTCTTCCGCGATTCTCTAATGAAGAAATGCGGTGAAGCGAATAAAAATCCGAACAACTGCGAACTCAGTCGCCATTCACTCTTCATCGCCAGATAGACTGGCTCGAACACACAGAACAAGAAGCTAGAGGAACAGTATTTATGAGAGACACGCCGAAGCTTGATCCTGTGCGCTGCTGGGAAGAGCAGGTAGTCATCCCAACGTATCCGCTTATGGACGCGGATCCGAATCCCATGTTCCTCGAGAAAAGGGTCTACCAGGGTAGCAGCGGCCGGGTTTATCCAAACCGGTTTACCGATCGTGTCTCGCTGGAGAAGAAAGACGTCAGCTATCGCGCGATTTTTCTGGAGAACGAATACATCCAGTTGATGATTCTTCCTGAAATCGGCGGGCGCATCTTCGCGGGACTGGACAAGACCAACCAGTACGACTTCTTCTATCGGCAGCATATCATAAAGCCCGCATTGGTCGGTCTTCTCGGTCCGTGGATCTCCGGAGGCGTCGAGTTCAACTGGCCCCAACATCATCGGCCGTCTACCTACATGGCCGTACACGCGGCAATCGAAGCCCATGCTGACGGCAGCCAGACTGTATGGCTGAGTGAGCATGACCCGATGTTGCGCATGAAGGGCATGGTCGGCATCACTCTTTCACCTGGCAAAGCGATTCTTGAAGCGAAGGTCCGTCTCTATAACCGCACACCATTGCCGCAGACTTTTCTTTGGTGGGCCAATGTTGCGGTACGAGTTCATGACGAGTACCAAGCATTTTTTCCGCCGGACGTCAGCTTTGTCGCCGACCATGCTAAGCGAGCGATCACATCGTACCCACTGGCGAAGGGAACATATTACGGCGTGGACTATAGTCCCGGCACGGATATCTCCTGGTACAAAAATATTCCGGTTCCTACTTCTTATATGGTCACTGAGTCAAAGTATGATTTCTTTGGCGGTTATGATCATTCCCGCGAAGCGGGCCTCGTGCACACGTCAAATCATCGCGTGGCCCCCGGAAAAAAACTCTGGACGTGGGGGAATGCCGAATTCGGATATGCATGGGACCGGAATCTTACGGACGAAGATGGTCCTTATGTTGAGTTGATGGCCGGCGCCTTTACGGATAATCAGCCTGACTTTTCCTGGCTTCAGCCCTATGAAACTCGAACCTTCAGTCAATATTGGTATCCGATCCAGAAGATCGGGCCTGCAAAAAACGCAAACACTGAAGCTGCCGTTAATCTGGAATTGGAAGATGGCAGCGTGCAGATCGGCATCTCAGTTACTTCGCAGCGGACGGTCCGGATTCAGCTCGTTCGAAAAGGGCAAATCGCATTGGACGAGCGAGCGGAACTCGCACCGGGAAAACCTTTCGTGCGTTCGATCGATGCAAATGGAACGGCTATGCGCGACTGGAAGCTCGTGGTGCTTGATTCCAGTGATCGAGAACTGATTCGCTATCAACCAGAAGAATCGCGCGACGTAGCGCTTCCCGATCCTGCCAGCGAGCCGGCGCGTCCTGAAGAGATCGCAACTGCAGAAGAGCTTTACCTTACCGGCTTGCATCTGGAGCAATACCGGCACGCGACCCGATCTCCAGAGGATTACTGGCGCGAAGGTCTCAAGCGAGACGCGGACGATGTGCGAATGAACAATGCGATGGGCCTGGCATTGCTGCGGAGTGGCCTGCTGACTGAGGCGGAAACACATTTCGAGCGCGCGGTTCATAGGCTCACCCGGTTGAATCCTAACCCTTACGATGGGGAACCGCTTTACCATCTGGGGCTCGCGCGGTTGTATCAATCGAAAGATTCCCAAGCGTACGATGCGTTTCACAAATCCGTGTGGAATTTTGCCTGGCGCGGGCCCGGATACCATGCTCTCGCTTCAATCAGTGCGGGCCGAGGAGAATTCGACCGAGCGCTGGAGCAGGTAGAAGATTCCCTGCGCTCTGACGCGCGGAACCTGAAAGCACGCGCGCTGAAAGCTGCACTGCTGCGCGTCGCGGGTCGAGATGCGGAACATCGCGCCGTTGTCGACGAATCGTTATCCGATGACCCACTGGATTTTCGGATGATGGCCGAGCGATTTCTTTTCAGCCGCCATGAAGATGATTTACGTAAATTACTCGAAGCGATCGATGGAGACATCCAGACGCTCCTCGACGTAATCTACGATCTGTCGTGGTCCGGACTACGCGCAGATGCCTATTCGCTGCTGACTGCTATTGCAGACAAGCAAGGGCTCGTCCACCCGATGCTGTGGTACACATTGTCGTGGCTTGCGGCGTCACTGGGGCAAGAGATCGAAGCGGATCGACACGCCTCACTCGCGGAGTCGGCATCTCCCCTTTATTGCTTTCCGGCGCGACTGGAAGAAATGCTCGTGCTGCAAAATTGTCTCAGGCGTCATCCGTCCAGCGCCAAAGCCGCGTACTACCTCGGCAACCTCTACTATGACAAGCGTCGCTACGACGACGCGATCCGGTGCTGGCGTCAGTCGTTGGCGCTGGACAGTCAGTTCTCGATTCCGCTTCGCAATCTTGGAATCGCAGAATTCAATGTTCTCCACGACTCGGAAGCGGCCGATCGCATGTATGCGCTCGCGTTCAAGGCAAAGCCTGACGATGCGCGCGTGCTCTATGAATGGGATCAGTTGCGGAAGCGCGCCAATTTGGCTACGGCAGCAGATCGTCTTCAGTCGCTTCAGGAACATTCCAGCCTCGCCGCACAGAGAGATGATCTCACTGTCGAATACATCACTTTGCTGAATCAGTGCGGTCGCTGGGGGGAGGCTCTTGAACAATTGAGCGCGCGACAATTCAGTCCGTGGGAGGGCGGCGAGGGACTCGTTTCCGCTCAGTATGTCTGCGCACATCGAGAACTCGGGCGCGAGGCGCTGGCAGAAGGCAATGCAGAGGAAGCTTTGGCACATTTTGAGGCGGCGCGCCACTACCCGCACAATCTGGGAGAAGGGAAGCATCTGCTCACTCCGGAGCGAGACCTGGATTATTTTTCCGGATTGGCGGCGCAGGATCTCGGTGATTCTGCCGTCGCCATGACCTATTGGAAGGCCGCTGCAGCGCGATTGCCCGGCCCTGGAATTCACAGCTACTACCAGGCTTTGGCGTTGCGCGAGCTGGGCCGCGAGAATGACGCAAGAACGATTTTGAAAGAGCTCGGAGAATTCGCGGCGAAGCAGAGAAAAACTGTGCCAAAGATCGACTATTTTGCGACTTCGCTGCCGAATTTGCTGCTTTTCGAGGATGACCTCGTCAAGAGGAATCGAGTGGATTCGATCGTGCTCAGTGCACTGGCGCATCTTGGGCTTGGCGACACGAACAAAGCGCGGCGAGAACTCGAAACGGTCCTCAAGGAGGCCCCGAATCATCCAGTTGCTGCGGAAACTCTTCGCTGGTTGAAGCCGCGAACGCGCCGTCGTGCCAAAGTCGCCGAGGTTCAACCCGGATGATCGTTCCGGTGGCAGGCGTAGTCGATGAATTGCGCGATAGACCAGATGGTGGGCATTCGCGCTACCTCTGGCTCGCTGCCATGGCGGGCGCCCTGGGCGGATTGCTCTTTGGCTATGACTGGGTGGTGATTGGCGGCGCGAAACCGTTTTACGAAACCTATTTTCATCTCGATTCGCCGTCGCTGAAAGGTTGGGCGATGAGCTGTGCCATCGTCGGCTGCCTCGTCGGCGCAATCATTGCAGGAGCATTGAGCGATCGCTTTGGACGGAAGCGTCTTCTCACCGTTGCTGCCCTTGTATTTGCGCTCACCTCTGTGGGCACTGCGCTTTCAACGAGTTTTGCTGCCTTCATTGCGTGGAGAATGCTCGGCGGCTGCGCTATCGGCCTCGCGTCGGGCATTTCTCCCATGTACATTGCCGAAATATCGCCCGCCCGCGCGCGCGGAAAACTTGTTTCGCTCAATCAACTGGCAATCGTTTTTGGGATCCTGTTTGCTCAAGTGGTCAATTGGCAGATCGCCAGGCCAGTGCCCGCGGGAAGCACGGCACAGGAAATTCTCGCATCCTGGAATGGCCAGGCCGGATGGCGTTGGATGTTTGGGGTCACTGCGATTCCCTCGCTCTTATTTCTCATCTGCAGCTTCCTGGTTCCCGAAAGCCCCAGGTGGCTGGCTATGAAGGGGCGCGATGGGCAGGCGTTGCGCGTTCTAGAACGGTTGAATGGTCACGCAATCGCAAAGCAGGTTCTAGCCGAATTCCGAATCACGAGCAGTGGTGGGATGCGTGGAGAACTCTTCCGCGAGCTTCATGAGCCAGGCGTGCGAAAAGCGCTACTGCTCGGCATTACTCTGGCTGTTCTGCAGCAGTGGTGCGGCATCAATGTGATCTTCAACTACGCGGAAGAGATTTTTGCCGGAGCCGGGTATCACGTCAGCGGAATCTTGTTCAACATCGTGATCACAGGCGTCGTCAACGTAGTCTTTACCTTGATTGCGCTCGCAACCATCGATCGTTACGGCAGGCGCATTCTTCTTCTCGGTGGTTTGGGCGGCCTCACACTCATTCACTCAATTCTCGCGGTACTCTACCACTTCCATTTTCAGGGCAAGCCGATGCTTCTGCTCGTGCTCGCCGCCATCGGCTGCTATTCCTTGACGTTAGCGCCAGCCACCTGGGTTGTCATCTCGGAGATCTTTCCTAACCGGATTCGCGGCAGTGCAGTTTCCATCGCGGTGGCAGCTCTTTGGATTGCCTGTTTTGTACTCACCTATACTTTTCCGCTCCTGAATGCGGCGCTTTCGACGTCAGGAGCGTTCTGGACCTACGCCGCGATCTGCCTTGCAGGCCTGATCGTTTTGTATCCACGACTGCCCGAGACCCGAGGCAAAACGCTCGAAGAGATTGAAGGAAGCCTCCGATCCGGCCCTTCCCTCCAGGTGCGCTGATGCGTTTCAAGAGCACACGATTGCAGGATTCAACAATCACCTAGCTGGTCTTCATCGCGGCCATTCTCGAATAGAGATCCTGCAGAATGGCAACGCTCGCCTCCGCGCTCGATCGATCGGGTTCCTCGTTGGTATCGTTCCAACCCTCATCTTCGCCGCCCTTGTTGTATTGAAGGACGATACCATCGCGCCGTGCGAGAACATTCAGCCCTTTGTAGTTCAAGCCATAGTGTGCGTCCTCCTGCGGGATGAGCCATGCGATCTGTCCGCGTACAGGCGTAATCGACTCATCATTCCACAAGGCGCGGCCACCATAGCCGGGGCAGTTCACAATCACCTTCTGCGGCAATGTTGTGAGTTCCTGTGGCGAATGAAACTCGCGCGTCTCGATCTTCCCTCCGGCGATCAGAAAATCAGTGAGCAGCTGTCGCGAGTAATCGGCCACGTTGAAGGCCATCGAGCTGGATCGCGTGACGTATGGCGTGGGAAACGGCGTCGATCCCGTAGGCATGACGATTGGCCGCGGCGTGAGGTCCGCTATGCGGTTCTCAAGCCGGATGAAATCGTGCTGCGGGGGTGGTCCCGTTCGGGAGCTAGGATCGGGCCGCCCATCCGGTCCCACGCGGCGCGGCTGGTCGCTCAAGCCCCAGCGGTCGGTCCACTCCACAGGCGATCCTGGCATGCCATAGAAGCTTTGGTAGTAAAAGAACGACGCGCGCGCCATCGATTCCCAGAGAGCGGGAAATTCGGGTGATACGGCGGACTCCAGGGCAACGCGTGAATCCGGTGTCCAGCTGCCCGTGGCGCGCGAACTACGCGTATACGGAGCGCGCTCTTTCGCGTAAATGGTCACATTCGCGCCAGCGCGTTGCAGCAGAGTTGCCGACGTGAGTCCGATGGCGCCCGCGCCAAGAACAGCGATGTCCTGCGAACCTTCGGCGGCAGTCATCGCACTTTTGACGGCGATTGTCGCCGATCCCCAAGACAGCGACCAACCGCTTCCGCCGTGGCCGTAGTTATGGACGATTGTCTTGTCGCCGATTTTCTCTATATCCATGCGCGGGCCTTTGGCGCGGAATGGACGGAGACAAACCGTGATGCGGAAGATGCGATCCGCATGCGCGCGGATGGGAATGAGAGGCGTGTACTGGTCGTAAATCGGCAACGGAGGTGTTGCCGGCTGCGTAACGGTCGCTACTTTCTTCTCGCAGCCGGAGAGCGCAAGCGCACTTGCGCCGGCAAAGGCGCCGGATCGCTTGAGAAAAGCACGGCGATTGACGGGTTGCAAATTGACCGGCTCAAGAAAAGAGGAAGTCGGTTGGCTCATCGGCGGGGTCTCCAGTCTTCCAGGTCTTTCTCGTCATTTGGATTGTCGCGCAGTGCTTCGGCATTGAAGCTGGCAACGCCTGCTTCAGTTTTGAAGGATGCCTTAACGTGGTTTTGCCCTAAGGACGACTCGGTATCAAATCGTCCTTAGGGCAATTGATGGGATTGACTAGAAAGTGAGTCTTCCGCCCATCTGAATAATTCGCGAGAAGCCGATCTGGGTCCAGTTGGAACCGATCGTTTGAGTGCTGTTGATTGTCGGGGCAGTGTTCACGCCGGTGCCGGTAACGGCCAGAGTGTAAGTGCCCGAGCTGCCAGCGGCGAACTGCGGCGTGTTCCACAGGTTCAGCGCCTCGGCGCGGAACTGGAAAGCCCATTTCTCGTGAATGTGGAAGGTCTTGTTGAGCGAGGCCGTAGCCGTGTCGGAGCCGGGAACACGGCAAGGCAGGGAACGGGGCACATTGCCGTACTGGTATGGCAACGTCGCAGTGAGGAGGCCGTAGTTGAGGTAGGCTCGCTCACCCGGGGCGGGAATACCAACCGTACCCAGGCGCGACTGCGGCTTACCCGAATAGCAGAGGTTGTGCATATCCCCCAAGTAGGTCGGCCGCTGATAGGAGCCGCCATAGCTGGTTGAGCCATAGGTGCTGGAACTCAGATCCGTTTGCACAATGGTCATGGGAACACCGTTCTGAATGATCTGCTCGTAGTTCACCGTCCAGCCGCCGACGATCTGGTCGAGCAGGTGGCCGCCAAAGCCGGAGGGGCTGCCGAGGAACCGCTGTCCTTGTCCGACGGGTAGAACGTACGTATTGGCCGTGGTCACGCGGTTGGGTACGCTGTTGATGGAGCGCGCGTACTCGCCGCCATTGACGTTGGTGTTGTCCTGTGGGCCGTAGGTGGCGAACACCTGCGAACCGGTGCCATAGAGGTTGTCCCAGTTGGACGACCAGGTGTAGGTCACCAGCATCGTGAGTCCCCGGGACACGCGCTTCTCAGCCCTCAGAGCCAGCGAGTTGTACCACGAATACCCGTCGGACTTGTACTCGCTGATGGACGTGAACTGAGGATAAGGAAGCAGGAACTGTCCCTGGGCGTACGTGGAAGCCGAGAGGACACCCGTGGAAGGATAACCGGCGAGAGTTTTGACGTAAAGCGGGTTGGTGATCTTATTGGAGAGGTTGGTTCCGGACGCGGCGGCCGAGGCCAAGGCGGAATCGGGCATCTGGTTGATGTTGATTGTGTTGAGGCCATCGTTGCTGTGCGCCCCGATATACGAAGCCTTGACGATGATGTCGTAAGGCAGTTGGCGCTCCACATCCAGCATGTACTGCTCAACGTACGGGAACTGGCGCTTGGGGTCTTGAAGGCTGGCGATCGAGGTGCCGACGCTTGTGAGCGGCCCCAGAGTATTGCCCGAAGGCTGAAGAAGCCCGATGTTGCAGTTGTTGCCGACGAACGGAGCCGAAAGGCAGGCAGCGCTCCCCACAGGTAATGCAGTTGTGGTATTGCCGGGTGAATAGGAGGTCGCCTGGGAGTATCCAGCGGTTGCAGCGGTGATTCCCACAGGCCCATAGAAAATTCCATAGCCCGCGTGGACCACCGTGTTGTTCATCACTTGATACGAAACTCCGATGCGTGGAGCGATCTTGGCATGTGGATTCTCGCAGCAGTGCCTTGGCACACCGTTCACGCCGGCAAACAGAATGCCGCCCGTGAGGGTTTCGGTGTTTCCCAGTGAATTCGTGTAGCTGCTCGCCGCTGTGGTGCTGAAGCCGACGTTGTACTTGTTGCCGGCCTCGAACTGCCCCAGCTCAAACTCCCAGCGCAGGCCAAGGTTGACGGTCAGCTTGGGCGTAATGCGGTAGTCGTCCTGCAGGAACAAAGAGTGATAGGTCTCCTTGTTAACAAAGGGGCCGGCGTTGATCTGCATCGTTGCACTCGAGGGCTCGCCCACCAGCAAGTCGGCGATTGCTGTAACGCCGATCGTTGAGGAAGGCGAGGTGCCGGTCGAGTTCGAGTTCTGGCCATCGAAGGTATAAGCTCCCGCCGAGCCGGTCTGAGGATTGGTGAAGTAGCCAAAGCCGCGATAAACATAGCCAAATTTGATCGTATGGCTTCGGATGGTCTTGCTCAGAATCACGACCCAGTTGTGCGAGGCCTGGATTCCAGGGCCGCTGAAGGAACCACCCAGGGCTGCGGCATTCGTCAAGTTGGAAAGAGTGAAACTCGGAAAGGTCTGCGATGCCATGTTGGCCGTCAAAGAAGATGGGAAGCCAGTGCCGCCGAATCCACTTGCTGAGTTGAACGGAGTCGAATACGGCGGAGAAGCGCTGTAATAGCGGTTGAATCCGTAACCCACCGTGAGCACCGTCGTGGGGTTCAGGGTAAACGTGCTTCCCGCCGACGTCGCATCGAAGAAACGGATCAGCTTGGTTTCGCTGGCCGAATACCCTGTAAGCAGAAAAGTAATATCCGGCTCCTGGACGCCGTCGTGCAGGAACGAGACGTTGCCCGTCCACCACGGAAAGAAAACGTGCTCCAGTTTGCCGACGTATTCATCGGAACGGGATTTGAAGCTCTGCACCGGGATGTAGTAGTTCACATCTGTGCCTTCAGGGCCGGCCTGGCCGTAGATGGAACTGTTGGTTGGCGCCGGCCAAGCGCTTGCCACAAACTTCCCGATCGGGTTGAGATAAGCGCTGGGAATCTTGTTCGTGCCAAACTCCGTAAGATACGAAACACGCGGAAACGTGGTGGGATCGTAAAGGATCACGCAGGCGCCACCGCCAATGCCGGTGGTGCCGGTGCAGCTGGTTGCCGAGCCGTTGGCCGGAGCGTAAGCCGAGAAGTCGCCAGTGCGCTCGGCCGCGCTGGGCACATAGTAAGAATTCGTGCCGGTATTGGGCTGGCCTTGGCGGTAGCCTTCTTCCGTTGCCCAGAAGAAAGTGTTCTTGAGCCAGGGGATCTTCTTTGTGAAAGGAACCGGGCCGCCGAAGGCGCCTGAGTAGAGATAAGTGTCGTCGTTCGGGGTCGGAGCACCATTCGGAAATGTCGCGGTCGGGAAGTTAAACCAGGTATTGGCTGCCCAGGCCGTTTGACGCGTCTCGCCGTAGAGTTCGCCGTGATACTGGTCCGTTCCCGATTTGAGCGAGGTGTTGAAGATGCCGCCTCCGGTGCGCCCGACCTCGGCATCGAATGTATCGGCCTGAATCTTGGCGTCGGACACGGCATCGGGCGAGACGACAAAGGTTTCGCCGCCAGAAGAGGTGGAAACCGGGATGCCGTCGACGTTGTAGGAGTTCGTGCCGCTGGGCGCCCCTGCCAGCGAGACCTGGGAGCTGCCCGATGAATCTTCTGCGCGCACGTAGCGCGGATCGCCGAGAGTAACGACGTTACTGTCATAGGTCGAAAACATGAATGGATTGCGGCCAAGCGTGGGAAGATTTTGTACTTGCTGCTCGTTGAAGAGCTGGCCTCCCTCGGCGCTGGCAGTGTCGAGGGTGAGGGCTCCCGCTACGACCTCGACTGTCTGGCTCTCCTTGCCGATTTGCAGCGTTGCGTCGACCGTCTGAGTCTTGCCCAGCGTCACGATATTTCCAGTTGCCGCGAATTTCTCAAAGCCCGCCATCACAACCGATACCGTATACGTTCCCGGATCGACGATGGGAAATAGGTAGACTCCGCTTTCGTTGGTGACGTCCGTATGGGATACTCCCGTCTCCTGATTGGTGAGCGTGACTTGAGCGCCGCGAACTAGCGCACCATTGGAGTCCTTCACTTCACCGCGGACCGCGCCGCTGTTGACCTGAGCATTTGCTACGAGGCCCGCGAGCAGTGCCACTGCCAACGCGGGAATCCATCTTGTCGTTTGCAAGAAAGAGCGCAACATGAAACCTCCTGAAGTGGATAGTTCGGTGATTGTGATCGACAGCTTAGAACGACCGGCCGTTATGCGCTGAGATAGGCAACCAGGATGTGCAGTGGCAGAGCAGAAAAAGACAGAGAGATACGCCACTCTTTCAGGCGGAAGGTTCTTCCGCGTTGCAAGAGAAAAATGAATCACTCATCTTCTGGGTAATGCGGAGTAGCAAACGAACATCGCCGAGGGCTGCACCACGAGAAACAACGGTGGCTCGCCGCACTGCGTCGTGCGCTATTTCACAACAAGGAGATCTTCGACAAGGAAGGAATACCGCGGAAACGAAGCCTTCGGACGGAGAAAGTTCGCTCGGGGAATCCGCAGAACCCTCAGCAGCAAAAGAGGAGAGGGGTTACTGCCAAGTTACAAATACGACATAAAAAAGTCAAGAACTATTGACGTGCTTTGCAGGAATGCTCGGCAAGCCACTTTCAGCAAAGAGCGTGTACCAATTACGAACGCGACGCAGAAACCTTATCGCTAATCATTTGCACAGCACGCCTGCCACTGAGCGCTGCGCCCTCCTGCCAGCCGACCACATGGCTGGTATGGTCTCCGGCAAAGTAAATCGCTCCGTCCGGCGATGTAATCGTGTCGTAATCCTGCTGTGAGATGCCGCCGATCCATGAGCCTTCGTTCCACTTCACATGGTGCCAGCCGCAGAAGATTGGCTTTTCCAAATCTTTGCCGTGGCCGGGATGGAGCTTCTCAATCTGTGCGCGGGAAGCATCAAACTTTTCCTGCATCGAGAGCTTGTCGAATCCGCCGTTGAATTCATCCATATAGCCCGCAACGATGATGCCGCGCTCCGACATAAGATTGGCGCTCGGATACCAGACCGGACTCGGGCCCTGCGAAAGAAACGACAGGCCGCCATAGATGTTGTAATCGGTCTCCCAGAACCGCTTCGACTCCCAGGGGATCTTGAAGGAAGAGCGGTACTGCGCCGACTGCACGACGCGCCGATGATCCGCATCGAGGTCGGCTTTGATCTGTCTCAGGATGGTCAGCGGCATGGCGCAGACCGCATAGTCCGCGTCGATGGAGTGTTTTGCTCCCGCTTTTTCATAGGTGACGCGGACCCCGTGCTCCGTCTTTGCGATATCGGTCACGGGCGCCTCGTAAATGATCACTGAGCCGAGCGCCTTGGCGAAGGCATTCGAAATATTCTGCATGCCGCCGACCGGCTGCATCATGGTTGCCTGCCAGTCCCATGCCTCTTCGTAAAGCTCGCTGGCCCAGAAGTTCGCGTCCAGCATAACGTGAACCGGAATCGGATCATCGGCGACGATCATCGTCTGCGGTCCGGCGCCCGGATAGCGGGTAACATCTGAGCGATCGCTGCCCACATACTTGCCGGATTTGTCCAGGCCCCCATAGAGCTTCAGCGCCTCAACCATGCGGTCCCGGTCATCCTTTGAAAGTTCCCGATCCAGCGCACCGCCAACGACCGCTTTGGCGAGCAGCTCACTCACCTGGCCGCGCGTATCGTTGATGACCTTGCGCTGCACATAGGGCTTGCCGTCATTCACTTTGTCATTCTGAAGGAACGTGGAGCGCGAAGTATTTATCTCTACCTCAAGAGGCACCTTCAGCTCGCGGCAGTAACCGAGGATCGTGCCGTGCACCGAAGGCAGGCGAGCCGGCCCCATGTTCTGGTAGAGACCTTCGCTCCAGGTGATTGGCTGCCGTGTTCCGTCGACGAACTCAACCACGTCGCCATTGCGAGCGCTCCAGGCACGCCCGCCTGGGCGATGCCGCGCTTCGAGCAACGTCACCTCATAGCCCAGCTTGCGGGCTTCATAGGCCGTCGTCAATCCACCAACGCCGCCGCCGATCACGACGAGCTTGATCCCTTTGCCGACTCCACTGGCGGCCTTGATGGGCTCGGCTGACGATTCTGTGATGGGCATCAGCCCAAGGCTTTGCATTGTGATAAACGCCGCGGTAAAACCACCGGCCTGGCCTACGCGCATCAGGAAATCGCGCCTCGAGATACCCATCGATTGAAATTTTCCTTTCCGGGAAGAACGGTTGCCAGTTACAAACAGTTCATTCCCGCAGCCTCAAAGGTTACGGGAGCAAACTGTATTTCAAATCAGTCGGAAGGCGGGGCAGTGTGTGCGGCCGCCGTGAAACGGGGAGGATCGGCAGTGATGCAAATCGAATTGCGAAGAAGCCCGTGAGATCATTCCGGATCGAATGTTGGGGATTTGTCTAAGAGAGAACCCCGGCATTGGAGATGCCGGGGTTCTCAGGTTTGGCGAGCTGAGCTACGCTGCGTGGCGGTCCAGTTCTGAAGGAATGTAGAGACCGGAGGGTTGCAGGAATGCAGTTGCCTTGGAGGCGGCGGGCATATCCATACACTTCACAAAGGCGGTCTGGAACTTCGCCATTTCATCGGCAGTTCCAACGGTCACGCGGACGTAACTAGGCATCGCTGCCCACGTGCGGCCGATCGCAACCTTCTCCTTGAGCATGTTTTGCATGAACTCGCGTCCTGGTCGCTTCACGTCAACCATGAAGAAGTTCGCCTGCGAACCCGGAAGGTAAGCGTAATTGCCCTTCTCGAGGAACTCAAGCGTAGCTTCACGGATGTCCGTGTTGATCTTGCGGCGGCTGGGAATAAGCGAAGGATCGCGCAGGCTGGCGCCAGCCATAGCCGCAGCGATTAGCGAAACCGAGGCGACGTTGCGCAGGCGGATGTCCGGCGAAATCGACTGGAACTTATCCAGCAAATCAGGCCGTGCGAAGGCGAATCCGGCACGGATGCCAGCCATGCCGTAGATCTTTGAGAAGGTGCGCAGAACAATGATGTCCTTGTCCGCAGCCACCTGATCAATCACTGACTCGTGCGTCGAGAAGTGATGGTACGCCTCGTCGACGATCACAACCGAACCTGCAGGTTTGTTCGCAAGCAGCCACAGGATGTCTTCCTTCGGAGTCATCGTGCCCGTCGGATTGTTCGGATTGACGATGTAGAACGCGCCCGCCTTCGGATCGGCGGCAACCATCGCGCGCACGTCATGAGCGTAATTGCTGGTTAGCGGAACCAGCTTCAGCGGAGCCTTACAGGCTTCGGCTGCGCGGGGACCCTGCTCATAGCTCGGATTGCCGCAAACCAGTCCGCGATCCGGGCTGATGTTCGACATGAGCGCCATATCGAGAGGTCCGCCCGATCCCGGATAGAGTTCAACGTAGCCCGGCTTCAGCCCGAACTGTTCGCTGATGGTCTGTACGGTTCCGCGGGCTACGCCAAACTTGTCGTAGCGGCCGCCCGTTGGGCCAGCCTCTACCATGGACGAGAGCGCAACTTGGGCGGGGCCGAGTGGATTCTCGTTTGAGCTGATGATCACGGTGTCAGGCGAAAGCTGGCGCATTTCGCCCATGTCTGCCCCACCCATGCCGCGACGGCGAGGAGGTGTGGCCGCAGCACCGGAGGAGGATGATGACGAACTGGCCACTTGCTGGCCAAGGGTGGGTATGGTGGCGGCAACCGTAACTCCGGCGCCAAACAAACGCATGAAGTTACGACGGGATACGGCAGAGCTCAACTGATCCAGATTCATCTAGGAATCTCCTATCGGCGATGCATTCGATGCACGAGAGAGTGGGTTTTGCGGCTGCTTCGGTTTTGGGACCAACTCGACGAGCGTTGCACAACATCGGTTACTGGTTTAGTGCTGTGCGTCCTGATTTCACTTGCTTCGTTCCCTGCTTTCCAAGACTGATCGGCCCACTGCCCATAACGTCTTTGGCCACATCGGTTTGGAACAATACTGTCAATTGACCTCCCGATCTTGCGTATGGATTGCGAGTCTTTGGGGGCTTGAGTATTGCGCCCTACGCATGCAGCCCTGCCGCATTACGCCGAAACGCGATTCCACGTCGAGAGATCTTCAACAGGGAAGAGAGCCGCGCGGGGTGCACCTTCAGACGGGGAATGGCACTTTTTGAAATCCGCGGAGCAACCCGGGCTTGTAACAAACCGGGCGTTGTCCTACAGTACTCACACGGCAAGAAAAAAGTCAAGCAACTTTCAAGGGCCCGTCGGACGATCTAGAGAGGGAGACACAATCTTGGACAATCTGTCACAAACCTATCTTGAAACCACCGATCTCGATCTGCTGCACGAGATCGGAAGCCGCATTGCTGCTGCAGATTCGTTTCACGAAGTACTCACTCGCATCATCGACGTGGTAACTCTAGCTGTGTGCTGCGATTCTTGTTTTATTTATGTGATTGAAAAGAACAAGCTTGTTTTGCGGGCGTCGAAAAACCCGCACGCTGACGTCGTCGATCAGCTTGAAATGGCCATCGGTCAGGGCGTTACGGGCTGGGTTGCCGAGCACAGGCAAACTGTCGCGCTGCCTGCAAGAGCGTGGGCAGACCCCCGATTTACACAATTCGCCAGCCTTCCTGAAGACCGCTTTGAAGCTTTCCTGGCGGTTCCTCTCCTTTGCCGGGGTAAGTTCGTTGGCGTGATCAACTTGCAACATCGCGAACCTCACCACCACTCGCGGCGCGAAATTCGGCTGATCAGCCTGATCGGATACCTCGTGGGCGCCGAAATCGAACTGGCTCGCATTGAAGACGAGAAGATGCAACTCACCGATCAGCTTGAGACCAGGAAGGTAATGGAACGCGCCAAGGGCCTTCTGCAGCGCGAACTTAACATTGACGAGGAAGCTGCTTACTTGATGCTTCAGAAGCAAAGCCGGCAAAAGCGACGGCCGTTGCGAGAAATCGCCGAAGCGATCATCTTGATGGACGACATGAAGCGCGGCAAAAGTCCCTCAGCCCGTTGAACGTAAAAAGCCCAGAACAAAAATTCTAGATGACCGAGAGCTGTAATTGAATCAGTAAAATAAATCCCACTCGCCCCTGAATCAGGAAAAACTAAAGATCATAAAGAACAGCGCTGTTCTTCACGGGATTTCCGCGATTCGCGAGAAGACAGAGCCAAAGACGGGGCCCGCCCCGAATCTCCCAGCGCCGGTCCCGGATCGACGGCAGATCTTATTTCTGCGGAGCCATGCCATTTTTCTGGTTCACGGTGGCCGGGGGAATAATTCCGTTCATCCGCAGATACTCAACGATCTGGCCGTAGTGATCTCCATCGTCGTTCAGGATGGCGATCAGGGCCAAGATCCTGCTCATGTTGCGCGGCCCCATCGGGGTGAACCCATTGTCAGGAGTGATGGCTGCCACGACCTTGTTCGGGTAATCGAAGGACGCTTTCAGAGCCTTGATGATGTCGTCCTTCGCAGTGAGAGAATCGAATGATTTCACATCGACGCCCGGGTCGGGCGCGACGCCGAAGGGTGCAAACAGCCGGAAAGGTTCGCCGGAAACGTGCTGAAGCTGTCGGGCGAAGGTCCTCACCGTCGCGAAATCGGCCGGCGACCCTGTGCGGAACAGGTCGCTCGTAGGCGCGAAGCTATATTTTTCCGCTGGCATGGCCTGGGCCAGCGCGAGCAGATTGTTTTCAAATCGAGTGACTGCGGGCATTAGCGACTGCGCGGGACCTGCGGTTGCCGCCCCGCTCATTGCGGCCTGGGCGCGGCCCGCGCAGCAACAGGCGGCCAGTGAGAACATCACGGCCGCAAACGAATGCGTGCGGAATGCATGGGAAACCTCGATAGATTTGAGATGGAAGTGAGAAGGTCGGGGTGCAGCCCGGATGGCTGGGCTTACTGACCAACCAAGATAGCGGAGATTCTTCAAGGTGACGACAAGAGCTCGGGCAACGACCGAGTGCGCGAAATCGGGAACGGCAGCTTGAAATGTGGCCCCGTCCGCTTGCCTTTATACCGCTTCGCGTCTTCCCGGAATGACGGATAAGGCCGGCTTCGCGATAGCTTCCGATTGAACTGCGGGCTTCTCCGCAGTTAGCGCTCTTGCGCTCTCCAGCGCGATTTGACGGAAAATCTTCATCGCAATGGAATTGTTCGACCGCATGGAACTAAGACCAAGATGAATCATCGGCAGTTCTTCCTGGATGGGCAGAGACACGATGCCAGGGAAGGCGCACGCTGCGAGTGAGCGCGGCGCAAGCAGAATGCCTTCGTCCGCGGCAACGTATGCAAACTGCACGCTGCAGGATTGCGGCGACTCCACGATGCGCGGAACGATGTCAAACGGCGCGAAGATATTGTGCAGAAATTCGCGATGGAAACGGCAATCACGTGGGCGCGACGCGATGAGCGCCTCGTCGCGCAGATCGTGAACAGACAGGCTCCGCTTCTGCGCGAGCGGATTTTGCCGCGAGACCATTGCCACCAGAGGCTCGCTGCAGATTGGCTCGAAGCGCATCCCTTGGATGGGCAGTTCAGGAATCATCAGCAGCGCGTCCACCTTGGCCTCGGGGAGGCCGGCGATCGCCTCTTCGGTCGTCAACTCCAGGATATCCAGCTGAAACTCGGGATGCGTCTGCGCTAGGGAACGGATGAGCCCCGGCAAAACGATGTACTGGCCGACCGGACCGCAGCAGACACGCAGAAGCAGCCGGCTCGCGATGTTGTCCAGCCGCTCCTTGGCGGCGTGCGCAGTGGCCAACATCTTCGTCGCGTACTCGCGAAAAGCAAATCCGGCGTCGGTGAGCGAGACGCGCTGCCGGCTGCGCTCGAACAGCTTCACGCCCAGGGAATCTTCGAGAGATTTGATCTGAAAGGTCAAAGTCGGCTGGCTTAGGTAAAGCGCACGCGCCGCCTTTCCGAAGTTCAGAGTGTCGGAGAGCACCAGGAAGCACTTGAGCTGTCTGAGCCGGAAATCCAAGGACGACTCCTTCGACTACGCTGTGTGGCGCAGATACCGGTCTAGGGACCCGGATCCGAGTCGTCATCCAACTCTATTGAACCGCCAACAGCGCCGTCGTTTGGATAACTCATCGATTCTACAACGAGTGTCAAATCGTCAAGGTCCCGCACATTAACCGACAAAATTGCACGAAATTCCGAAACAGCCGATCACGGAAAAGAAAATTTTAATTAGACACTCGATGAATCCTCCGTTAAGCTTGAGACACATTTGCCGCAGGACAGGCGTTGGGTAGCGCAACATCTGTGCTGATGAGCGTTCGAATCGTTCCCCAGGCCGCCAACGTCGTCGCGCCTGCCGTGATCAAGACCAAAACTGAACCAGAACAAGTCTGCGCGATCTTTGGCGACTGAACTTGCGCCGTGGTGTTCCCATTTAGCACGGTGTTCAGGCACAAGCTTGTCAGGGTGCAGTCATTGCACACGTTGTCAATGCAAGCGCATTTTGCCCGCGATTTGCATTGAGACACTCGTGGTGTCTTTACGAGCAGACTGCTGACCGATCGTCAAATTTAATGGAGGTCCTACCGCATGAAGTTTTCCTGGAAGCTTTCACTGTTCGTTCTCTTCCCGCTCTGCGTAGTTTCAACCTATGGCCAGACCACCAGCATCACCGGCACCGTCACCGATCCGCAGGGCGCGGTGATCCAAGGCGCGAAGATAGAGGCCAAAGAGGTGGGAGCGGCGTCCTTCTTTGCTAAGACGAACGGCCAGGGCGTTTACGTCATTCCCGATCTGACGGCGGCCGAGTACACTGTTATGGCCAGTGCGCCTAACTTCAACACGGTGGAAAAGAAGGTGCTGCTGCTGGTGGGCCAGCAGGCGACGATAGACCTCACACTGCCGGTGGCGAGCGGATCCACAGAGGTAGTAGTCGAATCCAGCGCCGAGTACGCCATTGACACGACCTCTTCGCAGGTGGCGGGCAACATCACGCCGCAGGAGGTCCAGGACATCCCGGTGAACGGTCGCAGCTACGTTGAGTTGTCGGAGCTCGTGGCCGGCATCCGCAACAACGCCTTCGGAAACGCGCCGGTCAGCGGGCCAGGCGGAGCTTCAGAGGGCGATGAAGAAACCGGCAAGTTCCAGGTCACGCTGGACGGCCTGCAATTCTCGCAGGATTCGGTCGGATCGAGCTTCGGCCAGCCGAAGATTTCGCAGGATGCCGTCTCGCAGTTTCAGATCGTCACCAACCGCTTCGACGCCACATCCGGCCGCTCGGCGGGCATCTATGTGAACGTACAGAGCAAGACGGGCACCAACCAGATGCACGGCGGTGGATTCGGGTACTTCCGAAATTCCTTCTTCAACGCCTCCGATCCTATCGCCCACGAAGTCATTCCGTTTGCCGACGAGCAATACGGCGGCACAATTGGCGGGCCTATTAAGAAGGACAAGCTATGGTACTTCGGATCGTTTGAGGGCGAGCATCAGCCGAGCACTCAAACCCAGAATCCTATTATCGGGACCACGTCTGGGGTTGTACTGGGATCTAACGGGGTGTACTTATATACGCACCCCTCCATCTTCACGAACTATGACTATTTGGGCAGGGCGGACTACCAGGTGGGCGCGAATAATCACTTCTTCCTGCGCGGCGACGGTTTCAAGCAGAGCACGAGCTTCACCGCGAACGGCGCCGATCCCAGCCAGGACTATTACTCCGCTGTGACGGCCTACGGGTATGTCTTCGATTGGGACCGCACCCTCAAGCCCAATCTCATCAACGACGTTCACTCCGGATATCATTATTGGCAGTTCGGGAACTTTCCCTTCTTCGCCGACAACTCTATCGTTCTCAACCTGCCTGCCACCACGGTGGGCGAGCCCTACAACGAACCCGAAGTCTTCAATCAAAACACGCAGCAGTATCGCGATGATCTGTTCTGGCTCAAGGGCAAGCATAGCTTCAAAATGGGCGGTGAGTATCTCTACACGCTGCACGCCGGCTCATTTCCGCAATACCTGCGCGGGGGCCTGACGGGTTGCACGCCCTCGGCTGGGAACAGCCCGAATTACGCGACCATGTTCCCCAGCGGCACGCTAAATCCCTCCACCTGGAACTACGGGAATACCACGACCCCTGGCAGCATTAACTACTACTGCAACAGCTCCGAATCGTTCACACAGGCCTTCGGCAGCTATAACATCGACGTCGGGCGTAACATCATCGGGCTGTGGATCGAGGACGATTATAAGGTGATGCCGCGCCTGGTCCTGAACCTGGGCCTGCGCTACGACAACGACCTCGGCGCCTATAACACTTCGTATGTGCCGACGCCGGGGCTGCTGACCCCAAAGACCAACCCCAACCTGAACTTCGGCCCGCGGATTGGCTTCTCCTACGATATCTTTGGCGACGGCAAGACCTCGCTGCACGGCGGCGGCGGGATCTATTACGCCGACCAGGTAGCCAACGCCATCATCGACGAAGAGCTGTATTCGAGCACTGCACGCGCTTTGCAGGCAGCCACCAGCGGCACAAACCTGGCGCTGCCCACGCCCTTCGCGGGCCAGAACCCGTCGTCCGATCCGCAGAACTACGTCAGTTCGCCGCAGCCAGTTCATTTCGGAGCCAAAACGCCGTATGCGCTCCAGGTCTCTCTCGGCATCGCGCGCCAGTTACCCTGGAACACAACTCTCAACATCGATGGCTTCCACGAGCGCGTGTACGACGACTGGATTGCCCTGGGTGGAAACCTTCTCGAGAACCCAGCCAACCCCGAGCAGAACCTGAGTCCCAGCGTGGCCATGAACGCGACCACTTATGGCGCGCGCGTTTGCGGGAATGGCGGCATAATGCTCGACACGCTCAACACCGCAACGCTTTCCACCGATGCGCCGCCCAACGGAGCGGCGACCGGCCAACCGGCGAAGCAGGTCTGCAACCAGTTATTCGGCGCCGCGGTGCGCAACTTCACCGTGACTCCGGGAGCCAGCGATATCAACGACGAGCTGGCCGTTTCCATCCGCCACGCCACCACCAAGGGCTTTACCAGCGCGATCGCTTACACCTGGGGCCGAGACAAGGGCTCTACCACCGGCGCATTCGGCTATCCTAACAAACCCTTCCTGCAGGGCATTCAGCAGGAGTGGGCGAACCAGACCGACGACCAGCGCCATACCCTGACCACGACCGGCCAGTATGCGTGGAGGTACGGACTGATGCTCTCCGGCCTTTACCACTTCGGCTCCGGACTGGCATTCGCTCCTTCCTCGGGCGCAAACGTCAACGGCTATACTCTGGGCACGCGCACCTTCGGTGCCGGCGTCACTCCGGTAGCGCCGGGATTTAGCGGTACTTGCCCGACTACGACTTGTACGGTGATCTACGCTCCGTTGTCGAAGGTCTCCTACGACTCCGCGTACGGCTACTATGTGATCCAGCGCGACGGCTTCCGTGGAACGCCGTACAATCGCGTCGACGCGCGACTGCAGGAGACCATCAAACTCCACGAGCGCTACAGCGCGATCATCGGTTTCGAAGCATTCGACGTATTCAACCACTCGAACTACGGCAACTTCAACACCACTTCAACCCTAGCCGTATACGGTCATCCGAATGCGGTCGCCACGGAAGGTGCGGCGCTCGAGTACTACGGCCGAAATCTGCAGTTCTTCGCCCGTTTCTCTTTCTAACTTGTCACCGGCCGGAGGCGGCGCGATCGCGCCGCCGCGACCAACAATCACGATATGAACAGCAGGATCCCGGCCGCCATGTTGCGGCCGCCGGTGAAGGCCGGAAGAAAACGAGATCTTCAATGAGCGTTTCGAGACGGGAGTTTCTGCATCGCGTAGGTCAAGCTGGAGGTTACGGAGCGGTCTTCACAACCATGCAGGCACTGGGGATGATGCCCACGCTTGCCGCCAGTGCATCCACAGTGGATTTGCCCGCCGGCTCGGGCAAAGGAGTCAAAGTTGCCATTCTCGGCGGCGGAATCGCGGGGATGGTGTCCGCCTATGAGATGGGCAAAGCCGGGTACGATTGCACGGTGCTCGAAGCACGCGATCGACCCGGCGGCCGCAACTGGACCATCCGTCGTGGCAACACGGTGAATTTCCTTGACGGCGCAAGCCAGCAGTGCGAATTCGACGAGGGCCACTACTTCAACGCCGGCCCCGCGCGCCTGCCCTCGATCCACAAAACCATTCTCGGTTATTGTCACGAGCTCGGAGTGGCGCTGGAAGTCGAGGTCAACAGCTCGCGCAGTACTCTGCTGCAAAATTCCAAGGCCTTTGATGGGCGTCCGATCGAGCAGCGCGAAGCGATCAACGATACGCGTGGGCAGGTTTCAGAGCTGCTCGCCAAGGCCGTCAATCAGCACCTGCTTGAAGGAAAGCTGGCGAGTGATGACACCGAGAAGATGGTCGAGTTCCTTCGCGCGTACGGCCCGCTCGATGCCGATCTTCTCTACAAGGGCTCGGAGCGCGCGGGTGCCAAGCAGTTGCCCGGAGCCGGACCTGTTGACGAGATCGACCGCGATCCACTGCCTCTCGAGGGCCTGCTCGATGCGTCGTTCTGGGGCGGAATGCTCTTTGAAGAGATTCTCGATATGCAGGCGACCATGTTCCAGCCGGTCGGCGGCATGGATCGCATTCCCTACGCCTTCGCGAAAAAGCTCGGCAAGGTGATTCACTTCAACTCGGCAATCACGGAGATCCGCAAGACAGAGAAGGGCGTTCGCATCGCTTACACGAGCGAAGGCGCGCCGCACATGCTCGAGGCGGATTACTGCATCTGTGCGCTCCCTCTGACCATCCTGAAGAAGATCCCCAACGATTTTTCACAAAGCATGAATGACGCCATTGGCGAGGCTACCTACGACTCCGCATATAAGGTTGCGTGGGAGAGCCCACGCTTCTGGGAGACAGATAGAAACATCTACGGCGGGCTTTCTTTCCTGGTCAATGACCCAATCTCTGTCGTCTGGTATCCGAGCTGGGGAATATTTACCGATCGCGGCGTAATTCTCTCAGGCTATTCAATTGAAAACGGCACCGATTTCGGCAAGCTGCCATCGAAGCAGGCGAAGCTGGATGCCTCGCGCAACGCAATCGAGAAGCTTCATCCGGGGTTCTCTCACCTGATGGAGAAGCCCGTCTACATGTCCTGGGGACAGATCAAATGGAATGAAGGGTCATGGGTGAGCAGCGGCGTCCGCGGCGGATTCGACACGGCAGGCGCTGGCTACTACAACGGACCCTACAAAGTGCTTACGCAGCCGGACTGGCCGTTTATCCTCGCCGGCGATCATACGGCACACGTAGGCGCCTGGCAGGAGGGCGCGGCTCTCTCCGCACACCGCGCGGCCAAACTTATCGATGAGCAGGTTCGGGCCAAGCGCGCCTAACCAATGGACAATTTGCTGCCACGAGAGACGAGGATCATGATGCCGGGGAACGGAACCGAGCAGATCGGGCAATCGCACAAGCGGTTCGCTTTTCACTGCGGCACTGCTTTGGTCGCCTTCAATCTATTGGCTGCGCCATTCGCGCCGGCTCAAGCGCATACCGCAGTCGGCGGACGATCGGGAGTTCTTACCGTTCACGAAGGAACCGATATGGCCATCACGGTTTCTCCGGATCACAAGACCCTGATCTTCGATCTCCAGGGAATGCTCTACACAATGCCGGCGAGCGGCGGAAAGGCGACGCGCATCACTGCTCCCGAGCTCGAGGCTTCGCATCCGAACTGGTCGCCCAAGGGTGACCTTGTCGCCATTCAGTCCTACTCCGGTGGAACATTTCACATTTGGACGATGAAGCCCGACGGCTCTGGCCTGAAACAGATCACGAGCGGCCACGGCGACGATCGCGAGCCGAGCTTCTCGCCCGATGGATCGACGATTGCATTCGCCTCTGATCGCGCGTTCAAGGGCAGTTACGACATCTGGACCGTCGAACTGAGTTCGGGCGCGTTGAAACAATGGACCTCGGCGGCCGACGACGAGTACGAACCTGCCTGGTCGCCTGACGGCCATGAGATCGCATTCGTGAGCGGCGCGGGAACGATGGGCAAGACCATCGAGGGGATTGATGCCGCCGGTCATCAGCATACCCTGGCCACGCTGGGAACTGCATCGGGGCGTGTAGAGTCTCCGTCGTGGTCTCCCGATGGAAAAACGATCTCGTGGACGGAGTTCAGTGGCGAAGGGCTCTTCATGGATTCGAGCCACCTGATGGTGGCGGGCGCAGCGGCGAGCAAGGAAGATGACGTATTTCCATTTCCTGCGGTCTGGCTCTCGCAGAACGAATTAATTTACACCGGCAACGGGCACATATTTCGCATGAATGTTGCGTCGAAGCAGCAGTCCGAGATTCCGTTTTCGGCTGACATCGAGTGGAAGCGGCCGGAGTATCGCTATAAGCAATATTCGTTCAACTCTACGGCTCCCAAGCCCGCGCTCGGAATTCTTGCTCCGGATCTTTCGCCCGACGGCAAGCGCATCGCCTTCACCGCGCTGAATAATTTGTGGGAGATGCAGATCGGCGAAAAACCGCATCAGCTCACGCACGATGCATTTTTCGAAGAAGGTGCACAATGGTCGCCGGACGGAAAGTATCTCGCATACGCATCCGATAATGACGGCGTCATGAATCTGTACGTTCGCGACATGTCAACCGGCGGGGTCAAGCGCGTGAGTGCGTCTCCAACCTCGGCGCAACTTCTGCCTGCCTGGTCTCCCGACGGCAAGTGGCTCGCGTTTCAGGATGAGACGGGTGTGACGGCTGTGGTTGAAATCGCAACCGGAAAAGTACGTACGCTGACACCGGCGCTCTTCGATCCGGGTCGCCCCTCCTGGTCAGCCGATGGCAGCACCCTCGCCATTGTCGCGGTCAAGCCGTATACCCGGCGTTTCCGGGAAGGTACAAACCAGATCGCGATCATTGATGTCGCGTCAGGCACGATGAGTTGGTTCGCGCCGGCACCGTTTGAATCCATCAGCGCGCGCGGTGAAGACGGCCCGGTTTATTCGCCCGACGGCAAAGAGATGGTCTTCATCATGGATGACCTGCTCTATGCGATGCCGGTCGATGAGCACGGCCGTCCCACCGGCAAAGCGAAAAAATTAAGCGACGAGACTGCCGATGCGCCGACGTGGAGCGGGGATTCGCAGCACATTCTCTTCGAGTCGAATGGAAAACTGAGAATGATAGGCCGTGACGGTGGTTCCGTCGCCGGTGTGCCATTCGATCTGACCTGGCATAACGACGTTCCTCACCAGCGGACTGTGATCCATGCAGGGCGCTTCTGGAAAGGGCAGGGGCCTGACGAGCAAACCGACGTTGACATTATCATCGTCGACAACCGGATCGAAAACGTACTTCCGCACGACGCAGCTCACGAAGCGCACGCCGATCGTGTCGTCGATGCGACGCAATTCACGGTAATGCCTGGGCTATGGGAGAACCATGCTCATCCTTCCTGCCTGCAGTCGATCTACTACGGCGATCGCATGGGCCGGTTGTGGCTGTCTTACGGAATCACGGAACTGCGTGACCTTGCAGATTCCACCTATCGTGCCGAGGAGCAGCGCGAGTCTTTCGATTCCGGAGCGAGAGTCGGTCCGCGCCTTTTTCCCACGGGCGAAGCTGTGGATGGAGAACGTGTCTTCTACAGCATGATGATCCCGACGACGAGCGAGGAACAGTTACACCGCGAACTCGATCGGCTAAAGGCATTTGACTTCGATCTAGTCAAACTGTACGTGCGCCTGCCGTACGCTTGGCAGGAACAGGGCAGCAAGTTTGCCCACGAACAAATGGGAGTCGAAACCGGTTCACACTATCTGCTGCCGGCAGTTGGCCTCGGCAACGACATGATGAGCCACATCAGCGCCACTTCGCGTACAGGTTTTGCTTATTCCCGATCGTCTACCGGCGTCACCTATGGCGATGTTGAGAAGATGTTGTCCGGCTCAGGTATGGTCACGATCAGCACAACTTTCAACCAGTCGTTGTACGCTGACGATCCCAGCCTTGCAACCAACAGCCGATTCGCGATTTACCCGCCCTGGGAGCGGGATCGCCTGTCGAAGGCCGTGAACACTGCGCTGCATGAAGATCAGAAGTCGAGTCTCGTTCGATTGCAGCGCGAAGAGTCTACCGTCGCGCACGATCTCGAGAACGGCGGCATGATTATTGCGGGAACTGATTCCCCGCTCGACATCCCCGCCACTTCACTGCACCTGAATCTCCGTGGGCAGGTGAAGTTCGGTATTGCGCCCTGGCAAGCGCTGGAAACTGCAACGAGTCTTGCCGCCAAAGCGTGGCACCTGAGTGCGGACCTCGGAACGCTCGAGAAGGGGAAACTCGCTGACCTGATCATCGTGTCGGGCGACCCCTTGAAGAATATTCAGGACGCAGCCAATGTTCAGTACGTGATGAAGAACGGGAAACTCATGTCGCTTCAAGAGATTCTCGCACCATTTGCCGCAAAAAACTAAGCATTCAACAATGGAGGGGAACCCATGATCGTGGTACGAAAATTTGCAGTAGTTTTTGTGATGCTTTTCGCTGCTTCGCTGGCAATGGCCCAGGTAAAGGTGCAGCACCTTCAGCAGCCCGACCGGCCCATCGCAACGGCGGTCTGGGCCGGTGACACACTCTATGTCAGTGGACAGATGGCATCGCCCGTTTCGCCGGGAGACCCTGCCAAAGGTACTCAGCCGGACTACGGAAATACTGAAGCGCAGTCGATGAGCGCGCTGACCAAGATTCAGCAGATCCTCAAGGAGCAGGGCCTGACGATGGGCGATGTGGTCATGATGCACGTCTTCATGGCCGGCGACCCGGGCAACGGCGGGAAGCTGGATTTTGCAGGAATGATGAAGTCGTATAACAAGTTTTTCGGTACGCCCGAGCAGCCCAAAAAGCCTTCCAGGAGCGCCATGCAGGTTGCCGCTCTCGCCGCGCCGTGGGGACTCGTTGAGATCGAAGTAATCGCCGTCCGCTCTAAGTAGCGCGCGGAGTCCGAATCGCGCGGCAGATTCGGCAATGTCTGCACGATTGCAGGACCCTAGCTTCCGGTTCGGAGCGATAAACCTGTGAATCGGGATCCAAGTAATCTGTTGATTGTCGATGATGAGCGCGCAATACGCACTGCGCTGCGCACCGTTCTCGGGAACTGCGGATTCTCGATCGTCGAAGCCACTCGCGGTGAGAAGGCGCTCGCCCTTGCGCATGCCGCCCAATTTGATGCGGTGCTGCTCGATATCAATCTGCCGGACATCAACGGAATCGAAGTGTGCCGCATCATGCGCGAGAGTTGGCCACGCCTTCCGATTATTATGTTGACCGTGAAGGATGCGGAGGATTGCAAGGTAGAAGCTTTGGAATCCGGCGCAGACGACTATGTAACAAAGCCCTTCCACATTGGAGAATTGATCGCGCGCCTCCGTTTGGCTATCCGCCGGAACAAGAACCATGAGGAAGAGGAGCAGGAAGCCATTCTGATCGGCGACGTGTATCTCGATCCCGCTCGTCATGAGGTAAAGAAGAACGGACACCCGATCCATCTCACACCCAAGCAGTTTGAGCTGCTCCATTATTTGATGGCGCGCGCGGGCAGGCCGATTCTTCACGCTAAGCTCCTGCGATCCATCTGGGGCGCCGAATACGGAAGTCAGGTGGAATACCTGCGCACTTTCATCCGGCAACTCCGCATGAAAATCGAAGACGATCCCGCGCATCCTAAATATTTGCTCACTGATTCCCACGTTGGCTACCGCTTTAGCGAAGGCAGGCGAGACCCGCTTTAAGTCCTGAGTTCGGGGCTGCTCGATCGATTTTTCGCGTGTGGTGTCCTCTCGGACAACCGATTCCAGGCGATCGGCCAAATCGCCCCGCGCCACTTGCATGCTAAAATCGCTCTCACTGGAAGCGCGATGATTGATGCCGAGGTTGAGTACGGGCCGACACCCGAAATCACCGCAGACATGATTCGCGAGCAACTCGATCTGCTCGTGCATGATGAGGTGTTCCGCTCTAGCAAGAGGTCGGTTGCGTTTCTCAAATTTGTCGTAGAGCAAACGCTCAACGGAGCGGCGGATCAGCTCAAAGAGCGGACCATCGGGGTAGAGGTTTTTGGCCGCGACCCCTCCTACGATACGAATCTCGATCACATCGTCCGCACTGCGGCCACCGAACTCCGCAAGAAACTCGCCACCTATTATGTAGCTGAGAAGCATCGGAACGAGTTGCGCATGGGGCTCGTTCCCGGCTCCTACATTCCGAGATTCACAATCCCGGATCATTCTAGACACCCGGCCTTGGATCCCGCCGTCGAGGCTGACGTCGCCGAGCCTTCGTTCGACGCCTCGACCACACACTTCCTCGACGTGCCGCTAACGCCTGCTGCGAACAAAACTCCAGAAAGGGAAATGGCACAGCGAAAGCGTTGGGTGCTGCCACTCTCGATCGCGTCAATCGCCGCAATCGCGGTCTTAGGCCTCGTGGGGTGGTTGCGGCATGCTGGTCCGGCCGATCTGTTTTGGCGTCCAGTGCTCGATACGCCCGGCTCGGTACTCCTGGTGGTAGGCGATCATCCGAATGGTCCACCAACGCTTCCTATCTCATCCGGAAACAATGGCATGGCGACTCCGGTGCCGAGCTCCGATTCCTCGCAAACCGTCCCCTTCGCCGATACGGTCACAATCGCTCGCGTCGTCGGTGCGCTGGAAGCAAGAGGAAAGAATGTCGACATTCGCAGCGACAACACCAGCTCATTCTCTGATCTCCGGAAAGGCGCTGTCGTCCTGATAGGAGCCTTCAATAATGAATGGAGCCTGCGGCTGACCCGCCCGCTCCGCTATAGCCTGACCATGGATCCCGGCCGGCATCTGGTTTATATTCAGGACTCCAAGAACCCGGGCTCGCGCGACTGGAGCTGGGCAACCAACCAGCCGGCTCAACCGGTCACGGGAGTGAACAGCCCCAAAATTCACGATTTCGCACTGATTTCACGTATTCGCGACTCGGAAACGGGGCACGCCGTTGTGGTGATCGGCGGTCTATATACATATGGTACGGAGGCAGCCGGAGAGTTCCTCACCAATCCCGACATAATGCAGTCTGTCGCCAGCCAGGTCAGGTCGACCGGTAGCCAAAATCTGCAGATTGTACTCGGAACCACGGTCACAGATGGCATCCCTGGTCCTCCCAGGGTCCTCGCGGTCTCAGCAGAATAAGCTTGCCTGCCGCCCGATCGAGCCGGTTGGCCAAGAACATATCGATCTTAGAATCAGCTAAATAAAGAGATTTTCTGACCGTCAGAGACGGTACCTGTCTATTCAGTGGTCTATTCAGTTCACTACAAAGCTTGCCAGCTAAGAGAACCAGCTCGTTCGGACCATTGCGCTTGGGGAAGCCGCTGGCCGGGCGAGCGGGAAAAATGGTGCGCATTCAGGAGGCTTACATGAGATTTTCACTCAAACTGATCGCCAGTATGGCGATCGTTGGTGTCGGGTGCTTCACGGCTCCAGGCCGGATGCTGGCACAGGGAAATGGGAGTATCAGCGGGACGGTGACGGACGCCAGCGGCGCTGTGGTCGCAGGTGCTGACGTGACTGCCACTCAAGCGGGTACGGGCATCACATTTAAGACGACATCCAGTGGAGAAGGGACCTACGTCTTTCCCACTCTTGCACCATCGGTTTATAACATTTCAGCTCATCACGGAGGATTCGAGGCCTACACCGAGAATGGCCTGCAGGTGCGGGCGGACAACGCACTCACTGCCAACATCACCTTGAAGACGGGTGCCGCAAGCGAAACGGTAACGGTGAGCGCTGAAACCGCTCAGTTGGACCTGACTACAGGCACCTTGTCCCAGGTGATCGGCACCTCGCAAGTGAACGACCTGCCCCTGAACGGCCGCAACGCCGCCGCCCTCACTGAGGAGGTGGCTGGAGTCACGATCGCGCCGCCTGGCCAGGCCGACCAGGGGAATACCAAGACCTTTCCCACCGCCATTACCATCACGGCCAACGGCACGTTCGTGGGGCAAACCAACTACATGCTCGATGGCGGCAACAACGTCGACGAGTACACCAACGTCAACATGCCGTTCCCCATGCCCGACTCGGTGCAGGAGTTTAGCATCGAGACCAACAACTACAGCGCCCAATATGGCCAGAACGCCGGTGGCGTGGTCAACATCATCACCAAGAGCGGCACCAACAAGTATCACGGCGACTTGTTTGAATATGTCCGTAATTCCGATCTGAACGCGTCGAACTACTTCACCTACAACACCAAGACAGGAACAAACCCCCCTGACTTGCTCAAACGCAATCAGTTTGGGGGCACCGTCGGCGGCCCATTGCAGATTCCGCACGTCTTCAAGAGCAACAAGACATTCGGATTCTTCGGATATCAAAGAACGATCGACCGCGAGTCTGCAGCCAATACCACCTCCATTTTGCCAACCATTGCACAGGCGGGCGCGAACTCATCGGGCGCCGCGCCCGGCACAAACAACCTGGTATTTACCGACTGCGTCAACGATCCGCTGAAGCCGTCGGCGATGCTCGCTCCCACCATCGCCTGCCCGGCTAACACTTCGAATGTCTGGAGCAGTTCGGCTCTCAGTTCCGTCACCGCCAACTTCTTGAAGTATGTTCCGGCGTTAACCTCGGCTGGCTCCGTTTTCTACCAGGTGCCGAACGATTACGGCTTTGCCGAGATCACCGCCCGTGTCGATCAGGAGTTGACGCCGAAGGACAAGTTGACTCTGCGCTACTTTTCCGATGCGTACATCCTGGTGGGCGTGACAAACCTTACGAACCTGCTCTCTATCGAAGACGGCGCCGCGAACCACTACTACAACTCGCTGATATCCGAGACGCACACATTCAACAGTCACGTCGTGAACAACTTCATCATCAGCAATCAGCTTGACAATGACTCCCGCGGACCGGTCACGCCGAACGGCATCGATGTGGCCGATCTGGGCGTGAATATCTGGCAGCCGGCGTTCAAGCAGATCAACCAGATCTATGTAGAAGGCGGGTTTTTCGAGATCAGCGTCAACCCCCAGGCCTTTTTCCGCCGGGATAACTACACGTTGACCGACGACATCCACTTCCTGAAAGGCAAACACAACATCGACGCCGGCTTTCACGGCGAGGTGTCGAAAGTCGACGTGAACAACCTCTTCGAGCAGCCGGGACAATTCAACTTCAGTTCCAGTGCCAATGCTGTTGGTGGTGACTCCATGGCCGACTTCCTGTTCGGGTATCTGTATCAATTCAACCAGGCGTCGGGGCAGTTCTTCAATCCCCGCGGCAAGTTCATCGGCGCGTATGTTCAGGACAGTTGGAAGGCGAGTCCGCGACTGACGCTCGACTACGGCGTGCGCTATGAGCCGTTCAAGCCCTGGCACGAGCTCATGGGCCGCATGGGCAGTTTCTTCCCAACCTTGTGGGCATCGAACACGCACTCCACGAAGTACCCCAATGCGCCCGCTGGAATGCTGTTTGCAGGCGATCCGGGATTCAATCCCAACGGAGTCGCCTCGGCTTACAACCATTTCATGCCCAGGCTTGGCTTTGCCTACGATCTGTTTGGCAATGGCAAAACCAGTATTCGCGGCGGCGCCGGCAGCTTCTTTGATAGCCGCATCAACAGCACGCTGTTCAACATCTACTCCAATCTTGAGCCGTTCATCACATCCGTAGGTCTGCAATCCAGCTCCACCGGCTACCAAATGAGCTTCGCCAATCCCTACGGCACGGCCGGGGTCACGAATCCGTTCCCGGCTCCACAGCCGCCTCTGCCATCAACTCCCATCGGACCGCAGAGCTGGCTGACCTACGATCCCTACAAGGGATTTCACGATCCGGTTACGTACGACTGGAATCTGGCTGTGGAGCAACAGTTGTCAAGCAGCCTATCCATGCGCGCAGCCTATGTGGCCGAGCACAGCAGCCACGAGTGGACCGACATGGAGCTGAACCCCGTCGTGGGGGCAGTGAACGGAGCGGGCGGAACGCGGGTCTTCAATCAGACGGGTTGCGCAACCACCAACAGTTGCTACTCGGGCACCATCACCGCGGCCAACACCGGCGGCAACACAAACTACAATTCGCTGCAGGTTTCGGCCGAGCAGCGCGTTCGCTACGGCATGACGTTGCTGTTCAACTACACCTGGTCCCATGCGCTCAACGATCTGCCCTGGAACCAGGCGGCTACGTCGATTGGCAATAACAATTCGTACGTTTACCCGATCACCATGCCACACTTCAAGTCGCTGGACTACGGACCGGCGGACTTTGATCATCGCAACGTCTTGGCTACGTCCTACGTCTACACCGTTCCGAAGTTCCTGAACGATGCGCCCGCCGTTGCGCGGTACATCGTTAACGGCTGGTCGACAAGCGGCCTCATCCAGTACCGGAGCGGCGATCCGCTGACCATCTTCGCGAATAGCGGCAACTTCGACGGCTCACAACAGAGCCGTGATCGCGCAGTCTACGCGGGTGGCGGCGCTTATAGCAGCAGCACATGCGCCGTGGGGGCCGCGAATTGCAGGTCGTGGTTGAACACGGCCGCATTTTCGAACCCCGTTGCGGGCGGCTTCGGAAATGTCGCGAAGGGCTCCTTCGTGGGCCCGCATTACGTGGATTGGGACGGCAGCATCGCTCGCAGGTTTCCGTTCAGAGAACGGGTCGGCCTGACGTTCCGCGCCGACTACTTCAACCTGTTCAACCACACCAACCTTGGCGATCCAAACACCACTTGCGGCGGCTCGGGCGCGGGTGTCGCGTGCACCAACGCCAGCAGTTCGTTTGGCAAAATCACCAGCACCAGTCCGCAGAATTGGGCGAGTACGGCTCCTCAGAACGATCCTCGCATTGCGCAGATGTCGTTGAAGCTGGACTTCTGACTTACCGGGGAGTGCGGCCAGCTGCCGCACTCTCCGCGTTGCAGCGCCTTCGCGATTGCAGCGATCCAAATCAACGCGCAACGGACGGTTCTTGGCCGGGTGTTAGCTCACACGGCCCCCCGGGAGTCGTCTTTTCTTTCAAATCGGCGCAAGAGGCGATGCGGAGCGAATCGATGACGGCTGCCAAAACCGAAGGTAAACAGAATGATCGGTTGCTCCTGATCGCATTTGCGATCTGTCTAATGGCGTCAGCTCCCGCGATCTTGACGCAGTTGGCGTCCGCCAAGGGTGATGTCTATCGCAATCCGGTGCTCTTCGCGGATTACTCCGATCCCGATGTGATCCGCGACGGTACGAATTACTATCTCGTCGCCTCCACATTTCACTTTGTGCCCGGCATTCCGATTCTGCAATCGGACGACCTCGTGCATTGGACCATCCTTGGCCACGTTGTGCAGCGGATGACAATGGATCCGCGGTACAGCATGATCGGAGGCAATCGTTACGGCAAGGGAGTCTGGGCGCCGGCGATCCGGAAACACAACGGGCTCTATTTTGTGTATTTCCCAACCCCGAGTGAGGGCATCTTCGTCAGCACGGCGCCGAAGATTACCGGTCCGTGGAGCGTGCCGATCGCCGTCATTCCGCAGCCAGGCCTCGAGGATCCTTGTCCATTCTGGGATGACGACGGCACTGCATATCTCATCCACTCGAAGACCGGCGCCGGCCCGCTGATTCTTCATCGCATGTCGCGCGATGGCAAGCGCGTTCTCGATCAAGGCAAAATCATCGTCCAGGACCCCGAGCATCTGCCATTTCTCGAAGGCCCCAAGCTCTACAAACGCAATGGCTACTACTACATCTTCGCCCCCTTCGGCGGCGTCGTCTCCGGCGCTCAGGTAGTACTGCGCGCGCGCCAGATTTATGGGCCGTACGAGCGGCGCATCGTCCTGGCACAGGGGTCGACCAACATCAACGGGCCGCATCAAGGTGCGTACGTCGAAACGCCAGATGGCGAAGGCTGGTTTGTACATTTCCAGTCCGACGGCGCGCACGGGCGCATCGTGCACCTCGAGCCGGTTCGCTGGCGCGACGGCTGGCCAATTGTCGGTGACGACCCGGATGGCGCGGCCGTCGGGCAGCCGGCGCCGTCCGGGCCAATTCCGGACCACTCCGCAGTCGCATCCGATCAGCATCCGCAAACTTCCGACGACTTTGAAGACGCGAAACTCGGCCCGCAGTGGGAATGGAACCATAATCCTGACGATTCGCATTGGTCGCTCGACACCCGCCCCGGCTACTTGCGGCTTATACCCATGCAGGCAGCTGATCTCCTCTCCGCGCGCAACACCCTTACGCAATGCATGCAGGACAACTCCTTCGAGTTCACCGTGCGTCTCGACCTGTCCCAATCAAAGTCCGGCGTGCACACCGGTCTCGCCATGTTTGAGAAGTCGGCCAGCGGCCTCGAGATCGTCCAAACAGGAACTAAGCGGCATCTGGATTTCTTTCATCTTCCTGATCGTGTCGAGGGCCCCGCAATTTCGCAAGACGTCATTCAGCTTCGCGTTCAGGTCGAGGGCGATCAGGCGCACTATTCCTACAGCATTGACGACGGCGCGAACTTCCGGCAGCTAGGTACGCCAACGCAGATCGGGTTCAGCTGGTGGAAGGGGTCGCGGCCCGCATTGTTCGCCTTTACTACTGCCAATACGAATCCCGGCGCGGTAGACTTCGACTGGGTTCACTATCGTGCGCTGAGCGCCAATCCCTGGTGATCGCGAATTGCAGCGAACTCATCTCCGAAAGCAGCAGGAATTGTCATGATTACGCGTCGTGATTTCGTTTCCCGAGCACTGCGCGCCGGAACGGTGCTTGGCGCAGCCATCCCGGGGCGCTCTCTCCTGAGGGCCAATATCCCGGCGACCATGCCCGCATCCTTTCGCGATGTATCGGGCCGGCGTTCGCTCAACGACCACGCGCGCCATCACGGATTGATATTCGGGTCTGCCGTCATTATTCGCAACGTTCAAAATGATCCGGACTTCGCTGAGCTGATTCAGCAACAATGCGGGATCGTCGTTCCCAGCAATGAACTCAAGTGGGTTGCCCTGCGTCCCGCCCCTGATCAATTCGACTACACGCGCGCGGATTTTCTGCTTCATTTCGCAAGGGACCGCAAGATCCTCATGCGTGGTCACAATCTGTGCTGGCATGAGTCTGTTCCCAGGTGGCTTCAGGAGCCGGCAAATATTGGCAGAACGCGCGAGTTTTTTGTCGATCACATCACGCAGGTGTGCAAGCATTTCGCGGGTCAGCTTGACTCCTGGGATGTGGTGAATGAGGCGATTCTGCCAGCCGACGGCCAGCCGGGCGGATTGCGCAAATCGTTCTGGTACGAACAAATCGGCCCAGACTACATCGAGCTCGCTTTTCGTACTGCGCGAGCCGCCGACCCGCGCACGCGCCTCGTCTACAACGACTATGGAGTGGAATTCGACAATGATGACAACTCAGAACGCCGGCGCTTGATTCTCGATTTGCTGCGCAAATTCAAGAGCCGAGAAGTCCCCATCGATGCCGTCGGCATCCAGAGCCACGTGAAAGCCGCTCAGCCCTATGGCTTCGGCAAAGGTCTCGCGGACTTCATGGAGAGCATCCGGCAGATGGGGCTCGAAATCTATCTCACCGAGCTCGACGTGAACGAGGATGACATCGCGTCCAACGACCAGGCCGAGCGCGATGCCATCATCGCGCGTACCTACAGCGACTATCTGCGCGTGGCGCTGCATAACCCGGCAGTCAAGCAGGTCCTCACCTGGGACCTGAGCGACCGGTTCACTTGGCTCAACGGCGGGCCAACGCACCATCGCAAGCAGCCCGATCGTCCGCAGCGTTCGCTGCCATTTGACCGCGACTATCGTCCCAAGCAGGCCTTCTTCGCCATTCGAACCAGTTTCGATCAGCGCTCGACTGGATAAAACCACGCTCCCGCTGGCCTCTTGGACGCCGCAGCAGGTGCGGGCGTGATAATCTTCCGCAGGTGGTTGTTGCGGGAGAATTTTTCAATGAAAAAGCGATTTTCCTCTGCGTTGCTCGTGACCTTGTTTTGTGTGTTTCCGGCTTTTGTTCTGGCGCAGCAACCGGCGAGCAGTGAGCGGGTATCCTGCGGCGCGTCGCCTTGCCCCTATTTGAATCCGGCGCTCGCGCCGGAAGAGCGCGCCAAAGACCTTGTCGGCCGCATGACGCTCGAAGAAAAAGTGGGCCAGATGATGAACGCCGCCCCCGCGATTCCACGGCTCGGCGTGCCTGTTTACGACTGGTGGAACGAAGCGCTCCATGGTGTGGCGCGCAACGGCTATGCGACCAATTTTCCCGAGTCGATCGGGCTAGCGGCCACCTGGGACACGGCACTCATGCATCGCCTCGCCGGCGTAATCGCAGTTGAAGCGCGCGCCAAATACAACGATGCGATTCACCACGACGACCACAGCCGCTATACGGGGCTCACCTACTGGTCGCCCAACATCAACATCTTCCGCGATCCGCGCTGGGGCCGCGGCATGGAGACCTACGGTGAAGATCCGTTTCTCACCGCCAGCCTCGGCGTCGAGTTTGTGAAAGGATTGCAGGGCGACGATCCGAAGTATCTGGAGCTGGTTTCCACGCCAAAGCACTTCGCCGTGCACAGTGGGCCTGAACCGCTGCGCCACGGATTCAATGTCCCGGTTTCGGATCACGACCTTGAGGACACCTATCTGCCCGCATTCCGCGCGACAATCATGGATGGCCGCGCCGACTCGATCATGTGCGCCTATAACGCCATTGATGGCGCGCCCGCGTGCGCCAACTCCATGCTCATGCAACAGCACCTGCGCAATGACTGGGGATTCTCCGGTTACGCAGTCTCGGACTGTGATGCCGTCGCCGATATCTTCCGGGGACACCATTTCGCCCCTCAGCTCGAGCAAGCCGATGCCGACGCGGTGAAAACCGGCACCGACCTCGATTGCGGTGGCGCCTACAAGAATCTGGTCGCGGCGGTCAATCAGCATCTACTCTCGGAAAGCGACATTGACACAGCCGTCATTCGATTGTTCACCGCGCGCTTTCGGCTAGGTATGTTCGATCCGCCGGCGACGGTGCCGTTCAGCTCTATTCCCGCTTCCGAGGTCAATTCTGCGGCGCATCGCCAGCTGGCTTTACAGGTTGCGCGCGAGTCGATCGTTTTGCTCAAGAATCGCAGCGACACGCTGCCTTTGCAGCCTTCGATCCGAAAGATCGCGGTCATCGGCCCCACCGCCGACCTGCTCGAATCGATTGAAGGCAACTATAACGGAGTTGCGCCTGATCCAATCACTCCGCTCGCAGGCTTGCGCAAAGCCTTCGGCGAAGAGAATGTCCTCTACGCGCCGGGATCGATTCTGGCCGACGGGACTTCCGCCCCGATTCCTTCGGCATACCTGCGAACCGATTCCACGCTGGCGCATACCGGCTTGAAGGGTGAGTATTTCGACAATGCCGAGTTCTCGGGTGACCCCAGGCTGGTTCGCGTGGATGCCAAGGTCAACTTCGATTGGAGTCGTGTCGCTCCGGCCGCGGATTTTCCAAGCAAAACCTTCGCCGTCCGCTGGACGGGCGAGCTGGCGCCGCCGCAGGCCGGCGAATATGTTCTGAGCATGCGCGGGCCGCGGGGATTCGTGTCATTCGATCCGACCGGGAACCTGGTTGCGGGACCGCAGTCGCAGGGCAGGCAGCTTGACCGGATTCGCCTCTACGTCGATGACAAGCTGGTCATGGACAGTCACAGCAGTCCCGCGAATGCGCGCGTGAATTTTGCTGACACCCATCCTCATCCCATCCGTGTGGAGTACGTGCATCTTCCCGACGATCGTTTCGTCGATCTTGAATGGCAGCCGCCCGCCAACAGTTTGCTCGGCCCCGCACTTGATGCCGCGCAGAAGGCGGACGCTGTCATCGCCTTCGTCGGCTTATCGCCGAATCTTGAAGGCGAGGAGATGCCGGTGCACGTCGATGGTTTCGACGGCGGTGATCGCACCACTATCGAGCTACCCTCGGCGCAGGAACATCTACTGGAATCGCTGGGCGCAACCGCCAAACCGCTCGTTGTCGTGCTGACGGCCGGCAGCGCACTCGCCGTTCCGTGGGCCAAGGATCACGCCGACGCCTTGCTGTCAGCGTGGTACTCCGGTGAAGAGGGCGGCGATGCAATCGCAGACGTCCTCAAGGGAACCTACAACCCCGCGGGCAGGCTTCCCGTTACCTTCTATCGCTCCACCGCCGACCTGCCATCATTTACCGACTACTCCATGAAGAACCGCACTTACCGGTACTTTAAAGGGGATGTTCTGTACCCATTCGGCTATGGTCTGAGCTATGCAAAGTTTATCTGTAGGCTTCCCAGTCTCGGCGCTCCAGAGATTCATGCGGGCGATTCACTCACAGTCACAGCGGAGGTCCGTAACCTGAGCAAACGGGATGGCGACGAGGTCGCGGAGCTTTACCTTGTGCCGCCTCAAAACGGCATCTCACCGCAAATTGAACTCGAAGGGTTCCAGCGAATTCATCTGCGCGCGGGCGAGATGCAGCGCGTGCAATTCACTCTCTCGCCGCGCCAGCTTAGCGAAGTGGATGAGAAAGGCAATCGCGCGGTGATGCCGGGCGATTACTCGATCTATGTTGCTGGCTCGCAGCCGGAGCAGGGAACACCGGCCGCGAAACTGCATATCACCGGTACCGTCACGCTTCCACGCTAATTAGGGCAAGAATATACTTGACTCGCCCACTTGTTTTGCCTATTATTGAGTTCATGGAGACGGCCATGAACACGGAACCGCAGAGCCTTCAAGAAGCGATTGTGTACTTTTCTAACTCTGATAACTGTGTCGCGTATCTTGCTACGCGGCGCTGGCCCGCTGGAGTTATGTGCCCCGGTTGCGGTGGGTTGAAGGTCAGCTACAACGCGAAGCGGCGCACTTGGAAGTGCGGCAGTCATCATGCGAAGCGCGAGTTCTCCGTCAAGGTTGGAACTATCTTTGAGGACTCGCCTATCTCGTTGGATAAATGGCTGACTGTCACCTGGCTTGTCACTAACTGCAAGAACGGAATCAGCAGCTATGAGGTTGCGCGGGACATCAACGTTACTCAAAAGAGCGCGTGGTTCATGCTCCATCGCATTCGGCTGGCCCTGCAAGACGAATTCAACGGCGGAAAGCTGGGCGGAGAGGTTGAGGTCGATGAAACGTTCATCGGTGGCAAGGCGCGGAACATGCACGTCTCCAAGCGCAAGCGGAGAATCACTGGAACTGGAACCAAAGACAAGGTTGCGGTCGTAGGAGTTCTTCAGCGTGGCGGGGAAATTCGCACGGCGGTAATTCCTAACCGGAAGAAAGCGACCCTTCAAGCGGAGGTCAAGAAGCATGTCGAAGCGGGAGCGGCGCTCTATACCGATTTCCTGCTTTCTTACGACGGGCTTGCGGGAGACTACGCGCATCAGGTCGTTGACCATGCCGTTCAATATGTTGACGGCCAAGTTCACACTAACGGACTGGAGAACTACTGGAGCCTGTTGAAGCGCGGCATTAGCGGTACCTACGTGAGTGTTGAGCCGTTCCATCTCTTTCGCTACCTCGATGAGCAATCATTCCGTTACAACAATCGGAAGAAGCTAGACGATGCTGGTCGCTTCAGCCTTGCGATTTCTCAGATCGTGGGCAAACGCCTCACGTTTGCCGAGTTGACTGGTAAGGTGGGTTCCGCCGCGATCAACTAACCCTTTGCGCGGGAAGCGCGGGAGACAGGCACAGCCTTAGCCTCTTTGCGCGCTTCCTTGTCATGCTTCCATTGTCCTTCACGCCGCTTTAGCTCTTCGCGGGAAACGGAGAGTATCTTTCGTATTCCCGCATCAAATTTATTAAATTGTTCACTCATGTAGTTTCTCCCTCGTTCAAGTCAGGGGTGCGGAGCCGGATTAAGTTCTCGTGCAAACATGTCATCCACTAGTTCTCCAATCGAAATTCCCGCAAGCTGAAAAATGGATATTGCTCCGCGTTCATCCAAAATATCTTCGGGATGCATCAGCGGGTTTCTATGGTTGTCTTTTATGCTTCTCAGGGTGCCGAGTATCTCGGCAGGAGCATTGCTCTTGCCGAGCACGTCTATATACTCTTCCCAGTTCTGCCTATTGAGTGGCGGCAGCTTACCCGTGGCAGTCAAGACATATTGCTTAATGACGGACTCCAAGGATCGAAGTGAATGAAATCCAGAAGAAGTAAAGCGCTCAAAGGCAAGACACTTTCCAGCCTCAGAATAGTCAACCAGGGCCGTATTCCAGATCACACTCTGGGCACTCGTCGATAAAGCGTCCCGAGCCGAATCAACCAATTTTCGCGTCGAATAAAGGCCCTTTTCTGATACAGACTACAGACCAAATGTCGGCTTGACCCATCTCCGCCGCTAGTACAGATTCAAACGCATCTAGGCCCTTCTTTACCTGCTCCAATTCGTTAGTCGATAATGTCCTCTTTGGGTCTACCACGCCGATAAATCTTGCGCCTATAAACAAGCGACTGCGGCCCAGATGGATCCCAGAGAAAGCTATCCAGCGTGGCGGCCAATTTCCCCGCCGCTTCTCGGCTCATGGGTAGTCGATATGGTCCCGTCTCTGAAAACGGGGACATTAGATTTGCCCTAGCTTGCATGAGCACCATGAATAGGGAGGACAGCGGAACTCCCGAAGAAAGCTCCCTTAATGGTCGAAGGCTGGCCCCGAGGTCGTATAGGGCGAATCCGTGAATTCGAATCACTGAACACTCCGGACTGATTGAAACCAACGTCCCATCATGGCTAAATCTGAGACCCCCAAGAGTATCTCTGGCATACGTGCGGACAGGGATCATCTTGCACCGCCATGAGTGGGCGAGTCAAGTAATTTATTGCCCTAATTAGGGCGGAATCCGAGTAAGCGTGCCCCTTAACGGCGGCTCAAAGGTGGCCTTTTCTTGGGGAAAAGGCCACTTGAGGGATGTGCTGTCTGGGGATACCTACTCGGATTCCGCTGTAAACCGCAAGAGCGCTCGAATTCAGCTCATCGGCGCGCAATCGCCTGGATTTCGTTCGCCACGAAGTCGTGAATGAACATCACGCTGGTTGGGGTTGTAACGGTCTGCTCACTCTGCTGACCGGGCGTATGAATGAGCAGAACCGGCCGCGGATCCCACTGGCCGCCCTGTGAGATGCGCTCGTCCTCCGCGCTCCACCCCGGCAACGGGCGCCACATGCCTGTGCGCCAGGAGTGGTCGCCCTGCACAACCAGCGTCGTCGCGGCCCAGCGCGGTTGCGATTCGAGCGAATCGAGAATTTGCCCCAGCAATCGATCGGAATAATCGAGCGAATCGAGGTACGAACCTCCCGCCGCAAATTTGCCTGTTCGCCGATTCCAGAATTCAGGGGGATGCGGCGCGGGGAGATGCAGGTAAATCAGGTCGGCGCGGCTGTTGGCCACTGCAGCGAGCGCATGGCTGCTCACGTCCTTCACGGATGTGATGTGGCCCTCTGCGTTCCACTCCGCAATGTCTGCCCACGCCTTGGGAGGATCGAGGAACTGTTCGGCGAGAATGCGTAGCGGGAACCGGACATTCTCCGCGAAGCTCGCATCGAGCGAAGTGGGTCCGCGATCCTGAGCGTCGTCGTTGCTCCAGTAGCACTCGGTTGCCACGCTCGCAAAAATTGGGCAATAGGCCACGTACCAGCCCACGATTGAAGTCGTAACTCCGCGCTGCTTGGCGACACCGAAAAGGGAAGCGTTCACATCGAACGTTGTCCAACGCGAAGAGTCGTCAAGCTGGACAAGATAACGATTGTCTGAGGTGTATTGAACGTCGGTCACAATTTTTCCCAGCTGCAGGCTCGGAACCGCGCGCGTCGTACGGTATGCGATTGGCGTCATGTCAGTGTAGACAGTGCTCTCGCGGACCAGGCGATCGAAGTTCGGCAGCTCGAGTGATGGGTCGCGAGATTCGAATGCTTGCTTGTATGCCAGCTCATCAAAGACGATCCACACAAGTCGCGGCTTGTTTGCTGGCGCCGAAGCGATGGTCGAGGCGTACGTTTGCGGACCCGGCCGCCACATTGCCGAGCGGACCAGCTGAAACCCGACAACCATCGCAAACACTGCAAATCCCGCAAGCACGGCGCTTCCAAACTTACGCAGTCTGGCAGCATAATCTGGAACTCGCCAAACGAGCACGCCCACAACCGCAAACCATGTCACGCTGCCCGCCCACACAGCAGCATTCGGAACATCAAACGGGAAAACATTCAGATTGCGTACCAGAAGGAAGGGCGGCAGAACGGCCAGAAGAGCCCAGCGCATCTGTGGCCAGAACTTCGATTTGCGCAGAGCCGCCATTAGGAGCCCAAAGATAGCCGCGATGATTGCGAAGTCCGCCAGTTGCGCCAGTGCAATCTTAGTGAGCGGAACCGGAAAGCGCATGCGCGAGTCCCCGGTCGAAGAGGTGAGATCAATATAGTTAGGCAGCAACAGGATGGCGGCGAATCCGAGCGCCTGAGCGATCCGCTTCATCATGCCGTGCTCGCCTGGGCGCGTGAACCGGCGATAACCTCGCCGGGGTCGCGGCGTGGGATGCGCTCGAGCAGGAAGAGGACGCGGCCGTTACCCAGCTCGCTTCGATCGGCAACCTCAAAGAATGGCGCGAAAGCATTTTGCAAGTCGTTTTCGCTCAGGTGGCCATAGAGATCGTCGCGGCCGCGCAGCCACTCCTGGTACATCGGATCCGATGGGGGCACCCACTCCAGTACAAGCCACCGTCGGGTAAGACCGGCGCACAGATCGGCGATGTAAGTCAACGGGATCTGTTCGCGCAGGATTAAATGGTGGATGACGGCGAGCATCAGAATCAGATCGAAATTGCCCGTGAGCCGGTCAAGTAACGAAAGTTGCTCCCGGTTTCTCCATCCGGTCGCGGGCGTGGGACGCGCAATGTTGGCGATCAATGTGGTAATCGGCCTGTTCCCGTTCTTTGCGGCGGTCCAAAGCTCTTCCAGGGCCGCTGCGTCGGCATCAATCGCCACAACCTTCGCGCCCGCCTCGGCGGCCAGCACCGAGTAGGTTCCAGTATTGGCTCCGATATCCAGAACATTTGCCGCACCGCAGCGCTCGAATACATTCTTCACGTATTCCTGCTTTTCACTCGCATCTGCCGGCCGGTAGTGCTTCGCAGTTTGTGAGTACGCGCTCCACTGGCTGTTCTCTTTCCGCCCTGCCGCATCGTGAATCTTCTTGCCCAGGCGGGCGATGCGCTTCTGCAAAATATGTTTTGCGAGCTCGGGATCTGTCGCGCGTGGGGGCTTGGGTGCGGCACCGGCTGTCCTCCCAGGCCGCTCCAGAAGGGTCGCAATCGTCACAACATCGAGCAGATTCGGATTAAGCCTCTGCCATGGCCGCAGCGCTTTATAGATCTCCGCAGGCTCGTATCCGTCCCGCGCGAAGATCGTCGCCTTCAGCGGCCATTTCAAGTATTTCGCCGCAACCAGCGGCAGCAGGAAAGTCCGCACGAACTGTCCATAAGCAAGCCACACGCTTGAGTGCGGATCGCAGCGCTCGAAAGAAAGCACGTCGATCAATATGGGCCGCGGGCCTTCAAACAGAATGTTGTGCGGCGTGGCATCCTTCAGCGTCCATCCGGCTTCGATTGCGCGACTTGCGATGTGGAGAGTGAGTTCTGCTGCGGCGCGCCATTGGCCGCCTGTCCACTCCCAGGGATACGTGATGGGATCAATCCGCGGATGCTCGAGCCAGAGTTCCCCTGAAACGACAGACGAGTGATTTTTGGCGCTTGCAATCGTCGTCGGAATCAGGTCACCGTTCTTCTCTAATGTTGCGCGCAAAGGAGACGATAAGAAATCTAGCGTTTCCTGTGCCGCCCCCGGGCGAATGCGGCGCAAGGCGTGCTCCGGCGTAAGCAGCAGCTGCCCGGCAGGGTCGCGGAAGGTGAGTTCCGGATCGTGATTTGCCGAAGCTTGATTCGCACCCATCGATGGCGGTTCGGCCGCACTGCTCACGGTTGCTGTGAGTCTTCGCCGGTCGAACATTCCGGCTGCTTTTCCGGTTCAACTTTCGCAGCGTTGCGGTGGAAGAGATCGTAGATCTTCCTCCGTAGGTACCACCCAGTGGCCACCAGCGCCGACCCCGCCGCCTGGATGGCGAGGAGGCCGCTTCCCGGGTCCGCATACGCGTACGCCGGGCGCTCAAACAGCAGGAGGGCTCCAATGACAATTAGAAGGAGTGGGAGGATGCGCAGCAGACTTCTCATATGGCCGGGGGCGACTCCAAAACTCGATGCCAAAACCCGATGGATGTTCGCGCCGGAAGCCCAACGAGCGGGGATCCCGTGAGGTGTAGCAATGCCCATTATAAGAGGTAGACGGATTCGAGCGGGCGAGAGTTTAACCCGCGTCGCACGAGGGTGCCAAACCACTCAAAAACGACCGGTAACCGTAGTCCCAGGCACCATTCTTAGCGTCTTAATAAAGTGAATAGGTGTCGGACTCGTCTGTCTTCCCCTGAGTGTTTCCCTCGGTTTGTTTCCGCCGGGTCTCTGCCGATGAGTCCGCGTTTAATGTCACAAAAGGGGTATATCCCAGCAGGATCAGAAAGCCGGATTCTGTAGATTCGTATGAGTCTGACAACTGCTTCAGTCCCTATCCGTATCACAAGAGGTCGCCTCGCCGCGCATCTCGATCTCTTGCGTCTCGACCATTCAGTGAAGCAAGTCTTCGTTTTTCCCGGCATAGTCATCGCTGCCAGCATCACGGGCGAATCCGCCAACATGGGATTGCTCTGGAGAGCCATTCTAGGTTTGCTGGCCGTGGTCGCGGCCGCCAGCAGCAACTATGTTCTCAACGAACTGCTCGACGCTCCATACGATCGCCTGCATCCCACCAAGCACACGCGTCCTGCCGCAGCCCGCAGCGTGAATGTCCCGCTGGCGTACGCCCAGTGGCTTCTCTGCGGCGCCTTAGGATTCATCCTCGCCTTTCTCGTGTCGAAGCAGCTTTTTCTCTGCGTCCTCTGCCTCTGGGTAATGGGATGCCTCTATAACATTCCGCCTATTCGCACCAAGGATGTTCCTTATCTCGACGTTCTTTCGGAATCGATTAATAATCCGATTCGCTTTTGCGTGGGATGGTACATCGTCACCACGGCCGTGATTCCCCCGGCATCGCTATTAGTCGCCTACTGGATGCTCGGCGGCTATTTCATGGCTCTCAAGCGCTTCAGTGAGTACCGGCAGATCGGCGATGAATCTGCTGCAAAATACCGCCGTTCGTTCCTCTACTACACTGAGCAGTCGTTGTTGGCGTCAGTGCTTTTCTACGCGGCCACCTCCATGCTGTTCTTCGGCGCGTTCATCATGCGCTACCGCATGGAAATGATCTTCGCCTTCCCCTTTATCGCTTTGCTCATGGCCGTCTATTTCAACCTTGCCTTCACGCAGGACAGCCCGGTGCAGAATCCTGAGAAACTGTATCGCGAGCCGGGTTTGATGGCCCTGCTGGCGGTCTGCTGCACCGTGCTTGTGGTCACCTCGTTTATCAGTTTGCCCTGGCTGGGCCAGCTGTTTCCCAAGTCTGGCGCGCACTAAGGCTCAGGACTCGTTCGGCGCAAATCAGCCGGGCTAGGTCTTTGGCCAGCCCGGTTTCAATGGGCACAACTTTATGGCCTACATCGCAAATTGTCGAGGGACATCGTGCCGGCCCCGTGGTTGTGTTACTGCCTACGCCTGCGCAACCGGCTTCGGCTTTGAGCCTTCCTGCTTGCGGGGTGCGACAATCGCATGCAGGATGGTGCCTTCCATGCGCGGCATGAACTCCACGGTTCCCGCGTCGCCGATATCCAGGATCAAACGGTTGATAATGTTGTAGCCGAGTTCGCGATGTGCCATCTGCCGTCCGCGGAAGCGCAGACTGGCTTTCACCTTGTCGCCCTCGCCAAGAAAACGGACTGCCTGATTCTTTTTTGTCTGGTAATCGTGCTCGTCTACGGTCACCGAAAACTTCACTTCCTTGATCGTGATGACCTTCTGCTTCTTGCGCGCCGCACGCTCGCTCTTTTCCTTTTCGTAGAGGTAGCGGCCGTAGTCCTGGATGCGGCAAACCGGCGGCACCGCGTTCGGAGAAACTTCAACAAGATCGAGGCCGCGCTCGCGCGCGACCTTTAATGCCTCAAAGGGTGTCAGGATGCCAAGTTGCTCTCCGTTCTCGTCAATCACGCGGATTTCGCGCGCGCGAATACGCTCATTGATGCGGATAAAAGACTTGGCCGAACGTTTATCGAATGCGATGATACTCCTCCATTTGGTTGGGCTGGCTGTTGTGGGCAGGCTGCAAATGCGCCTGAATCCGGCAAACGCAACCTGAGTATAGCACTGGCTTGCATCAACCGAACAAAGGGCTTAGGCGCTGTACTGGCCCACTAGTTCGCCCTCCGCATTGAGTCCGATAACTTCATTTTGAGTCGATGCGTGCCCCGGCGCTCTGCGCGGCCGGCGGTCACGGTACAAGTGCTTACCACCACGACATCCTTCGCGCGAGAATGGAACTCGCTCAAATCCTTCAGACGACGTCGCCCGATCGCATCTCCATCGGCACGAGCCGCTCTGCATCCGAAATTTTCGATGTAAATGCCGGGCATATCTCTAGTTTAGAGCTTGCATACTTCGGAAGAGGAAAGGCCCATCACGCTGCAAACCCGCGCCAGGCCTGAGGAAATTTACCCTTGGCTATAATGGAAGTGATAGCTCTGTAGCCAGCGAGTTCAGCCTAGAATGCCACCTTCCGCCGCAGCCACATTTTCGATGCCGGCTGGCCCTTCAGCGAGGAGCCGAACCTGGCATATTGCTGGCTACGTGTACTTTACCTTCATTTGCTATGTTTCGATCGGTCTGCCGCTCGCCGTTTTGCCCCCGTTTGTCCACTTGCGCATGGGTTACAGCGCAGTCCTGGCTGGCCTAGCCGTCAGCATCCAGTACGTTGCCACGCTTTTGAGCCGTCCATGGGCAGGCCGTATCTCTGACCACATGGGAGCCAAGATCTCGGTGCTATGGGGAATGGCTTGTTGCACCACGAGTGGTGCATTCCTTGTCGCGGCAGCGGTCTTCCATCAGGTCCATTGGATCAGCTTCACAATTCTCATCGCCAGTCGGCTGTTTTTGGGCGTGGGCGAGAGCCTCGGTTCGACTGGCTCGACTCTTTGGGGCATTACGAGCGCCGGGCCGGAGCACACCGCCAAGGTTATCGGATTGAACGGCATCAGCACCTACGGCGGCATGGCGCTTGCAGCGCCCCTTGGCGTCGTACTGGACCAGCTCTGGGGGCTCTCTTCAATCGGCATCGTCACGATCCTGATCGGCGCGGTCAGTTTCGCCATCGCCTTCCGCAAGGCCCCGGTGACGGTCGAGCCTGGCGAGCATCTCCCGTTTTCACACGTTTTGGGCCGCGTGGCGCCCCATGGCATGGGTCTGGCATTGAGTGGCGTCAGCTATAGCGTGCTCGCCACATTCGTCACGCTGTTTTACGCCCACCGGCACTGGAACGGCGCTGCGCTCTGCCTCACCGCCTTTGGCGTCGCCTTCATTGCGGCGCGCATGGTCCTCATTCGCACCATCAACCACTTTGGGGGCTATCCCGTGGCCATGGCATCGCTGGTGGTCGAGAGCATCGGCATGGTTCTGCTCTGGCAGTCGCGCGCGCCGTGGATGGCTTTCGCCGGTGCTGCCGTCGGCGGCCTCGGTATGTCGCTCGTCTTTCCTGCAATCGGTGTAGAAGTGGTCAAACGTGTGCCGGAGTTCAATCGCGGCACGGCCCTCGGCGTCTACACGGCATTTTCTGACGTTTCGTTCTTTCTCGTAGGACTCATCGCCGGAGCGATCATCGGCCTCTACGGATATGCCAGTATCTTTCTCTTCGCGCTCATCAGCGTACTCCTCGCGCTGGGCATCGTGATTACATTGCAGCAGATGGAGAAAAAATCAGCCTGAGTTCGTTCTAGGTCCTGGTGATTTCGGTCTTGTTCGCCCCGCCAGATTCCTCTCCTGACGCAAGAATGGCCACCCCAGAGGGTGGCCATTTCGCTGATCATCGCCGCAGTGGGTTTACTTCTCGCCCCTGCGCCAGTTCACCAGGTCGCCGAGTGTGGTGGTTGAGCTCGAGACTGGCGCTTTGTGAGCGCTTTCCTTGTAGTGCTCCACCGTCACGCGGCTGGCTTCTTGGCCGGAAACAGCACGCAGGCTCAGTCCCACCTTTTTCTCTTCCACATTGATCTTGATGATCTTGAAGTCATGCTCCATGCCCTGCTCCAGCTTGCCCTGGCCGTCTGGTCCATCGCCGGCTTCAGAGATGTGGCAAAGTCCTTCCACTCCCTCCGCGATCTCGACAAACGCGCCGAACTGCGCGGTGCGGAGAATCTTGCCGTGCACCACATCGCCGACGCGATGCGACGCAAAGAAGCTCTCCCACACGTCAGGCTGGAGCTGCTTGATCCCCAGGCTCAGGCGGCGATTCTGCGGCTCGACGCCGAGAACCACAGCTTTGACCTTCTCGCCCTTCTTCACAACCTCTGAAGGATGCTTCACCCGCTTGGTCCAGCTCAGATTCGAAACATGAACCAGCCCGTCGATACCCTCCTCGATCTCAATGAAGGCTCCGAAGTCGGTAAGGTTGCGGACGCGGCCTTCAACCACCGTGCCTGCGGGATAGCGTTCCGTCAGGTTCTCCCACGGATTCTCCAACAGCTGCTTCATGCCCAGGGAGATGCGACGGTCGGCCGGATTCACACTGAGAACGACTGTGTCGACTTCGTCTCCCGGCTTAACCAGCTTGGAGGGGTGCTTGAGCCGCTTGGACCAGGTCATCTCCGAGAGATGAACCAGCCCCTCGATGCCCTGCTCGAGCTCAATGAACGCCCCGTAATCGGTCACCGAGAGCACTCTGCCGTGCACCTTGGCTCCGGCGGGGTAACGCTCTGTGGCGTCGAGCCAGGGATCCGGCGTCAGTTGCTTGAATCCCAGGGAAACGCGCTGCTTCTCCTTGTCGAACTTGAGAACTTTCACCTGGATCTCGTCGCCCACGTTGACCAGATCGCGCGGATGCGTCAGCCGTCCCCAGCTCATGTCGGTGATGTGCAGCAGCCCGTCGATGCCGCCGAGATCTACAAACGCACCGTAGTCCGTGAGGTTCTTCACCGTGCCGGTAAGGATAGCCCCTTCGTCAAGGTGCTCCATCGTTGCCGAACGCTTGGAGTTCTGCTCTTCTTCCAGAATCTCCTTGCGGCTCACCACCACGTTCCCGCGCTTTTTGTTCAGCTTGATCACGCGGACTTCGATTTGCTGGCCGAGATAGCCGTCGAGATTGCGCACCGGCCGGATCTCGAGTTGCGAGCCCGGCAAGAATGCCTTCATGCCGATATCGACCGTCAGCCCGCCCTTCACGCGGCTCACCACAGTTCCGGTAACGGGCGTCTTCTCATTGGCGGCCTTTTCAATCGTGTCCCAGACCCTAAGGCGCTGGGCCTTTTCGTAGCTCACCAGGTAGCCGCCTTCGGGCTCCTCGCGCTCAATCACTACGTCGATCACGTCGCCGGGCTGGAACTTCACGGCGCCCGTGTGGTCCACAACCTGATCCAGCGGCACAAGGCCCTCTGACTTGAGGCCCACGTCGACCACCAGATATTTGTCCGTCTGCTTCTCTACCTTGCCGGAGACGACCTTGTCGCCATAAGCCTCGATGGCAGCCGCTTCGGCGGCCTGTTCGCGCTCAAAGGCCTCCAGCGCCGACGAGAAATCGTCTGCGGTCATATCGCCTGTAGCCTTGGGCTCGCCGGCTTGGGTCTCGGCGTGAGCTTCGTCGGCAGACGCCTGATCGGCGGCGTTCGCAGTTTGCTCCGTATCGATACCGGCGCTCAGCGAAGGAATTTCGACAGACGCACTCGTCTCAGGGTTGGTTGTGGATTCGTACGGCGGCTGCTCGATCTCCGTCGTAGGCTCAAAGGTGGGTGTTTCCAATTCGGTGTTCAGGGTTATGCTCTCGGTCTCGGGATTAAGGACGTTTGCCATTACAGCCAGCTCCGGAATTTTGCGTGCCTGCGGCGGCTTTCGACCACCGCTGGTCGCCTTCTGCGCCGCGACCGACAATCGCCGGTTGCGACTTCCGCAGGAAGTGCCGCCCCAATCGATTGCTATGGGTCCGATAAGCGGCAAGTTTCCTTGGGAGACGCCCGCAGGCAACGGCTAGCTCGGGTGGCGGCCGCAACTCACTGCAGGAACCCGCGCAGGAAGCTACGCTCTTGAGTGTAGCAACCTCTGCTTTCGAGCGTCAATGGAAGCGGAGCAATCAGGCCCATGTTGGTCCATTCCCCTTTCGTTCGTACACCACGCATGGGCGAGAAGGGCTGACAATCATCTCCCGGCGATTCCGCGGGTCGAGTTTCCTAACCCTTCTATACTGGCCCCTCGAAACCGGCGCTTCTATACTGGCACTTCTATACTCACTTGTACGGCGGCACGATGGACTACCTCTGGACTCCCTGGCGCTTCGCCTATATCACGTCGGCAGAGAGCGCGGTTCGTCCCGGTGTGCCCGAGGCTCTCGCCTCGTGGCCCGGCGACAACGGCTGCGTCTTCTGCAATCTCATCGCTTCTGTCGACCATGCCATCGCAGGCGGCATGGACCGGGACAAAGCTGAAGCCACTGCGGGTCTTGTTCTGCGCGGCGAGCACTGCTTCATCTGTCTCAACGCCTACCCTTACACGTCGGGCCACGTAATGGTGCTGCCGTACGCGCACATTGACCGCCTTGCCAAGCTGGCAACGGATGCGGCACATGAGTTGATGGATCTGGCGCAGCAAACCGAGCGCGTTCTTCAGCAGCTTTACTTGCCGCACGGCTTCAACTTCGGTCTCAACATTGGCCATGCAGCTGGCGCCGGAGTTGCCGGGCACATCCACCTGCACGCGATGCCGCGCTGGACCGGCGACACCAACTTCATGACAACTATTGGCGAAACCCGCGTATTGCCTGAGGATCTGGAAACCACGTGGAAGCGGATGCGGCAAGCGTTTTCCGAGCTGAGAACAGAAAAGCAGGCAACGGCAAGACGGGAAGAGCGCGGCGCCTGAAGAAGCAGCTTCCGCAGCTGTCTTAACAAACCCTTTCCGCTTCGTTGGCGTTGCTCTCTTCGGCTGATTCCGACGCAAGTGCCAATTCGGGCACATCGAAATCCATTTGGTCCATCGCCGCGGATTCCAGCAGCCTGGCTGGAATCTGTTTCTTCGTTTTCGGCGCGACGCCCAGCATTCTCAGCATCTCCACTTGACGGACCAGATTGCCGGGCCCGGTGGAGAGCTGCCTGCACGCCTCATCGTAGGCTTGCCGCGCGTTGTTGAGCGCACCTCCAACGGACTCGAGGTTGGATACGAAACCCACGAATTTGTCATAAAGCTCCGCGCCGCGTTTCATGACTCTTTCCACGTTTTCCGCCTGCCGTTCCTGGCGCCACAGATCTTCGACAATGCGGATGACGAACAGAACGGTCGTCGGGCCGGAGAGCAAAACTCCCTTCGCGTAGGCGTCGTGCCATAATTTGTCGTCGCTCTGCAGTGCGGTCAGAAATGCCGGCTCGATAGGCACAAACATGACCACGAAGTCCGGCGACTGTACTCCCGCGAGCGCATGGTAGTTGCGTCCCGCAAGTTCATTGCAGTGATTCCGCAGACTCAGCAAATGCCTCTTGAGACAGTCGGTCCGATCTTTCTCATTTTCAGCGTTCACTGAATCGTTGTATGCGTTCAGTGAGACCTTCGAATCAATGATTAGATGGCGGCCGCCCGGCAATTTGATGACAACATCGGTTTGCCGGCGTTGCGCCGTGTCTCCATCGCAATTCCGCTCATTAAAGCTCTGCTGGAATGTGTAATGCATCCCTTCCTGCAGTCCGGATTTATCAAGGATGTTGCGGAGGATGGTTTCTCCCCAATTGCCTTGGGCCTTCGTGTCGCGGCGCAGGGCGGTCGCCAGGTTATGCGCCTCTTCAGTCAGCGCCTGGTTCAGGCCGCCGAGAGTTCCTATCAGCGTTTTGAGCTCCGTTACGCCCGTTTTTGAGTCGCTTTGCGCCTCTTCGACCTTCTTGCGGAATTCACCGATCTGGGTCTTTAGCGGCTCAAGCAACGTACCCAACTGCGACTGGCTCGATTCCGAAAAGGACTTTGTCTTCGCTTCCAGCACATCCGCCGCAAGCACCTGAAATTGATCGGACAGCGCCTTCTTCGCAGCCTCAAGCAGCGAGAGCTTTTCCGACAGATTTTGTCGCTCGTTCCTAAGTTCTGCCTCAAGTTCCTTCACGCGCGCGCCAAGCGTTCTCTCAGAATTGGCCTTCTGGATTAACTCTTCGCGCACTGTGCCCAGCGCTTTTTCTCTCTCATGGGCGAGCGCCTCAAATCCTGCCCTGGAGGCTGACTGTGTTTGCGCAAGCGCGAGCTCACTCCGTATGCACCCCAGATCACGCTCCAGCTCGGCATTGCGCTTTGCTCCTGATGCGCTGCACAGCCGGAAACCGGTCAGGATTCCCGCCGCGACTGCAACCGCTCCAATAATCAAGGGCAGCATGATCCCGTTTCTCCTTCGCCAAATATACGCCTTCATGCTTGTGCAATTCAGGACCGAATTACGGACTTCATTGGGATGGGAATCCTCGCTGTCAACGCTTCGCGAATTCTTTGCACTTTGTTGTTCTATGCCGTCTGTTATTTCCTGTCTCTCCGCGCCTTTACACCCCTCGACCCGACCGTTAAACTTGAAAGTTCGGGGCCACGCGCATCTTTTTTGGTGCGGTGGTTGTCACGCCCCGCTGCGTGCCGGTATGGTAGGTTCGCGGAGCGGGCTGAGTTGCCCCTGTCCCCGGAGATTTTCCCGAGTCGGTCTAGAACAAGAGGAGAAGAGTGCATGGCCGTTGAAGAAAAAGTAAAACAGATCATCGTCGAGCAACTGCAGGTGGATGAAGCCGAAGTCACCCCGGGCGCCAGCTTTCAGGAAGATCTGGGTGCCGACTCGCTCGACGTGGTCGAACTGGTAATGCAGTTCGAGGAAGCCTTCGATATGGAGATTCCTGACGAAGACGCCGAAAAGATCAAAACTGTGAAGGACGCCATCGACTACATCGAGAAGAATGCGAAAGGCGGCAAGTAGGACCTTGAATCATGCACCGGCGCGAAGAGTCGTAGTTACTGGTCTGGGGCTCCTTTGCGGTGTGGGCAACACCGCTCCCGAAGTGTGGAAGCAGCTTTTGGCCGGCGCCAGCGGAATGGCGCCGATCCAGAGCTTCGACGTCACAGGATTCCCGGTGACCTTCGCCGCCGAGGTCAAGAACTTCGATCCCCTCCAGTTTGTCGAAAAGAAAGAAGCGCGCAAGATGGGGCGCTTCATCCACTATGCCTTTGCCGCAACGCAGGAGGCGATGGCCCAATCGGGTCTTCAAATCAATGATGAGAACCGCGATCGCGTAGGCGTTTTCATTGGCTCCGGCATCGGCGGATTCGAAATCATCGAGCGTGAGCATTCGAATCTGTTGCATGGCGGCCCGCGCAAGATGTCACCCTTCTTTATTCCGGCAACGATCATCAACATGGCCGCCGGTCAAATCAGCATTCGCTACGGCGCTCGTGGCCCCATCTCTGCAACCGCGACCGCCTGCGCCACCAGCGCCAACTCCATCGGCGATTCCGTCCGGATGATCTTGCATGGTGATGCCGACGCCATGATCGCCGGCGGCGCGGAAGCCGCCGTGACTCCCATGTCGGTTGGCGGATTCGCCGCCATGCGGGCTCTCTCCACGCGCAATGACGACCCTACGCACGCCAGCCGTCCGTTTGATAAAGATCGCGACGGATTCGTGATTGGCGAAGGTGCGGGCATCCTGATTCTCGAAGAACTGGAATTCGCCAAAGCGCGCGGCGCGAAAATTCTCGCCGAAGTTACTGGCTACGGTATGAGCGCCGACGCATACCACATGACCGGTATTGCGCCCGAGGGCCAGGGCGCGCAGCGTGCGATGCGTGCCGCGTTGAAAGACGCTGGCATCCAGCCCGATGAGGTCGGCTATGTCAACGCCCACGCTACTTCTACGCCGGCGGGGGACGCCAACGAATCGCTCGCGATTGAAGCGGTATTTGGCGAGCGTGCGACCAGCCACACGCTGAAGATCAGCGGCACCAAGTCGATGACCGGCCACCTGCTTGGCGGCGCAGGCGGACTTGAAGCCGGCATCACGGTGCTGGCGCTGGTGAATCAACAGTTGCCGCCGACGACGAACCTGGATACGCCCGATCCCGAATGTCATCTCGATTACGTGCCGAACCAAGCGATCCAGCACAGCTTTGACGTTGCGCTGTCGAATTCCTTCGGCTTCGGCGGCATCAACGCCACATTGATCATGCGCCGCTGGGCTGAGTAAACAGAAAAACGAGATAAGGTAAGCGAGAGAGCCCGCCGCGCGGCCGGGCTCTTTCTATCTGCGCGGGCTTCTTCGGTTTGCGTGGAACTGGGCTCTCGCGGTCAGCAGAGCGCAAGCGACGGGTTCGCGGAGAGATCCGCAGCAGCCACTTCGCCCGCCAGGAACCGTGGCCACGCGGCTGCCGCAATCATCGCTGCGTTATCCGTCGAAAGCGCGAGTGTGGGGAAAGCGATTTGTAGTCCACGCTCGCCGGCTTGCTGCGTGAACCGCGCGCGAAGCTCGCGGTTTGCCGCCACGCCACCGGTCACCAGAATGCTGCTCGCTCCCAGCGACTCCGCCGCGCCGAATGTCTTTCGCATCAGATCGCCGACCACTGCATGCTGAAAGCTGGCGATCAGGTCGAGCGTCGGCTGCGTGCAAAGCGCCAGTGCATCTTCTTGAGATGCGGGCGGGCGAGGATTGGCCCCGACGCGATTCGCGCGCTCGGACCCTTCGGCCCGCAGGCCATGCAGCTCCACATGGCGCAGGACCGCGGTTTTGATTCCGGAAAACGAAAAGAGAAAATGCGGATCGAGTTGCGCGATTGGCGCAGTCTTTGCGGCCTTGGTGCGCGCCGGGGCCTTACCGGCCATGTGGGCCTTTGGCTTGAATTGTGCGAAGGAGAAGGGAACTGCGTTGGGATCTCCAAACTCCGCGAGTGCGTCGATCCACGGTCCGCCGGGATAACCGAGCCCGAGAAGTTTGGCGACCTTATCATAGGCCTCGCCCGCGGCGTCGTCCACGGTGCGTCCCACTAGCCTATAGCGCCATGTGCCCTCCACAGGCTGCGCGAGATAGAGATGCGTATGCCCGCCGGATACGACCAGCGCAAGCGCCGAGTCGCTCTCGGCCGGTGCTGTCCCTTCTGATTCACGTTGGTTCAGGAGCACCGCGTGAATGTGCCCTTCGAGATGATTCACTGCGATCAGTGGCAGTTTGTTCGCAAACGCAAGCGCCTTGGCAAACGTGATACCTACGAGCAGTGCACCCGCAAGGCCTGGCCCCGAGGTGACGGCAATCGCATCCAGATCGGCGAGCGAAACCTTTGCTTCCGCCAGCGCACCGCGCACCACAGGAACGATGGCGCGAAGATGTTCACGGCTGGCGAGTTCGGGCACCACGCCGCCATAGCGCGCGTGCGTGGCAATCTGGGAGGCGACAACCGAGGAAAGTGCTCGCGCGCCCCGCTCGACGACCGCCGCAGCCGTCTCGTCGCATGACGTTTCAATGCCGAGAATCAGCCCATGCGCCATATTTCTAGTCTAGCGGTCGCGCACAGCGGAATGGACTCCAGATGTCGCGCTTCAACCGTTTAGGCGAGAATGAATGAGTCGAGAATGGACGCAGTCATGGCGATGGCGAACGGCCCGTACCAAGCGGCGTTGCAAATTATTCAAACGTTGCGCGGCGCCGGCTTCGAAGCGTATCTCGCAGGCGGCTGTGTGCGGGACTTGCTGCTCGGCCGCGAGCCGGCCGATTACGACGTGGCAACCAGCGCCACTCCGGATCAAGTCCTTAATTTGTTCCCTCGCACCTTTGCGGTGGGCGCGCACTTTGGCGTAGTCCTCGTGGTCCCTGAATGCTCGTCCGTCGAAACTGGGGCCGAATCTGAGGCATCGACCAAAGCCATCGAGGTCGCAACGTTCCGTTCCGATCTCGCCTACTCCGATGGACGTCATCCCGATGGCGTGCGCTACACAAAGACCGCTGAAGAAGACGTCCAGCGTCGCGACTTCACCATCAATGGTCTCCTGCTCGATCCACTCAATGTGGGAAGTCTACCCTCAGACCTTCTCGATGACGACCATATCGTTCGCGATGGCGTAATCGACCACGTCGGCGGTCTCGCCGATCTCGACGCAGGCCTGATTCGCGCCATTGGCCGGACCGACGTCCGTTTCGCCGAGGATCATCTGCGCATGCTCCGCGCAGTTCGTTTCGCCGCGCGATTCGCTTTCGATATCGAGCCGCAAACCATGCGCGCCATCCAGAGCCTCGCTCACAAAATTCACTCCGTGAGCCGCGAACGCGTGCGCGAGGAGCTGACGAAGATGCTGACCGAGGGTCATGCGCGGCGAGCCTTCGAATTATTGGATGAATCCGGATTGCTTTCACAGGTGCTGCCGGAGATCGTGCGAATGAAAGGCGTGGAGCAGCCGCCGCAATATCACCCCGAAGGCGATGTGTGGATTCACACGCTGATGCTGCTGGAGCAATTGCAGCCCGGCTGCAGCATGACGCTTGCCTGGGGTGCTCTGCTCCATGACGTGGGCAAGCCGCCCACATTCCGGCGCGCGCCGGACCGCATCCGTTTCGACGGCCACGTGGAGATAGGCGTGGCGGTTGGCAGTGAGATCTGCCGCCGCTTTCGCTTTTCGAATGACGAGACCCGGCAGATCCTCGCGCTCATTGAAAATCACATGCGCTTCATGGATGCGCAGCGCATGAAAGCGTCCACGCTCAAGCGCTTCTTTCGCCTGGAGCGATTTGAAGAGCATCTCGCGCTTCACCGAATGGATTGTCTGGCCGCCGGCGGTTTTCTCGATCACTGGGAGTTTGTGTGCGAACGCTGGACGTCCATACCCGAAGAGGCAGTGCGCCCCCTCCCGCTCATTACCGGCCGAGAGCTGATTGCCGCGGGATATAAGCCCGGCGCAGCCTTTAAAGAGATGCTGCGCGCGGCGGAAGATGCACAATTGGAGGGCAGGATCGAGACGGCCGAAGCGGCGCTCGAGCTCGTGCGAGCTCGTTTCCCGCTTTCCGGCGTTTCGACACCCTCATCATGAATCCATTGTCAAAGAGGACGAAAATGCAACGAAACGGTTCGCTTCTCTTGCTGCTGACTTTGCTTTACGCTGCGGTGGCTCACGCCGCCTCGCCGATTCGCATCGCAATTCTCGACGGCCAAAGTGCAGGCACGTACCACAACTGGCGTCTCACGACTCCCGTGCTGAAAAAGGAGCTCGAAGAGACCGGGCTGTTTGACGTCACTGTGATTACCGCCCCGCAAGGGGACGGAGACTTCAGCACCTTCAAGCCCGACCTGAGCCGATACCAGGCAATCGTGATGAACTACGACGGTCCGGACTGGCCGGCAGACTTGCGTGCGCAGTTTGAGCAATACGTGAGCAATGGCGGCGGGGTTGTTATTGTTCACGCCGCCGACAACGCCTTCCCTGATTGGGCCGCCTACAATCTCATGGCAGGCATCGGGGGATGGAGAAAGCGCGACGAGCACTCCGGCCCCTATTGGTATTGGCAGGACGGAAAAATGACTTCGGACACATCGCCGGGATCGGCCGGCAAGCACGGTGCGCGGCTTCCCTTCGAGGTCACTATCCGCGAGACTGGGAACCCAATCGTGAAAGGCCTGCCGCCGATGTGGCTCCACGCAAACGACGAACTCTACGGCGCACTGCGCGGGCCGGGAAAGAACATGACGGTTCTCGCCACTGCGCACTCCGATCTACAAAACCACGGCACCGGCCATGATGAGCCGATGCTGATGGTGCTGCACTACGGCAAGGGGCGCATCTTTCATACCGTGATGGGCCACGATGTGTTTGCGCTGAGCTGCGTCGGTTTCATCACCACATTTCAGCGCGGCACGGAATGGGCAGCGTCCGGTCGCGTCACACAAAAAGTGCCCGCCAGCTTTCCCACGGCAAACACCGTCAGCTATCGCGCCGACATTGCCGAGATGGATCCGGCGTTCCTGAACGGCGCGTCACCGGTGGTTCCCGAGAAATAGCCGCTCGCTATTTTGCGGTGCGGTAAATCTCCGATCCCGCCAGCAGATACGCGCCGACCCCATAAACGTAGCTGGTCGTTTCAGTGAAGTCCCCTGGCGCCGCGCCCACCGGCTGAATGCAGCCGAGGCGGCCGTCTGCGTAAACGTGCGTCAGCATTCCTGCCCACGCTTTCTCTACCGCCGGCCAGTACGTTTTCCGGTCGAGGATTCCCTCATTCACTCCGTACGCCATCGCATAGGCCACGAAGGCACTCCCCGAAACCTCAGGCAACGGATACGCATCCGCATCCAGCAGGCCCGGCCGCCACAAGCCATCCTTGCCCTGGATCGACAACATCTCAGCGGCCATCACTTTCAGCAACGCGATGTATTTCGGCCGCAGCGGCGAATCCGGCGGCAGCTTTTGCAGCACGCGAACGATTCCGCCCATCACCCAGCCGTTGCCCCGCGACCAGAAGAGCGGCTCTCCGTTTTTCTCGTGTTTGTCGAGGTAGGTTGCATCGCGAAAATAGAGATGCTTCGAACGGTTGTACAAAAGATCGGTGGTTATGTCCCACTCGCGATCCATGAAAGTCAGGTACTTCTTGTCGCCCGTGGCAACCGCCATGTCGGCGAACACCGGCGGAGCCATAAAGAGCGCGTCGCACCACCACCAAAGCTGCTTCTTCGGGTCAAATGCCTCCGGCGAGGCCATCTCGGTATCCAGCCGCTCCCGCGTCGCGCTCATCATCTTCGGGTCCTTGTGCAGGAAATACTGTTCCATGTACATCTGCCCGACCGCCTGATCGTCGGCGTGCATCACGCGCGGTCCCGGCTGCCAGTTCAGATCGTTCGCCACCTTCAACATCGCGTCTTTGTATTTGTTGCCGGCTACCTGGTCGGGAACACCCATGAATCCGGCGTAAAGCGCGGCCCATGTCCAGTCAAACTGCGCTTCGGCGGGCATCCGGCCCAACTGCCAGTCGGCAACGAGCTTCATCGCCTTCGCAAGGCCGCGGCGATCGAGCCGCGGCGAAAGGCCCTGCGCCAGCGGTCCCGGCGTGGAAAGCGTATCTCCCGGCGGCGCGACGGAAGATTTCTTTACCTGTGCCCCTAAAACGCAGGGGGCAACCAGGGCAAGCAGCGAGCACAGGATGATCGCGGAAAACCACGAATGACGTTCCATAAGCAAAGCGGAGTTGCGGGCCAACATGGGAATCTCCAGTCCGTTCGAAATGCTGATCTGGAAGATTGTATTCGAGTGCCGCGATCCGGGTCTTACAAACCGCCGAGCCGCCGCTCGCCGGAATGATGACCGGCCGCTCGCCCGCGCGACGACCGTGCCGACACGATGAGAGCATTGCTCCACGGCTTAGAAGCGCATCCGCAGTCCCAATTGAATCTGACGTTCGCGATAGAAGTTGGTGGCGTTAATGTTCAGCGGCTGGCCGAAGGCGGGCAGCGGGATTGCAGTCCCCGTCAGCGTCGTCGATCCACAGGTCGGCCCTCCCGTGAAGGTGTTGATCGTGAGGTAGCAAAGCGTGGGAATCGTGCCGGAACTGCCCCCCGATTCGATGGAATAGCCAGTCGTCTCGAGCTCAGTGACATTCTGGTGGTTGAAGAGATTGAAGCTCTCGGACAGGATCTCGAGTTGGCGCATCTCGCCAAGGTCGAAGCGCTTGCCCACGCGCAGGTCGGCCTTCCATGCATCGGGATAGCGAAAGGTATTGCGCCCAACGCCGTACACTCGATTGTCGCCGCCCGATCCATTCATACCCGGGCCAAGGCCAACGATCGCCGCGCCAGTGCTCGTGAATTCCTCAGGCAGCGAGCCGGAAGTGCGCATGGTGTAGGGCAGGCCGCTGCGATACTGCCCGATTCCCGAGAGCAGCCAGCCGTTGCTGATCTTGCCGATCAGGCTGCGCAATTTCCAAGGCGCTTCAAAAATCACGATCGTAGCTGCCGAGTGGCGTACGTCGAGGTTGCTCGTTCCGTACTCCTCGCTGAAGTTCGCCGGATCCAGTGCGTCGCTGCCCGCCGCAAGAGTGCTTTCGTTGGGATTCCAATCCATCGCGTGGGCATAGGTGTAATGCGCATGCAGGCTCAACCCGCGGCGCCCCTGGCGGGCGATGCGGATCATCGCAGCTTCATAAGTTGAATTCGCTCGGCTCATGATCTCAGTGATCTGCTGATAATCGGGGCACGGGCGGCCGGAAAGAACGAAAGTCTGCGTGGGCGCGTAGTACGGGCATGTTCCTGCGCTTCCCGGCCAGGACGCATAGAACGGCACATTAATTTGTGGTGTCTTCATTGGGCCTTTGCCTGTCGGATCGTCAACAGCGTAAGTGATGATTTGTGTCGCGGTCGGTGTATCAAGGTTGGTGTCAATCGAGATGGGCAGCCGGCGGCCCAGGCTCGCCACTGCACTCGCTGTTACTTCCACGCGCCCCGGCAGTGATTCTTCAATCGACGCAATGGCCTGGTGCACTTCCGGATCCTTGAACCGTGGAGCGAACTCGACCGCACTGGGTTTCACCACGCTCGCCGGCTGACCGGCGAAGACATAAGGAAACGGCGGTGCGCCGCCCGAGCAGAACTGGCAATCGTCCGAAGGCCGCATGAAGAAATCCAGATCGCCGCGCAACGATCCCGTGTGCGTCAGCGCGGTTTCGATCGTCGCATTCTCCGTGCGGCCGTAATACATTCCGTAGCCGAATCGCAACAGGGGCCAATGGCTGCGCGCTTTGCCGATCGCGAGGCTCACGCGTGGCCCCCAGTCGCTGCCCAGGGGGGGGAGTTTTTCGGTCAGCGGCAGTTCCGGATTGGCGACTGCAGCGACGGGCGGCGGCATCTGCTCGAGCTCCCAACGCAACCCCGCGCTAAGAACAGCCAGTTTGTTCAGTTGCAGCTGCGCTATCGCAAAGCCTGCCCAATCGTTCGTGCTCAAGTGCCAATTCGTCGGGCCCAGGGTTTGCGAGTAGTAGGCATAGCAAGGCTGGCTGCCGAACTTCGTGTCGGTCGCTCCGCAGTTGTGCGGATTTGTTGCATCGAGCGCATCGGCGAGCCCGAATTTCTCAAACGCCAAAGCATCGGAAATGAAGCTCGCAACATTCGAGTAATTGTAGGTGCCGGTTTGATTGCGCAGCAGGCTGGTCGCATCCGCGTTGTGATCGAATTCGAAGCCGGCTTTGACGAGCAGCCTCTGGTGAATCCAGTCGATCATCTCCTGCGTGTGATAGAGCTTCTCATCCGGATAGCTTCCCTGGCCGAAACGCGATGGATTGCCGATCGTGAATCCATACCGCGAATCGACAACAATCTGCGGCAGCTGCCCCCAGAAATTTCCGTTCAGAAATGTCTGCTCGAATGCGGATGGCGTCTCAGGCAGCGCGGTAAGAATGTCCCGGCCGGCAGAACCCTGCGTCACGGCCAGCAAATTGGGAGTCAGATATGCCTCCCACCGCGCCAGCAGCCACTCCTGGCTTGCCTTCGTCGATCCAAAGCTGTGGTTGCCGTAGGTCTCTGAAACGCTCGTCAATCCTCCGCCCGGAGAATTCCAGTCGGCGTTCGTCGCTTCGAGCGTCAGGCGGTGCCGCTCCGCAACCTGCCAGTCGATGCGCCCGAACCCTAACCATTGCGTCGCTGCGCGCGGAGCAGGTCCGAGCAGCTCATCCAGTTGTTCGAAGCCAGCGGGTGCATAGCCAGCGGCCGCTACACCGAGGAAGTCGTTGTACGCCTGATTCTGCGATTCTCCCAGCTGCGCACCCAGCAGCGTGACGTCCGGGCTCGTCGGCTCTGGAAGATCGAAGAACTCCGCGGCATTTTTCACCGAGGACACTCCGGGATCGTTGCGGCGATAACTGTCAAGGGCCGCGAACCAGAACAGCTTGTCGCGGCGAATGCGGCTGCCAACTCCCAGCCCCCAGACGATCTCATGATCGGGCGGCGTGAATGCCTCCGGGGTGAAGTTAGGCGCTGCCGCCGATCCCAGATTCTGCACCCACTGTGTGAAGGGATTCCGCGCGCCCCAGGTGTTCTGGCGATCGAAGAGAAATCCCTGCCCGTGCATCGCGTCGCTTCCCGATTGCGTATGGACTCCCGTTAGCCCGCCAGGCGCGCGCATCTCTTCCGCCTCCACGTTTCCATTCGCCGCCTGCACCTCGCGAACCGCTGACTCGCTGACGCCAAGTCCCCGTCCGCCGGTCCAGGCGTGGCTCATTGCGCTTTGCTGGTCCGCACCCTGGCCGGCCGGATCGGCCGTCGGCGAGCCGGAGCCGAATCCAGCCGCTACGCCGAACGCCATCCGCAAACTGGCGCCGTCGACGGTGATCTCTGCGGACTGCTGGCTCGCGCCGCGGAACGACGGCTGCGCGCTGTCAGGAGCTGCGCTCACGGCGGGCGTATCAAGCAGGAATTCCTGCCATCTGCGGCCGCTCACCGGCAGCGCCTGCAGTTGCGCCGCGGTTAGGGTGGTGGTTCCTGCAGGAGTCGCTGGATCGGGTTTCTGCGCGGCGGCCACAATCGGGCCAAGATGAGCGAGGCTGTGCAGCATTGCCGCTCTCACACTTTCCACCGCCGCGGCGGCAACGAGCAGCGCCGGGTCCGCGCGCGACGAAAGTGATAGCCTGCGCGGCAAGGCGAGGGCAAGCATCGGTTCGATCGGCGGAGGCTCCGTTTCCAGTGAGGCTCGTTCTTGAACCGGTGTCGGCGGGGCTGCCGCAGGGTGTCCCGCGGCTTCCGGTGTGGATCTTTCTGGGTTGCTGCGCTGCGAAACCGAGGGACCGAGAGGAACTGGGGGAATTGAGTTCGCCGGCATGAGTGCGAGCGGAGAGGGGGAGATCGCTGCTGAGAGGCTCTGGCTGGAAGTGTCGGGCATGTCGTGCCGGGACGCGGGCACTGTCTCCACCGGAGCAGCGCTGTAGAAAGGTGTTGCGGCTTTACTCGCTGGCAACGCCGCATAGGACTGTGCGTTGAGCGGCATTGTCTTCGTCGCTGCGTTCGTTGAAAGCGGTGTCACGTTCGCTGAGTTGAGATCGATCCCATCGTGAGTTGGAATCTCATGCGCCGCCGATGCCGCGAATGTCGCCGTCGCGAAAGTTGGCGCTGAAGGCTCAAACTTCATTGCCGCCTGAATGCGCGCTTCCGTTCCACCGCCGATGAAAATTCCATTGAGCTGCCCACGGCCCAGTTGCGGCGTATCTGCGGAAAGCGTGTACTCGCCTGTATCAACCGCGGAGAAATGAAAGGCTCCGTTCTTCCCCGTTGTTGCGTGCAACTCGGCGCCGGTGTCCCGGTTGCGCAGTACGACGATGATTCCCCCGAGCGGCGCGGAGTGCAGGTCAGTGAGTTTGCCTGAGAGCGAGCCGGTCTGTTGCGACTGGACCTGAACGGAATGGACCGTTGCGATCCGCGTTGGAGCCACTTGCGACGGGGAAATCTGGCAAACGCCGAGGCAGACGACGGCCAGCGTCAAACCCATCATCGAATTTCGACTTGCTTCTGCCATGGCCCAGTGCCGCGGCAGATCCAGGGACGGGGATGGTGCAGATCGCGCCGGCACATGCCTCGCAGGCAGGCCGGACACTGATCAGGATCGGCGGATTCGAGTCTTCGCCGTTCCGAGGGAATTCAAAGGAGATTTGCCGCCTATCTTATGCCTTTTGCCACGAATCGGGAAGGAATTTGCGCCTTTCTGGAGTATCTCGAATGGTGCGATCGGCCGAACCAGGTGCGACCTCGCGTTCCGCTAATCTCGGCTGGGCACAAGCGCCATCGAGCACGCAGGCCACATCGAACCCGGCAGGATTCACTAAACTGGATTGAGGGCCGTACTGACCCGAAGCGTCAGCGCGCGTCCGAGCGCTCGCGCCACTTACTGATCCAGCAATCACGCATGTTCATTGACGAAGCTAAAATTCGTGTGAAGGCAGGCGACGGCGGCAACGGTTGCATGGCCTTCCGGCGCGAGAAGTTCGTGCCCCGCGGCGGTCCTTCGGGCGGCGACGGCGGCCGCGGAGGCGACGTCGTGATGGAGTCCACGCAGCGGCATAACACGCTGATTCATTTCCGCTATAACCCCGAGCACAAGGCGCAGCGCGGCGAGCACGGCATGGGTTCCAACTGCACTGGCCTGGACGGCCGCTCCCTCACGCTCCAGGTCCCCGTGGGCACCGCGCTCTACGACCAGGAGACAGGCGAACTGGTGCACGACTTCCAGGAGCCAGACGAACGCATCGTGATCGCCAAGGGTGGGCGTGGTGGCCGCGGCAACCAGCACTTCGCCACCAGCACCCATCAGGCTCCGCGCGAACACGAACTGGGCCGCGCCGGCGAGGAGCGCGCTTTCCGGCTGGAGCTGAAGCTGCTGGCCGACGTGGGGCTTGTGGGTTACCCCAACGCGGGAAAATCCACGCTCATTTCGCGCATCTCCGCGGCTCGGCCCAAGATCGCGGACTACCCTTTCACCACGCTCCAGCCCAACCTCGGCGTGGTCACCGTGGGCGAAGAACCGGATCAGGAATCGTTCGTGGTCGCCGATCTGCCGGGGCTGATCGAGGGCGCGCACCTGGGCTCGGGATTAGGAACCCAATTCCTGAGGCACATCGAGCGCACTCGCCTGCTTCTGCATCTCGTCGACGTCTCGGATGGCTCAGGAAGGCCCGACCCGGTCGAGGATTTCAAAGTCATTAACAATGAGCTGGCCAGCTTTATTGACGCTGCCGGCGAGCACCCGCTCAAAGACAAGCCGATGATTGTCGCCGCGACCAAGATCGATGTTGCCAACCCGGAAAAACTCAAGAAGCTGGCCGCGCATGCCAAGCGCAGCAAACTTGAGTTCCACGCCATTTCAGCGGTTACGGGCGAGGGAATCGAAGAACTGAAATGGGCGCTGGCTAAACGGCTGCGCCGCGAGGACCCGGCGTAGTTCGGTTTCGCCTAGCTACCTGTTTTGGGCCAGCTGCATCCGGTGTGGGCTCCGATGGCTCGTCCAAGCTCAATATTCCCCTCGCCGATTCCGAGCGCCCAGGCTTTCCGTGCGTCTTTCGCATAGCACGTTTCGACTATTAAACCCTCTTGAATCCGCCAATTAGAGCGGACCTTGATGGCAACCCGGTCTCCTCCCAGGCCATCTCATCCCTTACTGAGTTCGTTACGCCCCCTTGGAGAAGCAAATTTTATGCAATCCCTCAAGCGCGACATCACCTCCGGACTTCTTATCAGCACAATCGCCGTCGCAGTCGCCGTCGCATGGGGCAGCCCCTTCGTGGGACAGCGCAGTGCACACGCGGACGAGGCGCAGGCAAAAGTTCAGCAAGTTCAGCAACAGCAGGAGGGCTCGCAGGCCAAGGCGAAGCCGCATCCCGGCACCCTCAGCCGCGCGCAGGTACGGTAAGCCGCGACATTCTCACGAGATCGCTACCGGCTCCGCCTGAGCTACCGTGGTGTGCGCTTCTGCTTGTGCCCGCTACCTCCTTCATTGGGTTCCCACCCCTACCCCCCGGCTTTTTCGGTTAAGCGGCCTATCTTCAGTTAGTTAGTCCGTGATCACTCGCCGCGGCCGGTTGATTCTAGACGGCTTAGATCGCAAGGTCTCGCATTTAAAGGCCTTAGGGGCGGCAGCGGGACAGAATTCGCCCATTCCGGCCGCATTTTGACTGGGCGGCTGCCGCCTGCCCGGCATCGGCATAGAGCTCCGCGCCTGGCTTGCGTCATGCGATGATTGTCGCGCCGGAAAGGGAGATTATCGGCAAATGGAAATGGATGAGGCGAAAGAGATTAGGGAGTTCGTTTCTTGACGCGGACGAGGCAAGCGGGCGATGCCTTTTGCGACAGCGGGGACAAAGTGGCACGGGCTGGCACAGGATGGCGCATCGAGAGGCGATGATGGTGGGCGGGCCGTGACGCCCGATTGCGAGGCGTAGCCGATTTGGCTACACTGAGTGAGAAGGACTGGGCGGGAAGGAGTGGAACCCATGCGACAGGTTTCATTGCGCGAGTTCCGAACCCGCGGCGCGAAAGCTTTGAAAGCTGTGCCGCGCGGAGAGACAGTGCTGCTGGCCGGGCAAAAAGGGCCGGCGTATTTTCTGGTGCCGGTGATGGGGGATATTGCCGCGGAAGAGCTTGAGCTGCGGCGCGCTGTCGCGAAATCGAGCTTGCGCGAACAGTGGCGGCTCGCGGCTGAAGCCGGGCTACCCGAGATCACGGACGAGGAGATCGAGCAGGAGATTGAGGCGGTGAGAACCGCGCGGCTTGCCAGGCAGAAACGCCGGAAGAGCTAATGCGCCTCGCAGTCCTCGACACGAACGTGGTGGTTTCGGCCGGCATTAATCCCGGCGGCGCGCCGGCTAAGCTCATTCTGCATTGGGTACTGGGCGGGCGGGTACAGGCGCTGATCTGCCCCTGGATTGCGAGTGAATATCGAGAAGTTGCGCAGCGGGAAAAGCTGCTCCGCTACGGGTTCCCGCCAAAGTGGCTGGAGTTTCTGATTGCAACAAGCCTTGAGCTGCCTGACCCGCCGCTGTGGCCGCATCGGCTCCCAGATCCAAAGGATGCGCCGTTTCTGGCGCTTGCGCGCGCAGCGGGAACGTGGCTGGTGACAGGGAATCTGAAGCATTTCCCGGAGCGGTTCCGCGGCGGGGTCACTGTGATTTCGCCGGCGGAATATTTGGAGCGACTTGAGGTAGGGTAAGAGAGAGGCTGGCGCGCTCGAGCGCCGGGCACCCTGCCTGCCGCACGATGATGGCTTTCTTAGAGAGGCGTTACCCCGCATTTGAGTAGGAATTTTGCCGTCGCGTCGAAATCATCTGGCTGGTTGGTCGCGTCGGCTAGGTCGCCGGCTGGTACGAATATGACCATGCCTTGGCGTGCCCGGGTGAGCAGCACACGATACGCATTCTTTCGATAAGCTAGCCGATCGGCGTTCTTGATGGAGATCCATCGATTGTTGGGGCCAACGTGGAGCTTGCGCAATTGCCAGCCGCGAGAGGAATTCCATATGAGGTCTCCACCCCAACAGAGACCGATCCAATCCAACTCGAGGCCCTGAATTTCGAATTCTGTTGCGAATACCTCACACTGAAAGCGCGATCGAAGGTCCGTTTCACCCGCCAAATACCAGTGCTCCCATGGATAGTCAGCGTGGAATGTGGAACTGGGCTCTAGACCTTCCGCTCTTAGACGCGCTGCGCCGGATGAACCGACGAGGCCATAGCGCACGGGACCTATGCCCTGCTGTCGGAGCTTGGCGCGGGTTTTGTTCAGATCTCTCGATAAGAAGATTGGAAATTTTTCTGCGATTTTGAGGTCTGCCGCAATCCCGGCGTCGCCGTCGAGTACATGGTTGACCCAGGTCGCCAGCTTCTCTGCTCGCAAGCTGCGATTCGACGTGCGCAGGTGAAGCGCTGGGCTTGTATCTACCCCCAACTTCCGCGTCGATTCGTCGAAGAGTCTGCGTCCCGCGGTGGATGGACCACCTTCGAGGACCTCAGGCGAGGCAAAGATACGCCAACTCTTTTGGCTCTGTGCGAGCGCTCGTCCCCATTCTTCCAGCCCGGCTTCCCCATCGTTTATCTCCTGGCCTCCACCGACCAGTGCGATTACGGCGGCCCAGTCCGGATGTCGCTCCATGATTTCCAAGAGCATTTCGGGTTCGGAGTAATCTCGATTGAACTTGCGCTTGTTCTGCTTGCGATTCCATGCGCGCTGCGCCTCGTCGAAGATGATCGCGTGATTGAAGGGTTGACCGAGATTGTCCTCGGTGTGGTACTTGGCGAAAACGTGCACGTTTTCAATGAGCGTCTTGGCTTTGGCGCGAGCATTCGCCGCGCTTCCTCCTTCTTTTCTTCCTTCCTGGATGAACAGATACTGCAGAACTGTTACGAGTGGGCCGTTCCCGCTCATGAAGTGGATTGTGTTGGCTTGGTTCTCATGCGAATGGGCGAGGCTAAGACCCACGAGCGTTTTTCCGGAACCAGGCACGCCGGTGAGAAAACAGATCATGTGTCTGCTCTCAACACGAGCCTGATCTACATAGCCTTGAATCGTCTGCCTGACCGTGCCGATCTCATGTTCCGATGCTTCTGAGAGTGCTATCTCTCGAATCGAGAGGCCGCTTCTAAGCGCGATGGCGGCTTCAATGATGCTGGGAACGGGATGGTAGGGGCTGTGATCCCAAGAAGCGGCGTCAGGCTTTTCTGTGCTTCGCTTTGCAATGACTTCTAACACGTCGGCCAAACCATGCCAGGAGGCGATGATGGGATTGCATATCCAGTAAGTGGCCTGTTGAGGAAACAACTCAAATTGATTGAGCGCGTCAAGACTTGGAAGGTCGGCACCGGGCGAAACAATGATTGGAACAATCCTTCGGTCTGCGGACGCCTTGTGAAAGTAATGGAGGAGCAACGCGTATTCCTCGAGCTGTCGCTTGGCCGGGAAAAATGCGGTGCCTGCCTTAGCTTCGATGATGACAATTTCGCCGTTCACGAGAAGGACAGCGTCGATTCGCAGTTCTTTGCGCGGGATCGAAAACTCGAGGAGAATTCCCCACTGGTTTGCCATTGCGTCGCTTTGCACATATTCTTCAAGAGAGAGTCGGAGGGAATGAATGTCACGCTCCCAGGTCAAAGTTTGATCGGTGTACTGCGTCGTATAGCCGCGACTCGCATACGCAATCGAGAGGCGAGCGAGTATCTCACCTTCGGATAGGGCGAGGAACTCGGCCACATTGGATCGATAGAATGAGGCCATGTTTCGGTGATCTCTCCCGGGGTGATTGTAAAGGGCGACCGGGCCGAAATACCCCGCCTTGTTATTGAACAATGTCTCTGGTCAACGCTCTAGGGGGCGAGCCTGTTTTTGGGCGCGCGACCTGGCGGCGGTTCTCCTTTTTTCTCTACTCATCCACTTCTTCCACCGGTCGCTTGGCGTTCGCCAATATTTTTTCAGCCACCAGTTGCGGCACAACATCGTAGTGGGCGATCTCCATGCGGTAACTCCCGTTGCCCTGCGTCATCGATGTGAGTTGAGTCCCGTAGGTGAGCATCTCGGCCATCGGGACCTCCGCGTTAATCACAGTTGTCCGTCCCTTTGAGTCCATGCCTTGCACGCGGCCGCGGCGGCTGTTGAGATCGCCCATAAGCGCGCCGGCGAACTCGTCAGGGGCTTCGATTGCGACCTTCATCACCGGCTCCAGCAGGCAGGGCCGCGCCTGCTCCATGGCTTTCCTGAACGCGAGCCGCCCCGCGGTCTTGAAGCTGAGCTCGTTGGAATCGACGTCGTGATAACTGCCGTCATAGACGGTGACTTTAAAGTCGACGACGGGGTAGCCGGCGAGGTAGCCGCGCGCGGCCGACTCGACAATGCCTTTTTCCACGGCGGGGACATACTGGCGCGGGATGGCGCCGCCGAAGATTTCGTTGGCGAATTCGAAGCCGCCGCCGCGCGGCAGCGGCTCCATCTTGATTTTGCAGTCGCCGAATTGGCCGTGGCCGCCGGACTGCTTTTTATGGCGGCCCTGCGCATCGGCTCTACCGCGGATGGTCTCGCGGTAGGGCACCTTGGGCGCTTTCAGCGTGACCTCGGCGTGATAGCGCTTCTTCAGCCGGCTCACGATGGCCTCAATGTGCGGCTGGCCGGCGCCGGCGATGAGAAACTCGTTGGTCTGCGGATCGCGGAAGAAGCGGATCAGCAGGTCTTCCTCCATCAGTTTGTGGATCGCGGGCGCGAGCTTGTCCTCGTCGGCGCGGGTCTTCGGTTCGATGGCGTAGGTCATAGCGGGCTCAGGCAGCGGTGCGAGCGTGATCTGGATCTCGGCGCCCTTCGCGCCCAGCGTGTCTCCGGTGAGCGTGTCGCGCAGCTTGGCGACGGCGCCAAGATCGCCAGCGTGCAGCTCGGCGACTTCCACAGCTTTGCGCCCTTGCATGATGCTCAGGTGCGAGAACTTCTCCTGGCCGCGCCGGGTATAGTTCTCAAGCGCCCCGTCGTTCTTGATCACACCGCTGAGCACCTTGAAGAAAGTGATCCTTCCCGCAAACGGATCGGACATGGTCTTGAACACGGCAATGGCCGCGGGCTCACTGTCGGCGACTTTGCGTGCAGGCGCCTCGCCCTCGGCAATCTCTGTCCTTTCGAGTGGCGTGGGTGCATACACCTTGAGAAAGTCAAGGAGGTGATCGAGCGCCATGTTCGCAAGCCCACTCGAAAACAGCACGGGAAAGATACGGTCTTCGCGGATGGCCTCGTGCAGCGCGGCGATCAGATGGTCTTCCGGAATGGTGCCTTTCTCGAAGAACTCTTCCATCAGCTCGTCCTTGCCTTCTGCCACGAGCTCCACGAGTGCTTCATGCCGTGCCTTGGCGTCTGCGGCCAACGATGCCGGAATCTCCGCGGAAACTTTGCCATGGCCGTCGCCGCCCGGAGTATAGGTATAGGCCTCCATCGTCACCAGATCGACGACGCCGTGGAAGCCCTTTGCGTCTGAGATGGGCAGCTGCACCGGAACGCAGTTGCGGCCCCAGCGCTCGTGCAGGTCTTCGATCATCGCGCTGAGTCCGCCCCCGCCGCCGGCCTTGGGATTGTCCATCTGGTTGATCACCACGATGCGTGGAAGATTGGCTTCCTCCGCGTACCGCCACGCCCGCTCCGTCACCGGCTCCACGCCGTTCTGCGCGTTGACCAGCAGAATGGCTGACTCAACGGGAAACAGCGCGGCGCGGGCTTCGTGCGTGAACATGTGAAAACCTGGCGTGTCCACGAGGTTGATCTTCGTGCCCTGCCATTCGGCAAACGCCACGGCGTTTTGCATGGTCACGCCGCGCGCCACCTCCTCTTCGTCATAAGCGGTCACGGCTGAGCCATCGGCCACGCGGCCCTGCGTCGGGGTCATTTTGGCGGCATGCAGCAGAGCGGCAATCAGCGTGGTCTTGCCGCTGTGTGCATGCCCCAGTACAGCTACGTTGCGGATCTCACTTCCCTGGTAAGTTTTCATGCGATTCGTCTCCTCCGCCTGCCATCGGCGAGACGCCCCGGCAGGTCCGCGGCCCAAGGTCGCGGGATTCACTCTTGGTTTGGAAGATTGCCGGCCTGTGCTGGCCCGTGCACGGCCCTTCGTCATTTGTCCGGTGCAGGCTGCGCCCATTCAGCAAGGTGCAGGGCCAAATGCAGGGATCGGCAACCGCACCCCGCAGGGTGTTCCGCTTGCCGGATTGCCGGGCTCGGGCTGCCGGTGTGCCGTCTTCCTCATCCATACCGAGGTCTCACGGCGTGCGGCAGAAAATCGGGGGTTTCCGCCGGGCGCAATCTCGAACATCGGATGCTATCACAGCCGCAGTGTGAACGTCGTGTGACAATCAACAACGGAGCAAGCGGACAAAAAGATCGAATTAGATGGGAGCGGCTCATCGCGTCAGAATCCGGCGTTAAGGTGGGAGTTTTGGTGGAAATCGAAGCGTGTTATGCTCGTTTTGCTTTGGAGGATTTTCGATGAGAAAGACGTGGCTGCTTGGGGCGCTCATGGCTTGTTTGACAGCAGGACATCTATGGGCGGCGGACGCGACCGGGACGTGGAAGGGCAGCTTCGATTTCCAGGGAACCAGCATGCCGCTCGTCCTCCATCTCACCGTGGTGGATGGCGCGGTCACGGGAACTTTGGAAGGCTTGCCCACGACGCCAACCGGTATTCACGACGGGAAGATGGATGCCGATGGGATCTCGTTCTGGGTGAACACTGACTACCAGGGCCAGAATTATCGCCTCATCTATAGGGGCAAGCTTTCACCCTCCGGGGATGAGATCGCATTCACCTTCGGGACAGAGGATGGCAGCTTCAGCGCACAGATGACGGCGGCCAGGGCTGCCAACCCGGCAGAAGCGACGACGGCAATCGACATCACTGGCACGTGGAAAGGCGCTTTCGATTTCCAGGGAACGAGTGTGCCGTTGGTGTTCCACCTGACGAGCGCGGGTGGCGCGGTTACGGGAACCATCGAAGGACTGCCGAACACGCCCACCGATTTGCAGGATGGCAAGATCGACGGCGATACCGTCATGTTTTGGATCAATAGCGACTATCAGGGGCAGACGTACAAGGTCATCTACAAGGGAAAAGTCAGCGGAGACCAGATCGTGTTCACGCTAGGGACCGAAGATGGCAGCTGGAGCACGCAAATGACCGCGATGAAGGGAACGTAAAAACACCGTCCGGCCCGTAAGGTTATAGATCGAAACAATTTAGAGATGCGCGAGCGACCGGCGAGCCCAAATGACCGTTGCCGGATTGCCGAATCGCCGATCGCCTGAACCATCGTGATCGAGCGTTCGATTCCCACTTTTCGGGACATAAAAAGCATCTTTTGACAGTCGGAATTGATATACGACCATTATTGTCGTATATTCTGTTCCAGCGGAATAGCACGACTGCTTTTATAAGAGGAACGAAACGAGGAGCAGGGTCCCTGCGAGAATCTCTTGGCGGAGATCGCAAAGACCCTGAGGCTACGGCTGAATCAGCCGCAGGACTGATCGCATTATAGGGTCGCAATCCCTCCGGCTCAACCGGTTTTCTCTCCTTCAGTTCATTTCGTAAGCCAGTCCAGTCCGCACGAAGGGCCTTTCGCTTCGCACATTTGTGCGCAGCGAGCCTTCGTCACCTGGGTCCCTCCCTTCGCCGGATGGTCGGCGTCGCTTGCGCACCGATGATCGCGGTGCGTTCACGAAATACTTTCGCGAGGAGAGTCATGAAGCAGAGAGGCAGAAGCAAATCCGCAAGGGAGAAGGCAGATCGCAAACGGGGATTCGGTGCGACGCGAAACTGGATCGCGATGGGAACACTGGCAGCCTACGCAGCGATGGGTGGCAATCGACCGGCCCTCGCCGCTGCCGCCAAGGCGGATCCAAATGGAGAGGGTTCGCCGGTTGCGGCACTCCCGCTCAAGCGATTCAATATTCCGCCCGGACCTCTCGATGAGGTGCTCACCGCGTACGAAAAAGAGACCGGGCTAAGAGTGAAAGACCTTCTGCCTGCGGGTACGCTGCCGGGGTTCCAATCGCACGGCGTTGTCGGACTCTATCGCGAAGACGAAGCGCTGCGGCTGATCCTTGACGGCACCGGTCTCAACTACCGGATGGAAGATGCTGCGACCATGGTGGTGGGCGTGCGGGCGAGCGACACCGTCTCGGTGATGGGCTCGCCCGCCGATTCGATCGCGATGGAGAAGATTCCCGAGCCCCTGCTTCTAACGCCCCAGAGCATCACGGTCGTTCCGCAGTTCGTGATGCAGGACCAGGGACTCTCGACATTGCGCGATTCGCTGCGCAATGTTCCGGGCATCAGCTTGGCCGCCGGAGAGGCGGGAGCGCAGGGAGACAATCTCACCGTTCGTGGCTTTACCGCGCGCAACGATCTCTTCCTCGACGGCATTCGCGATTTCGGCAGCTATTATCGCGATTCGTTCAATTATGAGCAGGTGGATGTGCTTGAGGGGCCGGCGGGCGTCGAATTCGGCCGCGGCTCCACGGGCGGCGCCGTCAACCAGGAGACCAAGGTCCCCGGGGTTGAGAAATTCGAAAATATCGAAACGCAGTTCGGCACCGACCTGACACGCCGGTTGACTGCGGATATCAACAGCCCACTGAGCAACGAGTTGGGCGGAATAGCCTTCCGCGCCAACGTGATGGGCGAGGAAGCGGGAGTGGCCGGGCGCGACGACGCTGAGATTCGCCGCTTCGGCATTGCGCCGTCGGTCTCGATCGGCATGAATGCGCGCACCACGGCGACGCTAAGCTATGAACATCTCAGCGAAGACGACACGCCGGATTACGGAATTCCCTGGCTGTTCAACAAGCCCGCACCGGCTGACCGGCACAGCTACTTCGGCTTCGCCAGCGAAAACTACCTTCGGACTAACGACGACATCCTCACACTGCGGGCGCGGCACGACTTTTCGCCGAACCTGAATGTCCACACCATCGCGCGCGCCGCAAACTATCCCCGCGAAGCGCAGATTACTGAGCCTCAGATTTGCTCGAATGCCTCGATCAGTGTTCCGGTCGGCGGCGTAGTCACTTCACTGCCTACGCTTGCGCTCAACTCCGCAATTCCGTGCCCGTATACTCCGAACACTCCGGCCAGCCAGATTACGCAGGTCAACCGCAACCAGATTCAGACCAAGAGTGTGGAAGGCATTCTATGGGACGAGCTGGAGCTCTCGGCACGATTCAACACGCTAGGCGTGAAGCATGAGCTGGTGGCGGGCGCCGAGGGCGGCCAGGAAATCTCAAATCCGAAGCGATACAGCTACACCATCAACGGCGTGAACACGGTGCCCTCGACTACACTGCTCGATCCCAATGAGGCGCAACCATTCTCCGGCACGGGATACATTACCTCGATCGTGCACACCAAGTCCGATAGCGTCGGCGTCTATTTTGTCGACACCATGAAGCTCGGCCGCCTCTTCGAGTTGAGCGGCGGCGTGCGATGGGACCGTTTCAACACGCAATACAACCTCTATCAGCCGGCGCCGCCCGCGGGTGGAACTGTGACCGCGGCGGTGGCGCCCATCAGCCGGCTCGACGAGCAGCCGAGCTACCGCGCGGCGCTTGTCTACAAGCCATCGACCCACGGCAGCTTGTACTTCGATTGGGGAACAAGCTGGGATCCCGATGCGGAATCTCTCAGCTTGAGTGTTGGACTGGTCAACGGCAACGTGGCTCCGGAAGAGAACCAATCCTATGAGGCCGGCGCCAAATGGAACTTTCTCAACGAGCGGTTACTCGTCGAAGGTGCCTGGTTCCGAACGGAGAAAGACAACGCGCACGAGACAAGCCCGACCAATTCGAACGAGATCGTCGCGGCCGGTAATCAACTGGTGCAGGGCGCGCAGTTCAGCATGGTGGGCCGGCTGCCTCAAGGCATGGACCTCGTCCTCGGCTACGCATATCTCGACAGCGACGTAATCTACTCGCAGTTCTTCCCCACGGCTGTGGGCTATCCGCTCGCTAACGTGCCGCGGCAGACCTTCAACGTCTTCGTCACGCATCGGCTCCCACTGCGTTTCAACGGTGGCATCGGAGGCAACTACGTTGGCGCGCGCACGGCAAGCTCCACGGTACCGTACGTACCTACAGGCTTTGCGCCCAATCCCAACGGAGCGGGATACGTCGTGACCAGTGTAGCGATGAAACAGGTCCCGGGATACTGGGCCTTCAACGCAATGCTCAAGCGTCCGCTCACCGAGCACCTCGAGCTGCAAGCCAACTTCAACAACGTGCTGAACCGCTACTTCATCGATCTGCCGCACCCGAGCCACCTGATTCCGGGGGCCGGTGCGAGCGCGTTGATCGGTGTGAACTTCCGTTTCAAGTAGCGGGCGGGCCGGCAGGCTGCGAGGGGCCCGCTCGCGCCTGCCGCGCATCGCACAACCGATTCCTAGGAGACGACGAAATGCTGATGACGATTCCCGATGTGCTCACGCCGGCTGAGGTGACGCGCGCTCGCGCCGCACTGGATACAGCCGACTGGATCGACGGCAAGGTGACCGCCGGCTACCAGGCGCAGAGCGTCAAGGAGAATCTGCAACTGCCGGAGAGCCATCCCTTGGCCAAAGAGCTGGGCGAGATGATTCTCACCGGCCTCGCGCGCACGCCATTGTTCATGTCGGCGGCGTTGCCGCTCAAAGTCTTTCCACCCATGTTCAATCGCTACACCGGCGGCGGCCACTTTGGCACGCACGTCGATACCGCGATTCGCGCCATCGCTTCCACCGGCCAGCGCATCCGCACCGATCTTTCTGCAACCCTGTTTTTCTCTTCCCCTGACGAGTACGAGGGCGGAGAGCTGTTGGTGGAAGATACCTACGGCGTCCACAGTGTGAAGCTGCCGCCGGGGCACATGGTGCTTTATCCGGCGACGAGCCTGCATCGCGTATCGCCCGTTACGCGTGGCGCGCGAGTGGCGTCATTTTTCTGGATCCAGAGCATGATCCGCAGCGACAGCGATCGCACGCTGCTCTACGATCTCGACACCGCAATCCAAAGGCTCGCCAAGGACGCGCCCGGCAATTCTGCAGGCGTGCAAATCACCGGTGTCTATCACAATCTGTTGCGCCGTTGGGCAGAGATGTAACTTGCTTATTGCGGAGTGATCTGGACGATGGTGATCTGGTCGCTGACGGGGAGGCTCGTCGAATAACCATCCATTGTGAGGCTGGACGAGCTCACGTTGCCATTCGTGTCGAACTGGTAGGCAGTCGTCGCGTCGTACGCACCATTGAGCTCCAGGCTGATCGACTCCGGTGTGACGGTGACAGGCTGAACGAGAACCGGATCCCAGCTCGGCACCTCGAGCCAAAGTACGAGCCAATAGGAGCCATCGCTCTTCTGCAGCAACAGATGATTCAGATTCGAGTCGCCGCCCGAGAGCACATAGGGCAGGGAACTGGGCGAGAACGACGCGCCATCGTCAGAGAGTGTCGACAGCAGGTTCTGAACGGCAGTGAATGCCGGTTTTGGCGTGAGGTCGGCGTTCATCAGTCCGTAGCCTGGCGATGAGACCTCGTCAATCAGCTCGTAGAGGTAAGTCTTTTGCAGTCCGTGCTGGTAACCAAGCAGCAGCGTGCGCGGCGTGTATGAGGCTGCTACGCTCTCCGGCAGCGTGAACGGGATCAGCGTAGCGGGCGTGGTGATGTAGCCGGTCTCCGTGATCTCTGAAGGCATGCCCGGCCCGTCCACCTGCGCCTGATCCAGCCACCAGTTGAAGCTGCCGTAGCTGTTGCCTTCGGCATCCAGTGAGCCCCACCCGTTGCTGCCAGGGTTGCGTCCACCGAAGTAAACGTGCAGATTGTTCACTGTCATGTTGGCGTCGAGATTGCCGGCCTGCGTATAAGAAGACGGCTGCGTGAAGGACGGGCCCACCACCGGAACGCCGAGCGCTTGGCCCGCCGTGTAGATGGTCGGCAGAAAGCCGACGACGTTGTCTACACCCTGTTGATCCATGCCATTGCACTCGCCGGAGACGTCGCACTCGTTGGAGCCCTCAAGCGATTCCATGTCGCGCACCATCGGCGCGAATTGTTCGATCGCCTGCGGTGTGGTGGTGACCACGTAAGGCACGACATAGTCGCACTTGATGCCCGCGGCCGCCAGCTTCTGATGTGCCTGCACGATCGGGTTGGACTCAGCCCAGGGGTAGTAGCCGTCACGAATGTGCTTGATGCCAAGAGTCTTCAGCGCCGTGTAGATCTGCGGGAACTGGAGGAAGTAGGGCGTATCGGTGTAGCTCAGGTGCGTCACTACTCCAACGCTGTCAAGAAACGCTCCGGCAGTCGACGCCTGCTCACTCGGGAGATTGATCGTCGGAAGCTGGCTCGAAGGGGAGTTGGAGCTCGGATTGGAAGTGGGAGGGTTCGTCGTAGGCGGATCGGTCGGCGTAGCGGGGGAGGTTGCCGTAGACTTCACGAGCAACGCCACCGGTGCTGTACAGCCGGCCAAGCCGAGAAAGAGTACTCCCGCGGCCAAGACGCCGAGAGGTAAACTTAAGTAACCGCTAGCTTGCAGCCTGAAAGAGGTCTCGAATGAAACCGGCGAAGGCGATGCCGGCCTGAATTTCCGTAAATTTATCGCAAATCGCACTACAATCCTGCTTTATAGGCCGCAGAAATGCAAGAAGGAGAATAACTTAGATCTCTCCGGCTGGGTAAATCTGCGGATAAACGAATAGCCCTGAGCGTGCTCAGGATGAATTTATAGTCAAAGTAACACACCGAAGTTTACGTTTATAGGTCCTTAGGTAACACATCAGTGTAGGTAATCGGTGACTATTTCTTGCTATCGGCCGGAAATCGGGAGGGGATGAGGCGGGAGGGCGTTATGCGTGACGGGGAGCACACGGGGATTGCGGAGGATGCCAAGCGGGAGGCAGCGGAGGACTGACCGGAGAGATTGGGGTCTTGACGGGAATGATCGCAAGAAAGAAATCTCCCGCCTCTCTGGCCGCAGCGGAGGTGCGCGCTGCGGCCAGAGACCAGGAGATTCAGTGAGTTGCCGAAGTTATCGTGCCGATGTTCTCGCGCCGAACCTCTATGGCTCGGCGGGAGCCTTTATTGCGGAACGATCTGAATGATCGAAACCTGATCCGTAATCGTGAGCGAGGCGATCCCTCCAATGGTGGGTTGGTTGAAGGCAGTCACGTTTCCGGTGGAGTTGAACTGGTAATCGGTGGTCGTCGTGTAGCCATTCCCGAGCTGGATGCCGATGTTCTCCGGCGTTACGGGTATCGAGACTACGTTTGCAGGATCCCAGCTCGGCTCTTCCAGCCAGATCGCCAGCCAATACGATCCGTCACTCTTCTGGAGCAGCAGATGGTTCACGTTGGAGTCGCCGCCGAGAATCTGGTACGGCAGCGAACCGGGCGTAAAGTTAGAGCCCCCGGGATCGGCCAGTAGCGACAGCAAACTTTGCAGCGCCGTGAATCCCGCTTTGGGCGTGAAGTCATCATGGAGCAGACCGTAGCCCTGCGGCGAGTAGGGATCATCGATGAGCTGATAGAAGAACGTCTTGTCGTAACCGTGCTTGAACGCGAGCAGCATCGTGCGCGGAATGTAAGAAGCGCTCACGCTTTCCGGCACCGTGTAAGGGATGTTCGTCGACGGGAACGACATGTAGCCCGTTTCGCCTATCTCGGAAGGAAGGCCGGGGGTATCAAAGGCGCCCTGGTCAAGCCAGAAGTTGAAACTGCCGTAGCTGTTGCCTTGGGCATCGAAATCGCCCCAGCCTGGGCTGCCCGGATTGCGGCCGCCAAAGTAGAGATGAAGGCTATTGAGATTGACCCACGGATCGAGATTGCCGGCGACCGCAGTGGAACCCCACAACGTGAAAGCAGGCGCGACCAGGGGCACGTTCAGATCCTGCGTCGCCTGCTGGAGCGCGGGCAGCCAGGCAACTGCGTTTTGAATACCTACCTGCCCGTCGCCGCCGCACTGGCCCGGGAGGTCGCACTCATTGGGGCCTTCGACTGAGTCCATATCGCCGGTTTCATAGGCGAGCTGCTCGATGGAGTCGTTCGAAATTGTGGGATCGTACGGCATCACGTAGGTTGTGCGGATGCCAGCCGCTTGCAGTTGCTGGTGTTCCTGAATGAGCTGAGGAGACTGATTGGGATCGAAATAGCCGTCGCGGATGTGATGGACGCCGAGATTCTGCAGTGCCTGGAGCAGTTGCGGCCAATTCGTGCCGTAGACGGTTTGGGTGTAGTTAAAGTGAGTCACCACGCCGCTCATGTTCACAAAGTTCTGTGAAACGGCGGATTGCTCGGTGGGAAGGGACTGCGCCGCAGCCTGTTTCGCGCTGGCGGTTAGCGCCGCGGTCACGAAAACAACCATCAGAATTGGCCGGAAAAGGCTTGAATTCTGCTTACAGGAAAAAGTCTGTGCAGAAAAATCATATCGTGGCCAGAACCCGGCTGGCTTGGCCGCCTGCGAAAATAAAAATCTCACGAAAGCAGTTCCTTGGTGCGCGGAGACACCGGGGAGACACATCCTTCAGATGTGCAGGGGTCCGCGTACGAGTGGAATTAACCCGAGTCGTACTTTAGGGATTGATTTACGTATAGTTGACGCTCAATCGAAGCGCAATGGCATGAATCGACCATATCGGTGGATTGGTGGATGCCCTCAATGGAGTCTTAGATCCCATGCAGTGTTAGTCTTCTACGCAACGGGTTCCCCACGCAGCTCAGGAGGTCACCGATGCTCGACGCCGGTACCACAGGGCTCCCTGGCAAACCGCCGGCGCATGCGGATGACGAGGCGATCGGGCGTCCGACGCTGCGCAGGGCCGCCTGGCGGCTGCTGCCGATGATCGCCGTCGGTTATGCGCTGGCCTATATCGACCGCATCAACATCAGCTTTGCCTCACTGCGCATGAACAACGATCTACACTTCAGCGCGACGATTTACGGGCTGGGGTCGGGATTGTTTTTTGTCGGGTATGCGTTGTGCGAAGTGCCGTCGAACCTGATGATGCTCCGCTTTGGCGCTCGGCGCTGGCTGGCGCGGATCATGATGACCTGGGGAGTGCTGGCGACAGCGATGATGCTGGTCAGGACGCCGTGGGAGTTTTACACGGTGCGGCTGCTGCTGGGTATGGCGGAGGCCGGTTTCTTTCCGGGCATCGTCTACTATCTGACGCTCTGGTTCCCGGCCCGCGTGAGAGCCCGCGCGGTGAGCCGGTTTTACATTGCTGCACCGCTCAGCTCGACGGTGACAGGCATGCTGGCCGGGTGGCTGATGGGACTGAATGGGAAGCTCGGCCTCACCGGCTGGCAATGGCTGTTTCTCGTCGAAGGCATTCCGCCCATCCTCTTCGGTTTTGCGATCCTGCGCCTGTTGCCGGATGGTCCCGAGCAGGCCCCTTGGTTGAAGCCGGAAGAGAGGGAATGGCTAGCGCGCCAACTTGCAATCGATGGCGCCAGGGCCCATCTGGGACACGAGGCCGGCGTGCTGCGCGCGCTGCTTTCACCCAAGGTATGGATGATTGGCCTCTTCTTTTTCTTTGCGCTCACCGCCAACTATGCATACAGTTTTTCGGGACCCGCGATTCTGCAGGATGCGACCGGCTGGAGCGTGGGCCAGGTGGGATTCTTGACGGCTGCGATGGGCATCGCCGGAGCGGCAGCCATGTTGTTCGCGGGCGCAACGTCCGACCGCACGGGCGATCGCGGATTGCATTGCATGGTTTTGTGCTGCGTGATGGCGGCGGGGTATGTCGTCGCCAGCTACGCGCATCCGGCGTGGCTGGTTGTGGTGGCGCTCACGTGTTCCTTTATGGCGTTTTATGGAACGCTTGGGCCCGCGGTCGCGGTGCCAACCGAGTTCCTGGCGGGGCGCGCGGCTGCTGCGGGCATCGCCGCCATGAACACCATCACCATGTTCAGCGGATTTGTGGGTCCGCTCTGGATGGGCCGGACGAAGGACATTACCGGCAGCTACTGGCTCGGGCTGCGTTGGCTGATTGTGCCGAGTTTAATGGCTGCGCTGCTGATGGCGGCGCTGATGCGCAGCCTGGCGCGGGGCAAGATCGAGGCAGGCGCCCCGGCGCTGGCCGATGAACCGGCGTGAAGTTAACGGATGACAGGATGCCGTCTGTGGAACTTATGCGGTCGCCGCAGCCGGAAGAATGTCTTCCACGTCGACCCACTGCGTCGGGTAATTGCCGGTGTAACACGCCGTGCAGTAGCCCGCTTTCTTCTCGTCCTGAACGCTGTTCAGCAGGCCATCGAGAGAGAGATACGCGAGCGAATCCGCCTCAATGTATTGGCGTATCCCCTCAACGGAGCGGTTGGCAGCGATCAGATCCCGCTTTGACGGCGTGTCGACGCCGTAAAAGCAGGGCGAGATGGTTGGCGGGCAACTGATGCGCAGATGAACCTCCGTCGCGCCCGCGCCCCGCACCATGCGCACAATCTTTCGGCTGGTTGTCCCGCGGATAATGGAGTCGTCAATCAGGATCACGCGCTTCCCGGCGAGCAGATTGTGCACCGGGTTGAGCTTGAGCCGCACGCCAAAGTCGCGCACCCGCTGCTCGGGTTCAATAAAGGTGCGGCCCACGTAATGGTTGCGAATAAGCCCAAACCGGAAAGGAAGTCCCGCTTCCTCCGCGTAGCCGAGAGCTGCGGTCACGCCGGAGTCGGGCACCGGAACAACCACGTCGGCGGCCACGCCAGACTCGCGCGCGAGCTGGCGGCCCATCTGGTCGCGCGTCTCCTGCACCCATCGCCCGAAGATGCGCGAGTCAGGCCGCGCAAAGTAGACGTGCTCAAAGATGCAGCTCGATTGCGGAACGCCGCTCGCGTACTGGCGGCTGGTGACGCCATCTTCAGATACCATGACGAGCTCGCCGGGAAGAACGTCGCGAATGAATTCGGCGCGCAGCAGATCGAACGCGCATGACTCTGAGGCGAACACGACAGTCTCGCCCCCGTCGGGATTCTTCATCCGCCCCATCGAGAGCGGCCGGAAGCCGCGTGGATCGCGGGCGGCAAAAATGCGATCGCGCGTCATCATCACAATCGAGAAAGCGCCTTCCACCTGCGAGAGCGAGTCGGCAATCGCGTCCACGAGCGTAGGAGCATTCGAGTGCGCGATGAGCTGGACGATGATCTCGGAATCGGAGGTGGACTGGAAATAAGCCCCGTCTCGCTCCAGCCGCGTGCGCAGGTTGCCCAGGTTCACCAGGTTGCCGTTGTGCGCGATGGCGATGAGTCCCTTGGTGGACTCGACCCGTATCGGCTGCGCATTCAGCAGGGCCGAATCGCCTGTCGTGGAGTAGCGCGTGTGGCCGATGGCCATGTGGCCGGGAAGCTTCTGCAGCACGTCGTCGGTAAAAATCTCTGAAACCAGCCCCATGCCCTTGATGTTCGCCAGCCGCGTTCCGTCCGCTGTTGCGATGCCTGCCGACTCCTGCCCGCGGTGCTGCAGCGCGTAGAGTCCAAGATAGGCCTGGTGTGCTGCATGAGCATGATTGTGGATGGCAACAACCCCGCACTCTTCGCGGAGCTTTGGGTCTTCGCTGTCTCTGCTCTCAAAAGCGGGACCTGCTGCACCTGGACCTATCAAGCCGCCTGTCATCCTGAGCGAGTCCGCTGCGGCGGACGAGTCGAAGGATCTGCGGTTCAGCGATGCCCGCATCGATCCGGAAGCATCCAGCATGCCCGGGACGCCCTGATACAGCAACCGCGTCATGCGACCACCTCATTCTGGAGGTTGGCTTCAAGTGCGTTCGCCCAGATGGGGCGAAGGTCCTCGAGTGGAGTCGATATGAATGTTTCGCGATCGACATTAATTTGGAGGTCCTTGCCGCCGGTGGTGCCGATGCGTGCCGCAAGGAAGTTGAAATCGGCGGCGAGCTTTTCAATCTTCGAAAAGTTCTCGTTCGCGGCCGTAAGAATCACCGTCGACGCCGGCTCTGCGAAGAGACCAAACAGGGGATGAGCAAGCAACGACGGGTCTTGATCGAGAGTCGCACCAATGGTCGTGCGAAGTGCAGACTGCGCGAGCGCAATGGCGATGCCGCCGTCAGAAACATCGCGCGCAGAGTGGATGAGCTTGCGATTTGCGAGAGATTGCAGGAGCGCGTGGAGGTCAGCCTCGGCATCGATATCGAGCTCAGGTGGCTTACCCCAGATTTTGCCGAGGAGTGTCCTCGCAAATTCTGACGAGCCAAATACCTTGAGATTCTCTGCGGCTTCGCTCTCCGTTGCGTCAGGCTCTTCGCGTACGCGTGGCTCGCGCTCAAGCGCGGGAAGAACGTATTGGCTGATGGGCGGAGGATTGAGTGGAACATCGAGAGTTGGATCGGGCGTTTCTCCGCGTGGAATCGGCCACAACAAGACGATCTCGTCACCTGCCCGCTGAAAGTCCGCAGGCACGGCCTTCGTCACATCCTCCAGAATGCCAACGATTCCCAAAACCGGCGTAGGATAAATGCCTTCGCGTTTGGTCTCGTTATATAAGGACACGTTTCCGCCCGTGATCGGCGTGCCGAGTGCGGTGCAGGCTTCGGCAATGCCATCGATGGCTGCGGAAAGCTGCGCCATGATCTCAGGTTTTTCAGGATTGCCGAAATTAAGGCAATTCGTCGCCGCCACGGGCGTAGCGCCGGTGCATGCGACCTTGCGCGCTGCCTCCGCAACGGCGTGCATCGCGCCGAGTTTGGGATCGAGATAGCACCATCTGCCGTTGCCGTCGAGCGCCATCGCGAGCCCGCGCTCGTGGCCGGGAGTCCCTGTGCCCTTGATGCGCATCACGCCGGCTTCGCCGCCGGGACCCTGCAGGGTGTTTGTCTGCACCATGCTGTCGTACTGCTCATGGACCCAACGCTTCGAGCAGATATTCGATGAGGCAAGCAGCTTCTTCAGGTCAGCCGTGTAATCACGCTGTTCGCTGAGCTCTTCAAGCACTTCCACGGGAGGGTCGACCGGAACGAGAGCCTTCCACGTGCCGACCGGCCGGTGGTAGAGCGGCGCATCGTCGGTCAGAGACTGGTTGGGAATATCTGCGACCAGCTCGCCATGATGGCGGATGCGCAGCCGCGGCTCGGGCTCGACGGTTCCGACGATAACGGCGTCCAATCCCCACTTGGCGAAGACGCGCAGCACCTCGTCCTCGCGGCCTTTTTCCGCCACCAGCAGCATGCGCTCCTGGCTCTCCGAAAGCATGATCTCGTAGGCGCTCATTCCGGTTTCGCGTTGCGGCACGCGGTCGAGCTCCACGTCTAGCCCCACCCCGCCGCGCGCGCCCATCTCGCAAGTGGAGCACGTAAGCCCGGCTGCGCCCATATCCTGGATGCCGACGATGGCGCCCGTCTGCATCGCTTCAAGGCAAGCCTCGAGCAGCAGCTTTTCCATGAACGGGTCGCCGACCTGTACATTGGGCCGCTTGGCCTCGGTGCCCTCGTGGAATTCCTCGCTGGCCATCGTCGCGCCGTGAATGCCATCGCGCCCCGTCTTCGCGCCCACATAAATTACCGGGTTGCCGGTACCGCTGGCCTTGGCGTAGAAGATCTCGTCTTTGCGCACGAGGCCGAGAGCGAACGCATTCACCAGCGGATTGCCGCTATAGCACGCCTCGAATTTCGTTTCGCCTCCGAGATTAGGCACGCCGAAGCAGTTGCCGTATCCCGCAATGCCGCTGACCACGCCCTCCAGGATCGAATGATTCCTCTGGATCGCCGCAGGCTCAACACCCGCTTGCGGCGAGATCGGACCAAAGCGCAGCGAGTCCATCACCGCCAGAGGCCGCGCGCCCATCGTGAAGATGTCGCGCAGAATGCCTCCCACGCCGGTGGCAGCGCCCTGATGCGGCTCAATGTAACTGGGGTGGTTGTGGCTCTCGATCTTGAAGGCGCAAGCCCAGCCTTCGCCCACGTCGATGATGCCTGCGTTTTCGCCTGGACCCTGCACCACGCGATCGCTCCTGGTCGGCAGTCGCTTCAGGTGCACGCGGCTCGACTTGTACGAGCAGTGCTCGCTCCACATCACGCTGTAGATGCCGAGCTCCGTGAAAGAGGGAGTCCGGCCGAGCGCGGCAAGGATGCGGTCGTATTCCTGCGCTGTGATGCTGTGCGCTGCGAGCAATTGCGGTGTGACTGCGGTGGGCTCAGGAACGACTGCGGAGGGAGCAGTGGTCATGGCGGCTGCCCTTATTGTCGCACGCTCGCTGCGGAGAAAAAGAAACAAGCGCTGGCGCAGCGGCGAGGAAAAGTGCGCAGGTAATTAGATCGAAGCGTAAAGTCAATCAGGTTGAGACGCGGAGAGGAATCAGGTCGTTGCGTCTCGTGGCTCATCCCTAAGAACGAACCCAAATGGCGAAAACAAATGGCGACCCAAATTGGCAGGAATCAAATGGCGTCACCCAAATTGGCGGCACGTCGCCCGGTGCTCGAGTTCACGATTCGAATGAGCGGTTTGTGGCGAACCTAGCAAAGCCTATGCGATACTTTCAGAGCAGCGCTCATCCTTCAAGCCGGGATGGCGGAACTGGCAGACGCAGCGGACTCAAAATCCGCCGAGGGCAACCTCGTGGGGGTTCGACCCCCCCTCCCGGCACCAACAAACTAAAGAGTTTAGATTGAAATGGCCTCTCGAAATCGGAGAGGCCAAAATCTTTTGGTGGCTGTTCTGGTGGCTGTTGGTTCTCACCGTGACATTCGGCATTCAAGACAGCCATACATTTCACGAACAGTCATAACCTCAGATCGTCTCGATCCCCCTCTTTTCGCGGCCTGCTGGTTTTCTGCGGCGGCCAACCCACCGAGTTCGTACTATCAGCGATATGATTGCGCTGAATTCGGTTGTCGCTCAAAACGAGGGCCCAACGTGAGAATTGTGACGGCACATCATCTGAAGCGATGGGCGGAAACACTGCCGATCGATGCCGAGGCGGAGACAGCTGAGCTAATCAGGTCCCTAGTGAGGGCTTCGTGTCCTGGTTTGGACTATTACAGGTTTCCCGGCGGCAACGCTTCGCGAACCCACGGATGGGATGGCGTCACCGACCTAAACGAGGGAGTCACCTTTGTGCCGGAGGGGCGCACCATCTGGGAATTTGGCGCTGGAGCGGGCTACACAGCTAAGGCAAATGGCGATTACACAAAGCGAACTGGCCAACTCACCGTTGAAGAGCGCAAAGGTCACAGCTTCATTTTTGTTACGCCGCGAATTTGGGACACAGGACGTGAGGAGTGGGAGCAGCAGCGCTCGGGAGACGGCTGGCGAAGCGTGAAGATCTATGACGCGAACACGCTGGAGAATTGGCTTGCGGACCAGCCAGCTGTATCGATCCCACTTGCCAAAAGGCTAGGCATCCTGCCTCCATCTGGCTTTCAAACGGTCCAAGATTTCTGGGACGAGCACAGCCTGAACACAATCCCACCGCTCACGGAGGATCTGCTGCTGAGGGGGCGAGAGGATCGGGCCAAGCGGCTATGCGACGGTCTGAGCGCCGGCCTACGGGGCCTCAACAAGTGGCAGGCAGACTCCGCCACGGAAGCAGCTCTCTTTATCGCCGCCGCGATGAGGAGGGCTGAGGGCGAGCTCTCTAGTTTCCTGATTTCGAAGACCCTCTTCATCGATTCGCCGGAAGGCGCGAGACAGATGCCACCAGGCGGGGATTCATCCTTGTGCTCCTTCCAGAGACCCATCGCTTTGGCGCAGCTCTTGAGCGGACAAATCAGGTCATTCTTGCCCTTGGCGCCAACCATATCGCATCCGGAGCCGAGTCGCTTGATCAGATGAGCACGCAAGATTTTGCGGCAGGCCTCAGAGCGATGGGCGTCGATGAGGGCGAGGCGTTTCGCTTGGCAGGTATCTGTTGCCGGAGCGTGATTGTCTTTTCGAGACTGAATGCCCGCGGTACGGTTGCTCCCCCGGAGTGGAGCAACGATCCAGAACTCGTGCCTCTCGTTCTCTGTGGAGGATGGGACCATTCGAACGAGCACGATCGCGCGGTGGTTGCCGCAATATGCAATAAGACCTATGAAGAGGTAGACCTAGTTGCCCGCAGGTTAGCATCATTACCCGACGCGCCGTTGGATTTGGATGGCTCGATTTGGACTGTCCGATCGCCTAAAGACGCCTTTATCTTGACGGGTACCCTGATCGGAAATGCGCATCAACAACGGCTGCGCGACGCCTGCATTGCTGTGTTTTCGGAAATCGACCAAACACTTAACGTTCCCGACGAAGAACAGCCAATCATACCGACCAGAGGCGCCGACTTCCGCCATTCAGAATGGCTGAGACGCGGTTTGAGCACGACACTGCTGCTCATATCGGGACTTCACGAAGCAGCTAGATTTGGAACGATCGGCACGACGCCCGAGCAGTTTGTAGACGGCGTCGTGGGTGGGTTGCGTGACTTGGATGTGGACATTAAGGTCCTTGCTAGCCTTAAATCGGAATTCCCAAAGCTGATTGAGGCTGCTCCGTTCCCTTTGGCATCCGCCCTCGAGCGGATGCTCGGGGGCGATAGTGAGAATTGGGTCCCTGTAATCTTTAAAGGTAAGAAAGGCTCGCCTCTCTTTGGCCAGACTAGCCCGCACACCTACATACTCTGGGCGTTAGAGACCCTCGCATGGAACCCTGCCTATTTGTACAGAGCGGCGTCGATTCTTTTGACACTTGCTCAGTTCGATCCAGGAGGTGCCACGCAAAACCGGCCAGCGAATAGTCTACGCACGATCTTCCTGGCTTGGCGACCACAGACATACGCCCCGGTTACGGAGCGGATCGCCGTAGTTCGTCGAATTTGTCTCGCGCGACCAGAAGTTGGTTTCAGGCTGTCTCTTGCGCTGCTTCCAACGGCGCACGACGTTACCTCTGACACTTCAAAGCCGAGGTTGCGGGACTTTGGCGACGCGGCAAAAACTCCGACCACTCGGGGAGAGATGACAAGTGCCTATAGGGCCTATGCTGAACTCGCCCTTGAGCTCGCAGCCGGCCAGCCGCAACGCCTTGCAGCTCTCATCGATAGCCTTGCAGGGCTGGAACCGCAATCTCGCGAGCAAACGATAATCTCGATACGATCGGCAGCTGGTGCGGTAAGTGCTGAGGACAAGTACAATCTCTGGACAAAGCTACGCTTGTTTACGCAGCGCCACAGAGGATTTCAAAACGCTGAATGGGCCTTACCCGATGAGTATTTGCGTCCTCTCGAAGTTTTATGTGAAGAGATAGCACCAGATGATCCTCTGCATCGAGATCTCTGGCAATTTAACGATCTTGTTCCAAAGATGGAGAGCCGAAGCACCGGCGACTGGGTGGAAGAGGCGAATAGATCGCGGAGAGACGTCGTTCGGGGCATTCTTGAAGACCGGGGCCTTCCGGCGGTAATGGCTCTAGCGAAGGCGGCCAAAGAGCCTCATCTCGTTGGCTACGCTCTTGCAGAAGCTGCCGGATCTCAAGAGACGCTGGAAGCAGTTTTTGGTGCAGAGATTGCCGCGAACTCTGAAGTTGATGAAGATTTTTTTGTAGCAGCTTCAGGTGCAGCGCATTTTCGCTTCGGCGGCGCATGGGATAAATGGATTGCTGGAGTCGCAATCCGTCTGGATACGCGACGCGCCGCCAATCTGTTTTTGAGATGGCCTGATACGAGGGAAACATGGGATTTCGTAGAGGCGTTAGGTCCATCGATAGACGAAGAGTTCTGGAAGAGAAAGTATGCGCTGAATCAATCTTCGGACGCGGACTTGCTCTTCGCGGTCGAGAAATACAATTCAGTCGGAAGATACGGTGCCAGCGTTGACTTGATCGCGTATCAAGAAAAGCGAGTCCCGACAGAAGTGTGCGTTGAAGTCTTGCGAGGGTTTGTTGGAGAAGTAAACTCCACAAGCTGGAACAGGCAACATACTTTTTATTCCGCCCTCCATTTGTTGACAGCTCTCCAAGGACGCGACGATTTAAGCATCGAGGAACTTGCATCGATCGAGTATCAGTATCTCCCGGTTTTAGAGCATCAGGGAGAGCCAGTCGCATTGAGTCAGCTTCTAAAACGGTCCCCGAAATTCTTTGTTGAAGTGATTTGCGACGTCTTTCTCCCAAAATCTAAGGATCAACGGGGAGAAGTCTCCGAAGAACAGCGTATTAGAGCCCGATTCGGCTACAGAATGCTTCAATCAATGAAGTCTTTGCCCGGGTTCACAGAGGCAGACCAAGATGTAAATCTTCTGAGAGCATGGATTGCCGAAGCCAGAGATTTAGCGAAAAGCGCAGACCGAGCAGTCATTGCAGATCAACAGATTGGTCAGATGCTGGCGTATGCTCCCACCGACTCGGAGGACAATGCGTGGCCTACGAGATCGCTAAGGGATGTAATCGAGGAATGTGCTTCCGACGAAATCGAAAAGGGCATCCACATTGCAAGGTTCAACATGCGCGGCGTATTCACCAAGCCAATGTATGAGGGAGGAAAGGAAGAGAGAGCATTCGCAGCTCAGTACAGAACCTGGGCTGAAGCCTCCACTCCGTGGCCCAGGACGAGCACGATGCTCAAGCGAATAGCGGATGATTGGGAGCGAGCTGCGGAACAAGCCGACACAAGGGCCGAGCTCGATCAGCGTCGCGATTCTTGAGGTCGGAGCGCTGCGAAGTCAAAGTCCAATTCTAGACATGAAGTCTCTTCAAGTCCCCTTACGTCGTGGCAATTCGATCGATCACTGACAGCCTGTGTTCGGGCGAGAGATGGCTGTAGCGCGCTGACATGGTAATTGTCTTGTGGCCGGCGAGTTCTTGGATCTCTTTGATGGATGCTCCAGCCATCGCGAGCCAGGAGCAGAATGTGTGCCGGTTTGAGTGCCAAACATAATTCGTAATCTTCGCCTCTTCCAGACACGGTTGGAACCATGATCTGGTATCGAATCTTCCCTTTGTTCCCTTTCGTGGAAATACGGGGTCGGATTGTCGAGACACGGGATGCTTGAGGGACTTGATCGCAGCGATTGCGTCAGAGTTCAGATGGATTGTTCGAGCCAAGGTTCAAGTGGGTGAGCTACTCTCCAGAGCCGAATGGACTGTGATCGCTTACTTCTGCCGGACTGGCGAGAATGCCTTCTCAGCAAAGACGCCGAATCGAATCTCAATGGCGTCCACGATTAGCCTATTGGAGGCGTTTCTCGCCGCATATCGCATCCGTAAGCCGTCCAAAGTAAATCGCGATGAGCAGTACCGTTTCCATCTCTGTTCAGTTGGCGATCGCAAAGATTCCAACGACATCGCAACGACAACCGAGCGAATTCTTCTGGCGATGAAGAAGGACGGACAGGACCTCGCCCGAATGGTGGCACCAGCAACGATCCTTTATGAACTCTTGGAGGAAGAGCAATTCCCGAGCCGACAAAAGCTGAATGAAGCGCTCATGCCTCACTGGCAGGCATTGTGGCGGGTTGCGGCCAGAGGGCATTTCATCGAGAAAAAGAAGCCGGTAAAGCTTAGGACATTGGACACCACCGACGAAGACGGCTTTAGCTCTCCCTGGCAGCCCGGAATTCCGTCGGTATTCGAGGGAGGCTTCGCGCTGTCTTTCGTGCTCGGGAACGAATCCGAATTGTCCCTTCTAATGACTCTCCCGGAGCAGCGCTTCGCCATGTATCCAGTATCGTCATTGCCCATGATCTCGGAATTCCGATCCATGTTGGAGAAGTGGGACATTCGCTATCCGAATTCCTTGTGGAATGGGCACCACTTCTTCGGCTACACAGGCCAGACGGAGACAGGCGAATTGCAGGTATGGTTCCGCGCTCAGAGCAACGGCATTTCGTTCGGCTTTACGCCGCAGGAATGGGAGTCGATTCGAGAGCTATTCCGTCGCGCGTGGGACATGCCGGAGCTACAGCGTGTGTGGCAAGAAGGGCTGCTTGCCTATGGGGAGCTGTGATTCGGTGCTGCGCACCGGGTGTATCTCGACACTCCACCCCTGAAAGGGAACTGCCCAGATACTTTGGTATCTCGACAGATACCGCAGATAACACAAGATGTTTCCGAAAGCCGGTATCTAGCCAGATACCGGCGTAAACAAGCATCGGAGGTTCCAAATGGCTGAAGTCCACACAATCGAACACCGAGGTTCAGAGAAGCTGCGCGGACGTGATCGCCGCTCACTCAACCTGAGCACCAAGCTTACCGCCGTCGAAGCTAAAGCCATCGAAGACGCGGCATCCAGAGCAGGCAAGACGCCAAGCGAATGGGCACGTGAGATGTTGCTGCGCAGTGATGTGGTCGGCAGCCACACCGAGATGGAGATGCACATCTTTACTGAACTCGTAGGCATCCAGATGCTCTTGATGGGGACGCTCGAACCGCTTCTACGCGGCGAGAAAATGGCCCAAGATCAGATCACTATTCTCTTCCGCCAGGTGCAGGGAACGAAGGCAGCGAAAGCGCATGAGCTACTGGAGAAGCGCGCCAAACAGCGTGCCGAAGGAGCTTCGCGGCCAGGTAGATGACATTCCCGGATAGCCAGAGAGTAGCCGAGGCCCGGCCGGTGTCAAGGCCGCGCTGCGCGCGCCGCGTTCCGCGGTCGCAGAGCCTTGACACCGGCCTAAGAGCCTCGGCTTATATTCAGCTATTCCGGGAATATCAGTTCGCAGGGAAGGTTGGCTAGATGGGGTTCCAGAAGGAAGGAAGAGTAGTTGGCAGCCAATGAGACGCCCTCTCACTGGAAGTATTCTGTAGTACACACGTTCGACGGTGATTTATCGCGAATTTGGAGCGGGCATGTTTACTGCAGAAGAATTACGGAAAGCCAAGATTTTTGCCTGTGTTGACGAAGCCGAATGCGCTCGATTGGCGCATACGATCGCCGATGTGCGGCTTGAGCCGGGAGAGTGGCTCTTTCGGGAGGGCGCGCCCGCCACGTTCTATGTGCTCCTGGAAGGCCGTCTGCGAATTGTTCTGGATGTTCACGGAAAGCAGACCGAGTTTCCGGATCAGGAATTCAAACAGGGAGATTTCTTTGGTGAAGTGCCTCTTCTGATGGGCACACCGACCTTCGGCTCGTTGCGAGCCCAAACCTCGTGCCGCATCGCGCGCCTGGATAAGCAGCAATTTCATCACTTGATTCAGGACTCAGAAGAGGCCCGCAGCCTCATTCTGAAGACGCTGGGTGAACGGCTTTTATTGATCCAGCAACGTTCCCTTTCCTTACCAACAGCTCGGGTACAGATTTTCGGCCGTAACAAGGATGAGGATTGCAATAACATCCGCGCATTTCTTTCAGCGAACCGTATCCCTTTCGAGTGGGTTGACCGTGATCGCTATCCGGAACGGGTGCCTGCCGGCGTCTCCGATGATCCTGATTGTCCGGCCGTAACTGTTGATGGACAACTTTTCATTGAGCCTCCGACAACGAGGCAGGTCGCGGATGCTTTGCGACTCCAGACCAAACCCGAACGCGACAGTTACGATGTGGTGGTTGTAGGAGCGGGACCGGCCGGTATGGCCGCCGGCGTTTATGGAAGTTCTGAAGGGTTGAAGGTGCTGGTTGTCGAGCGCTGTGCCGCAGGCGGTCAGGCAGGTACATCGTCGCGCATCGAAAATTATCTGGGATTTCCCGAGGGGATTTCAGGGGAAGACCTGACGGGGCGCGGGTTTAAACAAGCGATCCAGTTCGGCGCGGAAGTTGCGCTGACGCGTTCGATTGAGAAGCTTACTCCTTCGGATCAAGGCTATGTGTGCGAGTTGGACGGAGGCCAGGCCGTTTCGGCGCGGGCTGTGGTGTTGGCCACGGGCGTCGACTGGCGCCGGCTGCATGCGAAGGGTGAAGATCGCCTGTTGGGACACGGCATATTTTATGGAGCGGCGCGCCATGAGGCGGCCAATATAGTCGGCAAGAAGGTCTTCATCGTAGGAGGAGGCAATTCAGCGGGACAAGCTGCAATGTTTTTGTCGAGCTACGCGGCTCAAGTAAAAATGCTGGTTCGGGGCGAGGGACTGAAACTAAGCATGTCGCAGTATTTGATTGACCAGATTGCATCGAAGGCCAACATCAAAGTGCTTCCTCATTCCCAGGTTATTTCCGTTGAAGGCGAAAACTACCTGGAGCGAATTGAGGTATGTGTCAACGCACCGGTTGAAATGGAAAACATTAGCTACTATGAAGCCGATGCTTTGTTTGTGATGATCGGCGCCGATGCCTGCACGTCATGGCTACCAGGGGATGTGGAGCGCGATCCGCGCGGCTATATCTGCACAGGGCGCGATCTCACAACCTGGAAATTGGAGCGTTCTGCGTTTCCACTGGAGACAAGCCTCCCTGGCGTGTTCTGCGCCGGTGACGTACGCCACAACTCCATCAAACGGGTATCGAGTGGGGTGGGCGAAGGCAGCATGGCCATCGCGTTTATCCATCAGTACCTGGCTTTGTAGCGAGCACCGGCAGATGCGAAATGCCAAAATCCGCAATGGACTAGCTTGGACGGAGGCGATGCTGACGAACTGAATATCCTCATCAGCAAGGAGAAGCCAGGACGATATGAGTTCTTACACATTTTGGGGATATCCCTTTAAAAGTCTGATCTGGATCATGCCCGCCGCCTTTGCGCTTCATATCTTAGAGGAGTATCGGGCCGGATTTCCAGCCTGGGTTACGCAAGTCCTCGGCGGCGCGTTCAACGATCTTGCCTTCGCATTCAACAACGCCGCTTTTCTTGCGATCATGGTGGGTCTCGCCATCTGGGTGAGCAGATCTGATTCGCGGCTGGCATCTTTTCTACTCATCGCATGGTCGAGCGGAAACATCTTCTGGGACGCACTGTTCCACGTGCTAACAACCGCGTGGTTCAATCGCTATTCACCGGGCTTGATCACCTCCGCCCTACTCTATCTTCCGATTTCACTGGTGATCGGTACGGCTACTCTTCAAAGCCAATCTCTGAGCATCAAGGCATTTGCCGGTGCCCTCGTGTTGGGGTTATGCCTTCTTGTGTTCGTGATCTGGTACGGATTGTTCCATTTTGCAATATGAATGCTTGAATGCCCGGACGCGACCGCGGGCCTGAGAAATCCCGACCTGCAAACCCATTTTTCGGCAATTCTCAAGGGGTCTGCAAGCAGATCCGCAGATAGCGAAATTCCTCTAATGTGGTTGTACCTGATCGAGTAATCCGCCAAGTCGAGATCTCAAAGCCAGAAGGGCAGCGTTCAAATCCTGCAGCATCGCCTCTCGATCAGCGAGTTCGCCGGCTGTGGCTTGCGTGTGCTCGTCAACATCGCAAGTGACGCTTTGAAGGCTGGAACTCTTCTTGTCGTGCTCGTCCACCTGCAGTCGATTCAACTGTCGCCAGAGGGCTGGCAACTGAGAAACATACATCCCGCCCTCCGGGCCAGGCACTGAAATCAATGCCAGAACCGTAGGTGGGTAACTACTCTTACTATTTGGGGGAACTCCCAGAATCTGGGCCAACATGTTCAAGGGCGATTGGACCAATTGCTTGGGCCCGGGCCTGCTCGAATGCACCAAGGTCAGCGCCAGCACTGAACCGCCTCCAACCAAGCCAACTACCGTTCCAGCGTGGCTCAGGTTGCTGGTTAAGCTCATCGCAGAACCTGCAGTACCGGTAACCCCGCCTGCCAGAAACGACGCAAACGCATATCTCGACTCTCGGCGTCTCTGCCGGTTTTCCAGCAGTATCCGCGTTTCGTCGGTATAAGCGATCTCCACTTGAATCCGCGCGAGAACCGAGTCGAAAGCAAAAGACGCTCGCATGATTCTTGACAGAATATCTTGGCGCAAATTGGTCGCAGCGGCAGACCCGCCCTGGCTTTGTTGGTTAAGCGCGGAAAGCTGATCCAGAGACTCCTGAATGCCGAGCGCAGACTCGATGGAAGCCGGACCAGGATTTTCCTGCGATTTGCAACATGGGTTTATCGAAAAACATAACAGCACCAATACACACAACCCGCGTTTGAACATGGACGTTTGCCCCCGAAAATTGCACTGAACTCCCACCCCCTGCCAACCCTCCGTCGCAATCGTCTTCATCCAATCAGGACCTGGCTGTAGAAGGAATCGCGAAATGCGAGAGCCCGGAACCCGCACAGAACGGATTCCGGCGAGCTATTCACATCTCCTGAAGCCCTTTTTCTGTGGCTCGGCTTATCGCCCGATAGCGAGGTTTGCGATATCGCTGGCTGTGGAACGAGCGATATCGGGACATATTGCCGGCAGGAGGATCTCGATGCCGTGACAGGCGCCCATCATTTGACGGCAACGCGCAGAGACGCCGCTATCCATCAGAAGCCTGTAGAAGGCAATGCCCTCATCGCGCAATGGATCGCACTCGTTGACGCTTATGACCGTTGGTGGCAGACCTTCAACATCCTCGCGAGTGGCGAAACTGGGCCACGCGAGGGGATTGCGGGAGTTAAAGGCCTCGATGCCATAAGCCATGGTGGCGCGGTTGTCCTGGAAGTTGAGCACGATGCCCTCATTCTCGATGGAAGACGGGAACTGCGGCTGCGGCCACTCACCGGCGATGTAAGGGCACAGAGAGTAGATACCCTTGATCAGATCGAGTTCACCATCCTTCTTCAGCTTCATGCCAACCGCGAGAACCAGGTTGCCGCCACCGCTCTCACCGGCGAGGATGATGCGCTTAGGATCAATGGCGAGGCTGGTTGCGTTGGCGTGCACCCACTTCAGGCCCGAGATGCAATCGTTCAGACCCGCGGGAAATGGAGCGATTTCCGGTACTTCGGAGGGGTGCACGGAGTTGCGGAATTCAACCATGGCCACTGCGACGCCATTGGCGGCAATCATGCGGGCCCAGGTCTTGTAGTTGCCCTCAAAGCAGGAACTCATCTCCATTCGACCGCCGTGGATGTAGTACACGCATGGCAGAATCTCACTGTTATCCGGCCGGACATATCGGATCTTGATGGTGTTTCCATCGGGCGAAGAGGTGAGGGTCTCGACGCGCACGCCCAAGCCGGCGGACGGAGCGATCTCCTCGCTATCCATCGACTCGAAAAAGGCTGTTTGACGGGCCAGTGCGGCCAGCGCCGCTGGCGAGTTTTCCTGTGCGAGCAATTCCTCGCGGCTCGAAACGTTCGGCTTTTCTACCGGTGCCGGCCAGCCGGCAAACACCTTTTTGATCCGGGGATCGAGACGGGGATCGGTTTCGATCTTCGATGGTGTGCTGGCTTTCGCGGGCGCGATTGTCTTTGCGGCGTTCTCTTCGGAACGCTGCGGCGCATTCAGCGTTGATTGGGTAGACATGTTGGTTCCTTTCTGCATAAGAATGAAGGCAGGTGACCTGCGATGGGTTGATCTGCTTGCTTCGTTGGGTATAGGTCTGCATTCGCAGCAGACCTATACCACCCATAGCCCTGACGGAGTGAGACCGTCTCTTCGTTCCGGTTCTAGAAAGCAGGCTCTAGGGTTTGACCGCCAGACCAAACGTGTCATCGAGCCAGTCGAAAATGCGGGCATTCGCAAGACGATCCGCGCCGCACTGGCAATGAGCACCGGCACCCTCAGCTGTGGTGAAACGGATCATGGTCTTCGGACAGGTGAGGTGCTCAAAAAGCACGTCCGGCTGGCCCTTCAAGTACATATCTTCTTCAGCATCGAGAACCAGCGTAGGACAGGAGATTTGCTCCGCGATGCCGCCGGCAAGGGTAAACTTGAGAATTTTCGCAACGGTTGCGTGAGGCGTGGGCTCACCCATCACGAACCCCGCCTGGTCTACAGCCCATTTCGCAGCGGGAGACTTCTTGCTGCCCTCCACTATCTTGCGGTCGAGTTCGGGAGCGTCTTTCTGTTGGACAGCAGCGATGTAACTTTCCCGTTGATCGGGGGGAATGGCAGCCGTTTGAGTGACGCCGAAATCGTACACACCGTCGTTGGAGACAAGGGCTGAGATTCGCTTCTCAAGCGCCGCGGCGCGTGGTGCGAGATATCCCCCAAAGCTGACGCCCATGAGGGCAATCTTTTCCGGATCAACGCCAGGCAGAGTGAGCGCGAAGTCAACAACCGGGGTGACGACCTTCTCCCAATCAGGACAAAAAGGCAGGCGCTCGCGATGAATTGGCCCGTACTGGCCGGGGCCGTCGAAGGCAAGGACGTTCCAGCCACGCTCCACACCAGCCCGAGCGCCTTCGCCGTGCATCTCTTCTGCTGACCCATCGAAGCCAGTGTGGAGAATAAGCAGCGGACGCTTGGTGTCCGATTCGTCGACACGATGGAAGTAGCCGGGTAGAGTCGTGTTCTCGTAAGGAATCTCTACAGGAAGAATGGGCGGGTCAAAAAGGCTGGCGCTGAGTTTATATGCTCGGATCGACTTTTTGTAGGCGCTATAAATGCGCGGGTCTTCGTGGTTGCCGTGCAGGAAGAATTCGGAGGTGCGGAAGTAATTTGCTGCGCGCAGGTAGCCGTC